>Ga0105100_10001448_pt1 | contig 13936 bp, 13 predicted proteins | sample PPLLak12cMay2015_2_FD_87033 | JGI IMG/M metagenome (GOLD analysis project Ga0105100, IMG submission 87033) | Freshwater sediment microbial communities from Prairie Pothole Lake near Jamestown, North Dakota, USA - PPLs Lake P8 Core (1) Depth... | ecosystem: Environmental > Aquatic > Freshwater >...
CGTGTGCACCACCTGTGACAAGGTCTACTGGGAAGGGGCGCATCATCCCGAGCTGCTCCGGATCGTGGCATCGGCCCGCCAAGCCGACTCCTCTGGGGAAGAGCACTCAACGGTCGATTCGAGGTGAGGTGAGCGGCTGATCGGCGCTGTGTCGAGTTGGAGCCGTGTCATACATCTCCGGAGCGACCACCGTTGGCCACGGCTCCGGCCAGATGGAGCATCCGATCCAGCGGACCAAGCCTCTGAGTGTTGGTGCTCGGCAATCGTGCAGCCTGCCTCGGCCTGTCGTCCGTTCGCCCACATGTCCCGAGGGCGCGGAAATAACAGCCTGGGCCCGGCCACCAGCCGACCAGGGTTGATACTCTGACAGGGCGCAAGGGCTGGTTTCGTCGACGCTGGCCGTCCGCAGATCCAGCCCCTCCGCATTAAAGGCGATACGCCAGAAGGGTTCTCCTTGACCGACGTTCATCACGACCTCGATGCAGACCCAGAGGCACACCAAGCTCTAATAGGCCTCCATGCCATGGCGGGAGCCTTTGGCGAGCTCGACCCGGAGACTCTGCCCGGGTTCGGCGTCTTCACGCCGGGGACGGCTTTGCGTCTCGTCGCCGAAGCTCCGGAAGACGAGATGCCTGTCTCGGCTCGTCTTGCCGTGCTTCACGACCTGGCCCGGGCCGACTTCCCTGACTACGAATCCAACGAAGCCGAGTACCGGCTCCTGGCGGCGTCAGTTGCCGACCGGCATGGGCTCGACGTCGATCAGCTCCTGGACGATCTGAAAGGATCCGCCCAAAACGTGGCCCCCTTCCGTTCCAGTGCGAGCGCAGGGCAGCTTCCCCATGAGGTCGCAGCGTTCATCGGGGAGGACGTCTGCTCGATCAGGAGAGTGGACGTAGGGGGTATTCGCGCGACATGGATCTTCTCCGAGTTCGAGACCGACGCCCCCTTCGACAGTGTGAGACAGTGGGTTGACCCACGTAACTGGCCCCAGTACGGACCGATGCTGTTCAAGCGGATGAACATCGTCGACGGAGGGGCACCCGTCGAGATTCAAGTGCTCGGAGATGAGCATTGGCATGGAGTGTTCCATGAGGAGGTCCAGCTCGTCCGGCGGGTCAACACCTTGCTTCATTGCGACTTCTGGCGGGATGGAGACCAGGCGGCGGGCATGACCTATGAGCTCAACCTGAGTCTCGACAATCAGCTCGACGTCGATCGCGGCTTTCTCTCGGTGAACGACGCAGGACCGGTTCGCAGGGTGAAGGCTCTCAAGATCGTTGGGTTCACCCAGGATATCTGGGACGATCTGGCCCAAACGGTCTGCCCGTTCTGGACCGACTGGGTCCGTGCCGCGGTGCAGGGCGGGACGACCAGCACCCCGAAACCGCCCACACAGACGCCCCCAGGAGGGACTGGCCCCGGGTCGTCGCCGCTTGGTGAGACTCTCGATGCTTGGGTGGAGTTCTTCGGCGACTCCGCCCGCACCTACCTGGATCTCTTTGGAGACGTGGCATCGAGAGCCAGGTCTGGAAAGTACTCGGCCGCGGATTGGGTTGACGACGGGACCCGCTACTGGTCACAGCTGGCCAAGGACTGGGCTCGGGCCTGGACCTACGGCATGGAGCTGCTCGAGGAGGTCGCCGAGCAGGGGATCGACGCCGGCATCATGCCGCCCGGGAAGCCACGCGAGGCGGGAAGGGGGGCGGCCACTGCGATGGCCACCGCAACTCCAGCGGACACCGAAGGCACGCTGATCCCGGTGACCGGCCTGCGCGGGGATGACCGGCCAACGTGCACGAACCTGGTGTCTATCGAAGCCGGCGGGCCCACCATCCAATCGACGGACATCACCGTGTCGGTCGAAGGGCTCGCCGACGGGACCTACGGCGTGCGGCTGACGACAACCAAGGGATCGGCCGCACCGGGGCTGTACGTGGGTGAACTCCAGAACGCTCAGGGTCAGACGCTGGTCCCAGCCCAGCTGTACCTTTCTCGAGCGACCGGTGTCCAACGGCAATGACATCGTGACGTCGGCACAGACCCAACTCAGCCGGCTATTCGAACGGCTGCTCTCGGCCGCAGAGGCCTCTCTGGCTGCTGGTGACCTGGAACAGGCGCGGGCGACTGCCGAGGAGGTGCTCGCCGTCGACCCCGATAACCAAAGGGCGGCACAGATCCTGCAACAGGTTTCCACCCGTCAGCTCGGCCCCTCCGGGGAGCGCGCCTTGATGACGCTCCTCTTCTCAGATCTGGTGGGCTCGACGAACCTCTCCGAGCGTGTCGAGCCCGAACAGCTGCGCGACCTGTTTTCCTTCTATCGCGCTGCGGCTAGCGAGGCTGTGGAGCGGTACAGCGGCTCGGTGATGCAGTACTCCGGTGACGGCATCCTCGCCGGCTACGGCTACCCCGAGCCCCACGAAGACGATGCCCGCCGGGCGGTCCTGACCGGTCTCGACCTGGTCGCCGCGATGCGGGAGGGACGAGACGATCTGGACCGCCGCTTCGGAGCCGCCCCCAAGGTTCGCATCGGGATCCACACTGGGCGAGTGGTGGTCACCGACCTGAGGGCCGATCCTGCCTCGCCGGAGCGAGACTCGATCGTCGGTGCTGCCCCCAATCTGGCTGCTCGTATCCAACAGGCGGCAGAGCCCGACATGGTGGTGATCAGCGACGTCACCCAGCAGCTGGTCGACGCCGACTTCTACCTGCAATCGCTTGGTGTCCAAGAGCTGAAGGGAGTCAGCCGTCCGGTGGAGGTCTTCGCCGTGGAGCGCCCGCGCTTCGCCGGGGCTCGCTTCGAGGCGGAGCGGTATCGGAAGGCGGACATGGTCGGACGCGACAAGCCGAGGGGCCGGCTCTTCGCCACCTGGGAAGAGATGCGTGGCGGTGGGGAAGAGGAGCGGCCTGCTGGCGGCACCATTCTCGTGCTCGGCGAGGCCGGGATCGGCAAGTCCAGGCTGGTGGCGGACCTCGTCGACCGAGTGGAATCCACCGGAGGCCAGGTGCTGAGCGCAGGCTGTCTCCCCTACTACGCCAACCTGTCGCTGTGGCCGATCGGGCGCATGTTGGAGCGGATGATCGGCGTGGCGGGAGACGACGACCGGCACGGCCGCCTCGTGGACCACCTCGAATCCCTGGGGCTGGATCTCGCTCGCATGGTGCCTTTTCTCCTCCCTCTGATCGGGCCCGCCGAGGACTCTCCTTATCCGGTGCCCGAGCTCGACCCGACCGCCTTTCTCGATGAGACGCTCAACCGGCTCGTCGACTGGCTCTCAGCCCTGGCCGCGAAGACACCACAGCTGTTCCTCGTCGAAGACCTCCACTGGGCTGACCCGTCCACTCTGGCGCTGATCGGCCGCATGGTGGAGCGGCTGCCAGGCGCCATCCTGACCGTGGCGACCACCAGGGATGACTCCGCGATCAGATGGCGTGACGCGGTGGAGGTGCTCCCGCTCACTCGACTCGACGCGGATGCGTCGTCGAGGCTGGTGGACAACCTGGTCGCCGAGGCCGACCTCCCTGGCGACATGCGAAACTCCATCATCGAGCGAGCCGAAGGCATCCCCCTCTTCATCGAGGAGCTCACCCAATCCTGCCTCGATTCCGAACGCACCGAGCCGTTTCCGCTGCGGCTTCAGGAGCTGTTCACCTGGCGGCTCAAAGCGCCGGGTGTGGACCTGCACGTGGCCCAGGTCGCCGCGACTGTGGGCCCAACGTTCGATGCCGGAACCGTTTCAGCAGTATTCGGCGACGAGGCGCTGGTCTCCGGTCAACTACTCCTCATGACCGATGAGGGCATCATCGAGTCGAGCGACCTGGCTGCCAATACTTACCGGTTCCGCCATGCGCTGCTCCGGGACGCCGCCTATGAGACCCAGGTGTTGGAGGTGCGACGCCGAAATCACGCCGCGGTCGCCAAAGCCATCGCCGACCGTGGCGCCGAGCCTGCCCTCGTGGCGGAGCACCTCGATCGTGCCGGCGAGGCCGAACCTGCCGTCGGGCTCTACCTGATGGCCGCCCAGGCCGAACAGGCCCACGGGGCCTACCCCGAGGCCACCAGGCTGCTTTCCCGTGCCTTGGCCCTGCTCGAGACGCTCCCCGAGTCAAAGGACCGTGATCTGAGCGAGCTGACCGCCAGGATGCTGCGCGGGCTCAGCGTGAGCTCGATGCAGGGCTATGCCGCTCCCGATGTGCAGTCCGATCACCGCAAGGCCGAGGCCCTTGCAACCCGTCTCGGGACCCGACCAGAAGTGCTGCCCTCCCTGATCGCCATTTGGGCTTACTGGCTGACCAGCGGCGACCTGCCCACCGCTCGCGGGTTGATCGACCGACTCAGCGAGATGGTCCGTCAACCGGCTTTCTCCTGGTTCGAGCCCGAAGTGGAGTCCTGCGCCGGATGGCTCGCCTTCTACGAAGGCAACCTGGAGTCGGCGCGGGGACACCTGGAACGAGGCACGGCAGGGCTCCTTGCTCGCCCCGCCGATCAGTCGGTGTCCCCGTTCTGGCCTCTGCCCAACGATCCGATTGCGGTTTCCGAGATCGCCCTGGCCTGTGTGAGCACTCTGCAAGGTGAGCTCGATGAAGCTCAACGTTGGGAGCGCGACGCCGTGGCGCGAGCCGAAGACATCGGCTTTCCTCACGGTCCGTTCAGCCTCGCCTTCGTCAAGACCTACGCCGCCTGGATCCGCCGTTTCCTCGGTGAGCACGACGCATCCCGTCTCCTCGGGGCGGAGGTGGTGGGAATCGGCCAGGTCTACGGGTACGCCTATTGGATGATGCTCGGCTCCTCATACGTGATCACTGCCGAGCCGGGTGGCGAGCCGGATCCGGAGTTTCTCGAGCAGACCATCGCCACCCTCCGGTTGATGGGCCAGGAAGCCTTTGCAGCCTCCAACCTGGCCTATCTCGCTCATCTCAATTCAGAGGCCGGGAAGCTCGACGTAGCCCATGAGCTCATCGAGCAGGCCCTCGAAGCGGTTCACAAGACAGGGGAGAATGTCCATCTCCCGGAACTTCTCCGCCAGCGGGCCGTGTACTCACTGGCCGGGGGAGGCGACGACAGGGAAGCGGCGGCCGACCTGACCGAGGCGATGCGGGTGGCGTCGGAGCAGGGGGCACGGGTGGCTCGCCTCCGTGCCGCTATCGGATTGGCACGGCTCCCTGAGGCTGTGCGTCCCCACGACTGGCGCAGCATGCTCATCGAGGCGAGAGGCGATGTCTCGTCGTTCCTGCCGATGGGAGAAACGGCCGACGCCGACGCTCTGCTCGCCGTCTGACGTGTCGCTGCCGCGCGTAGTCATCCTGGGGGGCGGCATGGGGGGGCTGGCCACTGCCTGGGAGCTGAGCTCAGGCGAGTGGAGGGAGCGTTTCGGATCGATCACCGTATACCAGCGGGGCTGGCGGCTCGGGGGCAAGGGAGCCAGCAGCCGGGGGAGCCACGGACGCATCGAGGAGCATGGGCTCCACGTCCTGCTCGGGTACTACGACGCCACCTTCCGGTTGCTGCGGGAGGTTTACGGTGAGTTGGATCGAACGGTCACCGACCCGGATTGCCCAATCCGCACCTGGCAGGAGGCGGTAGGCCCCACGGGGGACGTCGGGCTCGCCGAACGCGACGGGGAGGCTTGGGCTCACTTCGTCACCAGGTTCTCGCGCAACGACGCCCTCCCCGGAGAGCCCGGGGCCGAAGACCGGCCGCTACGTCCCCTCGAAGTGGCAGTGCGTGCGATGCGGCTCCTGGTCGACTTTCATCGTTCGTTGGGCTCTTCACCCGGTTCCCTTCGAGTCCATCTGAGCAGCTCCCCGCTGCCCAGGCCCGAGCGGCCCGATCTGGAGACCCTGATTCGAGGTGGCGGGCTCACTGCATTGGCGACACTCTTGGCGGCCACCGAGCGGGCCGCGCGGATCGCCACAGATTCCACCCTTGCCAGTTCCACGGTGCAGCCGTTCGCCGGTGTCCTCGGTGCGTGGCGCGATGGGATCCGGGCTGTGGTCATGGCGGATCCGGCGGCGCGTCGCACGTGGCAATTGGTCGACCTGGTGGTGACCAACCTGGTGGGGATGACGGTCGACGGACTGCTCTCGGGCTCCGACTACCAGAGGATCGACCATCTCGACTACCGGGAATGGCTGGGCATTCACGGCGCCGCCCTTGAGACACTCGATTCGCCAATCGTGCGCGGCATGTACGACCTCACCTTCGCCTACGAGGGGGGCGACCGCGTCCGACCCCGTTTCGCGGCGGGGCTCGGTCTCCAGCTGGCGAGTCGGATGTTGTTCGACTTCAAAGGCTCCATCTTCTGGCGGATGCAGGCAGGGATGGGTGAGATCCTGTTCGCTCCTCTCCACCAGGCTCTTACCCGTCGTGGTGTCGAGTTCCGCTTCTTCCGCCGCCTCGACCGGCTCCGCCTGATCGACGGCCGCGCCGTCGGGTCGATCGAGCTCACCCGTCAGGCCGAGCTGGCGCCGGATCGGAGCAGCTATGACCCCCTGGTCCGCGTGGGTGGTCTTCCCTGCTGGCCAGACCGTCCCGTCGCGGGGCAGCTCGCCGCTGATCCTGGCGATCAGCTCGAGTCGCATTGGGGAGCGGATCCTGGAACCGGGACGGAGAGGCTTCTCGCCGGGCAGGACTTCGACGTCGTGGTTCTGGCCGTGTCGCTGGGGATGGTCCCCTTCGTCGCATCGGAACTGGTCGATGCTGACCGGGCTTGGCGGGACATGGTGAACCGGGTGGCGACCGTGGCTACCCGGTCCGCTCAGCTGTGGTTGACCGCCACAGAATCCGAGATGGGGTGGGACGGGCCCCCTGGCGTGACCCTCAGCGGGTTCGGGGATTCCTTCGACACCTGGGCCTCGATGTCCCACCTCCTCCCAATGGAAGCCTGGCCGACCACCGAGCCGCCGCAGAGCATCGCCTACCTCTGCGGTGCCATGCCCGACACTGATCCGGGATCCGGTGAGGAGGCCGTGCGTAGCACCCTCGCTCGTTTCCTCGACGAGGAGGTCGGTGCCCTTTGGCCCGCAGCCCAGGACGCCGATGGGTTTCGATGGGAGTTGCTGTGGGACGACCAGGGACGAAAAGGAACAGATCGGCTGGGCGAGCAGTACTTTCGGGCCAACCTCGACCCATCGGATCGCTATGTGCAGTCACTGCCCGGTTCGGGCCGCTATCGCATCGCTCCGGGCCGAACCGGGTTCGACAACCTCGCCGTGGCCGGAGATTGGACCGCCTGCGGTCTAGACGCCGGTTCCCTGGAAGCGGCCGCCCGTTCGGGCATCCTGGCCGCTCGCGCCATCCTCGATGGCTCGCTTGGCGATTTCCGGGGTATTGAGGGGGTGGCATGACCGCACACCGATCCGTTCAGGGCGCCCGCGGGGTCAGGCATCTGATCGAAGACGTACAGCGTTTCGGCTTGTTCTCGGCCGCCACGGTGGTAGATCGCTACACCGCCATGGTCGATCGGGCCATCGTCGACGACCGCCTCGCATCGCCGCCCTCGTCATGGGACGGGCTCGATCCCGGCTCGCTGGTCGACCGGGCCGCACGGCTGGGAGAGGCCTATCTCCGGTTTCTCGAGACAACGGCTGTGATCGCATCCCGGGCGGGAGGTGGCGAGCCGAGGCCGGAAATGGAGACGCTCGTCCTGCCCCCGGCGCGGCCGGCGGGCAGCTCCGAGACTTCGCTGTGGATCCACAATCCCACGTCGGCAGTATCGACCGGCATGGAGGTAGCGGTGACGGGACTGATCTCGTCGAACCCGGCGACCATTCCCGCCGAGGCGGTGTGGGTCTCTCCTCAGAGCGTCGACCGTCTCGACCCCTCGACCAGCCGGGAGATACGACTGAGAATCGATGTCCCCCGAGACCAGCCAGCCGGCCTCTATTTCGGATTAGTGCTGATCTCGGAGTTTCCCGGTGATCCCGTTTCGCTCGTCTTGAAGGTGGAAGGGGTGGAGGAAGCCACATCGTGACCACGGTCGGCACCGATTTCCTCGACGAGCTCGAGGCGTACACCGAGATGGCCCGCGTGGCCGTCCTTTCCTATGTCCCGGATCGGGGAGAGACGGACTATCTGGTCGATCCAGCCCTGGAGTATCTGGGCCGGAGCGGAAAAGGGCTTCGACCTGCATTGTGCCTGGCCACATGCGAGGCGTTCGGAGGTGGTGTCGAAGAGGCGATGCCGACGGCGGCGGCCCTCGAGCTCCTCCATACCGCGTTCCTGGTTCACGACGACGTCGAGGACGACAGTGAGCTGCGCAGGGGTGAGCCCACCCTGCATCGCACCTTCGGCCGTGCCCTTGCCATCAACGCCGGTGATGGCCTTGCCGTCTTCGCCCTCGGGGCGCTGAGGGAGAACGAGCGAAGGCTGGGACGTCGTCTCGCCTCCCGGATTTGGTCCGAGTTCGACTTCATGGCACGTCAGACCGTTGAAGGACAGGCGATCGAGCTGGGATGGCAGCGTGACAGCCGCAATGACTTGACCCCTGACGACTATCTCGACCTGATCATGAAGAAGACCTGCTGGTACACCACGGTGCTCCCTCTGAGGGTCGGGGCGCTGATCGGCAGCAAGAGGGCGGTGGATCTCAGACCGATGCTTCGGTTTGGATTCTTCTTGGGTGCGGCCTTTCAGATCCGCGACGACGTTCTCAACCTGACCGGGTCTCGAGAGATCTATGGCAAGGAGCCGCTCGGGGACATACGCGAGGGGAAGCGGACCTTGATCCTTCTTCATCTGCTTGCTGCCGCAACCTCGTCGGACCGGGAGCAGGTCGAGCATTACCTGGCCATGGACCGGGCTGAACGATCCGACACTGCTATCGCCGAGATATTCGCCATGATGCAGGATCACGGGAGCGTGGCATTTGCCGAGGAGTTCGCCCGAGGCATCGCCCGATCGGCCGCAGTCGCCTTCGACGAGGCCTTCGCCGACGTGCCGGAATCACCTGCCCGGCGCTTCGTGCGCGAGCTGGTTCCCTACATGGTGGCAAGAGATCGGTGAGAGCGTGAAAACAACTGACGGTGGATGGTCAGCTCCTGCGACTCGTGTGGTCACTCCTAATGAGTTGAGCACCGGAGACCTGACCACTACCTGAACTCACATGATGCCGATTCTCAGGCCAGACGACTGACATGTTCCCTTCAAAACGCGTCCCGTTTCCCTAGCGCGCGTTTGACATGGAGGACTCCCTCAATGGCCTTGCGCTGTCGCGATATCGCGAGATCATGAAGCCATGAGCAAGCAAACAACCGTGCGTCTTCCCGAAGACCTGGCAGATGATGCCGAGGCGGTGGCTCGCGTCCAAGGTACGAGCGTCAATGCCTTGATCATCGAAGGCTCAGCAATGAGATCCAGCGGGTCCGAGAGGATGAAGAGTTCACCAGCCGGGCGAAGCGGCTACTCGAGCGTGATCGGGAGTTGCTCGAACGTCTCGGCCGGTGATCCGGTACATCACCCTGGCGGAGTACATGTGGTTGGCCGAGCAGGTCACCGGTGTCGACGCTGACGTGCTAGCCAAGGCTTCCAGGTCGGATCTGGCTGATTCAGCGTTGCACGCCCCGCAAGCGGGCTTCGGTGGTAACGAGTTCTACCCGGACATCTTCGACAAGGCGGCGGTGCTGGTGTGCCGGCTGGCCTGGAATTATCCTCTGATGGACGGCAACAAGCGCGCCGCGTGGGCGGCGCTCGTCATGTTCGTGGACCTCAATCAGGGCAGTTGGGATCCCGATCCTCCTGATGTTGGTCAAGCGGAACAGGCGATGCTCGCAATAGCGGCACATGAGGTGGACGAGGCCTGGACGGCGGCCTGGCTCCGCGAGCATGTGAGTTTCGTTGGGCGGGATTGATCGTTTTGCGATGAGAGGTCCCAAGTTGTGGGACTCTCCATCAACACCCAAGGGTTTGACACGACCCTGAGATGTGGGGATCGAGTGGCCGGCTATCCAGACCCAACGCGGCCCGTTTCCCTAGTCGGATCGGGTCGATTGGTGGGAATCTGATAAGACCCGCCTGATTCCTCCGGCTTGACGCATGCCGATATCGGAATATGATGACGCCGATGGCACGAGCATCGACGACGTCGGACGTCTTCAACGCGATCGCCGAGCCGCAGCGCCGGGAGATCCTGGTGCTGCTGCGGGCGGGTGAGCGGCCGGTGACCGAGTTGGCCCAGGAGCTGGGGATGACCCAGCCGGGGGCGTCCAAACACCTACGGGTGCTCCGGGAGGTCGGACTGGTGCGGGACCGCAAGGCAGGCAAGCAACGCCTGTACGGCCTTGACGCCCGCGGGCTGCGACAGGTTCACCAGTGGACCGGCGGGTTCGAGCGGTTCTGGAACGAGAGCTTCGACCGGCTGGACGCGTACGTGCAGGACCTCAAGCAGGCAAGGCAGGAGGAGTGACCGATGGCAGCGACAGGACGGGACGCGCCGGCGCAGTCAGCGACGGCCGACCGGGAGATCGTGATCTCCCGGATCATCAGTGCCCCACGGGAGCTGGTGTTCGAGGCGTTCACCGAGGTCCGGCACCTGTCGCGGTGGTGGGGCCCGGAGGGGTTCACCACCACCACGCGGGCGTTCGAGTTCCGCGTCGGCGGGGAGTGGGACTTCGTGATGCACGGACCGGACGGGACGGACTACCAGGAGTGGATCTCCTGGACCGAGATCGCCCCGCCGGAGCGGATCGCGCTGCTCCACGGTGAGTCCCACGGCGACCCGAACGCCTTCGAGTCGGTCCTCAGGTTCGCACCCGACGGCGCGGCCACCCGGATCGAGATGCGCACGGTGTTCCCCACCAAGGAGCTGCGCCACGAGGCGGTCGAGAAGTACCACGCGATCGAGGGCGGCCAGCAGACCCTGAGCAACCTGGCTGCCTACGTCACCGTGATCGTTCGGAAGGGAGTTGAGGACTGATGGCCGGGAAGGTGTTCTTCAGCGTGACGATGTCGCTGGACGGGTTCATTGCGCCCGAGTCCCAGGACTTGATGGGGCAGCAGTGGATGGAACTGCAGCAGTGGCTGTTCCCGCTGCGGTTCATCCGGGAGAACCTGAAGCTCGGCGAGGGCGGCGAGGAAGGGCGCGACAACGACATCGCGCGGGAGACGTTCGAGCGCACCGGCGCGAGCGTGATGGGCAAGCGCATGTTCGACGCCGGCGAGCAGGCGTGGCCGGAGGAGGCGCCGTTCCACACGCCGGTCTTCGTCGTGACGCACGAGAAGCGTGATCCCTGGGAGCGGCCGGGCGGGACCACCTTCCATTTCGTCAACGACGGCATCGAGTCCGCGCTCGACCAGGCCCGCGAGGCCGCCGGCGCCCTCGACGTCCGCGTCGCGGGCGGCGGCGCGACGATCCTGGAGTACGTGAACGCCGGCCTGATCGACGAGTTCACGATCGCGCTCTCACCCGTGCTGTTCGGCTCCGGAATCCGCCTGTTCGAGGGGGTGGACGCGGGCCGTGTGGCCCTGGAGCCGGTCCGCGCGGAGCCGACGCCCCGGGCGACCCACCTGACCTACGCAGTCCGGGAGCGGTCGCGACCTCAGATTGAAGAAGAGCGAGTTCGGCGCCATGAACCCCTCACGCAACGCGGATGAGCCAGTTGCGGACTTCGTCCCGAACACCCAGCCAATCACCGCTCCAGAATCGACTCCCCACGTTCATAGAACGCGAGTTCGGGACGAAATCTTTCAAACGGAGCTTTCACCGGCGGACCGGGCAAGCTTTCGCGGGCGCGGCCCGTCGAGGCGGCTGTGCTCCTCGCAGTCAGCGTGTTTCTGCCGGCCGGGCGTGTGGGGACGTAGCACGCTAAGTGTGCTAGAGTGCTAGACGGTGATGCGGACGCTGGCCGACGACGCGACCCGGGACATCTGGAACGGCGTCAATTCAAAGGCGGCCCGCCGGATTCCGAAGGACCGGTGGCCGATTGTCCGCCGCAAGCTGGATCAGATCGATTCCGTCACGAAGCTCGACGACCTGCGCGTGCCGCCGGGAAACCGCTGGCACGCGCTCGCCGGCGATCTCGACGGGCAGCACGCCGTGCGCGTCAACGACCAGTATCGCATCGTGTTCCGGTTCGAAGGGGGCGACGCCTTCGACGTGCAGTGCACCGATTACCACTGAGGAAACCGACATGCTCCCGACTCATCGTCCGCCGACGCACCCCGGCGAGATGCTCCTGAAGGAGTTCCTCGAGCCGTTGGGCGTTTCCCAGGTCGAAGCCGCCAAGCGGATGAACATCCCGTTTCAGCGCCTCAACGCCATCGTGAGGGGACGTCGTGGCGTCAGTGCGGATACGGCGCTGTTGTTCGAAGCCCTGACGCATTGGGATGCCGAGATCTGGCTGACGCTCCAAGCGAAGTGGGACCTCTGGCATGCCCTGAAGGTACGTGGACATCGGCCGAAAGTGCGTGCCCTTCCAAAGAGCGCGTAACGCCGTAGATGGCGCCCTGACAGCCGCCGAGTTGGAGAGCGAAGAACGGAGGGCCCGTGGCTGACGTCGTAGCGATTCCGAGCAAGCGGGCTACCCCACGGCCGAAGCTGGTGCACAGTTTCTGGTCGTGCTGTCCGGCACCGACCCGCTCGTCTGGCGCCGCATTCAGGTGCCCGAGCCGTACTCCTTCTGGGACCTGCACGTCGCCATCCAGGATGCGATGGGCTGGCTGGACTACCACCTTCACGAGTTCCGATTGCTCGACGCGGCGGAGCGGAGTGTGGTGTCGATCGGCATTCCCACCGATGACGACCGGAGGATCGTCCTGTCGTGCCTGGCTGGGAAGTGCCCCTGTCGAAGTTCTTCGACCGGCGGGCCTGGCACTCCCCGCCCGCGATGTACGCGTATGACTTCGGCGACGACTGGCAACACGTGCTCGTGCATGAGGGCTTCGAGTCAGCCGATGACGACCGCAGCCATCCGCGTTGTATCGCCGGCGAAGGCCCGTGTCCGCCCGAGGACTGTGGTGGCGTCCATGGCTATGCCGAGCTTCTCCAGATCATGGCTGATCCCCATCATGAGGATCACGAGCCGACCCACCGCTGGCATGAAGGGCACCGCCACCCTCACGCTGCATGGACGAGGTCGTGTCGAAAATCGTCCCGAACACCCAGCCATAACACGTTCAAAAGCAACGAGTTACAGTCACGAAGAGTCTAGCGAGAATCCCTGCCTCTCACTCCGGCTATCCCGTTCTCTGACTTCGACTTCCGTTCAGGCGCACGATGTTTTGCCTGTCGAGTGGGGCGACCTCACGATCACCTTGCCGTCGGCAGTCTTCTTCCATCGGCTGGGATCGCCCAGGCAGCGAAAATCAGCGAGCACCATCGCCGGCCGGGCCAGGTAGACGCCATCGACGTACACGGCCGAACTCGGATCCGATGCCGCGAAGACGGCGTTGGTGCCAACCCCGCGGATCGTCAGTTGAGCCAGCCCCGCGTTCTGTGAGAACGAGACGGCCGGGGCGCGCCCGGCGATGTGCTCGATCGTGCGATCCTGCATCCGATTCAGCTCTGCCCCGCTCAACACAGTCACGGCGATCGGAGTCGTCTGCATATCCGTTTCACCCGTTTTCGATGCCGTGACGACGGTGCCCTCCAGGAGCAGGGGTGTGAGCGTCACTGAGACGATCGACGCGCTTCCCGACGCCAGCCGGGCCGTTCGGCGTGTGGGTGCGAAACCAGGGAAGGCGGCAGTCAGTTCGTACTCTCCTTCGGGAAGGCCCTGGAGGTCGAACTCGCCTTCAGCATCGGTCTTCGTGACCCTGTCGGTGGCTCCTCGGATCGTGACCGTCGCACCGACCAAGGGAAGGCCACCTCCATCGTGAACAGATCCGGAGAGTCAGGCCTGACCCTGGGCATGTCCGATGACACCGATCAACAGCACGCTGACAAGGAAACAAACGCACAATACGAGACTAAATGGCGAGCAAGCCATCTCCAAAGAACAAGGC
>Ga0105100_10001449_pt1 | contig 13932 bp, 19 predicted proteins | sample PPLLak12cMay2015_2_FD_87033 | JGI IMG/M metagenome (GOLD analysis project Ga0105100, IMG submission 87033) | Freshwater sediment microbial communities from Prairie Pothole Lake near Jamestown, North Dakota, USA - PPLs Lake P8 Core (1) Depth... | ecosystem: Environmental > Aquatic > Freshwater >...
AGTACAACTCATAAATCCCAGAAACATGCTGTTCCCAATCTTCTGCAGAATTTGCAAGATATTTTTCAAAGAACCATGCAGCATACTCTTGATTTAGGCTTTTCTCAATCTCTTTCCTTTCTTTTATTAAGCTCTCAAATTCAGATTTGCACCAGTCAGACTCTCCGCCTTCGTAGTATTTATTTTTCAGGCTTTGAATCCTGTCAAATGGATCTCCCCAGCCATTAAAATATATAAAAGACTCAGTTTTTTGCTGCGAAGTTCTGCATGTACCACCAAAATTGAAAACCCCTTTTTCCTGCTTGTTTCCCTGAGGCCAGTCTATCTGGCACCAATCCTGAGTCTCGCAGGTATCTGAACATTTGCTTACGCAGTCTTTAATTTCCTGAGCATGTTCTTCTGCGCAATTTTTCTTGCAGGCTTCCAAATCCTGCTCTTGATTATCCTTAAACACGCACTGCCCAACACAGTCCATAACATACCTATTGGCGCACTCTCTCTCGCTGTTTTCCTTGCAGTTCTGAATTCTTCTTTGCCTATCTTCTTCAGGGTTATACTCCTGCCTTTGTTCTGGCTGAGGGGATTCTTGGTAAGGTTGCTCTTTAGGCATCTGCTGCTCGCCTGGCTGAGTTGGTTGTTCAGTTGCAGGCTGTTCAGGCTGATTTTCTTGTGGTGGCTGAGGCTCCTGGACTGCAGGCTGCTCTTGGGGCTGTTGTGTTGCTGGCTCTGCTTCTTGAACTACAGGCTCTTCTGTCTGGTGGCCTGTTACAGCTGCTGCTGTTAATTGATTATTATCTGCTGGCTCTTCTTTAGTTTCCTCTTGCTGTTCTTCAGGCTGTTCACTTTCTTCAGCTTTTTCTTGCTGTTCTACTTGTTCTTCAGATTCTTCTTTCTCAACTTCTTCTGTCTTAGGCAAGGTAATGCATCTGCCATTGCTGCAAACATCATCTGTATTTCCGCAATCTTCCTTAACACTGCACTCGTTTCCAACTGACTTATCTTCTTTTAGCTCTTCTTTCACTGCTTCACATTCGCTTACCCCTGTATTAATCCATTTTCCTTCTTGGCATATTTTGATTATTCTTTTTTCATTATTCCCACATAGCTGGGTTTTTTCTTCTCCTTCTACACATTCTGCTTCTTTGCATTCTTCAAGCCCTGCTGTTTTGCATATTCCAATTCCATTTTCCATTACACATTCTGCCTTGCCGCAAAGAGGCTGAGGGCAGTCTTCACTTTTCTCGCATGCTTTCTCTTCTATGCATACTGGCTTTAATGGACAGCCTTTTTCATCTTCTCCGCTGAAAATAACTTTTCCAGAACATGGTATAGCTTCGTAGGCTTGGCAGCTCGCACAATCTTCTGGGCATTTTTCTCCTGCCTCGCAAAGATGGTTCCCGCATACAGGCTGCTCTTTCTTATAAGAATCATCTTTAGGCTTGCATTCCTGGCTGATACAATAAAGCTGTACTTTCTTTTTAACAGGAGCTGCCTGCGGCGTTGCTTGGCTAGATTCTGCAGATGCAGTTGCTGTTGTAGTTTCTGTAACATTTACTGGTGTTGATTCTGTTACATTTACTGGTGTTGTTTCAGTTTCTGTTACATTTTCTACTTCTGTTTCCTCTATCACGTTTCCGGTTATAGAAGAAACAACAGAGACATTTCCCCCTCCACCTCCTCCTGCTGCATTTGCTACTTCAGTTTCTACCCGCTCTACTTGTTCTACTTGAGGTGCAATGGGCACTTCTTCTACTTGCTCTATGGCTTTAACCTGCTCTGCTTGTTCTGCTTCTCCCCAGCCGCATATTTTCCCCCCACACTGGTCTTCTTGGCAGTCGATCTGCCCGTTTCCATTATCATCTTGATTATTATCGCAAATTTCTTCTCCAGCCTCTGTGAATTCCTCTATAAGCCTTTTCTCCCACTGAGCCTGCTGGAAAAAATACTCTTTCTTCTCATAATCAGAAAATAACTGAGAAAAAAATTCCTTGGTCTTTTGATAATTTGCATCCTGGATCTCCTTTGCTTTTGCTCTTTTCTCTTTTTCCAGGGCAACCCACCAGTAAGGATCGGGATTGTCTTTTCCAAGGGTTTCTCCTTTTTTCTTATATTCTTCATCCAGCTGTTTCCATACATCGTTAGATGCCTGGTTCCAGCCCTCGTTTAAATTCCTCAACTTGGTTCTTTCCCTTGAATATTCTTCAAAGTCTTTATTGTCCAGAGCAGACTTAAGGTTTTCAAGAACCTGCTGGATTTGAGTTTTAAATTCTTCAAAGCCTATCAAAGCTGGTTTCTCTCCATTTTCTTGGGGTTTTTCTTCTGGCATTTTTATTTTACCCCTTGTGTCCAGCCAAATATCCATGCCGACATAATGGTTGGAGCAGTCATCGCACATCTCTAATCTTGCCCTTGCATCAAAATCATCACCTTTGTAAAAATCTATCTCGTTCACAATCAACTTCTGCTCTTCCCTCTTGTTCTCTGCTCCAAACAAGCTGTTCATAACATCTTCGCAGTTCTGGCCGCTCTGCCTAAAATAGGATTCAAAGGACTTTTCTATATTGACACTTGCCTTGGCAAGAGCTTCTGCATTATCTTGGCTTGGGTCAGCATTAAAAGTCTCTGCAAGTTTCTTTACTTCTTCCACTCTCCCTTGTATATTCAGCTCTTCCTTGGGCTTTTTGAATTGCGTATAAAAATTAAGCCTATAGATCAGCTTGCCTTCATTCTCACTTGGCTTTTGGTTTTCTTTTCCTTCAGAATCTTTTTTCTTGAAAATAGAAGGGTAGGAATTCAGCCTTATCTGCAGCTTTTTCCCGTCAAAAACTATTTTTTCCCAGTAAGGCACTTCCTCATCCATTCTTTTTTCCTGCTCTTCTCCCTCTACCCAAACCCAATCAGTATAACCGCTTGGCTCACCTAAAACTTCTTTTATCTGCTCTTGTTTTAGAATCCCGCCGTCTTCCTTGTTGCTTACTCCCAAAAGCTCGTTTAAGTTTTCCCTTATCGAGCTGGTGTAAGTCACTAATTGAACATAATTAATATTGCCTGTTTCGTATTCTTCTGCATAATAAGTAAGCTTTTTTATTTCATCATCTACAGAACCAGCTAAAACTAAAGGAAGCAATAAAATTATTGCTACCAACAATATACCCCTCTTTTTCATAGTATAATATAGGAGAAAAGCCTATTTAAAGGTTTTCTAGTTAAATGCTACAATTATAATTGCCTTCTGAGGTCAAACTCCCTTCTTGTAAAAGATTCTGGAATTGGAAGCTCAAACTGCTTTATGACCTGTTCTATATTTGTTCTGAGATCGGATTGAAAAATTAAAACCCCTGCACTTTCTGTTCTCATGTTATCAAGAGGGTTGCGTATTAAGACCCCATTAATCATATAGCCCTCTCCCCTGATATAACGAGCTCCTTCGTCTCTTTCAAGAATACTAACTACTCTTCTTATCTCGTTACATCCTATTAGAACCGGAACTAGCTTGTTCCATTCTAGATAACCCCTCCAGTAGCCCTCGCTTTCTTGGTCATAGTAGCCTATTCCATATATCCTTGTGCTTACTCTCTCGCTTATATCAGACATCTTATATCAAGAACTCTTTTATTGATTAGTACCTTAGTGTATTTAAAGGTTTTCTAGTTTAAGGCTCTTAATATTAATAAAGTTTTTAAATCAGCAGTTGTAAGATTAAACATGCTTAATGAATATGATAGTGGATTACTGAGAGGAAGATTACAGACAGCAGGCTTGTTTTTAATGGTTGCAGCTCTTCTTTATATTGGTACGATAGGAAAAAAGCCAAAACCGCCCCAGCCATCTGAACTCGAAACAAAAATGGGCTACCTTTCTATTGTTAATGATGATCTCAATGGTGATGGAAGCAGGGATTGGTCCTTTGAAATATACAACATGCAAGGGAAACAGATATTCAGAAAATCATTTTTACAAAGACCGGGTTTGGGTAGAGTCTATATAGATGTTGATGAGCCAAACATCCCTTATAACGGAGATCCTAATGAAACATTTGAGAAACCTGGTATTAGAGACAACGCAGTATAAATTTTATCTGCCTTTGGGTTTTACTCTGTAAAGCCAAGGATTAAGGCTCTCCTTTGCCTTTTGTATCTCTGCCGAACCTGCTGGAATTTTTTCTGAAGCAATCATCCTGTCTGCAAGAGTTATTGCTATCGCAACTCCGGGCGCTCCATGGTTATTATCCAAGGCGTAATCTGCTAAACCTTTTACAAGCTCCTCTCTTGTGCATCCGCCTTTTCCAAGCTCAAGCGCTCTTGCCCTATAACTTTCTTCTAATGTTTGTTCCATTTTATTGTTTCCTCTCCCTTAAAATTTCTTTCCTCCTCATAAAATAGGTTTCTATTGGCCCTTCAGTATACTCCCCAATTGAAAAAGTTTCTGGTTTTCTATGAATTTTGTAAGTTTCTCCTGTTGCTAATCTAACCAGAGTGAATCCTTTTCCTGCAAACTCCCTCATTTTAACAACCCTAGTTTCATTTTCAGGCTCTTGGCAATAGGAGATACGAAGACTCCCTTCTGAAGGAGCAATATGAAATGCTCTCTCTTTTGAACTTGAATTTAAATCCATTCCAATCTTTATACTCCTCACGCTTCCTTCCTCAGATTCCAAGCTTAAATCTGAAAGCGCCAAAGTTTCTAGAGGGTCAATCAAAGCCATGTTAGGAAAGGAGAAAGATCTTTATATTTTTTGCGTTCATTAAATATTTATTAATAGAGGGCAATATTTTTAAACTGGCTGGTGGATTGTTTTAAATGGCTACTGAAATATTGGAGGGACAGGAGCTAGTTGATTAGAAGGCCTTGAAGAGAGCTATAGAGAAGGAAATTAAACTTCTCTTCCTCTGAATTGTTCCATTTCTAGAAACGCAGCCTCTCTATTTCGCCTTACTATCTCCATAGCCCCTTCTACAGTGAGAGATTTTTCAAGATGCGAAAGCTCTATTTGCGCATTATCTATAACCAATCTCTTGAAACAAGAAAGGCCTGCTAAAATTTTTTCTTTAAGGTCAGGCGAATCTTGGCTTATTTCGTGCCTCATTTTATAGTCTCCATAATGTTTGCATCTTTCATAAGCCATAAAAAAAGTCTTGGGCTGTAAATAAAAATCATCTGGCATCCCATACCAATCAGAATAGTCCAGGTTATCCAGGACTGCCGGAGGGTCAGATGCCCCAAGTGAAACGTCAAGCGTTATTAGTCTTTGAGTTGTTAGAGGATGGCTAACTGAAAAATAAACGTAAACAAAATTAGGCACTTTATCAGAGGTACTTGGAACAGGCTCAACTTCCAGAACAGTTAAATGATAATCCTCAATGAGTTCCTTAAGCTCTTCTGCTGCTCTTCTCAATTCTTCTAGGTCATCCATTAACAAACTAAGAAAGAGAAATTCTTAAAAAAATACAATATTGAAACTATTCAAAATATACAAGAAAATATTGAAAGAAACTACCAACTGGCTATTGCACAAGAGCTGCCATCATCTATAATTGGCTCATAGCCTCTTGGCTGTTTTTGCCTTGGTTCTTCCCTTGCTTCAGCTGTGTTCCTGCCCTCATAAGCTACAGCTGTTACAGTAGCTACAGTGGCAGCAAGCCCCAGACCTGATTGCCTTAAAAATTCTCTTCTGCTTGTACCTTGCGTTCCTTTTCTAGCTTTATAAGCATCCATAACCGAAAAAGAAATCTGGGGTTTTTAAATTTAGCGTAGTTAAAGTATAAATTGAGAGTGTTAAGTAAACCATAAAACTTAACATTGAACCTATAATGGTTTTTTCCTCCTGCTCAAAAACCCTTCTAATACAATTGGAAATGATTCTAGAATTAATATTGGGGAAGTAATATCATCTTCTGAAACCAAAAAATTTCTCTAAGAAATTTTAGGGCCCAGAAATTCTTCCGAGAGAATTTCTTGGAAGCGAACAGGTGCAGCTTTTGAAGAAGACTAATTCGAAAGGTAGAGAGAAATTTACGTTAAGTTATGAACTTGACTTAATTGAGAGAATAACTTTATAAACTTCTTTTTGTTAATCTGTTTATGGCAGTAAAAGTGGTGGATGTGAAAAGCCAGATAGTTCTGGGGATAAGGGAAATTGGGCCTTATAGAAAAGTTATGGATATAATCAAGAAGCTAGCAAAATATGCAGCTTCAAGAGGCGTGGAAATTATCGGAAACCCTATATTCATGTGCCATGAAGCATCAAGGATGCCTGGGAGGCTTGGGAACATTGATTTAGAGGTTGTTGTTCCAGTCGGTGAAAAAATAAACCCTGATGAAGAAAGCATGGAAACAGGAATAATATGCTACGCAATTCCTGGGGGGAAATTTGCAGAAATAATTCATAAAGGGCCGTATGAAAAATCTGAAGAGAGTTACAAACAGCTCTTCTCCTGGATAAAAGAGAAGGGCTATAGAATTACAGGGCCTACAAGAGAAGTTTATTTAAATGACCCTAAAGATTTCCTTCCAGCAGAGCTGGAGACAGAAATTTATGCTCCTGTGGAACAAGGCAGGGAAGATAAAGAACTTTTAAAAGAAACGCCAGATAAAGAGCCCTTAAGAGAAGCGCCTCAATCCAAATCAAAAAGCTACACAGATGCTAAAAGCAATACAGATACTATTAAGGGAAGATTAAGTAAATTGCTGGGTAAATAAAAGAAGAAAAATGATAACAGAAATAATAACTACAGCTGCATTTTTAATAGCTATAGAAGGCATCTTAATTGCTATCTTCTCAAAAGCTGTTAAAAAATTCATGGCTGAGCTATCCAGAAAGAAAGACGCAGATAAAATAATAAGGAAAATTGGATTGTGGGAGATTTTAATTGGATTTATTTTATTGATATTGGCGGTTGTAGTCAGGAATGTGTAAAAAATCTGAATTAATTTTGTGGCTGGTAGAAATAATGCCTCAGAGTTCTTCTAGTAGTTTCACGAAGAGTGCTTGCAAATTCCTCAAGGGAACAAACTGCAAATCTCCCCCCTCCCCATACCTGGTGAAACATTACTGTTATTCCATCTTTTTTTCCTAAAGCGACTCCAGAATGCCTTAACCTGTATCTGCATAATTCAGTATGGTCCTCTCTCCAGTTAAAAGAGATTACAGTATCTTTATCAGACTCTGTAAACTCACATGTTTTAAGAAATAATTTCATAGGCTCTTCTCCAACGTATCCAGGACTATTTTCATCAGGTATGCAAACAAAATCCCCGCAGGCATCAGAGTAGTCATCCAGCCTTTTTCCTGATTCTGCCCATAATCGCTTCATTCTGGAATTTCCCCCAACTACGTAAACTGCAGTTCCCCAACAGCAAGGTTTTATAACGTCCATAAGACTGCGGCGATGCAAATAGGCAAATGCCGAATTAGGATTCTGCTCTAGCGCCCTTATCCTTTCTCTGAATCTAGAGTTATCTATTAAATCCGAATACTTTGCAAATCCCCTGTCAATATTGGAGTTCATTATAGCCAATTATAAAAATAAGGTTTAAAAAGAAGAGTATATTGTATTACATTAAGAAAAAGCTTCAAATATCTTTGAAGTTTAAAAAGTATTTAAAAAGAGGAAAAACATAATAAAAAGATGAAAAAAACAATATTAATTATTGGAATTGTTGTATTAATTGCATTAGTCTTAGTTGGAGTTCTGCTTTTTTATAATCCAAATCCTCCTAATCCTAATCAAAACCAGAGCCAGATACCTCCCACCAATACTTCTGCTATTGGACAGCTTAAAGCCATGCCTGAAAAAGTAGATGACTCTAAGGCAACTGTAACTGACAGGCAGGCTGTAAGCACTGCTAATAATAAATTTGCAATTGACTTTTACAAGACTCTTGATAAAGGAGAAAATATATTTTATTCTCCTTATAGTATATCAACTGCTGTTGCAATGACTTATGAAGGGGCAAAAGGAAATACAAAAACAGAGATGAAAAATGTCTTTTATTTCCCAGAAGACTCTTCTTTAAGAAATGGAAATGCAGCTATATATAATATAATCAACAAGAAAGACAAGAACTACAGCTTAAGCACTGGAAATGCTTTATGGGCTGAAAAAACTTATTCGTTCCTTCCTGATTATTTCTCAACAATTGAACAGTTTTATGGCGGCAGGGTTGTGAATATGGATTTTATAAATGATGCTGAAAATTCGAGATTAGCTATTAACAAGTGGGTGGAGGAACAGACAAACAATAGGATTAAAGACCTTATTCCTGCCGGAGTTATTGACCCAATGACAAGGCTGGTTTTGACCAATGCTATTTATTTCAAGGGAAAATGGGAAAACGAATTCAATGTAACAAATACAGAAAAAATGGATTTTTCTGCAAAGAGCGGAACTGTAAAGGCGGACATGATGTACCAGAATGAAGATTTTAATTATTTTGAAAACGATAAAATGAAGATGTTAGAGATGGATTATGCAGGAGATGATTTATCGATGCTTGTTTTACTGCCAAAGGATAAGCTGGATGATATTGAGCTGACAGCTGAAAATCTTAACTCTTGGAAAAACGGTATGAGAGAACAAGAGGTAAATGTTTATTTCCCTAAATTTAAAGTTGAAACAGAGTACGAGCTTGTTGAAAATCTGCAGGAAATGGGAATGAAAGATGCTTTTGTTGGAGGGACAGCTGATTTTTCAGGAATGACTGGGAATAAAGATTTGTATATAGGGGCTGTTATCCATAAGGCATTTGTGGAAGTCAACGAAGAAGGAACAGAAGCTGCAGCTGCAACAGCAATTGTGATGAAAGCTACATCAATTGGTCCTATGGAAACAAAAGAATTCAAGGCAGACCATCCTTTTATTTTCATAATACAGGAAAAAACAACAGGAGATATTTTATTTATTGGAACCCTAGAAAATCCTACTGGGTAAAATAATTTTTTATTTTTAAAGCATTACTTTTTCTTCAATTATTCTTGAAATAGGCTTACCTGTCTCTTTGCTTACTTTTTTAAGCTTGTTTATTGCTTCTACTGATAAAGTGATGTCCATCCTTTTCCTTTGAAAAGGAAGCTCATATGTTTTATCATAATTTTCCAGCATATCAAATACATCTTTGTATTTTCTCCTTATCTTGCTTATTTGTTTTTTTGTTATCATTTTTATATTATGCAGCTCCTAAGCCTTTGCTCTATATTCCTTATATCGTTTATGTTTTGCTTGGCTATTGAGATTATATGATGGAGCAATAGTTCTCTGTCTGCTTGTTTTTTGTTTTGGTCTGCAAAGTTCAATACAAGGAAAGTTGCAGTTCTTTTGTTCCCATCTGAAAATGAATGGTCAACAAGTATTGCTCTCAATAAATATGCTAGTTTTTTATACTCCCCTAACCTTTTGTTCTCCTGCATATCTATTGCATAATCCAAACTAGAGTCGCTTCTTAAATTCCCTCCAAATCCCTCGTTGATTCTGAGCAAATCTTTCTTACTAATATTCATACACATAAATTATGGTGAGTTATTTATAAACCTTTCGGTTAGGGATAAAACTGCAAAATGTTTTTTATCTCTTAATTAAAAATATGTTGAAGAAGATGTTGCTTCATATCTTCAAGTAAAGCAGCACGCTCATAATCTTCTGACCTGCAATTAACCCTTATTTGTTCTTGAATTTCAAGATAAAGTGCCCTTTTCTCTTCAAATGGACGTGAATCTAAAATTCTAGTTATCCTGGCTAACTGAGAAGACTCGCCTGGGTCTGTCCTGGAAACTGTAAAACTGTTCATATACAGAGCTCCAAGCCTTCCAGTTCTCCAGGTTCGTATAACTTCTTCTGGGTATTGTATAAGAGGCATATTTTACTAAAAATACACTTTATTTAAATTCTTGTTTTAACAACCTGTGCTACTTTATAGAAGTCACATGAAAAAGATTTAACGCCTTTTTTATTTTTTTACCACTTTCATTGGATAAGTCGAATTTATATATAAGAGATGCTTCTAAAAACTATGAAAAAAGAAGGAATGAAAAGAGGGATAGCTGTATTGCTCACAATTGGAATTTTAATTATATTATTATTGGCAGGACCTGCACAGGCAGTTATTCTCGGATTAGCTATAGAAAACAGCAATGTCAAAAAAGGGGAAACGATATATTTCCAGGCATCAGCAGAGGTTGAATCTGGAGAGCACCTGGATGTTAGCTATTTCACTTTAAAATTAATTGGCCCGCAGACTGATCCTCAAACAATAGAGTGCACTTTTGATGTTAATGGAAATGTGATAAGCGGATGCATAGGCATGACAATAACAAAGGACTCTTCTCCTCCAACAAACGGGTATGGCTATGGCTATTATGTTGCTGGGAAATTTATATTCAACATAACTCTCAACACCGCTGATTATAGCACTGGAAAATATCAGACTTTCCTTGCAATCTTTGTTGATAACTCGCAGTATAAAGAGGAGGAAGAAGGATTTGTAATGATAACGCCTCCCGGGCCTGTTCCTCAACTCGGTGGATGTTCCATAAGAGCAAATGACGGGGCAGTACTTGTTGGTGGCGAGGATAGTTTTAAGAGACCAAATATAAACTTCCATGTTCCTCTTGGAAATGCAAACAATGGAAAAGGGACTTTCAGCGGGCAGGTAGACCGGAGCAGGATTTCCTACAAATTTGACATACTTAATGTTATAGAAAATGACAATACCCACGCAAAAATAATAGTGAAGGGTACCCTTGAAGTCAATGGCAGCATCAAGGAAAAAAATAAAGAAGCTACAATCTACTACGATAAGATAAACAAAGAGATAGACTTAACAGCAACAACAGGGATGAACATTAACGCAGAAAATATGAAGATAACTTTCCAGAAGTGGTGCTAAGGCTATTGAAAATTCATCACTTTTTCTTAATGAAAAATTTATATATGCATACATACTGGGAAAAGCATGCTTATATCCAATAATTCAGGTTTATCTCCGATAGTTTTCTCAGTTGTGACTTTAATAACTTTAATAATCTATGAGCTTGGCAGCGAGAAAATAAAGAAAACTATGCTGCCTTTTGTAATCATCTTAGTAATTGTTTTTTTAATTATTGCTGGAATGAAAATTTATTCAATGATATAAGATGAAATATGGTTTTTTTGTCACGCTACTTTTAACTGTACTTTTGCTTGAACTTATTATTAGAGCAAGTCCGCTGATTGGAGCATTGGCATACTTTATTGTAATAGCCATAGCATTGATTGTTGTTTCTAAGTTGAACTATAAGTATGAAAACCAAAAGAAGATAATCCTCCTCGTGGCAGCTGTCTGCGCAGTAAAGACAACAATCCTCTTTCTGCCATTTAACCTGTTCTGGAAAACTTTAGCAGCTTATGCATTATTAATATTCATTTCCCTGTTTTACATTTCCGGACTTAATACTTCAAAAAAAGAAATAAAAGTCAGGGATATTTTTTGGGCAGTCTCTGTGACTGTTATTTTAGGATATGCTGGGAGCATTCTTGTAGAATTTGAGAAAAATATTCTGTTGCTTACACTAATTCCGCTAATAGCTATTTCAGAAGAGTATTTCTTCAGAGGCTTGCTTTTAAATTCAGCTGAAAGAGAGAGTGACGAAGAAAGCGCAGTTATTTTCAGCTCATTATTTTATGGCATCTTAGGCCTGGGACTTGGAATCCTGCCTGCTTTCTTCTTTTTTACAATGTCGCTCTTGTTTGGCTTGTTCTATACCCGAGTAAGAAGCCTGCTATTTACAATGGTTCTTAATGCAATAGCCCATATTTTCCTGTTTGCTGGAAGCGTGTGAGCTATAATTTTCGTCCTAAGTTGAGAGTAAACAAACTTATAGCTTAGGATACATGTTTTACCATTGCTACCTTTAAGAAGTAATCTTTAAATCAAAACAATGCTTTTAAATAGTAATTTGATAATAGTAACATGAAAATTAAATTTGTAGGCATACTTTTAGGTTTATCTTATACTCTTTTTTGTAAGGAGGAAATAAATAAAAGATGAAAAAATTATTAATTTTACCAGTGATTGCTTTATTGGTTATAACATCTATTTTAGCAGTAAGCGCTAAGACAATAGTAGCTGGAAAGATATACGACTCGCCTAACTTCGAGACTGCAAATCCAGTAGCAGATGCAAACATCAATGTAACTTGCAATGGCAATCTATTGAATACTACAAGCTTATCTGATGGAACATATTCTGTTGAATATGTAGCTTCAGTAAACTGCCCAGATGGAAGCAACGTAACAGTTGTTGCAGAGAAAGGCGGAATAACTAACACGGGATACGGAATTGTACATGACTTTACTACAGTAATGCCTGACATATATCTAGGTATTGTTAACATAGCATTGATTCCAGAATTTGGACTTATTGTTGGGACTCTTACAGTATTGAGCGCAATAGGTGTTTTCTTCCTAGTAAGAAGAAAGTAAAGCATTTTTTATTTTTTATTGTTTTTTTTATAATCAAAAAAACGATGCGCTACAAGCGCTCGTTTTTAATGAGAGGGACAATTAAATTTCGGAGGAAATAAAGTGAATAAATCAATATTTAGTTTAAGCGTTGTTGCAATGCTAGTGGTTCTATCCTTAAGTTTTGTCAGTGCAATCCCAATTTGCGCTACAATAGAAACTACTTACGTGAGCGGAACAATAACTGACCAAAGCACTGGAGATCCTGTCTCAGGCGCTAGTGTTGATGTAACTTGCAATGGCAATTTGAAGAGTACAACAAGCGGTGCCGATGGCGGATATAGTGTTCAGTACCTTGCATCAGAATGCGATTACAATGACACTGTCAGCGTTTCTGCAAGCTATGACAGCTTAAGTGGAAGCAGCGATAGTGTTGACTGGTATACCCAAAACAGTCAGATTGGCTGCTTAGAAATGATAGTGAACGTTGCCTGTGCTAATGTCCCATTAATTCCAGAATTTGGAATAGCAATCGGAACATTGACCATGGCTGGCGCAATTGTTGCATTTTTTATCATAAGAAGAAAGTAAATAAGAAAATTAAATTTATTTTTTAATTTTTATAATTTTCTTAGTAATAATCATAAGAAATTAAATATCAAACATAAATGGATAAAAATGGAAATGAAAATTTGGATAACTGCCTTGCTGGCATTTGCTCTGTGCTTAGGAAGCGTTCTTGCTACTGTTGGACCTTCATGCGATGGGTGCAGCAGCCCTAATGGATGCAATACCTGCGCTTTTAACTCCAGTGATTGCTGTATCGTAGCTGGTATGACTAAAATAAACGGGGTTATTTATGAAGGAAACTTAAGCAACGGAATTAAAGGAGCATATGTAACAGTTACTTGTTATCATAATGGAAGCGAGTACACAAGGAACGCATTAAGCTGGTATGGTGGAAAATACATGGTGTTTTTCCCTAGTAGCCAATGTGAATATGGAGATGAAATAACAGTGAGCGCACAGAAAAACGGACTTACTGGAACTAACAGCAGCATTGTTGATACACGATACACAGCAGGATGCTTTACACTTGATGTTGGCATTGTAAATGTTCCTTTAATACCTGAATTTGGAATGATCATAGGAACATTGACAGTTGTCAGCGCAATTGGAGTATTCTTCTTAATAAGAAGAAAGTAAGAATTATTTTTTAGTTTTTTAATTCTTTTTTTTATTTATAATCAAAAGTAAGAAAGAATAAAAAAGGTAAAAATAAAAAAATTAATTCTGTTTATGCTGGTGTTAAACTTACGTTTATAGAATTGGTTCCTGCAGCGACATACTTGGTTGTTGAGTAATTGACGTATCCAGACTTGGTAATTCCTATAATATGGTTTCCTACGGTTAAATTCGCTGTGTAAGGTGTTAGTCCTTTATAAGAGCCATCTATATAAAGAGAGGCGCTTGAAGGAACTGTATACACATACAGAAT
>Ga0105100_10001453_pt1 | contig 13923 bp, 12 predicted proteins | sample PPLLak12cMay2015_2_FD_87033 | JGI IMG/M metagenome (GOLD analysis project Ga0105100, IMG submission 87033) | Freshwater sediment microbial communities from Prairie Pothole Lake near Jamestown, North Dakota, USA - PPLs Lake P8 Core (1) Depth... | ecosystem: Environmental > Aquatic > Freshwater >...
AGCACCCTCGCAACACTCCCCGGCACTTGCGCCCGGGGCAAGTGTGCACCTGGCGCACACCTGCCCTGGCGGGCGGTGCCAGGGAGTGCAGGTGTGATGAAATAAAAAGTATTTATTAATGGCGCAGGATTTGTGAAAGGAATAATTTGGTACGATCGTTCTGTGGCTCGTTGAAGATCTGATGGGGTGTGCCTTGTTCGACAATCTCGCCTTTGTCGAAGAAAATCATACGGTCAGCCACGGCTCGTGCAAAGCCCATTTCGTGGGTCACAGCGACGATAGTCATCCCGCTTTTGGCAAGTTCGATCATCACGTCCAGCACCTCCTTGATCATTTCAGGGTCGAGGGCAGAGGTGGGTTCGTCAAAGAGCATAATCTGGGGCTGCATCGCCAGGGCGCGTGCAATCGCCACGCGCTGCTGCTGTCCGCCGGAGAGTTGACCGGGGAATTTATGTGTCTGCTCGGGAATGCCAACACGCTCCAGGAGTTCCGTCGCAATCTGTTCGGCCTTGTCTTTCGGCCATTTCCGCACCCAGATCGGCGCCAGCGTAATGTTTTGCATCACGGTCAGATGTGGGAACAAGTTGAATTGCTGGAACACCATCCCCGTGTCCATGCGAACGGCTTCGACGTTCCGCACATCATGGCTCAATTCAATACCGTCCACAATGATCGTGCCGCGCTGGTGTTCTTCCAGGCGGTTGAGCGTGCGGATAAACGTGGATTTTCCCGAACCGGATGGTCCGAAGATAACAATCACTTCCCTCTTATAGACCTCCATGGAAATGCCGCGCAGCGCATGAAAATTTCCGTACCACTTATGTACATCCTTGCAGATGATGATTGGTTCACGCTGCTGATGATCTTCTGTCATGCGTTTCATCCTTCTTCCATCTGAAATCGATGAGCAATTAGCGTTCGCCCACGCCCAGCGCTTTTTCCAGTTCGAGGCTGGCATAAGACATAAAGTAACTGAAAATCCAAAAGATAATGGCAATGAAGAGATACACTTCCATCTGCAAGCGGACAAATTCAGGGCGTAAATTCAAGACTGCGTTGCCGATCCCCAGCAAATCATTGATCCCTACGATAACTACCAGAGTGGTGTCTTTGAATAATGAAATAAACTGCCCCACGATGTTCGGAATGACCAGCCGCAGTGCCTGAGGCAGGACGATGAAGGCTGTGATGTGGAAGTTGCTGAGCCCCAGGGCCTTAGCCGCCTCCACCTGGCCCTCGGGAATGGCTTGCAGTCCGCCGCGCACGTTCTCTGCTGTGTAAGCCGCGCTAAATACGACCATGGCGATCAGGGCGCGCAGCAGGCGGTCTATGCGCGACTCGGCTGGCAGGAAGAGCGCCAAAATGATCGAGAACATGAACAGAATGGTGACCAGCGGGACGCCGCGTATCACCTCAATGAAAAGTATTGAAAAAATTTTAACCACCGGCAGGGAGGAACGCCGCCCTAGCGCAAGCAGTACGCCGATGGGGAAAGAGAGAACGATCCCGCCAATCGCCAGCAATAGTGTCACCAGCAGTCCGCCCCAGGCAGTGGTCGCTACAGCCGACAAACCTGGGATGCTGCGAATGCCCGGCAGAAGCACCAATGTGATCAAAATAGAAGCCAGCAGCCAGAGCGTGCCTACATGTTGGCCCTTAACTGCTGACCGCCGTCCAATCCAAAAGGCCAGGGATATCAACAGCGGGCAAGCCAGGAAAACGGCCCGCACACCCAGGGTAATGGTAGGCGTCTCCAGGGGGATCAGAGCCAGGACACCGAGCAAGACACCCAGAAAAATGGCAAAGGCTTTCACGTAGCGTTCCCAAATGGCCCAACTCAGCCCGATCAGAAAGACACACATCAGCAAACTCAAGGCGGGGCGCCACAACTGGTCGCGTGGGTATTGACCCACCAAAAACAAAAGTGGGGCAATCGTCACCGGGCTCCAATCGGCAGTAAAAAATACCCAGCGCACGATGCCTGCTAGAACGAAATAGAGAAAAACCAGCGACACGATGGTGAGCAGCGCGTTGAACCAGGTGCTGAACAGATTCTTGCGCAGCCACGCAAGCGGGCGCAGGGTGGCGGGAGGAGCCAGGGTTTCAGAAGTGACAGACATTCTTCTATCTCTCGACGAACTGGACGCGCTTATTGTAGATATTCAAGAGCACTGAAGTCAACAGGCTGAGGAGGAGGTACGTTGCCATCACCATCAGGAAGACCGGTACCGCCCGCCCGGCCTGATTGATGGTGACCTTCCCAATCGCAAAGAGTTCCTGATAGCCGATGATCAGGGCGAGGCTGGAGTTCTTGGTCAGGTTGAGATACTGGCTGATCAGTGGCGGGATGACGACGCGCAAGGCCTGGGGAATAACGATCAGGCTCAGCACGTGGTTGTTTTTCAGCCCCAGCGCGCGGGCGGCCTCCACTTGTCCTTTGCGGACAGCCAGGATCCCGGCACGGAAGACCTCCGCGATGAAAGCCGCGGTGTATGTCGTCAGCCCAATGAGCAGCGCGGAAAATTCGGGTGACATCCGCAGCCCCCCTCTGAAGTTAAAGCCCTGGAGCGCGGGCTCATCGAGCTGAAGCGGCTCCCCACCGGAGACAAACCAGCCAATGAGCGGGAACAGGATCAGGATCGCCAGGCTGACGCGTCCAAAGTAGGTTTCGCGTCCCTGAGTCTCACGGATACGGCGTAACACGATCCAGGCAAGGATGGCCAGGAGCACGCCGATGATCACAGACGCCAGGAAAATGCCGCCCGTCTCGGTGAGACGCGGCCAGGTCAGGTAAAGCCCGCGCTGGTTGACATAAATTGGTCCCGGCAGGGTCAAGCTTTCTTTGGCACCTGGCAAGCGGGTAAAAACGCCAAAATACCACAGGAAGAGCAGCACCAACAAGGGGATATTGCGATGAAATTCAATGTACGCCAGCGCAATCTTGTTGACCAGCCAGTTGGAGGAAAGGCGCGCCAGACCCACAAAAAGACCCAATGGTGTAGACAGAATAATTCCTACCACAGAAACAACCAGGGTGTTGACCAGGCCGACCATGAACGCGCGCCCAAAGGACATGGTCGGATCGTAAGGAATGTAGGATTCGGTGATCGGGAAGCCCGCCGGGTCATCCAAGAATCCATAAGTCAGCGGCATGCCACGCTGTTGGGAGATTTCCAAAAAGTTGGCGATGCCCAAGTACAACAATGTAAGGATGACGACCGCCGAAACAGTCTGCGCGGCAGCATTCAGGATGCGCTCATCGCGCCAGAAAGGGATCTGTTGATTACTACGCGTTCGTGTGCTAGGGCTCATGGAAACGAGATTCAAAAGAAGGTGTGTGCAGCCTGCCCGGCAGGTTGCACACACCTCGTCATCATCAGATGGCTATTTGATCGGCGGGGCGTAAATCAGGCCGCCGTTCGTCCACAGATCGTTCAGACCGCGTGGCAAGACAAATGCCAGGCCGCCTTCGCCGAAGTAGCGATCATAGATCTCACCGTAGTTACCGACCGCGGCGATGGCCTTCGCCAGCGCGTCACCCCCCAGGGCAACCTGGGCGTTACCCCAATCACCTTCACCTTCTGCGCCAAGCAATAAGCGGATGTCGGCATTTTCACTGGACTTCATCTCTTCGACATTGGCAGACGTGATGCCGTATTCCTCGGCGTTGATCAGTGCCCACATAACAGTCTTGACGATGTCAAACCACTGATCGTCGCCCGTGGGCACAGCCGGCGTGAGAGGCTCCTTGGAGATGGTCATATCCAGGATGACATGATCGTCCGGGGTCTGGAAGCCGGCCCGTACCGCTGCCAGTTGCGATTTGTCACTCGTAGCGATATCACAACGGCCCTCCTCGTAGGCGCCATAAACGGCCGAGGTTTCCTCAAAAGTGACTGCCTCATAGGTCACGCCAGCGTCGGCGAGGGCAGTTGCCAGGTTCTTCTCGGTGGTCGCAGCGTCCGTGACGAAGAAAGCGGCGCCATCCATATCCTCCAGGGTTTGGATACCATCAGCAGTGCGCACCAGGAAACCCTGACCATCATAGAACATAATCCAGGTGAAGTTTCCCCATTCGGCGTCGCGTTTGGATGTCCAGGTCATGTTGCGGGTGACAAGGTCCACCTCGGCAGTCTGCAAAACAGGACCGCGATCCGCGGCGGTGATGGTCACAGGCTCGATTGCCTCCGGGTCACCAAGTACAGCCGCAGCTACAGCCCGGCACAGGTCGATATCGAAGCCCATATTGCGTCCATTGGCATCCAGGTAGCCGAAGCCGAGCAATTCGTTATGCACGCCACAGACCACTTTGCCGCGCTCTTTCACGCGGGCAAGGATGCTGCCGTAGCCCTGGGGTCCGGTACCGGGTTCACTGGTAGGTGTGGCAGCAGCTGCACCACACGCGGCAAGCACAAGGCTTACAAGTACTGCTAGACTGAGGAACGGGAACAACGACTTACGCATAATCTTCTTCTCCTTTTAGCGAATCTCTTGTTTGGAAAACAAATGGCGGACAACACAAAATCAAATCGTCGGCGACACCTCCAATCTTTTTATTTCACAGAATTTGTTCCCTCCAATGAATCTGTGAATTATTGACCTCTATGTCATTATATGAAAACTGGGAGTCGAAGTCAATAAGCCTGGGTATGGGTCTGTTCCAGAGGAGAAAACGCGCGGGATGTGGAATCAGGATGCGGGGCGATGGAGGCGGGCGATCCGCTGGAAATGAACGCGATGACACTCCGCGTGAGTGATCGGCAATGATCACGTGATTGTTATTCCTACAGTTCAAGCATAGGCACCGGACCAGGTTTCGAAGTGACGCTCGTCGTGTTCATCGTCCTTGTAGAAAGTGATATAGGTCAATGCTTTGTAGGGGATGAACTTTTTCTCTGTCGGGTCTTTTCTCGCCAGGTCGAAGTAGGTGTGCCATGTGCCCGAGTTGAAATAGATCTGATTGCCGCCAAGATCATCGTAATCGAGCGGGATGGTCTCATGGTGGTGGGTGTGTCCATAGACGATGTAGCGCGCGGCGTTATCGAGAAAGGCAGGCTCTTCCAACGCATAACTGGCAAAGGAGCGGTCGGCGCCAGCTCTTTTCCTGCTCTGCAACCTGAAGATCAGACTATCGATCGTCTCGAGAGAGATAACTTTCGATATCTTAATGGCGAGCTCCATTTTATCCACCATGTCAAATTCGAACGCCTTATCGGCTTCGCGTACGAAATCCAGGTGCAGGAAGTTATCGGCCAGCTCATCCCATATGCCTTTCAGTTGAGATTCAGGTGTGGCTTTAAGCTTGTTTTCCAGCGTGAGTTTTCTGAGCTGCCCGGTAACCCACAGGGGTGTGGCCAATGCCGGGCGGATGTTGGTGATCTGGCGCAGATTATCCACGATTCCCTGATCGCGATCGGACCTGCGTTTCCATTCCTCGGGATACCGATTACACACTTCCATGGTGAAGGCATCGCCCAGGGTCGAGCAATCACGTCCGTTGGCGCCATTAAAGTTGAAGGTGTCGTAGCAATCACCGTGACGGGCGAAGACCTTGTATTCTCGAAACAGCCTTTCGATGTTCGGGGCCTCGTCTATCTTCCATGAAAATGGCGAGACCGGCCTGCGCAAATCAAACGGGAAGGGCGTAGGCGGGTTGCTCAGCCCCATGGCATCGATGATTTCCTGACGGATGCGGTCGAAGGCCTCGCCTGGCAGGTGATAATACCAGTCATGGTTGCCGACCATGTAGTGAAAACGGACGTTGAGGTGAATCCTCTGCGGGCTGTGGACATCACGCTGCCCGGTGCTGCCAACAGGGTCGAATTCGATAAAGTCGCCGGTTGAAAGTCTCCGTAACACTTCCAGCGCCTCTTTGTTGTAGGCGAGGATGGAGCGCGTCACCTCCAGCAGTTTTGCCGCAAATCCGGGATCGCTGGTGCTGCCCCAGGGGCGGATGTAATTCTTTTCGCCCGGTTCCGTGATACGAGGGATGTTTTCACCGTTCACCTTGACATATTCTTCATCCCCGGGCGCGGGGAACAGCCATTTTGTGGAATGGAGCGGATCGAGAATATCCCCCATGAGCAGCACATCGAGTTCCTCGATCGGGCGATATTTGCCGTGATGCAGGGAGGCAAAATGCGCGTCCTGGCGCAAGCGTTTGGCAAATAGATAAAATGCACTGGCCGGAATGGACTCGGCGGTGGTGCCATCTCCAAGATGTAGATCACTGATAATGACGAGCATGCTGACTCTCCTGAACGACGCGGCTGATCGATGATTCAACTATATTGATGATTCAATTATAGCCCGAATGTTCGAGGGCGGGGTGTATAATCTCCGGGAGTATTAACCAAACGGGCAGGAAATGTAAGAAACGCCTGCCGGTTCGGTGCAGGGCATTTCCATGATATGTGGTTGAGAAGGGTGGGCGCACAGCAGGCTTCACTCATTAATGCCTCAGAAATTGTCCTGTTCAAGGCCGGTTCTCTTTCCGCATGGCCGAAGTGAGCAGTTCCCTTTGTTTTAATCAGTAAGGAGGTGACATGGCTCGTAAAATCTTCTCCGGGGTATTGATCCTGCTGGCGGCATTTTTACTTGTGGTGAGTCTGGGGGGCATTGCCGCTCTATGGGTCTATAACGAACCGCTGACACGTGAAGTGACCCGCCAGTTGAAGGAAGTAGATGGTGAGATGGCGCAGGCGCAGACTGCTCTGCAAAGCTCCCGTAAGGAATTGGAACGCGCCCTGCGCCTCGTGAATACCAGCGAGGCGGCGCTGGAAAAGCTGGCAGAACAAACGGAAGGGGCGGAAAATATTTTCGAGTATATCCAGAGCAAATTGGATGACGACCTGCTGCCCGAATTGAAAACCACCCGGCAGAGGATCGAATCGGCTCGTACAGCGCTGGAAGGCCTGCAAACGGTTCTGGAGGGGATCAGCAGCTTTATCCCGATTGTGGACCTGAACGCGCCCGATAAAATACTGGTGGACCTGATCGCTTCGGCCCGCTCTCTGGATTCTGATATTGCCGATATAGAGGTGATCGCCCAGCAGGCTTCGACCTTCGTCAGCGACACCTCCTTTCTTTTAGGCGGGGACTTAAGCCAGACCAGGGAGAGCCTGGAGGAGTTTCTTGCCACGATCCAAGTGTATCAAGAGAAGGTAACAGACTGGCGGGCGCAGATAAAGGTACTCAATGCAGGCCTGCCCAAATGGATCGACCAGGCTTCGATCGGGCTGACAATTTTCCTCGTATGGTTCGCTCTCTCGCAGTTTGGTTTGATCCTGCATGGGATCAGCATTCGCGACGGCGACAACCCGCTATGGGTGCTGAGAAGGCGATAATACGTTTCGTGGGACGGGTTTGAGAAAATGTCAGAATTTATTTCCAAAGTCAGTGGCTTATGGCTTGACTTGGAACATATGTTCTAATATAATCCTTAGCTATGTCTGACCCGCAAAAGAAAAAACATGGGGGGGCAGGCTCACAGCGGACAAACAAATACTCATATACCCTGGGAAATTCCCTACACCTTATTCGTCGTCCAGCAGATTCAGCTAACCAGGAGAACCGCCTTCCAGAAGACGATCCTGATGTGCCTGCCAGCCTGCCATACGATAAGAATACGGATGAACTATATCAGCGTTGGTTGTCTCTTTCCGCGCGCGAACGAGACGTGATCGCTTTAACCTGTCTGGGCTACACAAACCGTCAGATGGCCTTCCGGCTGGGCCTTTCGGTCGGCACGGTTAAATCCTATCTCCAGAATGTTTTGTACAAGCTGGACCTGCACAGCAAGACAGAAATACGCCTGGCTTTTGTCTACTGGGACTTTAGCGGATGGCAATGACCCATTACTAGACGAATCCATTATTTCCAACTATATCTGCTACCTCCCTGCGGACGCCTCCCGATGGATACTCTCCAAAGGGGGTTTTTATTTTTATAACAACCGGCTATTCTGAGGAAATGAATGAATTATTGAAACTGACTGTCGATATCACAGACAAGTGCGGTCTCACTCTACTCCTGACCGGGGATCGCGCGCGCAACAGCAAGACTGACCTGATCGCCAACCTGATCTTGAGCGGTCCGCTTTTTGTCCTCTCGGGGGATGAGTGGCTTCCCTCCTTCCTCCTGCCGCGCATGATCAGAGGGAGAACCACCCAAATCCAAGAGATCATGAGACGTTTGTACACGGTACGAGCTTCCACATGCTACCGGTTGTTGGATTCACTGGCAAACATCCCCTTGAAAGGCGAACCTATCCTTGTTCTGGAATTCCTGCATACCTTTTATGACTCCGATATCCCCTTGCGAGTCCGGTTCTTCAAGCTGAGAGAGTGCTGCCGCGAACTCAAGCGCCTTGCTTTTTATCGCCCGGTCATCGTGATGACCCAGGAGATGCGAGCCGAGGATTTCGAAAAGTTCATCCCTGCTCTTCGCTCGGTTGCAGATAGAACCCTTACCCTTGAACCTGAGATTGAACAGGTTTCTCAACCTGCACTGTTCTAACATGTATGGGCCGCACGCTTCCTTCCACCACGCAGATCGCCTTTGACCTTATTGCGGAATTGAAGCCATTTTATGATGTGCTTCGCCTCACGGACCAGCTCATCCTTGATAAATTCTTTGAAGCTGTCTTGCAGCACCGAGCCGCCATCAGCAACGCCGCAAATTTACTACCCATGGAGGTTATGCCATTTGCGATCTTATTGGAGGAGCGCAAGAGAATCAACCACATTGTCGAAGAGTTCCATGTTTCGATTGAGGAATTGGAGAATAAACTCAAATCTCTCGAACAGGAGATTGCTTCGCCTCACCTGCACTGCGCGCAGGCGCAAGTGTCGGCCCGCAATGACATCAATCTATGAAAGAATATACCGGCTGGCTTTTCGATCTCTATGCCCATCCACAGTTGGGCATCATCCTTTGGTTGGCAGGGGACGATCAAAAGCCGCATTCTTTTAATCAACCATTTCAAATCACATTTTATGCGGGTGGTCCCTTCCGCCGTCTGCGCCAGTTGTGGAAGTTCCTGCGGGAGAAACCCGTCCGGCTCTACCGCACCCAGCGGAGAGACCTTCACGAAGGGATGAAAGATGTATTGGAAGTCAATGTACTCAACCCCTCTTTATTCGATGACTTATTCAGGGAAGTCAATCACCGGTTCCCTGACCTGCATTATTACGATGTTGATATACCGCTCATCCTGCGTTACGCTGCTGAATTTGGCGTCTTCCCCTTTGGATGCTGCAAAGTGGAAGTAAAACAGGGCTGGAAGATTTCAAGGATCATTCCACTTGATACACCCTGGGACTTCGACCCCAGGCTGCCTGATTTACGGATCTTGCAAATCAGACCTGATATCAATCCTTCCCATGCCATACCCCGATCTCTATCCGTTCACTTCGACCACTTCAACTATCGGTTATCGCTTGATGATCCTCGCCAGCTTCTATTTTGTCTGAACAGTGTGCTACGGCGCTACGACCCCGATGTCATTCTCACCAGTTACGGTGATACCTGGTTGTTTTCTTATCTCGAAGAAATCTCGAAAAAGACGAACATTCCTTTCAATCCCAACCGTGATCTGGCAAAATCCGTTCATAGAAAGCAGGAGATCAGTTTTCATAATTACGGTCAGGCGCATTATCGCGGGGAACAGGTGCATCTGTTCGGGCGCTGGCACGTCGATGACCAGAACTGCATGACCTTTGGCGATTACGGCCTTTCAGGGGCCATCGAGCAGGCACGTGTCACCGGCTTGCCCGTGCAGGAGATTGCAAGACGTTCACCCGGAGCAGGGATCGCCGCCATGCAAACACTGACTGCCTTGCGGCGCGGTGTTCTTGTCCCTTACCAGGAGCAGAAGGGGGAGGTTCCCAAAACATATGAGGAGCTTGTCGTATCTGACCGCGGCGGCCTGGTCTTCGAACCCTTGCCCGGCGTTTTTCCCGATGTTGCCATCATAGACTTTATATCCATGTATCCATCCATCATTGTGGAGTACAACATTTCGCCTGAAACGGTCGGTGTGGAGGAAGAGGATGCCTTTTCTATTCCGGAAATGGGCATCAAGATCAGTTCACATGAAGGGCTTGTCCCGGCCACATTACGGCCGATGGTGGAGAAACGTGTAAAGGTCAAGCGGCTCTTGAAAAAAATGAATAAAAACGATCACCGTTATCCCCGTTATATGGCGATTAAAAATGCCCTCAAATGGTTGTGTGTAGTGGCTTATGGTCGTCTGGGGTTTGCGAACTCCACGTTTGGCAGGATCAATTCTCATGAAGTTGTGTCGTTTATCGGCAGAAAGATGCTGCTCAAGGCAAAGGAAATTGCTGAAGATCATGGTTTCACATTAATCCATGCCTATGTGGACAGTCTTTTTATCCGCCATCCAGATGCTATCCGGGAAGAAGATTTTCGATCTTTGTTGGATGAGATCGAGGAAGAAACGAAATTACCGATCGGAGTGGAAGATGTTTATTCATGGATGGCGTTTCTGGTATCCAAACAAAATCCGAATCTCTCGGTTCCGAACCTCTTCTTCGGTTTGAGATCTGATGGCGAATACAAAATACGCGGGCTGGCCTGCCGCCGTGAAGATACTCCATACTTTGTCGCAGAGGCACAGTTGCAAGCCCTGCAAATCCTGTCGAAAGAAAAAGACTCGGACCTGCTTGCAAACTTATTGCCGGAAGTTTTGAACATGTTCCAGGAAAGAGTATCTGCTTTGAATAATCAAGAAATTCCTATCGAAAAATTATTGGTTACGCAAACACTCAGCCGTGAACTTTATGAATATCGCGTCCTTTCGCCTGTTGCACGTGCAGCAAGCCAATTGCAGGCCATTGGAAAGAATATTCGGATGGGACAAAGGATTCAGTTTCTTTACAGCAGGATGAAACAAGGTGTATGGGCATGGGATTTGCCTGAACCGTTCAACCCTGCTCTGGTTGATATTCCTAAATATAAGGAACTTCTTTTTCGGGCAGCGTATGAAATATTCCAGCCTTTGGGAGTACCCAGGAAGGTCCTGAGAAATTGGATATTTAGCCAGGCCAGTTATCTGCTCCCTCCGGGCCTGCTTCATCACAGGCTTGAAATGCCCCTGTTTGCGAATCTAAAACATTTACATGTGGACACCTTGTAGCTTTACATGCGGATTTAATGCTCAGCCGGCATAATTTCATTATCAGAAAATTACCCAAAAACCTTTCACACTAAATTATGTCCTTTAAGATAGAACAAACACATGTCAGAATCAAAACACCCTCTCAGAGTTTTCTTCTGTTACGCGCGCAGTGACCAGGAAATCGTTCACAAGCTATATACCCGTATCAGTAAAAAAGATGGAATCAGAGCCTGGCTGGATACAGAAAATCTGTTGCCCGGACAGGATTGGGAGTATGAAATCCGCAAGACAATACTCGGGAGTGACGTGGTGCTTGTTTGTCTTTCGCGGCAATTCAACAAACAGGGCGGGTATCGCTATAACGAGTTGGAGATGGCGCTTGAAAAAGCAGGTTTGCTCCCCACACATGATGAGATTTTCATTATTCCTGTCAGGCTGGAGAAATGCGCCATGCCGAAAGCTCTGCGCCGCTGGCAACGCGTGGACCTGTTCGAAGCGGATGGCTATAAAAAATTATTGCGTGCCTTAAAGGGATGCAACTAATATTCAGGCCGGACGTTTTCTGCTCTGTTTATGGGCATACATGGCTGCATCCGCCTGTGAGAGCAAGGCCTCCATGGTAGCCGTGGAATTCAGGTCGACCCGAATGACTCCCAGGCTGAACGAGAGAGCATAACCGCGTACCGACTGAAGATTATCGGCATTCACATTGCTCTGCAAGCGCGCCTGAATACCGGCGAGATCGCTTTCGGTCGCGTCGACGGTCATGACAACAAATTCGTCCCCGCCCATGCGGGCGATAACGTCTGAATCACGAAACGTCTCGGTCAAAATGCGGGCAAAATGGGTCAGGGCCATATCTCCGGCAGCATGGCCGAAGGTATCGTTGATGGGCTTCAAGCAATCCAGGTCGATGTAGAGCAAACATAGAGGATGACCGGCCCGCCGGGAAAATTTCAACAGCCCGGTGGCCAGGATCATGAAGCCACGCCGGTTGTTCAAACCGGTCAGTTCATCGGACAGCGAAAGACTGCGCAGGCGGTCGTTGGCCTGCTCCAACTCCATGTTTTTTTGGTAGAGTTTATCAGCCAGTAACTGCAAATGTTCGCGCTGGAGCTTTCCGGTTTGAGGCAGCCTGGCAGGCGTGGTGGGTCGTTTGAGAGCTTCATGGATCGTGCGCAATATTTCCTGCGGTTCCGCGGGCTTGCCGATGATGTGCTGAATGCCGCTGGCCGCTGCCAGTTTGCGTACTTCCGACTCGAGATAGTGAACGGTCTGGAAAATGACCGGAACTCCCGCGAGCAGGGGTTCGGCGCGCAGGCGACGGGCAAGGGTAAATCCATCCATATTTGGCATGAAGATATCGGTAATGACCAGATCGGGAAGCTCGGTGCGCGCCAGTTCCAACGCCTGGAGGCCATCACCTGCTTCCATGATGCGATGGCCAAAATTACCCAGTAAGGTAACATACAATCGGCGGTCGGTTGGGCTTGTGTCAACAATAAGGATGGTTGCCATTACAGTATGACTTAAATAATAGCACAATTCTGCTCATATGAATGTTCGAACTGCGATGACACGCTCAATTTGCTCTGATGATACCTATGGCTTAATAAAGAAAACCTCCTTTCCATTCGGAAAAGGAGGAGAAACGCCAGGTAAACAGGGATTAATAAGATGATCACTGTGGAAATGAGAATTGATGCAACAATTCCCAACGCTCCGGTCCTTTCTGTACAGTCCATTCGAAACGTTGTACTGTGAATGTGGCCTCCCGGTTGGCCCCAAAGGTCGGGTCTTTTATCTGCGTTGACCTGTTTTCTGGCAAGTCGACAATTTTTATATGGGGCAGCCAATTCTGGAATTCATAGGGATAACTCTCGAATCCCATTTCACGCGCGATCTTGCCCAGATCGTTATACATCTTTTCCAGAGCCGGCGTTTTTTCTGCCAGCAGCCACAACCGGCCCTGTTGATTGTTTACATTCATCCTGACGATGTGCCTGACCTTGATTTCAAAGGGCCGTAATTCCCGGCAGTATTCATCGAGGCGTTCCTTCAACGAAGCAAAATTTTCAACGTTTCGAATTGCCTGTACCGTCATATGTAAATCGACGATCGGTGTTCCGTCAATAATACGAGCTGCCTCTTCTGATAGCTTAAATAGGCCGGGATAATCCTCACTTTCCGGCCTGACGATGATAAAGGTTGATTTGCCGTTTGAAGTTGGCGTTTCCATAGTTTGTATTTCCTTCACTCTGTTTCTGTACAAATCAACATGAGCTTCACCAACGTTTCTTCCTATACCATAGTTCCATGCGAGCAGCCCACGATGCAGGTCATTCTGCCAGATCGTATGAATTCTTCCTTCCAGTTCGGCAATCGTACTCTTTGTAGATATGATCTTGAATTCATCACCTGCGCGTTCAGATCGAAACACCAGGAAACCTTCATTTTTAGGGAAATGCTTTAAAAGCACCTGTGAGAACCGTTTGAGGTCCTGGTCCACGGCAGTGCTCCCGAAACGGCCATTCCCTTCGTGCATGTTTAGCATGTCTGTTAGCGCCACGGCCTGGATCATGTCATGATCCAGGTACCACTTTGCTCCAAGACCGTTGAGTGTGCCGGTCAGGGGCTCCTTGGTGACTATGTTTTCCACGATGTTTTTGGTAATCTGGACCTGCTCGATTGCCTGTTGTTCCACGGTGGCAGGCAGTTTCAATAAACAGATTGTATCGATAAGCCGTTCATAGGGCATATTAAACTCATGCCAACTTTGA
>Ga0105100_10001456_pt1 | contig 13907 bp, 11 predicted proteins | sample PPLLak12cMay2015_2_FD_87033 | JGI IMG/M metagenome (GOLD analysis project Ga0105100, IMG submission 87033) | Freshwater sediment microbial communities from Prairie Pothole Lake near Jamestown, North Dakota, USA - PPLs Lake P8 Core (1) Depth... | ecosystem: Environmental > Aquatic > Freshwater >...
AACGTTCTCACAAACCGTGCCGAACAGATCCGGTGCAGGCGGGCAGCACGGCGCTGGGGCCACACCCGGATGAGGCATGAGGGAATCCTGGGTGGCACCGGCCGACCCAGGGCGGCACGAGAACGCCACGCAAAGACCGGCTGGGGGCAGCGGCTGAGGGCGGGATTTCGATGGGCCAAGTGCGCAGGGCTAGCTTGAAGGATGTAGCCTCGAGGGCCAACACCTCGATCGCCACCGCCTCGCGTGCGCTGAGCGGGACGGGCTACGTTGCGGAGGCCACCCGGGAGCGGATCCTGCAGGCGGCGCAGGCCCTCCATTACCAGCCAAACCTGCGGGCGCGCGGACTGCGCCAGCGCGTCAGCCACAGCATCGGCCTGATCGTCCCCAACCTGCTCAATGCCTACTACACTGCCTTGGCAGATTCGATCTCGCAACAACTGGGCGCACGTGGTTATCACCTGCTGTTGGCCTCGACGCGGGACGACGCCGCCACGGAGCACGACATGCTCGTCGACATGGTCGGGCAGGCGGTCGATGGGCTGATCTGGGTGCCGTCGGTGGCGGAGAGCGATCTGCTCGACTACCTGGCCGGTCAGCACACACCGGCCGTGGCCATCGTCCGCCGGCTGAAGGGCGATCCGATCGACACCGTGGTCTTTGAGGATCGGGCGGGGAGCCAGGCTGCTACGCAGCACCTGATCGGCCTGGGCCACAAACGCATCGGCTATATCGGCGGGGACGTGATGTACTCCAGCAATCACGACCGCTGGCAAGGCTACCTCGAGGCGCTGCGTCAGGCACGCCAGGAACCCGACGAAGAGCTGGTGAGGTTGGGCACCAATCGCGGCACCTGGGGGGCGATGGCTGCCAACGAATTGCTGCGCCTGTCGTCGCCCCCGACTGCGATCTTCGTGGCCAGCAATGCCATCATGCCGGGCGTGATCCGTACACTGCGCCAGACAGGCGTCACCTTGCCCGATGAGATGTCGCTGATCTGCTTCGATGATGTCGACTGGTTCTCGCTGTCGGTCCCGCCGATCACCGCCATCAGCACGGCCTACACCACGCTGGCGGAGGCGGCAGTCGACCTCCTGCTGACCCGCGCCGCCGGGGGCTCGACCGGAGCCGATCGTCCACCGGTCTACATGGAGGTCAATTTCGAGTTCGTCCTGCGGCGCTCGACCGCTCCGCCGCGCGTTGGCGCGCTGCACTACCATGAGGCACCGATCCCGGAGGCGCTTGCTGGGGAAGGCTGAAGGCGAAGAGCTTCTGCGCCCAGGCGCGCAGCGAAACATAGCGCATCGGTTGGAGGCAAGCATGCATGCACTGTTGCAGACCGTGTATGACGAGGTGATCAACGGCGACCAGGCCGCTGTCGAAGCCGGAGTGCAAGCGGCGATGCAGGCCGGGCTGCCGGTAGCCTCGATCCTGAACGACGCCTTGATCGCCGCCATGCAGGAGGTCGGCGACCTCTTTGAACGCCAGGAGTTCTACGTGCCCGAGATGCTTGTCGCCGCTCGGGCGATGCAGTCGGGCCTGACGCTGATCAAGCCGAATTTGGTGCAGGCCGGCGTTCCCGCAGCGGGCAAGGTCGTGCTGGGCACGGTCAAGGGGGACCTGCACGATATCGGCAAGAGCCTGGTGGGGATGATGCTCGAGGGGGCCGGTTTCGAGGTGATCGACCTGGGCACCGATGTCGGCCCGGAGAAGTTCGGCGAGGCCGTGCGCACGCACCAACCGCAATTGGTGGGCCTATCGGCGCTGCTGACCACCACGATGCAAAACATGAAGTCCACCCTGGAAGCGCTGGAGGATCTGGGCGTGCGCGCCCAGGTGCGGGTGATGGTCGGCGGCGCGCCGGTGACGGACGCCTTCGCCAAGCAGATCGGTGCTGACGGGTACGCGCCAGACGCCAGCCGCGCCGTGGCGCTGGCCAAGTCGCTGCGGTAGTTCGCGGCGCACAGCCCAGGAAGCCAGCGAACCCTATGCGGGCAGCCGGAGGCGGCTGCTCGCTTCCTCGGTCTGGCCAGGCTGAGCCCAGGCCTGAACCACCGGCGATTACGCCTCGCGGGCCTGACGGTGAGGTCGGCGGTCAGGCCTTCTGGCACTCAGCCAGACCAGGCCGGCTCTCGGGCGAAGCCAAAACGCCCCGCCGTGCGGGCATCCAGGCGCAGGGGTGTCGAGCCAATGCCATTCCGAACCGCAACCTCGCTTTGCGCCTGGGTCTCCAAGGACTCGAGGAACTCGCCAGCACGACGCAGTCCAAACCGAGTTGGCCGGCGCGCCAGGGAATGCTTGTCGCCACGCACCTGCAATGCGACAATGGGCCACCTTCAATCGGGGGCCTGCCGAAAGCATGGTCGCTCTGCGCAGCCTGTATCAACACTGGGGCGAAGCCGTGGCCTTCGCCCTATCCGCCGCCGCCGCCCTGCTCTGGGACTGGCAGGCCTCGGACGTTGCCTGGGGACTGTGGATCTCGAGCCTGGTCACTGGCTGGGTGATCCTGGGCTCCGCCGTTCTGCGCGTCTGGCTGAACTCAGCCGGAATTCTCCGTCTAAGTTGTGAGGACGACCCGGCTGCAAACGCGAGGTTGCAGCAGTTCCTGCAAACCCTGAAAGCCGGACCGGGCGCGGGCTGGGCCGGGCTGCTGATCCCCCTGGGGATGGCGGCATTCGGGTTGTTCACCTGGTTCCATTTCACGATGTTCCACACCATCCTCGGCGCGCTCATGTCTGTCTTCCTGGCTGCTGAGCCGGCCGAGTTGCTCGGACCGAACGGCTACATCAATGCCGACACCTCCGACCTGCTGTGGCACTTGATTACGACCTACCTGGCGATCATCGTAGCGACGATGGTCACTCGCTGGCGGAGCATCCTGCAGGGGAATCCCGTCCAGCGGATGCAGTCGATCTACTCGGTCATCATTCGCCTGCACGTGTTCGTCCTGCTGAGCGGATTTCTGTCGTTCGTGATCCTATTCGGGGAGGGGGTGTACCAGCAGGTGATGGTGCTCACATTGCTCTTCCTGTGCTACTTCCCGTTCGGCAGGCTCGGGGTGACCTCGTCAGAGCCGTGAGCTCGCCGGCTTAGGATGCTCGACGAGTTGTGAGCGTGGCGTGCAGGGGAGGCACACCCACACAGCACCAGCGGAACCCAGGGAATTCTTGAGTCCGCGAGCGATAGAGCCAACCCGGAAAGGCATCCCCCATATCGCTGATGCTCATTGGCGAAAGGTAAGAGGCTACCGAGGCGGGACGGTTCACACGAGGCATGTTGCCGATGGGGAGCCGGGCGTGACCGATCGGTGGATCAGGGGAGCCGGCGCAGCCCCGGCCAACGAAGCCACAACAGGCCAGCAAAGCCGAGCAGGAGCACCGCTGTCAAGGCGACCGTGATCGGCTCTCCGAAGGCCGCCGCGGCAACGCCGGCTGCCAGCGAGCCGATCGGGGTCATGCCGAAGAACACCAGCACGTAGATGCCCATCACTCGTCCGCGCAGCGCGTCCGGCACCTGGTTCTGGACGAGCGCGTTGACCGTATTGATGATCAGCATGAAGCCCCAGCCGACGGCGGCGAAGGCCAGCAGTGAGAGGGGGAGCAGGCGGGCCGCGGCAAAGGCGAGCAATGCGAGGGCCATGGCGAAGCTGCCCAGGGTGAGCAGCCTGCCCTTGATCTGGTACCGCCCGAGGGCGGCAATCATCAGCCCTGCGATCAGCGATCCGACGCCGCGTGCCGAGAGCAGCAGCCCGTTCGTGGCTGCCGTCCCGCCCAGGACATCCACCGACCAGGCCGGAATGAGCGTCACGATGCCGATGCCAAAGAAAGCGAATGCACCGAGGCTGAGGATCAGTCCGCGCACGCTTGGAGTACGCACGACGTAGCGCAATCCCTCGCGCAGGCCCCCGGCCGCCGAGCCATTCTTCTCGACGGCAAGCACCCTGTCGAAGCGCATCAGCGCCAGGGCGCCGATCACAGCCACGAAGGAGATGGCATTGATCACGAAACACCAGGCAGCCCCGGCGAGCGCGTAGATGATGCCGCCCAGGGCCGGCCCCACGATCATGGCGGTGTTGAACATCGTTGCGTTCAGGGCGATGGCGTTGGTCAGGTCCTGCCGGCCTACAAGTTCGATGGTGAAGGCCTGCCGCGCCGGCGCGTCGAAAGCGTTGGCCACGCCAAGCAGGAAGGCCATGAGGACGATGTGCCACGGCTGGACCAGCCCGCTGAAGGTCAGGTAGGCGAGCGTGAATGCCAAGAGCATCATGGCGCTTTGGGTGATGATCAGCAATCTGCGGCGGGGAATCCGATCGGCGACGACGCCGCCGTAGAGCGTGAACAGCCAGCTGGGCATCCCGGCGGCGAAGCCGACGTACCCGAGATAGGCCGGCGAGCCCGTGAGTTCGTAAACCAGGAACCCCTGGGCGGTCATTTGCATCCAGGTTCCGAACAGCGAGACCATCTGCCCGGCGAACCACAGCCGGTAGTTGGGGTGACGCAGCGAGATGAACGTCTCCCGCACTCCCCGCTGGATGCGCGTGCGGGTGATCCGGCGCCTCGGCGGACGGATCGCCTCGGCGGGCGGCGCCTCGTCCGTGAATGTTCCCTCGCGCGGTTGCACAGATCCCATGCGGGTCCCCGGAACACCGGAAGCAGAATGTCAGGCTCGATCGACTGGAGAGAGCCGTTCGGCCCTGGGCTGGCTCTCCGCGTTGGGAGAGCCCAGCCTTCGGGCGCAGAACGGGGGTGTGGCCAGTGCCCACACCCCCGCTATTCTACAACCATCGTCCGGCCGGCGGCATGGGCGTATGCCGCCGGCCGGAGGCGCCGCTAGGCGTAGTTGGCGGCCGAAAGCCGATTCAACTGCTGCACGTGCTCCTCGCGGTAGCAGTCCCCGAAGCGCGTCTTGGGCAGGCTCGTTTTGGTGCGCATCAGGTCGGCGTATTCGTCATCCTCGACCATGGCCACACAGCGTCCGATGCTGCTCTCGCCATCCACGAAGCGCCACGGGAAGAACCCTATTGTCACCCGTCGGTTGAGCAGCAGATCGATGTCGCCGCCGATGCACTCAGCGTGAATGATCCCGTGCGGGAAAAGCTCCAGGTGCATCAGCTGGTACTTGCTGTCATCGTAGAAATCGGCCAGGCCTTTGCCGTGCTTCTTCTGGAACACCTTCTCGGCCTGGCGAGCCTGGCGCGGCATCCAATCCCGGATGATGGTGTTCATTGGATGATCGGCGCTGCCGCAATCGACGCCCTCCCAGCGGATCCTCTTCTTCTTCATCCAGTCGGCGAACTCGCGGTCAGGTCCCGGATGCTTCACCATGTAGCGGATCTCGTCGGCATGGGGCTGGTCCCAGCCGAAGTGGTGGTAGCCGGTGTGCACAATCAGGATGTCGCCCTCCCGGACCTCAACCCGCTCTTCGACCATCTTGCTGGTGTACACGTCGTAGTCGGCGCACACGTCCGACAGATCGACGATCGCGCCTTCGTGCACCAGAAAGTCCATGTCCAGACTGGCGATGTCCTTGCCCGGGGTGTGGAAGTGGATCTCCCCATCGAGATGGGTGCCCAGGTGGTTGGAGTGGGTGACGAGCTGGCCGTTGGCGCCGTTGGGCGCCAGGCGTTTGAAGTACTTGACCTGCAGCGGCTCGTAGGTCGGCCAGGGCGGGGTGGCGATGCCGAGGGGGATGGTCAGATCGATGAACTTCATGACGGTCTCCTCGTATCAAGAGTCCCGACGCGGCTAAGCGCCAGGAACGAACTTCAGCCCGTAGACATTCTCGTCGTACACCCTGCGGATGGGCGCCCAGGTTGGCTTCAGCTTCATGCCGAGCTTCAGTCCGGCGATGTCGTCGGCCTGGATCTGCCCCATTGCCTTGACGCCGTTCTCAAACTCGCCGATGCCGATGATCAGGAAGCGCTCGTCGAAGCCCCAGGGCAAGTTGAAGATCTGGGTGAAGGTGAGCAACTTGGCTTGGCCCGCCGGGTGAAGCGTTTCGAACTCGCGCGCCCTGCACTTCAGGCAACGGTCATGGAACGGATAGTGGATCTTGCCGCACTTCTTGCACTTGTAGGCCGTGATCGGAATGTCGCTCATGCCTCTACCCTCTTGAGCACGAAGGCGAGAACGTTGTTGCCGAAGCCTCCGAAGTTGACCGTCAGGCCGACGGTGGCGTTCTTGACCTGGCGGTTCTCAGGCAACTCGTGGCGCAGCTGCCAGACGATATCGACGACCTGGGCCACGCCCGTCGCACCCACGGGATGACCGCGCGCTTTCAACCCTCCCGAGAGGTTGATCGGGATCTGCCCGCCGAGGCGGGTCTTGCCGGCTGCGGCTGCCTTGCCGCCCTCGCCCTTCTTGAAGAAGCCGACGTGCTCGCTCTCGGCGATCTCCAGGATCGTGAAGGCGTCATGCAGCTCGGCTACGCTGACGTCAGACGGCTTGAGCTTCGCCATGGCGAAGGCTTTCTGCGCCGCAAGGGTGACCGCCTTGAGGTCGGTGGGGTCTTCCCGCTCAGCCAATGTGTGCGTGTCCGTCGCCTGGCCGAAGCCGGCGATGACGACATACGGTTTGGCGCGCTGCTTGGCCTGTTCGACCGTGCACAGGACCACGGCCGCAGCGCCATCACTCACCGGACACAGGTCGTACAGGTGGAGCGGGTCGGCGGCTACGGGATTGTTGACGACGGCGTGCGGGCTGTCGTAGATTCCCTCCCGATCGAGGGCCATCTCGACGTGGGCGTAGGGGTTGCGCGTGCCCATCTCCTGATTCTTCAGGGAGATCGCCACCAAGTGCTCACGGGTCACGCCGTGCTTCTCCATGTACAGCCTGGTAAACATTCCGGCCATCCCGGGCAGGGTGATCCCGTAGGGATACTCCGCCTGCGGGTGAGTCATGGTGGCGACGAAATCGGTGGCGCGCCAGCCAGTGACCTCACGCATCTTCTCCCCGCCGGCCACCAGTACGGTGTCGTAGTAGCCGGAGGCGATGGCCAGCATGCCGTTCTTGACCGCCGAGGCGCCGGAAGCGGGCCCGTTCTCGATGGTTTCGGCGGCTGCCGGCAGCAGGCTCAGGCGATCCACCAGCGAGCTGGCGATGGACGTCTGGTGCTGGAGCATTCCACCGCCCATGTTGGCGACGTACACCGCGTCGACCGATCCGTTGCCCAGGCCGGCATCATCCAGCGCCTTCATCGAGGCGTACGCCAGCATATCCATCAAGGTGTCTTCGTCGCGCCGGCCGAAGGGCAGCATGCCGACGCCGAGGATGGCGACGTCTCTCATGGTGTCACCTCCCTTTCAGTCCGGCGATGTGCTCGCGGATGGTGTCGTCGTCGGCGAACTTGATGTCCGCCATGGCCTCATCCAGCAAGGGCTTGGGCACGGGGCGGTCCCCCACCACCAGGCGCGACTTGGCCTTGAGGTAGGTCTCCCGCGTCAGCAGCCAGGAGTCGCCGCCCCCCAGCTCGTGCGGGATCGTGGTCGGTTCGAGCGGGTATTCGACCATCCAACGGCGGAACCCGATCGGGCTTTCGGCCACGATCAGGATCTCGTCCTGCCCGATGTAGTCGATGTGGTACTCCATCTTGGCCGCAAACAGGTGTGAGCCGATTCGCAGGCCGCGGTCAATGGCCAGCGTGTGGTAGCTCATGCCCACCTTTGCGTTCTCCAGCCGGCCGTTGACGATCCCCACCAGGTAGCCGTCGATCTGTCCTATCAGGCAGTATTCGCTCTTGACCCGATAGCGGTACCAGGCCAGCAGTTCTCCATACAGCCGGGCGCTGACGATGTCGTAGTAGTCCCGCTCGATAAACAGGCAGGGATGAACGGACTTCAGGATCGTCGGGACGTCCTCGCGTTCGGCCTGGCGCACCACCATCTGCTTGCCGTTGGCCAGGGTGATGACCTTGGGCGGGTAGGGCGGCATGGGGATCTGCGGCGGCCGCAGGACCATCTCGAGTTCCATGTCAATCGGCATAGAGCACTCTCCTCAAGTCTGATATCCGAACTGGATCAGCCCAGCCTGAAGCGCGTCCTGGTGCCTCCCACCCCGCACGGTTGTCCGATATCCCTGGCCCGTCAGCACAGCTCCGCCAGGGCATCGAATGCCTGGTCGAAACACCCCTGCGGGGCGCGCAGGATCCCGGCGCCGACCATGCCCACTCCCGGCTCCCGGTGGGCGATGCCGGTGTTCAGGCGGGGCAGGATGCCGGTCTCCCGCACCAGTCGCACGTCGATGCCCAGCGGGGTACCGCGGAAGTCGAGCGCCGGGATGGTGAAGCCGTCGTGTTCATCGAAGGTAATCTCGTACATCTCCAGCGTGGCGTCCAGCGCCAGGCTGGGCGTGCCACCGACAAACTGCGTGATCGCCGGGGCGGCGGCCATGGCGAAGCCCCCGTAGCCGGCGGTCTCGGTGATCGTGCTGTCGCCGATGTCCGGATTGGCGTCGGCGGCGGTGAAGCCCGGGAAGTACAGACCCTCGACCATTCCGGCCGGGGCTGTGAACCAGCGCTCAGGCAGGCACGACAGGCGGATGCCGAAGTCGGTGCCGTTGCGGGCCATCACCGTCAGCAGGCTGCAGCCGGCGATGCCCTCGGCCGGTTCCAGCGCCGCCTTGCCGGCCGGCATGCTCAGGTTCAGGAAAAAGTGATCGTTGCCGTTGATGAACTCCAGCACGCGCGCCTGGGCATCCCCATCGCGGCATGTGCGCGCCAGCGCTGGACCGATCGCTCGCAGGAAAAGCGACGTACCGGCGCGGTTGCGGTTGTGGCCCTCATCGCCCATGTGCAGCGCCTGGGCGATCAAGCTCTTGATGTCGATTCCATCCGGCAGCGTCTGCAGCGCGCGATCCAGCACCGGATACAGTTCGTCTTGCATCCAGCGCAGCCGGCGGTAGACCTCCTCACCCATGCCGCCGTAGCGCAGCACCTTGCCCAGCCCTTCGTTCTGCGTGGCAAAGGCCCGGTTGCCGAAGGCCTTGTTCTCGAGGATGAAGACCGGCATGCTCGGCGAGACGATCCCGGCCATCGGGCCGACGGTGTGGTGGTGGTGACAGGGGGAGAACTCGATCTCGCCGGAGGCTGCCAGCCGCTCGGCCGCCGCCTCGTCCGCTGCCAGGCCTTCGTAGATCAGTGCCCCCATCACCGCGCCGCGCTGTGGGCCGCACATCCGCTCCCAGGCGATCGGCGGGCCGGCATGCAGGATCATGCGATCGTGCATGCCGGGGATGACCTGGCGGGCGATGCCCATCCCCACCAACACCGGTCGTGCTTGCTGGATGCGGTCGCAGGCGGTCTGGTTGGCGACGTCGATCTCGACGCCCGAGCGGGTCACTTGCAGATGGCGCACACCTGCCGCAGGCGGCTTCCAATCGACATCGATCACCGTTACCTGCTGCTGGCGCAGCGACTCGGCCATGCTCTCCAGACCGAGATTGACTACGGTCAGGGGCTGGCCGAAGATGCGGGAGGGACGAGCCTGCGCCGGCCCAGCGGAGATGCCCTCGGATCCAGGAGAAGGGCGCACCGCGCTCATCAGGCAACCATCCATGCCGCCAGCTGGGCGGCTGCAGCATTGCTGCCACAGACCTGTGCCCCGGCAGCCCGCAACCGGCTCGCCTGACGCGATTTTCCCTGGGGATCGAGGTCTGTCCCGGTGACCGAGACCACTATCGGCAACTGGCGTCCCTTGACTCCTGCCTTGGCCTGAGCCTGAGCGATCGCCGGTGCGATCTCGGAGGCGGGATCCGGGTGTGCACCGTACCCCAGCACGACGTCCAGCATGATCGCCGCCACGTGCGGGTCGGCCGCCTCCTGCAGCAAGCGTCGCAGGCGCAGGCTGTTGTCGATCATCGGGTGCGGCCGACCGACGGTGAACTCCTCTTCGCCGAGATCGAGCGCCGTGTGTCGGCGGCTGCGCGACGAGTCCGGCAAACGATCCCCCGGTGAGAGCGGTGCGTTCGATCCGACGCGCTCGGACAGCAACTCACGCCAGATGACCTGCGCCTCGTAGCACAACGTGCCTCCCGAGAACAAGCCGCGCAGGTAGCGCTGCCCGGAGGATTGCCCGGCGCGCAGCTGGGTCGCCAGGCGTTTGAGACCACGCCGCTCATCCCGCAGGACCTTCTCCACCGGGGGGAGGTCCCGTCGGATCAGGCGGGCGGCGTACAGCGCCGCCTCGTGCAGCGTCTGTGCCGGCACGCTGTTGGCGGCACGCGCTGCATCCGGCGCGGCACCCAGGAAGCACACCACAGCCGGTTTCGAACCGGTTGCGACCAACGCGAGCATCGAGGCCGCCACGCTTGGCGCCGGCGGTTTGCTGACCAGAAGCAAGACCTCGGTCGCCGGGTCGGCTTGCAGCGCTCGGATGCCTTCGAGCATCATGCTGCCCCCGACGGCTTCGGAGAGGTCCCGGCCTCCGACCCCGATGCCCTGCGTGATCCCGACGCCCTCAGCGGCCAGCAGGCAGGTGACTTCTTGCAGGCCGGTCCCGGCGGCGGACACGACGCCCACCGGTCCGGAAGGCACGGCGTTGGCGAATCCAAGCGCGACGCCGTTGAGGATCGCCGTGCCCGCACCGGGTCCCATCAATAGCAGACCCTGCTCCGCTGCGTAGCGCTTCAGGGCGATCTCGTCTTCGAGGTCGACGTTGTCACTGAAGAGCAGCACATGCAGACCCTTGCGAAGCGCCTGCCAGGCTTCGTCGGCGGCATAGCGGCCCGCCACAGAGATGACGGCCAGGTTTGCCTGCGGTGCTTGCCGTATGGCGCCGCGCAGACTGCGCGGGCGCGCCGCCGGGCCAGTCTCCGGCTGGCGCTTGCGCGTGAGCAAGGCCTGGGCGCGCTCGAGCGCTGCAGGACCGATGTCAGGCGGCGCTTCGACAGCGATCACGAGATCGTCGGCGGTGGCGGCGGCCGCTTCGGGGGAGAGCAAGCGAGCGGCCTGCAGGATGGCCTTGTTGGCCTCGGTGCCCATCACGACCGCGGCATCGACCACGCCGGGCAGAGCGGCCAGCGCCTGCGCCACGAGCATCAGGCTGACCGAGTCGTGGTACGTGCTGCGTTTCACCAGGGTCGAGACGGTCATCTGCCGGCCTCCAGCTGGCCGAGCTGACGAGCCTCCTGCGGATGGGTGGGGAGGAATGCCCTGCGTCGCCGAACTCGCCGCGTCATCTTAATCCACAAGGCCGGCCTCGAGCATCGCCAGGTAGACCTTCTCCGAGGAGTAGGGCGGTGACGATAAGCGAATGCCTACCGCGTCATAGATCGCATTGGCGATGGCCGGGATCGTCGGGACCATCGGATGCTCGCCGATGCCGCGTGCACCCCACGGGCCATCGTCTTGGGGTACTTCGACCATGATCGCCTCCACCTGCTCCGGCGCGTCGGCGGTGGTGGCGATGCGATAGTCGACGAAGCTCGGATTCTGCAGAACGCCCTCCTGGAGCTGCAGGCTCTCGAACAGTGCCGTGCTCAGCCCCTGGACGAAGCCGCCCTCCATTTGGCCGCGGACCAGACCGGGATTGATCGCCCGGCCGACGTCGAACGCCGCCACGCCGCGCAGCACCGTCACCCGGCCGGTGTCTAAATCGACCTCGACTTCAACCGCCTGGGCGCCGGTGGTGTAGTGCACCACGGCGCGCTCACCCTGGCCGGTCTCCTTGTCGAGACCGGTGACGTAGGTCGGCATGAAATTGCCGTCGCCCACGATCGGCCCACCGGTCCAGCCCTTCCCGTCGGGCCTGGGCAGGCCATACACGACCAGGTCCTTCATGGGCAGCGACTCCTCGGTCTTGTAGGAGATCACGTTGCCGTTGACAATGTCCAGATCCTCCGGCGCTTCGTTCCATGCTTCGGCGACGACCTTGAGGATCTTGCCTCGAGCGTCGCGGGCGGCGTTCACTACGGCGTTCCCCATGCTCCAGGTCAGCCGGCTGGCGACCGTTTGCCACTCGTATGGGCTGTACTCGGTGTCGAGCGGGGTGGCGATGCGCACCCACTCCATGGGCACACCCAGGGCGGCGGCCGCCATCTGCGCCATCACCGTGAACGTGCCCTGTCCGAGCTCCTGCCCGCCGATCCCAACGGTGAGGGTGGCGTCCTCGTTCAGGCGGACCCAGGCACTGGAGCCTGCGTTGGGCGGCATCGCCGGCGCCTTCCACATCAGGGCGATTCCCTTGCCACGTCGTTTGCGGGGCGAGCTGGGGGCGGCCTTGCTTCCCCAGCCGATCGCTTTGGCGGCCTGGTCGATGCATTCCGGCAGGCCAATGGGGTGCATCTTGCTGCCCGTCACCAGCGTGCTGCCGGTCTTCAGGCAATTCAGCCGCCGAAACTCGACCGGATCCATCCCGATCTGGAGCGCCAGGTCGTCGATGCACTGTTCCAGCCCGACGTGCATCTCGGGCATGCCGAAGCCGCGCATCGGGCCACCTACCGGGTGATTGGTGTACACGCAAAGGCTGTCGGCATGGACATTGGGTACCTCGTAGGGTCCACTGGAACTGTAGCCAGCAGCACGCGTGACGTTCACGCCGTACTCCGTGTAGGCGCCGCCATCCCACAAGTAGCGGTTCTCCATCGCCAGCAGGCGCCCATCGGCAGCGCAGCCCATCTTGAAGTAGGCAATCAACCCCTGGCGGACGAAGGCCGTGTGGAATTCCTCTTCACGCGTCAACCGCAGCTTGACCGGCCGGCCGGGAGTCTTCAGCGCAATCGCTACCGCCAGCGCCTCCATGCTCACGCCGGCCTTCGAGCCGAACCCGCCGCCCACGGCCGGGGCGACCACGCGCAGGTCGCTCTGTGAGATCCCCAGCGTCTTGGCGATCAGATTGCGCTGGGCGAATGGTGACTGCGACGAGGCCCACAGCGTCACCTTGCCGCTGTCTTCCACGAGTGCCACCGCAACGTGCGGCTCGATGGGCACGTGTTGGATGTGGGGGACGGTGTACTTGCGCTCAACAATGGCGGCGCATATTCCCCACACTTCCGACGGGTTGCCCTTGCGGATCTTGAAGTGGTTGGAGACGTTCGAATCCGGCTGGGGGAAGATGAAGTTGGCGACAACATATGTGCCGAGGTCTGGATGGAGCAGGGGGGCATCGGGCTGTGCGCCGGACTCCGGGTCAAACACCGCCGGCAGGATCTCGTATTCGACATCGATCAAGTCCAGCGCGTTCTCGGCGATGGTCTCGCTGATCGCGGCCACGCCGGCCACTGGATCGCCGACATAGCGCACCCGGTCACGGCAGAAAATGTGCCGGTCCTGCAAGTACAAGCCGATGTACCCGGGATAATCTTCCCCTGTCACGACCGCCACTACCCCGGGCAAAGCGCAGGCACGTGAGGCGTCGATTTTCACAATGCGGGCATGTGGATGCGGACTGCGCTTGATGCGGGCGAACAGCAGACGCGGGCCGAAGGGGATATCGTCTGTGTACTGCACTGCACCGGTGACCTTCTCGTGTGCGTCGATCCGTGGCGGGCTGGCGCCGATGGGCGAGGCGAGGGGGGCGGGGGAGGCCTTCTTGGCTGACATGGGCGCCTCCTAACTCGCCGTGGCGGCGCTGCGCACCGCCTCCAGGATGGGCAGGTAGCCGGTGCAGCGGCACAGGTTGCCGACCAGCGCCTCGCGGATCTCGGCATCGGTCGGGTGCGGGTTGCGGTCGAGCAGGGCGCGGGCAGTCATGAGCACCCCGGGGGTGCAGAATCCGCACTGTACGCCGCCGGTGGTGATCATCGCCGCTTGCAGCGGATCGAGCTTGCCACTGCGGCTGAGGCCCTCAACTGTCCGCACCGAGGCGCCTTCGCACTCCACCGCCAGAACCATGCAGCTGTTCACTGGCTCCCCGTCGAGGATCACCGTGCAGGCGCCGCACTCGCCGGCGGCGCAGCCGCACTTGGTCCCAGTCAAAC
>Ga0105100_10001458_pt1 | contig 13900 bp, 11 predicted proteins | sample PPLLak12cMay2015_2_FD_87033 | JGI IMG/M metagenome (GOLD analysis project Ga0105100, IMG submission 87033) | Freshwater sediment microbial communities from Prairie Pothole Lake near Jamestown, North Dakota, USA - PPLs Lake P8 Core (1) Depth... | ecosystem: Environmental > Aquatic > Freshwater >...
CGCGGAAAAGCCTCGCGGAGGTCCATAATTTTTTTGCGGGTGTCGGCGACGCCTCTGTCGTTGTCAGTGTGCGTGAGCACCTCGGCAATCATCCGGCCGATGGCCCGCATTTCCGGCACCTGCATGCCCCGGGTGGTGACCGCCGGGGTGCCGATGCGGATCCCGCTGGTGACGAAGGGGCTGCGGGTCTCAAAGGGGATCGAATTCTTGTTGACCGTTATTCCCGCCCGCCCGAGAAGGGTTTCAGCCTCCTTGCCGGTAATTCCCAGGCTGGTCAGATCCACCAGCATCATGTGGTTGTCGGTGCCGCCGGAAACCAGCGCAATCCCTTCGGCCATCAACTGCGCGGCCAGAGCGTGGGCATTGGCCACGATGGATTTCTGGTAGGCCCAAAATTCCGGGCTCAACGCTTCCTTGAAGGCAACCGCCTTGGCGGCGATCGTATGCATCAGGGGACCGCCCTGGATGCCGGGGAATATCTGCTTGTTGAAAATCCCGCCGAGATCCGAGCGCGCCACGATCAAGCCGCCGCGGGGGCCGCGCAGGGTTTTGTGGGTGGTGGAGGTGACCACATCGGCCAGGGGAACCGGCGAGGGGTGCAGGCCCGCGGCCACGAGCCCCGCAATGTGGGCCATATCGACCATCAGGTAGGCGTCCACACTGGCGGCCACCCGGGCGAAGGCCTCAAAGTCGATGATCCGGGGATAGGCGCTGGCACCGGCCACAATCAGCCGCGGCCGGTGCTCGCGGGCCAGCTGCGCCAGCAGGTCGTAGTCGATGGTGCCGGTTTCTTTGCGAACGCCGTAATGCACGAAATGGAACAGCCGCCCGGAAAAGCTGGCCGGGCTGCCGTGGGTCAGATGCCCGCCATGGGAGAGGTCCATCCCCAAAACGGTGTCCCCCGGCTGGAGCAGGGCGAAGTAAACCGCCATGTTGGCTTGGGAGCCGGAGTGCGGTTGAACATTGGCGTAGGCGGCGTCAAACAACCGCCGGGCGCGTTCGATGGCCAGATTTTCGGCCACATCGACAAACTCACAGCCGCCGTAGTAGCGCCTGCCCGGGTAGCCTTCGGCGTATTTGTTGGTCAACACGCTGCCCTGGACGGCCATGACGGCCCGGCTGGCGATATTTTCGGAGGCGATCAATTCCAGGGTATGGGCCTGACGATCCAACTCGCGGGCAATGACCGCGGCGATCTCCGGATCGGTTTTTTCAATCACCGTTGCTTTCAAATCAGGGGTTTCCTCTCGGGTGGGCGAGTGGATGCGAAAATCCTTGACAGGCGCTCGCTTTCGGTCTTGGGGGGCAGGCGGCCCCCGGCTATTGAAGTTGCTTCAGACTGTCGAATTTATCCAGCCGGTCCTGGTGGCGCCCGCCTTCAAACGGGGTTTCCAGCCAGACCCTGACGATTTCGAGGGCCAGGCCTTCGCCGATGACACGCCCGCCCATGACGAGAATATTGGCGTCATTGTGCCGCCGGCCCATCAGGGCGGAGAACAGATCGTTGCACAGGGCCGCTCTGACGTGGGGAAAGCGGTTCGCCACGATCGACATCCCGATGCCGGTGCCGCAGATCAGAATCCCGCGCGCATACTCGCCGCGGGAAACCGCAGCGGCTACCCGCGCCCCGAAATCCGGATAATCCACGGAAGTCGTGGCGTGCGTGCCGGCATCCCGGACCGTGATCCCGTTTTCCACAAGATAGGCTTTGACCGCCTCTTTCAAGGCAAAGGCGGCATGGTCGCACCCAATGATAATCGGCGCCTTTTTTTCAGGCATGTTGCGGTCCTCGCAAGTTCGGGCCCCCCTGAGCAGGCCTTTGACGACCCAGGGAATTAGTGAATTTATAGTCTGGCGAAGCGGATCGCAAGAAAAAAAAACGGAAAAACCGGGGTTTTGAGCAGGCAGGAAAACCGGACCGGATTGAAACGGCTGCGTTCCCCCATTGCGCGCTGCCGCCGGCGGAGACGCGCTACCCGTATCGGGGCCGGCCGGGCGCCCACCCCGCCAGGGTTGGCCTCAAACCGCCCGGGAAGCCGTCAACCCGGGAGTTTTTTCAGGATCAGCGACGCGTTGGTCCCGCCGAAGCCGAACGAATTGGTCATGGCCGCCTGGATGGCCGCCTGACGGGCGACCCCGGGAACGTAATCCAGGTCGCACTCGTCTGCGGGGTTCTCCAGGTTGATGGTCGGGGGGACGATCCCGCGATGGAGCGCCAGGCATGTGAAAACCGTTTCGATGCCGCCCGCTCCGCCCAACAGGTGCCCGGTCATCGACTTGGTGGAGCTGATCATGAGCGACCGGGCGTTTGCGCCGAAAACGGTCTTGACGGCCCGGGTCTCGAAAAGGTCGTTGAGTTGGGTGGAGGTGCCGTGGGCGTTGATGTAATCGATCGCAGCCGGTTCGATGCCAGCGTCCTTGAGGGCCGCCGACATGCAGCGGGCCGCGCCCTCGCCGTTGGGAGCAGGCGATGTCATGTGGTAGCCGTCGCCGCTCATGCCGTAGCCGATGATCTCGGCGTAAATCCTCGCACCCCGGGCCAGCGCCGCTTCGAGGGTTTCGAGAATCAGAATACCGGAGCCCTCTCCGACCACAAAGCCGTCGCGATCCCGATCAAAGGGCCGGGAGGCCTTCTGGGGATCGTCGTTGCGGGTCGAGAGCGCCTTCATGGCGTTGAATCCGGCAATGCAGGTCGGGGTGATGACGGATTCCACCCCGCCGGCGATCATGGCATCGGCAGCCCCCCGCTTGATGATCTGAGCCGCATCCCCAATGGCGTGCGCCCCTGCGGCGCAGGCGGTGGCCACCGAGGAGTTGGGACCTTTGGCACCGAACTGGATCGAGATCATCCCGGGCGCCATGTTGCCGATGATCATGGGGATGTAAAAAGGACTGACCCGCCGCGGCCCCCGGGTTTCGAGCACCCGGTTGGTTCTTTCAAGCATCGACAACCCGCCCAAGCCGCAGCCGGTCACCACACCGACCCGGTCACCATTGGCGCGCGTAATCTTCAACCCGGAATCCTCCAGCGCCATGCGCGCCGCGGCGATGGAGTATGAAATATGCGGCTCCAGCCGTTTGGCTTCCTTCTTGGGCAGAAAATCCTCGGGTTTGAACCCTTTGACTTCACCGGCGATCCGCGTTTCATACTCGGAGGTGTCGAAGCGCGTGATTTCCCCGATTCCGGACTTTCCGGCGCACAAGCCCTGCCACGTCTCCTCCACACCGATACCCAGCGGCGTAACAAGCCCCACACCTGTAATGACAACCCGCCTCTCCAAAGCGCTTCCTCCCCCGTCATACGCCCGGTTCACTCCCTGTTGCGGGGCATCCCGGCCGGATTTTGCGGCCGGTTGGCGTTTACCCGGCCCCGATTCGGACTGCCGGCCGATCCCTTCACGAACGGCTGGCGATATATTCCATGGCATCCTTGACGGTCGCCATCTTCTCGGCATCCTCGTCGGAGATCTCGACGTCGAATTCCTCCTCCATGGACATGATCAGCTCGACCAGGTCGAGCGAGTCGGCGCCCAGATCGTCCACAAAAGACGCCTCGGGGACGACCTCGGCAAGATCGACGCTCAATTTTTCAGCAATGATTTTCTTCACTTTATCTTCAACTGACATGGGGTACCCCTCCTTGGGAAAAATAGAGTTTTAAAATGCCTTCGAATCGCATCGGGCCGCGCGGCCCGTTCTAAACGTACAAGCCGCCGCTGACGTGCAGCACCTGACCGGTCAGGTAAGCCGCCTTGGCCGAGGCCAGAAATTCGACCACCGCCGCCACCTCGTCGGGCGTACCGGCCCGCCCCAGGGGAATCTGGCCGACCATTGCGTCGCGGGCCTTCTCGCCCAGGGATGCGGTCATGTCGGTTTCGATGAAACCCGGGGCGACTGCATTGACCGTAATCCCGCGGGAGGCCAGCTCCAGCGCGACCGCCTTGGTAAGCCCGATCAGCCCGGCCTTGGAGGCGACATAATTGGCCTGACCCGGATTGCCCGTGACCGCCACCACCGAGGAAATGTTGATGATCCGGCCGTAGCGTTGCTTCATCATCACCTTGGCGGCCATTTTGGTGCAGAGAAACGCCCCTTTGAGGTTGGTGTCGACCACCGCGTCCCAGTCGTCGGCTTTCATCCTGACCAGCAGCCCGTCGCGGGTGATGCCGGCATTGTTGACGAGCACATCGATCCGCCCGGTTTCGGTTAAGACCCGGTCGATGAAGGCCTTGACACTGGTTTCGTCGGTGACATCCGCCTGGATGCCGGTCGCCCGCCCGCCTGCCGCCGCCACCATCTGTTCGACTTCGCCGGCGGCCGCGGCCGCAGCGGCGTAGTTGAAAAACACCCGGCAGCCCGGAACGCCAAACACCCGACAGACCGCCCGGCCGATTCCCCGGGAGCCACCGGTAACCACTACGGTACGCTGGATTGTTTCGGACATGGCTAGCGCTCGAATATGAAATCCGCCACCCGATCCATGTCGGTAATGACGGAAGTTCCGCTGAGAATCAGCGTGTGATGGGATACCGACTGTAGGAAGGCGGCGGCATCCGCGGCATTGAAGACCCCTGAACCGACCACGATCTTATTCAGGTTGGCCGACACCTGCTGCCCGACCTCGGCTGCGAAAACCCGCGCCATGTGGTGATATTTGGCCGCCAGGGGGTCCGCATCGCGGGCATAAGCGGCTGCACGGCGGGACAGACTGGCGCCGACCTCCACGTGGGTCATCATGTCCGCCAGGGTAAACATCAGGTACTGCTGCTTGGTCAGACGGTTTTCATGCACCAGATCGATCACGGCGTTGAGGGCCGTGGCGGCCAGCGCCAGCGTTCGGCAACCCGGGTCCGCGGGGCCCTCGTCGGCCAGGCGCGTCATTTCCGCGGCGATCTCGCCGTAAAAGGCGCCCTTGGTTTTGCGGGCCTTTTTCCAGCGAAAGGTGCTGATGATGCTCTGCTGAATTTCGCTGGTGCCCTCGTAGATGCTGGTGATGCGGACGTCGCGCTTGATCTTCTCGACTTCGAATTCCGAGATGTAGCCGTATCCGCCGAGGGCCTGCATGGCGTTTTCAGCCGCCGTGTTGGCCGCTTCGGTGGTAAACAGCTTGGAGATCGCGCCCTCCACCTGGAGGTCTTCGTCCCCGGCGTCCAGCCGCAGGGCGACCTCGTCCATGTGGGCTTCAGCCGCCGCCAGACGCACCACGCTGGGGACGATCAGCTTGTGGGTGTAGCCCTGCTTTTCGCAAAGCGGCCCGCCGAACTGGATGCGCTCGGCGGCGTAGCGAATGGCAATCTCCATCGCCGCCTCACCGGCTCCCAGGGCCATGGCGGCCACCATCAGGCGGGTATAGCCGAATACCCGGTTGGCCTGTTTCAGCCCCTCGCCGGGAACCTCCCCGATCAGGTTCTCAACCGGCACGTAAACGTCGGTGAAGGACAGCGGCGAGGTATTGGACGCTCGAATACCATGCTTTTCCTCCCCCTTGCCCTGGACGAAGCCTGGCGTTCCGCGTTCGACGATAAAAAAGGAGGGACCCTCCGGGGTTTTTGCCAGAACGGTGACAAAGTCGGCATACCCACCAGTGGAGATGAACTGCTTGGCGCCGTTCAGGGTGTAGCCGACGACTTTGCCGGCCGCATCGGTGACCGGATCGGCCTTGGTTTTGAGGGCCGCAAGATTGCTGCCGGCGCCGGGCTCGGTCACCGCGTAGGCCACGAGGGTGTTGCCTGCGGCAATCGCCCCCAGCCACTTTTCCTTCTGCTGGCGGGTGGCGCCGACGAAAATCGGGTCGGCCCCGAGCTGGATCGCAAAAAATGCGGTCCCCACCCCCAGGCAGATCTTGCCCAGTTCACGGGTGACGGCACAGGTGTCGCGCGCCCCGCCGCCCATCCCACCGTATACTTCGGGAAGGAAAAAAAGCTGCAACCCGATCTCGGGGCCGAGCATTTCCCTAATCTCGGCTTCGGGGAAGATCTCCTTTTTATCGAATTCGAGGATCTTTTCCTTGGTCAAAAGCCGCTTGCGCAGCTGGCGAATGGTGTCCACCACCATTTGCCGGTCCTCGGGATCCAATCCCCTCAGGGGCTTTACGGCCTCGGTCACTGCTGTCGTCATCGGTGGCACCCTTTTTGGTTTAATCTTCTTCGGTTTTCACGGCGTCCCGTCCCTTGTAGACGCCGCATTCCGGGCAGACATGGTGCGGCAGCTTGGCCTCGCCGCACTGGGGGCACTTCGTGACGGCGACCGCCGCCAGCTTTTTGTGGGCCCGACGCATATCCCGCTTTGACTTAGAGGTCTTATGCTTTGGTAAAGCCATGAGTCATCTCCTAACTATATGTTTTAATTTACAAATGTTGCATGGACGCCCCTTGTGGCAAAAGTAGTCCTCTAGTAATTGAAATCATTCCGATTGTCAAGAACTTTCAATGCTGAATTCTATTTTTGGCAGCTTGTAGTCCCCGGGGTTCTGTGCTATTGAGATTTCCCGGCTGCCAAAGACGGCCACTGCGCACCGTAAATTTTTGTTAATACAGTTTATTTTCAAATTTAAGCTGAAACCCAGGGCCGGTCTGACGGCTCGGCCGGACACCCCCGCCGGCCGCTGACCGACGCGCGACGGGCTTGCTCCCCATGCCGTCGCCCGGATTCCTGATAACTCAAAAAAAATAGTTGACAAGTTATTTCCTGGCAGCAGCAAGGTGAGTAGAATGAAGGAAATCGTCACCCGCTTTCCCCCCAGCCCCAGCGGCTTCCTGCATGTCGGGGGGGCCCGGACCGCGCTGTTCAACTGGCTTTACGCCCGCCACACGCGGGGCCGCTTCGTACTGCGGATCGAAGACACCGACGTCGCGCGCTCGACCCAGGCCTCGGTGGACGCCATTTTTGACGCACTGGCGTGGCTTGGGATCGACTGGGATGACGGCCCCTACTACCAGTCCCGGCGCCTGGCTATTTACCAGGAACATATCCAGCGGCTCCTGGACAGCGGCCACGCCTATTACTGCACCTGCTCCGCGGCGGCGGTGGAGGCCATGCGCCAGCGGGCGATGACCAGCGGGGGTAAACCGCGCTATGACGGCAGCTGCCGCGAAAAAGGGCTTTCGCGCTGCGACAACGCCGCGGTGCGCTTCAAAGCCCCGCTTGACGGCACCACGGTGATCGCGGACGTCGTCAAGGGCGACATCGTATTCCAGAATTCGGAGCTGGACGATTTTATCATCCAGCGCAGCGACGGCACGCCCACCTACAACCTGGCCGTGGTGGTGGACGACATCACCATGGGGGTCAACACGATTATCCGCGGCGACGACCACATCAGCAACACCCCCAAACAGATTCTGCTGTTCAAGGCGTTCGGCTGCCCCCTGCCGACCTTCGGCCACGTCCCCATGGTTCTGGGCAAGGACAAGGCCCGGCTGAGCAAGCGCCACGGCGCCACTTCGGTGACCGCCTACCGCGACATGGGGTTTCTGCCCGAGGCCTTCCTGAACTATCTGGTCCGGTTGGGGTGGTCCTACGGGGACCAGGAGTTTTTCAGCGTCGCGGAGCTGGTGGAAAAGTTCTCCCTTGAAAACATCGGCCGCTCGGCGGGAGTCTTCGACCCGGAAAAACTGCTGGCCCTGAACGCCGACCACATCCAGGCCATGTCGCCCCATCAACTGTCGCCGCGCCTGATCCCTTTTCTGAGGGCCTTGGCGGTGGCCGCCGAAGAAGGCCCCTTTATCGAACGGGTCATCGCAACCCTCCAGCCGCGCAGCAAAACGCTGCTGGATATGGCCCGCGACGCCCTGTTCTACTATGCGGAGACGGTCACCTACGACGAGCAGGCCGCCGCGAAATTCCTCACCCCGGAGGCTCTGGAGCCCCTGCAAGGCCTCGTCAAAGAGCTGGAAGGCCTTGGGACTTTCACCCCCGAAAGCCTGGAGAACGCCTTTCAGGCCGTGATGACCGCAACCGGGCTGAAGCTGGGGAAGATCGCCCAGCCCGTGCGGGTGGCCCTGACCGGGCGGACCGCGAGCCCCGGCATCTTCGAAATCATCGAAATCATCGGCAAAGACAAGGTCCTCGAGCGCTTGCGGGCTGCAGCGGCGTTCATCCGGCGGAAGTCGACGTGATGCCGGCGCCGGCCATGGGCCTTCCACCCCCGCCGGTTGTCAATTTTTCCTTGACGGCCGCTCAGGCTATTTGATAAGAGGCGCGGATAATTACTGAGGGATCGTCTAGTGGTAGGACGACGGGTTCTGGCCCCGTTAACCTAGGTTCGAATCCTAGTCCCTCAGCCAAAAAAATCCAAAAAGGAGCGATGGTGACGACCACCGCTCCTTTTTTTATTTTACGAACCATGGGGGGCCGCGCAAGCCGCAGCGGGCGGGACTATCCCAGGGACACGTCGAGAGTCATCATCACCGCAAACCCCAGCATCGCCCCGACCGTTGAAACATCGGTGTTCTTGTCGAGCTGGGACTCCGGAATCAGCTCCTCGATCACCACGAAGATCATCGCGCCCGCTGCAAACGCCAGGGCGTATGGCAGGATCGGGCGCATCAAGATGACCGCGGCGGCGCCCAGCACGCCGGCAATCGGCTCGACCACGCCGGAGAGCTGACCGTACCAGAAGCTCTTGAGGCGGGAAAACCCCTCGCGCCGCAGGGGCACCGAGACCGCGGCGCCTTCGGGGAAATTCTGAATGCCGATCCCCAGCGCCAGGGCCACCGCACCGGCAAGGGTCGCCGACGGCAGGTCCGCGCCCAGGGCCCCGAAGGCCACCCCCACCGCCAGCCCCTCGGGAATGTTGTGCAGGGTGATCGCCAGCACCAGGAGAACACTGCGGCGCCAGTGGGTCGAAATCCCTTCCGCTTCCTCACGCGGAAACCCCAGGTGCAGGTGGGGCAGGACTTTGTCCACAATCCACAGAAAGGCCCCGCCGGCCAGAAAGCCGACCGCTGCCGGCACCCATGCCGGCAGGGGCCCCTCTTCGGCCATCTCGATGGCGGGCGCCAGCAGCGACCAGAAGCTGGCGGCGATCATCACCCCGGCCGCAAACCCCAGCATGCCGTCCAGCACCTTGCGGTTGATGGACTTGAAAAAAAACACCATCCCGGCGCCCAGGGCGGTCAGAAACCAGGTGAAAAGGGTGGCCCAAAGGGCCTGCATGACCGGGTTCAGCCCGGTGAACCAGTGGACTAGCATCCTTTTGCTCCTGTGGAATTGAAATCATCGCCGGCCCCAGCGGACCGTCAAAAAGAGACTGCGGCCAGGAGTGTGCAACCCATACACAGCAATAAGACATCAGGCAAGCAAAAATCCGGCGCCCCGCAACTTCCCGTTGAGCGCCGCTCGGCACCGTGATAGAAGTGGAGTGGGCGGTTGGGACCCGGCCGCCACCCAATTTCCGGTCGCCGACGCCGCTCCGGCCGTCTCCTATCCAAACACCACCGGGGCCCCGCATTTCCCGCCCAAGGAAGGCCCGTGATGAACCACACCACGCTCTTCAGCCACCTGCCGCCACCCCTGGCCGGGCTCGGCGAACTGGCCGAGAACCTCTGGTGGAGCTGGCACCCGGCCGCCCGCATGGTCTTCAAGCGCTTGAACCGCAGGGCCTGGAAGGACAGCGGCCACAACCCCGACAAGCTCCTGCGCGAGCTGTCGGCCGAGGTCTTGGCGGCCGCAGCCCAAAACCCGGACTACCGGCGCCACTACGATCTGACCGTCTCCCACTTCCGCCAGGGCATCCAGCCGCGGGCCTGCAGCCTGCTGAAGACTGCGGCCGAACCCGGCCAGCCGGCGATCGCCTACTTTTCAGCCGAGTACGGCCTGCACCACTCGCTGCCCTTCTACGCCGGCGGCCTGGGCTTTCTGGCCGGCGATTTCATCAAGGAGTGCAGCGACCTGGCGGTCCCGCTGGTGGCCGTGGGGTTCATGTACCCGGAGGGCTACCTCAGCCAGCGCATCCGCGAGGACGGCTGGCAGGAAAACCGGGACGAGCCGCTGGAGCGCGACGCCGCCTCCATCGCCCGCGTGCTGGACGCCGAGGGCCGGCAGGTGGTGGTGCGCGTCCCCCTGGTGGAACCCCCCATCCATGTGGCCGTCTGGCAAATCGCCGTCGGGCGGGTGCCCCTTTTCCTGATGGACACCGACATCGACCTCAACGACCCCTGGAACCGCGGGATCTCGGCGCGCCTCTATACCGGGGACCGCGAGCAGCGCCTGCGTCAGGAGATCGTTCTGGGCATCGGCGGCTCCAAGGTCCTTGAAACCTTGGGCATCCGCCATTCGGTGCTGCATCTCAACGAGGGCCATGCCGCCTTTGCCCTGCTGGAGCGCATCCACGAACGGGTCTCCCGCGGGATGGGGTTCGAGGAGGCCTTGCGCCAGGTTCAGGCCACCACGGTCTTCACGACCCACACACCGGTGCCGGCCGGTCACGACGTCTTTCCGTTTCCCCTGATGGAGAAGTACTTCAACGCCTACTGGCCGGCCCTGAACCTGGAGCGCGACACCTTTCTCGAGCTGGGGGTGCACCCGGCCGAACCCCGGGCCGGTTTCAATATGACGGCCTTCGCCCTGCGGGCCTCGGGCTACCGCAACGGGGTCAGCCGCCGGCACGGCGAAGTCGCCCGCCGGATGTGGCAGTGCCTCTGGCCGGAGCTGCGGACCGCGGAGGTGCCCATCGACCATGTGACCAACGGCGTGCACATCCCCACCTGGATCGAGCCCAAGCTGGAGCTGCTCTTCAACCGCTACCTGGGGCCCAACTGGCTGGAAGACCACGACAACCCCCTGGTCTGGGAGATGGTCGACGAAATCCCGGACGCCGAACTGTGGCAGACCCACTACTGGCTCAAAATCAAGCTGATCAACGCCATCCGCGAACGCACGCGCCGGCGCTGGGCCGCGGACCACGTCAGCTCGTCGATGGCCATGGCCGGCGGGGTGCTGCTGGATCCGGCGGTCCTGACCCTGGGGTTCGCCCGCCGCTTTGCCACCTACAAACGCGCGGACCTGATCTTTTCGGACCCTGAACGCCTCAAGGGCCTGCTCAACAGCCGCTGGGAACCGATCCAGATTGTCTTTGCCGGCAAGGCCCACCCGGCCGACGAACCGGGCAAGCGCTTGCTGCAGCGGGTCTTCAATGCCGCCCGGGACCCCGCGATGGCCGGTCGGATCGCCTTCGTTGAGGACTACGACGAGCAGTTCGCCCAGTATCTGGTGCACGGGGTGGACGTCTGGCTCAACACCCCCCTGCCGCCGCTTGAGGCCAGCGGCACCAGCGGGATGAAGGCCGCCTTGAACGGCGTGCCGCAGCTGAGCATCGGCGACGGCTGGTGGCCGGAGGGCTATGACGGGCAAAACGGCTGGATCTTCGGCAAGGAGACCGGGCCGGCGGACGGCCGTGGCCCGGCCGACGCCGAGAGCCTTTACCGACTGCTGGCCGAAACGGTGATTCCCCTCTATTACCGGGTCACCGACAGCGGCGTGCCCCACGACTGGGTCAGGGTCATGAAGGCGGCCATCAAGAGCAATGCCCCGCGCTTTTCCGCCCGCCGGATGGTCAAGGAATACATCGATAAATTTTACCGCCGGGCGCTTCAGGACACCTGAATGGGCCGTCTGCTCCTCAGCGCATAAAATTCATGTTGGGGCGGGTCGCCGGCACGGGGTCGCCGGCCAAAAACTCCCGCAGACAGCCGGCCGCCGCCGCCAGGCTGTCGACGTTGATCAGGCGGGTGTATAACGTGTGGCCGAAGGGAAAATTGGCCGAAAAATACTGCGCCCAGCGTTTGAAGCGCCGCAGGGCGCGCACCGGGTCATAGTGGTGCTCCAGCAGCCGGACCATCTCGAGCGCGACTCGCGCGAAAACCTCGGGCCCCGGCCGCAGGCCGTCGGCGATCTGGACAAAAATCCAGGGCCGGGCAATCGCCATGCGGCCGATCACCACACCGTCGCAGCCCGTGCTGGCGATCATGCGCCGGCAGTCCTCAGCATCGAAGACGTTGCCGTTGCCGAAGACCGGGATGGTAACAGCCGCCTTGACCTGGCGGATGTAGTCCCATTTGGGCGGGCGCCCCCGGCGGTCCGGGGCCACCCGCGGGTGAAAGGTCAGGGCGTCGGCCCCGGCGGCCTCGAAGCGCCGGGCCAGGTCCACGGCCGCCGCGGGGTCGTCTTGCCAGCCGGTGCGGTATTTGACGAAAAGCGGGATCGGGACGGCTTTGCGCACGGCGGCGACGATGGCCGCGGCGCGCGCCGGCTGGCGCAGCAGGGCGGCCCCGCAGTTCTGGCGGCAGATGGCGGAAACCGAGCAGCCGAGGTTGATGTCCACGCCGAAAAAGCCCTCCTGCGCGACGCGCACCGCGGCCGCCGCCATGACCTCGGGGTCGGCACCGAAAATCTGGCAGACCAGATGCGGCAGCTCTTCGGGCCGCCAACGGAAAAAGGCCGATGTGGCCGCATTTTCGCGGGGCAGCCGTTTGGCGCTGCACATCTCGCTAAACAGCAGGCCGTAGCCGCCGAAGCCCGCGAGCAGCTCGCGGAAGGCCACGTGCCCCAGGTAGGTCATGGGCGCCAGGGCCAACCGGCCCCGGATCAGGCGGCCGCCCACCGCGAGCGGCTGATGCAGGAATTGACGCAGATCGATGTCCATTCGACTCCCTGTGCCCCGGCCGCAACTCCGCGGGGGGCGATTTTTCAAAGTTTACCAGCTCCGCGGGGAATTTCAACCGCGCGATTGCGGTTGAAAAATCCCGCCAACCCCATTATGGGAGGTAGGCATGATGCCACCGCACGCAGCCGGCAGAAGGGCGCCCCTGGAAACCGAGGTCAAGTTGATCGTCTGCGCCGCGGCCCCCAGTCGGGTGGCCGCGGAGGTGGCGAACCTGGACCGCATCGGGCCCTACCGCCTGGCGACCGGCCAACGGCAGCGGATCATGGACCGCTATTTCGACACGCCCGACGGGGCGCTGGAGCGCAAAGGCCTGGGGCTGCGGCTGCGCGACCAGGACGACCGCTGCCGGCTGGCCCTCAAGGGCCCTTCCCAAAGCGAGCGGCCGGAGCTGGCGCAACGGATGGAGCTCGAGGTGTTCTGGGGGGCGAAGGGCCTGGCGGCGATACTGGAAGCGCTTTACGCCGAAGGGATCGCATTGCCGCCGGCGGCCGCCCCCGGACGGCGCGAACCCGCGGCCGCCGTTCTCGCACGCCACGGTTTTGTCCCGATCCAGGAGCGCGAAACCCTCCGCCAGGTCCGCAATGTTTTCAAGGTCCAAACACCGGCCCTTCTTCCCTTGGCGGAAATGGCGATCGATGCGGTGGCCTATCGCTGGGCCGCGGGCACGGTCGGCCACCATGAAATCGAGATCGAGGCCTGCCCGGGAACCGGGGTCACCCTTCTGCTGGCGCTGGCCGGCCAACTGCGGACGCGCTTCAGCCCCTTTCTGCAGCCCTGGGCCCACAGCAAGCTGGCCACCGGCCATGCCGTGACCGCCCCGCTTCCCCCAGCCCCTACCCGCCTTCTTCCCGCGGCCATGGGTCCTGGAACCCCTGTACTTGCTCGTCTTGCTGACCATGAGTCTCACTCCTTCACTTTCTTGACTACCTTCTTCACGGGCTTGGCCTTCGGCGTCTCATCTGTCTTGCCTTCCTTCTTCCCCTCCACCTTCTTCTCTTCTTTCATCTCTTCCTTCTCCTCCTCCTCATCTCCTTCCTCTTCCTTTTCCTCCTCCTTTCCCCCCTCCTCCTTCGCCTTGGCCTCCTTCTCCCGTCTCTCGTCCTCCTTCCCCTCCTCCTCCTCTGCTGGGCCGTCCTGTGGTCCGCGCCTCTTGGCGCGCCTTCTCAGGATGCGCTCCCTGCTCCTCGAGCCTTCGTAGGTCTCAGCGAGCCGCTTCCTGGCCGCGAGGGCTATGAC
>Ga0105100_10001459_pt1 | contig 13896 bp, 11 predicted proteins | sample PPLLak12cMay2015_2_FD_87033 | JGI IMG/M metagenome (GOLD analysis project Ga0105100, IMG submission 87033) | Freshwater sediment microbial communities from Prairie Pothole Lake near Jamestown, North Dakota, USA - PPLs Lake P8 Core (1) Depth... | ecosystem: Environmental > Aquatic > Freshwater >...
GAAACTGTGATGGCGTTTGCCAATCAGGCAGCGATAGCCATCGAAACTGCGCGCCTGTTCGATGCTGAGCACCAGGCCCGCCTGCGCGCCGAAACCCTGCGTGACGCCGCCCAAGCGATTGGCTCCAGTCTTTCCTTACCGGAGGTCTTATTCACCGTCCTGGAGCGACTATCTCAGGTGCTATGTTACGACAGCGGGAACGTCATGCTCGTGCAAGGCAACCAGGTGCATATGCACGCCTGGCGCGGGTATGAGGACTATTGCGATCCCGGTATCATTCCCCAGGTCAGCTTCACCATCGAGTCCAAACCCCACCTGATCGAGATCATTCGGCAGGGGAAATCCTGCGTGGTACCAGACACCACTCAGGATCCTACCTGGAGCGAAAACCCGATTGGTGGGCACGTCCGATCCTGGCTGGGAACGCCGATCAAGGCGCGCGGCGAGGTGATCGGTCTGTTGAGCCTGGACCGGGTCCAGCCTGGTCCATTCAGCCCGGACGAGGTCTATCTGACCGAAGCATTTGCCATTTATGCTGCTACCGCGATTGAGAACGCACGCCTCTACGAAGACCAGGGGCAGCGAGCGGTAGAACTGGAAGCCATCCGCAGGGCGAGCTTGAGTCTGACATCCAGCCTGGATCTGCACGATGTACTGGATTCAATCCTTAAGCACACTTTAGGTCTTTTACCCGACTCACAAAACAGCCACATCTTCCTGTATGAAGCACAAGAACAAGGCAAACTGACCTTTGCCGCCGCACTCTGGGCCGATGGGGGCCTCCACCCACCCTATAGCGAGCCTCGGGAAAACGGCTTGACCTATAGCGTTGCCCGCAGCGGAGAGATCGTCGTCATCCCTGATATGTCCAATCACCCTCTTTTTCAGAATATACCCGCGGACTGGAAAGGCGCGCTGATTGGAATGCCGCTCAAATTTGGCGGGCGGGTGATCGGGGTGATGAATATCGCCTTCAAACAGCCACGCCATTTTTCCGATAATGAAATTCGCATGATCCGCTTGCTGGGTGACCAGGCTGCCATTGCCATTGAGAATGCGCGCTTATTCCAACAGGCCGCGACTGAGCGCCGCCACCTCTCCCTGCTCTACCAGATTGGACGGGATGTGATTTCCAGCCTGGACCCGGATGAAGTCCTCGAGCGGGCCATCGCTCTCACCTGTCAGGTGCTGGGGGGCATCGTCGGGCAAGCCTTTATCTATCTACCCACAGAAGATCAGCTCAGTGTTCGAGCGCTGTATGGGCGACCGTTGGATATGATTCCCCATTTGGAATTAACCTATCCGCTTAAACCGGGTTTAGGGCTGGCTGGCTGGGTTGCCAAGATGCGCCAACCGGTATTTCTCACTGATGTACGTAACGATGCGCGCTGGATGCACGTGCCAGGAGTTGATGACGATGTCCGCTCGGCTATCACTGCGCCTATTCAAGCTGGGGATGAATTGCTGGGAGTGCTTTCGGTCTCACACGATCGAGCAGGTGCTTTTTCAGAACATCATCTGGAGCTGATGATGGCTATCTGCCAGGAAGTCGGGCTGGCTTTGAGTAATGCCCGCCGTTACCAGGAAGTCCAGCGCCGACTGGCCGAGATGACCCTGATCCAAAATCTAACACAGACCCTTAACCAGCGTCTGGAACTACATCAAATGCTGAATGAGATTGCCAGGCAGCTCTCCGTACAGGGTGGCTATGAGCTGGTGCGCATCTATCTGATAGAAAACGACCAGCCCACGCTGGCGGCCCAACATGGCGCAATGGCTACACAGGCAAGCGTTCGATCTGAAGCCAGCTCTTTGCAAAGGGTCATTGAAAATGGGCAGGCAACCATCCAAACCATGGCAGCCGCAGACGACGACTCGGTGATGCCCGTTTCTTGGGCCTGCGCGCCGATATTCCGCCAGGCTGCGGTGACAGGCGCCATCTGTATTGCCAGCCAGCAGCCCAACCGACTCAACTCCCAGGATATTGATCTATTACAGGTCCTGGCAGGACAAATGTCGGTTGCATTGGAAAATGCGCGCCTTTACGAGCAAATTCGCTCGCATGCAGACGAGCTAGAGGCCACCGTAGTCCAACGGACAACTGAACTGACCGAATTATACGAGTTGAGCCAGGAGATCGGATTCAGTCTGTCCTATGATGACCTGCTGCAATTGCTCCTGCGCCGCTTGCAAAACGCCTTTCGCAGCGAAGTGGTGGCAGGTTATCTGTCGCCTACTGGCCTCAGCCCCATGACTGTCACCATCACACGCCCGGTTTCAACCGCTGCAGTGAACCAAATCAGTGGGGTATTGAGCGAGATCCTGCAGGAATACGATCAGGATACCAGCGCGGTCCATGAGCTAAATATCCAAGTCGTCAAATCCGACGAACAATTTGATCAGGACAGCCCCCAGGTAGAACAGTTAACCACCTTCATAACAGCGCCGGTCTTCACCGGTAAACGTCTGGCAGGCTTGCTAATTCTCGCCAGTGAGCAGACTGCTCCATTTGGAGCTGAACAGTACCGACTGTTGAACACTTTCGCCAATCAGGCGCGTACCGCTGTTCAGCGTATGCAAGCAATTCTGGCTGCCCAGCAAGAGCACCTGGAACGCCTGGTGGAAAATATCCCAATTGGTACAGTCTTGTTGGATGAGAACTTAAACATCCTGGTCACCAACCCGTTAGGCCAGGAAATCCTGGCAGTGCTCTCGGATCAGCCGGCGAATACCAGCCTGGTGAGCCTGGGTGGTCTGCCGGTGGACGAGCTGACCACCCGGCAGGACCACCCACTTCCGGTCATTATTGAGCTGGATGGCCTGCCACGCAGAGTATTCGAGGCGCAAATCCGCCCGGTGCAGGGTGAAATCCACCAATGGGTGCTCACCCTGCGCGAAGTAACCCGCGAGCGTGAAAATCAGGAACGTATCCAGAGCCAGGAACGGCTAGCAACCGTGGGCCAGCTGGCAGCTGGAATCGCTCACGATTTCAACAATATCATGGCCGCCATCCTGGTCTATGCCGATTTACTGCGCACCGATCCGCAAATCTCGACTGCCAGCCGGGAAAAACTGAATATTATTGAACAACAAATCCAGCGCGCTGCCAGCCTGATCCGCCAAATCCTGGATTTCAGCCGGCGCTCTGTGATGGAACAGACTGATATTGACCTACTGCCCTTCATTAAGGAGCTGGATCTGATGCTCGGGCGCGTGCTCCCCGAGACGATTCACCTGGAGCTCAACTACCAGCCAGGAACTTATATGGTCAATGTCGATCCCACTCGCTTGCAGCAAGTATTTATGAACCTGGCTTTGAATGCCCGCGATGCCATGCCGCAAGGCGGGGTGCTGCAATTCGGATTAGAGCGCGCCTATTTCGATGAACGACACGCACCACCGATTGCAGAGATGCCTTATGGCGAGTGGGTAAGTATCACCGTCAAAGATACCGGTCATGGCATTCCCCCAGAAATCCGCCAGCACCTATTTGAGCCATTCTTTACGACCAAACCCGTAGGCAAAGGCACCGGGCTTGGGTTGGCTCAGGTGTACGGTATCATCCGCCATCATGACGGTTTTATCGATGTGCATAGCCTGGTAGGTGTTGGGACAACCCTGCAAATTTATCTACCCGCGCTGGCCAAAACCATCACCAGCGAACCACCCGAACCACTAGTTGCAGATTTGGCTGGCACTGGCGAAACTATTCTGGTCGTGGAAGATGATGCCGCAACTCGGGAAGCCTTGCAGGCTTTGCTGGAAGTAAGCCAGTTCAATGTGCTCACCGCCTCGGATGGAACGCAGGGATTGGCTTTATATGATCAATCCGTGCAGCCTGTCTTGCTGGTGATCAGTGATATTGTTATGCCAGAGATGGGAGGGATTGAGCTGTATCGCCAAATTCACCAGAAGCACCCCGAGACCAAGATACTCTTTATCACGGGACACCCATTAAACGAACACGATCAAATCAAACTGGAAGAAGGCAGCATTCACTGGCTACAAAAACCATTTTCCGTGCGTGAATTCAACCAGGCCATCCAGGATTTACTGGGACCACGCCCGGGCAAAGCCGTGCTCTAGTTTCAATCCAATCATTTTGTGTAACTATGGATACCACTATCTGGCTTTTTCGAACGCGGGAAAATCCTAGTAGTTCGCTACCATCGAAATGATCATGCTGAGAATGATCAGCACACCTATTCCTATAAAAGCAATCTGTTGAAAGCGTAGATTGCGCTGCTCGCGTTTAGTTAATTGTTTCTTTTTAGCCATTATTTACTCCACATAAATGATTATTCCAAATGCGCTCGCAGCGCATCTACCAGATCTGGGGTGAACCCCGAGAGGGCGCGCAACTCTTCGTCGGTCGCAGCCAGGATGTTCTCGATACTTCCAAAACGCTCCAGCAAGGCTTTGCGCCGGGCTGGCCCGATTCCGGGCACTGCGTCCAGGCGCGAGGTCAACCCCAGGCGAGTGCGCTTATTGCGATGAGCGGTAATCGCCACACGGTGGGCTTCATCGCGCACCCTTTGGATGAGATACAAACCCTGAGAGTGCTTCGGCAGGATGATCGGCTGGCTGCGACCTGGGACAAATAATTCTTCGTTCTGTTTCGCCAGGCCTGCTACCGGGATTTGCCCGAGCAGATTATGTTCCTCCAATACGCTCACCGCTCGGCTTAATTGCCCTTTGCCGCCATCCACCAACAGCAGATCTGGTAAGCGCGCAAAGGCTTCATCTCCTTTCTTGCCGGGAGTCTGCTCAAGCGCCTGTCCAGCCTGCCAGCGCTTAAAACGCCGGCTCAACACTTCTTCCATGGAAGCAAAATCATCCGGTCCGCTCACACTGCGGATATTGAAACGCCGGTAATTCTTCTTAGAAGGCACCCCTTGCTCAAAAACCACCATACTGCCCACAGCCGAGGTTCCCTGGATATTTGAAATGTCATAACACTCGATGCGGTTGGGTGGCACAGCCAGGCCTAATGCTTGCTGGAGCTCAGCCAGGGCGATTTCCTGGCGGTGGCTATCCGCCTCCCACTGGGCTTGCAGAGCACGCAAGGTGTCCGAGGCGTTCTCAGCAGCCATTTCGACCAATTCCTGGGTTGGGCCTTCATTAGGCACCAGGATTTCCACCTTTTGACCGCCGCGTTTCTGGCTCAGCCATTGGCGGATGATCTGCAGCTCCTCCACTTCTTGCGGCAAAAGCAGCTGTGGTGGAACCGTGGGCGCCTGGTCGTAAAATTGTTTAATAAATTCACCCAGCACATTTGCATCTGGCAAGTCGGTAGCGCCTTCCATGAGAAAATAATCACGCCCGATCAGCTTGCCGCCACGAATGAAAAAGACCTGCACACAGGCCTCGCCATCCGCGCGCGCCATCGCGAGAACATCCGAATCGATGTAATCATGCGAAACGACTTTCTGGCGTTCCACTACATTCTCTATCGCCCGTAACTGGTCGCGCAGCGCAGCGGCCTTTTCAAAGCGCAGTTCATCAGCAGCTTTGTCCATCTCAATTCGCAAGCGCGAAACGATTGGCTCGGTGCGCCCATCCAAAAATTTCCCCAGATCATCCATCATCTGGCGATAATCTGCTTGTGAAATAGCGCCTATACAGGGTGCAGTACACAGCTTGATATCGTAATACAGACAGGCGCGCTCATCCATTCCGGTAATCTGCCGGTCGCAGGTGAGATAAGGGAAGATTCGCCGCAGCACATCCAAAGTCTGGTGGACTGCCCATACACTGGTATAAGGACCATAATAACGTGAGCCATCTTCCACCATCTGGCGGGTAACCGTAACGGTTGGATAAGGATCCGCCCAATGTACCTTGACATAGGGATAGCGTTTGTCATCTTTGAGGCGCACGTTATAATGCGGGCGGTGTTTCTTGATCAGGTTCATCTCCAGGATCAAGGCTTCCAATTCGGAACCAACCACAATCCATTCGATGTCCTGGATTTTCCGCACTAGCTGGTGGGTCTTGGGATGTTCCTGGGCTGTGCTGTGAAAATAAGAGCGCACGCGATTGCGCAGGTTGATGGCTTTGCCAACATAAATCACCTTGCCGCCAGCATCTTTCATCAGATAGCAGCCCGGCTTGGTCGGCAGGCTATTCAAGACCCGTTCTAAGTGCTCCAGGATTTTCATTGCCTGAATTTTAACACGCTCCCTGGCAAGATTTGATAATGACTGGCTGAGAATCCAATGCGGCTGGCTATTCTATACCCAATGCCATCTTAAACACCTGTATAATTGGCGCATGTCCCATACCCCCCTGGAAATCATTGTTGGCGAGCTGTTACGCCGGCGCGGTCTGCGGCTGGCAACAGCCGAATCATGCACTGGCGGATTAATCAGTCATTTGATCACCAATGTGCCAGGCTCATCCACCTATTACATGGGCGGTGTAATCGCCTATGCATACGAAGCCAAAGTACGCCTGTTGGGCGTGCGCTGGCAAACGCTGGAGAAGTACGGCGCAGTAAGCCAGGAAACCGTAATCGAAATGGCGTGTGGCGCACGTAAGGCGCTGGCAGCGGATATTGGCATATCGGTCAGCGGCATTGCTGGGCCGGGTGGTGGAACACCCGAAAAACCAGTAGGCCTGACCTGGATCGGTTTGAGCACCGAAGGTGGCGACGAAGCGTACAGCTATATTTGGGAGGGCGACCGTATGGCGGTTAAAGAAAAATCGGCTCGCCAGGCGCTGCGCTTGCTACAAGACTATCTCGAAAGCCTTTAATTGGGATTAAAGCGAAATCACTTCACCCCGCCAGCACAACACATCCTAACGGGTTGAAGTGATTCTATGCCTGGTTCATCTACTGACCCAGGCGAGCGCGTTCTTCCTCAACCACACTATCATCCAACTTACGGTAGAGCGGCGCCGGCTGCAGCATTGCCTGACCTGGCTCTAACCGGCTGGCTTCCCAACGTCCTGAAGCAGAGCCGGCCCGATAGCGCAGAACGGTGTGCGTTCCCAGGCTATCCTGTACGGGCTCAGTGAATTGCTCGCCAAATAATGGCTGTTTGTAGCCCAGGTAGGTGTGCAGTTTTTCGCTGCTGAATGGCAGGATGGGTGAAAGTAGAGTCTTGAGCGAGTCGATGCAACGCAAAGCAGTGTAGATCGAGGTCGCGGCAGCTGCTTTATCGGTCTTGATCTCAAACCAGGGTGCGGATTGGTCGATATATTTGTTGACCTCAGAAGCCAGGCGAATCGCTTCATTCAAGGCAGCTCGCAGGCGTACACCATTGAAGTGATCCCCCACCACCTTGAAACCGCTTTCGACTAAGGCCAGGATGGCTTCATCATCGGGACGTAACTGACCAGGATCGGGTACGACTCCTCCCCAATGTTTATAAGCGAAGGAAAGCACACGATTTGCCAGGTTACCCCAGGTGGCTACCAGCTCATCATTATTGCGGCGCACAAAACCTTCCCAATCCCAATCGGTATCCTTACTCTCCGGCATATTGATGGTGAGATAATAACGCAGCGCATCTGGATCATACCGCGATAAGAAATCCAAACCCCAGACCGCCCAATTGCGGCTGCCGGAGATCTTCTTGCCTTCCAGGTTCATAAATTCGTTGGCCGGCACATCATAGGGCAGGGTAAGGGGAGCATGCGGGCGCTCCTCGAAAATCTGTGAGAACCACTCACCTGCTCCGATTAACTGGGCCGGCCAGATAACCGCGTGGAAGGGGATATTATCCTTGCCGATAAAATAGTAGCCGCGCGCTTCTGGGTTGGTCCACCAGTCGTGCCAGGCATCCGGGGTGTCTTGTAAGCGCGCCCATTCGATAGCTGCTGAAAGGTAGCCAATAACCGCCTCGAACCAGACATAAAGACGCTTGCCTTCCCATCCTTCCACGGGCACCGGCACGCCCCAGTCCAGATCGCGGGTGATGGCGCGCCCGTGCAGTGCATTCGCTTGCATTTGACCCAGCGACTGGCGCAGCACATTGGGTCGCCAGTAACTTTCACGCTGGCGCAGAAAGTCTTCGATCTGTGGCTGCAGCTTGCCCAGATTAAGATAATAGTGCTCCGTCTGGCGCAGTTCAGGCGTAGATCCATCGATCTTGGAGCGCGGATCAATTAGCTGAGTGGCATCCAGTAATTCGCCGCAACCATCACACTGGTCGCCACGCGCATTAGGATAGCCACACATGTAGCAGGTGCCCTCCACGTAGCGATCCGGCAGGAACCGTTTCTGGGCCGGAGCGTACCATTGCTGCTGGCTTTCTGTGTAGAGGTAACCGTTTTGCAAAAGCGCCAGGAAAATGGCCTGGGAGACGCGTAGATGATTGTCCGTATGGGTGCTGGTAAAGAGATCATAGGAGAGTCCCAGTTTACCGAAAAGCTCCAGAAAACCGGTATGGAAGCGCTCATAGACTTCAACCGGGGTGCTTCCCTCAGTATCCGCTCGCACGGTTACAGGTGTTCCATGCGAATCCGAGCCGGACACCATGATTACTTGGTTGCCTGCCAGGCGTTGGTAGCGTGTAAAAATATCCGCCGGCAAGTAAGAGCCGGTGAGATTACCGACATGGATTAGAGAATTGGCATAAGGCCAGGCAACGCCAACCAAAATATGCTCGGTCATGGGAACCTCCTGTTTACCTTCTTATCCTGAGGCGCAAGCAGCATGCTCAGGCCTTCTGGTCTGATCTTTAAAGGTCTGATCTTCAAATAAAAGGGCTGCCCATCCGGACAGCCCTGGCTTTCAGAACTTCGGTGCTTTAGCACCCTGTCTGGAATCTGGCGGCTGCCATTGGAGCGGCGCGCAGGCACATCGACATGGACATGCTGCACAGTTTATCCAGCCGCGAGTCAAAACCAGAATACGGGATGCTTGAGCTTGACATCGTGTTCACCAATGCCAGTAAACTGAAACCAAAGATTGTGCTGAGTCTAAAACCCAGCCCATAATTTGTCAAGATAAGCCAAAAATCCAGATGTCTACCAATCAGAGACACTATTCTGGTTTGTCTTTCAGGGATTTTAACAGCGCCAATCGTGGATCGATGTCTTCATCCTCGTGATTACAAGTCGTATCGTTGAGATTTTCACCACAAACTGGACAGAGCCCTTTACAATCCTGGCGGCAGCGCGGGTTAATCGGTAAAGAGAGCAGCAACTCCTCGCGAATAGAAGGCGCCAGATCCAACTGCCCGTTCTCTGGTAGCACTAGCCCCGATTCAGAAACCAGCTTAGGTGTGAAAGCGTATAAGTCTGTAAAATCCGCGCTCAAGGGTTGATTGAATTCCACCAGGCAACGCCCGCATTGGGCAACCGTTAACCCTTGTGCCTGAACCTGCACGACCAACCCCTGCTGAGCACGAGAGACCCGTACCATGCCGGAAAATTGTTCTACCAGCAGATCGGGTGGAAAGTAAACAGACGGCAATTCAAGCGGGAAATCCCGAAAATAGCCAACTGTTTCATGGATGATAAATCCGACATTCAGGCGGAGAAGATTGATTGCGTTTGACACGATAAGTCTCGATAGAAAATAATAACGTGCAAGAGATCGATAAGCAGGTGGATTATAACATAGGCATGCCCTCGCCCACTCAGACTTGGGTAAAATTAGACCAGCCGCCTATCTGGCTAATGTAATTCGCTGGTTGTGAGTGCGATTTGTTAAGCTGCTTTCAGCGAATTACATCACAGTGTCTGTGCTTAGAAAGAGGAGTAAATGCAAGAACTACTCATTGCGACCAATAACCACGGTAAAGTTAAAGAAATTCAAGCACTGCTAATGGGCCTGCCCCTCAAGCTACTTACCCCCATTGATTTGGGGATCGAACTAGAAGTGGTGGAAGATGGGCTTACTTATGCTGAAAACGCTGCCATTAAGGCTTTGGCTTATGCGCAGGCCTCAGGGAGGCTTACCCTGGCAGACGATTCGGGGCTGGAAGTTGATGCACTGGATGGTATGCCTGGGCTCCATTCAGCACGCTTTTCGCCCCTGCCACACGCCAACGATGCTGACCGGCGTCAGTATCTGCTAACCCAATTGGCGGGAAAGCCACGCCCCTGGACGGCGCGTTTTCGCTGCTGTATAGCGATCCTGCAGCCGCAGCAGGCGCATCTTGCGGAACCACATTTCTATTTCGCGGAGGGCGCCTGCCCGGGTGAGATCATTCCACAGGAACGCGGCTCGAATGGTTTCGGCTATGATCCAATCTTTCTGCTGGCAGAACACAACAAGACCATGGCTGAATTGAGCATGACGGAAAAGAACCGCCTCAGTCACCGAGCGCGCGCCTTGCTGAATGCCATTCCAATCCTCGAGACAATGCTGAAAAATCCGTGAACAAACCTTCACCGTCATTTCTGATAACCTGGCGGAGAGTAGCTTTTGGACTGGTGGTCCTGGTTCTATTCTGGCTGCCCGTTGAGGATCAATCGATCCTGGGCCCCGTCTTCCTCGCAGTCATAGCTGCAATGGCGGCGATCGTATTTGCCAGGCAAAGGTATCCTTTGAGACGGCCACTAGCAGGCTTATTAGCAGGATTGATCGTCTCACCAATCACCCTGCTGTGGATGGCGTTCAAGACCGGCTTGCATGGTCACGGAACGCCTGATTTTACTGCTCAGCAAATCTTACAGGTGATCCAATTAGCACCATTGTGGACGCTGGCAGGAGGCTTGCTTGGCTGGGGATGGCATGTGCTGGCTTCCAAAAAGCAAAGTTGAAATCAGAATACTCGATTCAACAGACCACTTAACCACAGATCGAGTACAATACAACGCAAATAAAACCAAACTGGGATGCAATATGCCAAATGCGGCTGGAATCTATTATCATGCCTACGAGGGAGCTGGCGGGGGAAAACACCCGCCGGTTGTTTTAATCCATGGTGCTGGGGGACATCATCTTTACTGGCCTTCTCAGATCCGGCGGATGCCCGGATTGCGTGTTTTTGCCCTGGACCTGCCCGGACATGGCAAATCCGAAGGGCGCGGCGAGCAATCCATTGCACTCTATGCGGAGTCGATCTTGCAATGGCTGCTGGCAGTCGATATCCACCGCGCAATATTCGTCGGAAGCTCAATGGGGAGTGCCATCGCGCTACATTTGGCTTTAAATCATCCGGAGCATGTCGCAGGCATCAGCCTGATTGGCGGCGGTGCCCGGCTGGCGGTCAATCCTCTCTTACTCCAGGAAACATCTCAGGCAACCACCTATCACAACGCCATCGATAAGTTAGTACACTGGTACTTCAGTCCCCAAACGGCTGAGGATCTGGTTCAGCTTTGCGCCCGGCGCATGGCGGATATCCGCCATAGCGTACTCTACGGGGATCTGCTGGCCTGTGATTCTTTCGATTTTTCCGAGTGCCTGGGAGATATTTGCCAGCCCACCCTGGTGATCTGCGGGGCAGATGACAGGATGACCCCGCCGCGTCTATCCCAATCCCTGTCACGCAGCATCCCCGGCGCCAGGCTGGAACTCATCGAACACGGCGGGCACATGGTCATGATCGAGCATCCCGATTTGGTCGCCAGCCACCTGTTGCAATTCATCCAGAGCATCCCACTCTGAGTAAGACCTGCTGCTCCCAAGAACTATAGGACACACGAGTAACGCAGTTCCGGGGAAAATGGGCGAAGCTCAGAAAGCGAGCTGTGTCAGAAAGCGACCTATTGCCATTTTCAGAAGGACTGTGTATAATCGTGGGGCACGGGCGGTTAGCTCAGCTGGTTAGAGCATTGCGTTGACATCGCAAAGGTCGTAGGTTCGAGTCCTATACCGCCCACAGTTTCGGACCCATCCCGAACCACCATCACTTCCCGTTGATCAGTTTCTGGCTATGCTGCACTTTGAGCAGCGTAATAAATTGGCCGATCTGACTGCGGAAGAATTGAAGGGTAGGCCGGGATGATTGTTTTTAACCTCCAAGATTCTTCAAATTCCATAACAGGTATCATTTCCAGTGCAGCGATCACTGTCAAGGCTGCTGCGCGTATTACTGGCTATAACCCGCAATATTTTCGGCGGCTTTTGCGTTCCGGGAAACTAAACGAGCTTAGGGTCGGTCAATCCTGGTTGATCCTGATAGCTTCTTTAGATGATTACCTAAAGCTTTCTAATGGATCTACAGACCGGCGTTTCAGATCGAAATCTAGCAACTCGTCTACAAACGAATACACCTGATTTCCGAGAAGGAGGTTGAGATGATCGTTATGGTGCTTGATGCTGGCAACAGTATTATCAAAGCAAAGATCACACGACGAGAGCGGAGCGAGATCTCCTTTCCTCACGCCCTGCAACCGCTGATCGAGGCGGAATATAAACGCATTCTTTCGCGCAAGGGAAATGGGACTACCAGCGATTACTTACGGGTGAATGGGCAACCCTATGTGGTGGGGGAGAGCGCCGAACGCTTCGGGGTGATTACCCCACGCTATGGAGCAGCCCGATATAGCCGAGACTATTATAGTGTCTTGGCCGCCGCGGCTCTGGGACTCCTTTACGACCGAAGCCAGGAAATTGTTGTATTTGGCAACCATCCACCCGGAGATGTGCATTACCGGGATGATCTGATGAAGGCAGTCATCGGCGACTGGCAGGTAGAAATCAATGGTAGCCAACGAAATTTCCGGGTGCATTATGTCAACACATTCGATGAACCAGTTGGTGGATTGATGAATGTATTTTTAACAGAAGATGGGCAGCATTATCAGCACAGCGCCTAAACGGTGGCTGATCCTTGGTTATCGATATCGGTGGCTTCACCTCACCACCGATTGGCTGGCAGTCAATCCGGGCAGAGCAGTGGATTACAGCCTGACGCGTAGCTTGCCTCTCGGCATCCAATCCGTAGTGTCCGATTTCGACGAGAGCTTCCGTGTCAACAATTTGAAGGCAGTCAAGGCTACCCCGGTACTTCCGCCGGAGCGGGTGCGCCGGGCGATTGCAACGGGCGTGTTCGATGGCGGTGGGCGATGTTATCCCTGCGAGCAGGAAGTGCAGGAGGCAACAAATCTCATGCTTAATCGCATAGCGGACACCTACTAACGGATCGCCGGAAGAGCACTTGGGTGGGATACCATTATCCTGACCGGTGGGGGCAGCGCTTTGCTGTGCGAGCGATTGCTGCCAATCCTGGATCACCAGAATGTAATTCTGGCCGATGATGTAATAAACCTCCACCTAGCGAATGTGCGGGGAGGAATGAAGCTCTGGCAATTGTTTGTGGCTTTGCAGTTGCTATGAGCATAGTGATTAGTATTCGGTTGAACCCAAATAACCCCCGCGATGCTAAAGCGCTTGCTGTTATTCAGGATTGGCTATCCCAGGGTCTCAGCACTCGCCATACCATAACGGAGGCTCTCTTGAACTTGGACACTACGCAGAATAAATCAGTTGATAATGAAGCTTTAAAAGATTTATCCCAGCAAATAAGAATACTTCTGGAGAATATTCAATCCGATGTAACGATAGACAAAGTTAAAGATAAAATGTTGTCACAAAAATACTTTCAGCTGGTTTTTTAGCTTCGGTATTCAAAGCAGCAAAACCGGGATTGAAGTTACAAGAAGGAAATTAATCTGGCGAATTGAGAAACGTAGGGAGTGTTAATATGAATAAGGCTGCTAGAAGGGTGGCCTTCTTATTATCGGAGAACCTGTAATTACTTTTATAGACCGGGTGCTTCGCGTTAGGGCAACATACAAATTTTTTGGATCTTCGAGGTTGTCGGCATTCACTACAACTGTGTGATCAAATTCAAGCCCTTTTATCAAGAGTGTTCTCGATACAATTCGAGACTCTAATCTTCTTAGTTTTATCTATTGCAAATTAGAAGAATAATTTTTCATATCGCACAAAATTTCTTACATTAAGAAGCGTCAAAGCTTTATGAATTA
>Ga0105100_10001460_pt1 | contig 13891 bp, 14 predicted proteins | sample PPLLak12cMay2015_2_FD_87033 | JGI IMG/M metagenome (GOLD analysis project Ga0105100, IMG submission 87033) | Freshwater sediment microbial communities from Prairie Pothole Lake near Jamestown, North Dakota, USA - PPLs Lake P8 Core (1) Depth... | ecosystem: Environmental > Aquatic > Freshwater >...
AAAAGGTCTGAGTATTGCTTCCCTGCTGTACGATTACTTGAGCCCAAGAAACAGGTACTGTGCTCCTGATGGTCAACGGAACGTTATATAAAGATGTAGGCAGAGAGGCATCCATGACGATCTGGAGTCTGATTTCTGCATTGGTCTCTGCAACAACCTGAATTGTGGAGTTCATCCGCTCTCTCATGTAGCGGGCGATGTTTCCAAAAGTATCTATCCAGTAGAGATCCCTTCCCTGGACATAATCCAGGATGTTCCCAAAGACGGCGGCATCGTTGATTTCGTGGAAATGGAGATCATACCAGGCATGGCGGTTGGCCGCATTATTAAGGGCCCGATTGAACCACTGAAATTCCTGATTGTTAATATTAACATCCAGATAGTCCCCAAGCATGCTCCCAACATTGGTGAAGTCGATCGTATTCCAGGAACCGTACTGATCCTGTCCTGGCTCATAATAATTGGGGTAGCCGGCCATCCAGCCGCCCCGCGCTGCAACATAGTAGTTGGCCGCAATAGCCTGGACAGTGCTGTTCGTCTCTGTAAGCGGGTATGCTAGCGTGATACAGGACTGGTTGTAAACATTCTGGTTGATTATGGCCTGTGACTCGGAAAGTTCCCTGGTTATATCGGCCACAGATTGTCCGGGAAGGGACCGGTGCGATACAGTATGGCTCGCGATCTCATGACCCTGCGCTGCGAGGCTCCGCCAGGTGGCCCAGGGAACTTCGCCGCGGCTGGTGATGACGAAGAAGGTACCTTTTAGGCCGCGTGCATTGAGTTCCGAAGCTCCTGTGGTTGCCTGAGTCAGGAGACCGTCATCGAAGGTGAATGACACAGCGCCCGGCTTGTTTCCCTGGAAATAAGTGATCGTATGGGTCCCCAACGTCCCCTGCAGCGCATATGCAGAGGATAGATTTCCACTGCCAAAGGCATAAAAAGATACTGTCAACAATACGAAAACACATATAATTTTGTTTGGTAGCGTAATTCGATTTTTAGTATCCATTCTGGTCTCTGCCTCAAACGAGAAACACGACTTGGTAAGAAGTTCACGTTATTATCATACGGCAACAAAAATTCAGAAACAAGTATTAGTTTAGCGATCCACTGCTTTTCGATATGTAGCCAACATAAAAAAGCCTGAACGAAAATATGGCAATAACCTTTCAAATTTGAAAGGTTATTTATATACAAGACGTATAAAACCCTTGGAAGTTACAGTTAATTATCGATGGGCATCCAAATCCGAGTCCGGAAAATGCCCTCCTGCTTTCCGAGATAGCACGGCAGAGCAGGCAAGCTGAAGCATCCTTCGATGTCTATCGGATCACTTTTGAATTTTTCGTGTGGTAGACTCGTTTCATGAGTTTTGCCACTGCTCTCGCTCACCCAAAGATTGGGGTAATCTTGACAATGCCCGCATTCGTCCTCCAACGGCTCCATATCGATGACTCTTGACAGCCTCTTTACTCTAATGCTATCTCCAATATCCCGCGTGAACACTGGAATCTGGCCAACTGCTTGGCAATCGTCGGTACCGGGCGGCAATGCAAATGACCACGGATGGACACAGATTATCGGTCTATGCTCATGAACGATCACTTCATCAAGCCTCATTACGACTCCGGTGGATTTGCCGGGATCCCGGCGCGCATCCGCGAACATTGTGCTTCTGGCAGGTACAATGCAGTGGTGCTGTTTCTGGTGGACGGTTTCGGCTGGCGCTTTTTCGAGAAATTCCAGGATGCGCCGTTTTCGAAACGCCTGACAAGTAGTGGAAAAGTCGAGAAGCTGACTGCCCAATTCCCCTCCACCACGGCGGCGCATGTGACGACCATCCACACCGGGTTATCGGTGGGACAGAGCGGCGTGTACGAGTGGTTCTACTACGAGCCGCAAGTGGACTGTATCATCGCGCCGCTATTATTTTCTTATGCCGGGGATAGTGAGCGAGATACGCTCAAGGGCATCATCAAGGCAGCCAAACTGTACCCGAGGCAGACACTTTATCATGAACTGGAAGCGCTGGGCGTGGAATCGCACGTCTTCGGGGTACGAGATTACACACCTTCGACATATTCAAATGTTGTCATGAAGGGTGCAAAGCTGAATTCCTTCAAGACCATATCCGAAGCATTGGTCAACCTCGGAGTTTTACTCGAATCCAGCCAAACCCCTGCCTACATCAACTTCTATTTCGAGAACATCGACAGCACCTGCCACAAATATGGCCCAACCGCCCTGCAAACGGAAGCAGAGATCGAGGTATTCTTGCTCATTATGGAGTATTTCTTTACACAGGTTTTTACAGGGAAGAAGAGAGTCCTTTTCCTGATGACCGCCGACCACGGCGCATCCGAAGTCGACCCCAGGACAACCGTCTTCCTTAACAAAGATAAACGATTTAAAGGTGTGGAACGTTTCTTCAAAACCAACCGCAGCGGTGAACTGCTCGTCCCTGCAGGCTCGGCGCGCGATATGTTTTTGTATGTCAAAGATGAAATGCTAGATGAAGCACAGGAATTTTTGGCAGAGCAATTAGAAGGCAAAGCGGAAGTGGTTAAAAGCACATGGTTAATGGAAAATGGTTACTTTGGTTTGGAAATATCCCAGCAGTTCCGGGCGCGCGTGGGGGATCTGGTGATCCTGCCTTATCGCTACGAATCAGTCTGGTGGTATGAAAAGGATAAGTTCGAGCAGCGCTTCTACGGTCATCATGGCGGGTTGACGCCGCAAGAAATGGAAATCCCACTCATCACCCTTGAGATATAGATGGAGACGACCTGCTCGGTCGTCTCTACTTTCTCTTCTTTATTGTGCACGGCTGTGATGGTCAGGACCCCAATCACAGATTCTGATCCCGGAGGTTGTCTGGCCGCCCTGAACCACAAATGGTCTCAAGGTGCCATCGCTGTTGACATACGCACCTTCCAGGTTGTAGCCCGGCGCCCAGGCATAGGCGTAGTAGGTGCCATTCGGAAGCAGCACACTGAAGGTCATGTGGTTTTCCGGGATGGAAAACTGGATGATCTGGGTGGTGCCGACCTGCTCAAAGTAAAGCGTCATGGGCGGATTGAACTCGCTCGGGTAGCAGATATCGCCGGTAACCGTACCATGCGGCAAGGTAATCTCTTTTACTTTGATATCCACATAGAAGGCCTGGTTAGCCTTATCGCCATATCCGAACAAGGCTCCGGAGGGATTGCGCAACAGCCAATAGCCGACGTACTTTCCCGAAGTATCGGGCGCGGTGAGGGTCACAGAGACATCCACTGTCTGGCCGGGGGAGACGTAGCCAGGTAGTCGCATGGCGGTCGTTCCGCCCATTTGTGCTCCATTGGAAAAGGCCAACATGTAATCGGGTGTCCATGTGCAGGTGCCGCGATTCTTCAAGCGCCAGGTCTTGGTGAAGGTTTCGCCAGGTGCGAAGGTAGTCCCATCCGGGATGGTAACATCTTTTACAAACGAAACCCAATCACAATAAGAAACCGTGGTAGCCGTTGGCAGGGGCGTATTGGTAGGAAGCGGCGTGTTCGTCGCTGGGATGGCTGTAGGCGGTAACGGCGTCTGCGTGGGAGCAGTTTGCGTCTGGGCAGCCATCGTCTGCGTGACCATGGCCTGGATGGTGGCAAAGGTATCAGGCGTAGGGACTTGATTCGACTGCATCAACGGCATAGCCAACATGGTGATGGGCAGGCAGGCCACAAGCGCCAGAATAACCGAGGCCAAAACGATAAGAGTAATTTGAGTTGAAGATTTCATCATGCACCTCCAATGCATAAAAATTAATCGCATTAGAGACGCAAGTGACGTGTAAAAGGTTCCACAAAAAAGCGACCAGTTTTGGTCGCTTTGAATTCTTATTCTAGGTGTCGGTTCGTTGCTTCTTCTGTATCAAATTTGGGATGGTACTATCTCTTCCCAAACCACATGCGGGAAAACAGATCGTCCTTTCTAATGAACTGGTGAAAGGCCCAGGCGCCCACGTGTCCGGCGATCAGTAATAGCAAGAAGATGGCAAGATAACCATGACCATAGCGCGCCGGGAAGGCAAAGAAGTCCTCCGGCAGGCTGGCGCCAGGTTGGTTCAGACCGGCCTGCGCAGCCGTGCCCAATCCCGCAACCGTCATCGCAATGACAGCGATGTACAACAGGGCGTGCACGAGTCCTGCCGCCTTATTGAGCAGCGCATTGCCGGTATCTGCGGGGGCAGGTTTCCTGGTCACAAAGCGTGTGATAAGGCGCGCGATCATCAAGAACAGGATCAACCTGCCAATGGTCATGTGGATACCCAGGGGTGCCAGCTTGGCAGGTTCGTTGGGCAAACCCTTCACGAAAAATCCGGCAGCCAGCGCTGCAAAGACCAGTAATGCGACCAACCAGTGGAAGGTCACTAACAGTGGGTGGTAACGGGCCGGGGCTCCAGATGCTGATTTTGACAATATGTCCTCCAAATTTCTATGGCGATAGTATCAATAGATCACGAAATGGCTGGTAGAAGCCCGAATTTAGGGGAGCGGGCGTACGCCCGCTCCCCTAAATTCGGGTATTTTCTCAATTTTCGTGAAGTACTGAGTATTCATTGATACCATGACAAAGCGGGAAAGAAGATTCTTACGAAAAAGTATCAAATTTGACACGAGTGGTGTAAAATGGAACTGTCAATAAAAACGTCGCGACTGCGGCGTTCACATACACTCAAGAGGAGATTTCCCCCATGTACCATACTGTTATTATTGCAGGAAATGTTGGCCGCGATGCGGAGATGCGCTATACCCCGTCCGGTCAGGCTGTTGCCTCTTTTTCCGTGGCAACCAATCGCCAGTACACCGCTTCCAGCGGTGAGCAGGTCAAAGAGACCATCTGGTTTCGCATCTCGGCCTGGGGCAAGCAGGCTGAAATTTGCAACCAGTACGTCAAAAAGGGCATGAAGGTGCTGGTAGAAGGACGCCTGACGGCCGATCAAGGCACTGGCGGCCCGCGCATCTGGACGGGAAATGATGGCTCGCCGCGCGCCTCCTTCGAGGTCACGGCTGCCACCGTGCGCTTCCTGTCATCACGCGGTGAGCATGACTCAAGTGTTGGCGGTGGCGCCCAGATGGACGCCGGAGATATGCTGCCGCCCGAAGACGATATACCGTTCTAGCGACGCCCCGTTTGGCAGGTCTTGCAGTTCAACCATTCCAGTAGAACTGTAAGACCTGTCTGACAGAAAGACGGTAAGCTATTATGACTACTCCTCAGAATCCTCCCCCTGGCCCCATCCTGCACAGCCCGGAAGGGCTGGAAACGGTATACACCAACCTGGCGCGCATTGCCCACTCCCCCGCGGACATCGTCATAGACTTCGCTCACTTGTTGCCCGGCGAGAAAACCGCCAAGGTCAACGCGCGGGTTTTGATGTCACCGTTGAGCGCCAAGCTGCTCCTGCGCGCGCTGGCCGAAAACATATCGCGTTACGAGGCCGCCTTTGGCGAGATCCATGTGCCGGTCAACTCCTCGCTGGCTGAAAACCTTTTCCGCCCACACCAGCCGCCGGAGCCTCCGAAAGAAGAAAAAAAGTAAGATGCACAAACTGGAACATATTGCGGATAGTATCCGCCACAACTTCGATATCCGCACTGCCGCGCGAGATAAAGCGCTGGCCCAGGCCCGCCAGTTGACACGCGCCTGCTCGCTAGCCATCCGCGCCGTGCACCGCGATGATGCGGACGAAATGAACGAACGTCTGGCTGAAGCTCACAAACTTTCCGGGACGCTTACCACTGATTTACAGGAGCATCCTGACCTGTTCTTCGCCGGGTACACCCAGGATGCACTAAAAGAATATGTGGAGGCCAACGTCACCTGCGCCCTGATCCAAAACCAGCCGCTGCTGACTCCCGATGAGCTGGGTGTCGTTAATGCGACCTATCTCAACGGCCTGGCAGAAGTGGTCGGTGAACTGCGACGACGCATCCTAGACATCTTGCGGCACGGCTATTCGGAAGAGGCGGAACGCCTGCTCGGCTACATGGACGAAATCTACTCTGTACTGGTTACTATAGATTACCCGGATGCCATCACCAATGGCCTGCGCCGCCAGACGGACATCGCCCGCAGCATCATCGAGAAGACTCGCGGTGACATCACGTTCAGTCTGCGCGGCGAGCACCTGGAACAGGCTATTGGACGACTAAGCGCCCAGTTAAACGGCAAACAAACTGCAGGTCCGAACGAAGCGGGCAAATAACCCGGTCAGGGAAGGAGAAAGTTATTTAGCTTCATGGCAAAAGCCGGACGCCGCTATACCCTCGTCATTTATACGCACATGCTCAACCGCTGGTGGCCTGCTACGTTTATGCTGTCACTGGCCCTGTTTGCTATCGCCTGGGGAGTATCGCGTACGTCGGAGGGACAAGCCCAACCCTATCTGGTGACTGCAACTGCGGGGTTGGGTGGTCTTGTGCTCATTTTTACACTTTTCCTGTTCATCATCCGCAAAGCCGCCTATGTAAAAGCTTTTCCCACTTACTTGCGCCTGGTCACACCCTTCCTGCGCATCAATATTTCTTACCGAAGGTTCCGGGGTTCAACGACCTCAGAAATGCGCGCATTGTTTCCGCCTAAGAGTTTGTCGAACTGGCGTCGTGAGATCATTGCGCCGCTTTCATCTATGACAGCCATCGTGATCAACCTGAATGGGTATCCTGTATCGCCCGCGCTGCTACGCTTGTTTCTTTCGCCTTTTTTCTTCAAAGATAAGACACCCCATCTCGTCATTCTCGTGAAGGATTGGCTGCGCCTCAGCACTGAAATAGACAGTATGCGCTTAGGCGGTCGCGAGAGCCAGACAGCAAAAGCGCGCCCTCGCGATAATTCCATCCTTTCCCGGCTGCCTCGTAAATGAACATTTATTTTGCCTGTTCCATTACAGGGGGACGCACCTTAGAATCTGCTTATCAGGAATTCACCCGCATCTTGCTGGAAGATGGGCACGAAGTACCAACCTCACATCTGGCTGGATCAGATGTCATGGCGCTGGAGAAAGTAATTGACCCGCGAGAAGTCTACGAGCGTGACGTAGCCTGGATCCGCGCTTGCGATGCGCTGATTGCGGAAGCGAGCGTGCCTTCACATGGCGTTGGCTATGAAATCGGGTTTGCACTTGAGCAGAGAAAACCGGTATTATGTTTGGCTCAAGCAGATCTATCGGTTTCAAAGATGATCACTGGGAATCCACATCCGGCGTTACAAGTAAAGTTTTATCAAGACATTAGCGGGGGAATCTCGATAATTCGTGAGTTTTTAGCAAATATTATTTGTGAATAATCTCACATGTAACAAATGACATTTGACGATATGCACAATAAGATTTGTGCACTATTATAGAAATGGAGACGGAACAAGACACCTCCAAGATGCTCCTCACTGTCTCCTCCTTTGGCGAAAGCCTCCGCCGGCTCTCCACCGGCGGAGGCGTATTTAACAACAAAGCCAGGGATTCGCAACATCCCTGGCTTAAAATTTCAGGTAAACATTTGTGTTATGACGGTTTCTCTGAAATATATGCCGGCAGTACGACAAAGAATGTTGACCCTTTGTCCACCGCGGACTCGACCCAAATACGTCCCTGGTGCGAATCCACAATAGACTTTACGATTGCCAGCCCTAGTCCCGAGCCGTCAACCTGCTCTGGTACATTGCTGGCACGGTAAAATTTCTCGAATATACGTCCCTGTTCAGACTGCGGAATACCCGGTCCCTCATCTGCAACGCTAAAGATGATCAGATTGTCTTCAGCTTGCAAAGATATGTGTATGGTAGTCCCTGGCGGCGCGTACTTTGTAGCGTTCGTCAACAGGTTATCCAGCAATTGCCGCAAACGAATAGGATTTCCTCGCATTTCAGGCAAATCTTCTGCGATATCTGATTGCAATGACAAATTGTTTAATCTGAACTGTCCTTCCAAAGTATCCATCGCAAACTTCAAGACATTTTCAAGACGGACTATTTCATGGCGCGTGTCAAGGCCTGCTTCCAGTCGGCTCAAATCGAGTAACTCATTGACCAAGGAAGTGATACTTTCTACACTGGAACGAATGCGATCGAGAAATTCAATCTGCTGTTCATTAAGTGGACCTACCCGCCCAACCAATTCGGTATAACCCAGCACGGATGTCAAGGGGGAACGCAAATCGTGCGAAACTGTATGCACAAAATCACTTTTCAAACGGTCCACTTGTTTTAGATAGCTAATATCTTGTACTGTAATGACTGAACCAATGCCTTCGAGAGGGGTGTACTGTGCATTGTAGATACGACCATCGTCAAAATTGATTTCATGGTATTTAAGGGGCGCCATCTGCGCCCGATTGAGCAATATACTAAAATCCGGGTGGTCGATAATCTCTAAAACTGGTTTCCCCTGGTACCCTTTATCAGGTAAATCGAACGCAACCATCATGGCTTTGTTCATCAACTGGATTTTCCCTTCCTCGTCCAGAATGATCACACCATCATCGATATTTGCAAGGATAAATTCATATCTTTGCAGTTCTGCTTCACTCAAGTTTGCCCGGCGCTCAAGTGAAGCGGTTGTCCGTTTTACCTCCCGTCTCAGCCAATCTCCCAACGCACGTGCGCGTTGCAAACTCCGCTCAACCGCTCCGATAATGTCATCATTGCGCAAGGGAGGGTACAGACATCCACTCAAACCAGCCTGCAGAACTTCCTTATAAAGGACCATCGATTCTCGTTCTGCATAGATCAGGATTGGCATGGTCGGAAATCGCTCGAGGATTTCACACGCAATTTTCACCCCCAACTGCCCATCAAACTGTTCACCGAGCATCACCAATGCTGGGATCGCCTCCTGCACAATTTTTTCCAATGCCACGCGACCAGATGCAATAGCTGTTTCATATGATTTAGCCTGTAAAGCGCGCTGCATCAATTGCAATAATGTGGCATCATCAAGCGCTAACAAGACTAGGTCGTGTCTGGGCATAGGTGATTTCTATCGTTCTTTCATCATTGGCGTTACCGGCGGAACGGTTTTTTCCGTAGCACGAGCCAAGCGCCTCATTGCCATTTGCGCTGCTTGTAACGCCTGGCGTTGCTCTTCGGTCAACGGGCTGGTTTTCTGACCCAACAACAACTCAATTGGCGCCTCGGCTGCCTCAAGTTCTTCCCGTACCGCCTCACGGACAGACTCAAGCAGCGCATTCTGTCGCCTTTCACCCGATTTAGCGGATTCAGCGGTTTGCTCCAAAGCCCGAAACAAGCGTGCATTGACGAGCGAAATCGAGGCATAGTCAGCCACAGCTTCGAGTAACGTCTGCTCGGCACGATCAAAGGGGCGTTCCTTCTTGCGAACCACAAGCAACAAGCCGATGACCTCGTTGTGGATTTTGATTGGCACCACAGCCGCAGACTTGCCCAGCGCTGATACTTTAAATCTCTCTAATGGCTTGCCATGGATCAGAAGTGTTTCACCCGAAAGTGAGACCAGGGAACTGATCCCATCTTCCAAAGGCTGCTTGAGTTTTCTGGCCCAGCTATCCGGTAGATTGCAATGCGCCGTCAGCATAAAGACTTTACTGGCCTCTTCACGCAGCATCAACCAGCCCAGGTCGGCTTCAGATGCCTGCATCGCCCCCTCTACAATCTTCGTAAACAAGCGATGCTGGTCGGTAATAGAAACAACGGCTTTGCCAATCGCTACAATGGCTGTCAACTCATTGACTTTCCGTTGCAACTCCGCATTGAGATCCTTCAACTGCCTGTCTAAGCGCGCACGAACATGCCCTTCATGCGTCCAGCGCAGGACACGCTCCACTACAGAAACTACTTCCGCATCGCGCGCAGGCCAATGTAAATAGTCGGCGGCACCCACGCGGAAGGCTTGAAGGATGTCCTCTTCCTGTCCCTTTTTTCCAATGACGATCAATGGCGCATTCATCCCCTGCGATGCCAACGCTACCAGCAAATCCTTCGCATTCAGGCCGGGTAAATTCAAATTTGCAATCAGCAGGTCGGGGGGAGTCTGAACCGCCTGCTTCAAGGCGGTAGAGCCGTCCTTGACTACCGTCACCCGGTATCCCAAAGGTTGCAATGCCTGACGAGAAATCAAGTCGCTGATGTCAGGGTTATTCTCAACAACGAAGATATGTTCCCCGGAAGTCGCCATATTTAGTATGTGAACCTTAAATTAAACGCTGTTTTGATTGTAACACTTTTAAGATTAAATCGGACTCAATCCTGCGATGATATACTTACAATATCTTATCAAAAGGCATACACATGGACGATTTCCTCTGGTGGCGCGACGGCATCATCTATCAAATCTATCCGCGGTCATTTGCAGATAGCAATGAAGACGGTCTGGGCGACCTACCCGGTATCACAAGAAAGCTAGATTATTTGGCCGACCTGGGTGTAGACGCGCTTTGGCTCTCACCCATATATCCCAGCCCGGACAAGGACTTCGGTTACGATGTGAGCGATTACGTGGACATCGATCCACGTTTCGGTTCTCTCGCGGACTTCGACCTGCTCCTGTCCGAGGCGCATCGACGTGGCATCCGCATCGTTCTCGACCTGGTGCTCAACCACACATCCGACCAGCACGCTTGGTTCCTAGAATCGCGTTCCAGCCGCGACAACCCCAAAGCAGACTGGTACATCTGGTCACCCTCCTCCGGCTCCCCCCATTTTCAAAGAAAATGGGGGGAGAGTAAGAGGGGGGTATCCAACAACTGGCAGTCCATCTTCGGAGGCCGCGCCTGGGCCTACGTTCCCGAACGGGACCAGTACTACTACCACATGTTCGTACCTGAGCAACCCGACGTGAATTGGCGCAACCCGGACGTCCGCAAAGCGATATTGGACGTGGTCCGCTTCTGGCTCGATCGTGGCGTGGATGGCTTCCGCCTGGACGTGTTCAACATGTATTTCAAGGACGAACAACTACGTGACAATCCCTTCAAACCGGGCCTGCGCGCATTCGACCGCCAGCAGCATATCTACGATTGCGACCAACCCGAGATGATCCCCCTGCTGCAAGAAATGCGTGGCATCCTGGATTCATACCCCGAACGTTACGCCGTCGGCGAAACCTTTTTCCCGACACAGGAGAAAATGATTCGCTACTCCGGCGCGGAAAAATTGCACGCGGCCTTCAACTTCGACTTTATGTGGAGTCGCTTTGACCCATCCAGACTTGTCAAGCCGATTTTGGAGTGGGAAGCGTTGTACGCTGAACATGGACTTTGGCCAAATTATGTGCTGGGAAACCATGATGCGCCGCGTATGGCAACCCGGCATACCAAAGACGAATGCGACGCCCGCATCAAGGTTTTGATGGCCTTGCTGCTGACCCTAAGAGGCACACCCTTTCTCTATTATGGCGAAGAGATCGGTATGCGCGATATCTCACTCAAACGGGGTGAAATCCTGGACCCGCCTGGCAAGAGATTCTGGCCCTTCTACAAGGGCCGTGACGGTTGCCGCTCCCCTATGCAGTGGGGCGACTCCGCCAACGCTGGCTTCTCACCCACAAAACCCTGGCTGCCGGTGCATCCCAACTGCCGAGTACGAAATGTAAACGCCCAACAAACAGACCCGGACTCGATGCTGAACTTCACCCGCACCATCATCAAACTGCGCCGAGAAAAGCCTGTTTTACACCGAGGGGATTTCACCTTGCTTACAGAAGAACCCAAAAACGCATTGGCCTATCTGCGCCAGACGCCAGAACAAACTATCCTGGTAGCGCTGAATTTTAAGAATCACCCTGCAACCGTTCAGGAAATCCCGGCGATAAGGTGGAATATCCTATTTTCTACCAGCAGAGAGTCCACACCTGCCGACGCGAAAAAACTGGATTTAGCTCCGTACGAAGTGTTGATTTTAGAAAGCGTGTGACGCGAGATAATATCTCGCGCTACATTTCTAGCAACCATGAGGATCAACCTCCGCAAATTCGCCATCGCTGTTGTCATCCCGGCTTATCAGGTCGCAGATACAATCGAAGCAGTCTTAAGCGAACTGCCCGACTATCTGCGGCACATCATCGTAGTTGACGACGCTTCCTCGGATAACACGTCAGAGTTAGTACAGGCCTGTGCAAAACGTGACAGGCGCATCGTCCTGGTACGACACGAGCAGAATCAAGGCGTGGGCGGAGCGATGCTGACCGGGTTCAAGAAAGCGCTCGAACTCGGCGCACATGTCGTTGTCAAAATAGATGGGGACCACCAAATGGATCCGGCGTATATCCCGGAGTTGGTTACACCGTTGCTGGAAGGGAAAGCCGACTACGCCAAAGGCAACCGTTTCCGCGATTTTGAGTCGCTGCGGCGCATGCCGCAGATCCGGCGCATTGGCAACCTGGGGCTAAGTTTCCTGACCAAGGCCGCCACCGGTTACTGGAACTGCTTCGACCCGACCAATGGCTTCTTCGCCATCCGCGTTGAGATGTTGGCGGAATTGCCGCTCGAACGGATCGACCACAGATATTTCTTCGAAACGTCCATGCTGGCTAACCTGTACTTGCTGGGCGCTTTCATTCTGGATGTGCCCATACCGGCCCGCTATCGCGGCGAACGCTCCAGCCTGTCCATCTGGCGTGTGCTGGTTGAATTCCCCATCAAACTCTTTGTCACCTTGCTGCGCCGCATTTTACTCAGGTACTATCTATTCGACTTCTCCATGGTGTCCGTCTACCTGCTGACCGGAATTCCGCTGATACTCTTCGGGCTGATCTTCGGCAGCATCAAGTGGGCACAATATCTCCAGTTGGGCGTACCTGCCCCAACTGGCACGGTCATCCTGCCCACTCTGGCGCTCATCCTGGGCATCCAGATCCTGCTCTCGGCCATCGAAATTGACATGAACGCCATGCCCAAAGCGCCGCGCAGCCAACCGCTTTTGTAGAATAACCACAAAGGCACGAAGTCGCTAAAGCACGAAAATTAAAAAACTTCGTGCCTTTGTGTCTTAGTGCCTTTGTGGTAACACAAGGACTCTATGAAAAATTCCGAATTCAACGCATACAAAGCCGAGTTCCGCGCCGTCATTCGCAAGGTGCTGGCCGAATCCGAACAGGGCCGGATGGATGAGGCCGGCTTCCCGGCTTACTCGCACCCCAATTCGCTCATCAACTGGCTGTTCTGGCAACGCCTGAGGGTGGTGATGAACTATATCGAACGGGACGCACCTTATGAGCACGTGCTGGACTTCGGCTGTGGAAGCGGGGTCATGCTGCCATTTCTCTGTGGGATCAGCAACCGCGTCACCGCCATGGACATCGACCTGCTCCCGTTCGAACGCGTCAGCCGCCTGCGCGCCTTTCCCGCCAACCTGGAAGTCCACGATGCGCACGAGGTGACTCTGAAGGAACTGCCGAAAGCCTCTTTTGACGTCATCGTCGCCACCGGCGTACTCGAGCATGTAGAGGATTTATCCGGCACGCTGGCTGACATGCAATCTTTATTGAAACCTGGCAGACAGGTAGTCATCTCCGGCCCGACCGAAAACATTTTATACAAAGCTGGGCGAAAACTGGCAGGCCCCGAATACTCCGGCGATTACCACGAGCGCGGCATCCTCGAAGTGCGGGAACTGCTGGCGAAACAAATGGGTGTCGTCCACATCGCCACACTTTATTGGCCTGTGCCACTATTCGAAATCTTCGCCGGGCAGCAATAAATTCTGACCACGATGACACGGAGGTCCCGAAGCACAAATTAAAAAGCTTTTGTGCCTTTGTGATTTTTATTCCGCTTGCTTTTTCTATAAGGGATTGTATACTATTTTTAGTGGACACGATTTCTTTCATTCCAGGTTCCAGGCCAGACAATCCCGGCCCGTTAGCGCGCTTCCTGCCACCGCTGGAAGAAGGCGT
>Ga0105100_10001461_pt1 | contig 13890 bp, 13 predicted proteins | sample PPLLak12cMay2015_2_FD_87033 | JGI IMG/M metagenome (GOLD analysis project Ga0105100, IMG submission 87033) | Freshwater sediment microbial communities from Prairie Pothole Lake near Jamestown, North Dakota, USA - PPLs Lake P8 Core (1) Depth... | ecosystem: Environmental > Aquatic > Freshwater >...
TAGGTGGGTTTCAGGCCCACCACGCCGCAAAAGGAGGCCGGCTGACGGATGGAGCCGCCGGTGTCCGTACCCAGGGCGCCGGCACAGAGATTCGCTGCCACCGCGGCTGCCGAGCCTCCGCTGGACCCACCCGGAACGCGGTCCAGGTCCCAGGGGTTGCGGGTGGGGCCGAACCCCGAGTTTTCCGTGGACGATCCCATGGCGAACTCGTCCATGTTGGCCTTGCCGAGGAAGATCGCCCCGGCGCTCTTCAGCTTTTCGACAGCCGTCCCGTCGTAGGGGGGGATGAAGTTCTCAAGAATCCGCGATCCGCAGGTGGTGCGCACCCCGCGGGTGCAGATCACGTCCTTTAGTGCCAGCGGAATGCCTGCCACAGGGGATGCCCCCGGATCCTTGCGGCCCAGGTCGTAACGATCCGCCTCTTTGAGTGCCATCTCGGCCTGCAGGGCGAGATAGGCGTGCAGACGGTCATCCAGCTGTTCGATGCGCTCCAGAAAACGCTGCGTGAGCTCTCTCGCCCCGATTTCCTTCCGGATCAGCAGATCGTGAAGCTCGTGAATGGTCAATGAGGTGGGGTCCATCTGAATTTCCTCTCGACTAGAATACCTTGGGAACGATGAAGCTGGTCTGGTCCGTTTCCGGTGCATTGGCGAGGGCGGCTTCGCGATGCAGGGAGCCCAGCACCCTGTCCGGACGGAAAACATTGCAGTTCTGGATCGCGTGGGTGGTGGGCGGAACGCTCGACGTGTCCACCTGGTTCAGTGTATCCATGTAGTCCAGGATGTTGTTCATCTGTTCCGTCATGCGGACTTCGTCGTCTTCGGCCAGCTCGAGCCTTGCCAGATGCGCCACATGGCGGACTTCCTCCCGGGTGATCTTGCTCTGCATGTTCGTTCATCCCCGTTGATCGGAGGCCCTTTCGGGAACTCCGTGAAAGGTTTCCATGGTGCGGCAGTCCCTGAAGGCTGCCAGAATCTCCTGAATCCCTGATACGCGGCAATTCCTCAGCACCGTGAAGGTGAGGTCGTGAACTCGCGCTTCTTCGGCCTCCTGCTCGGCAGGGGACGCGTCGAAACGCTGCAGGAACCTGGCAAAACGGGTCACGTGAATCAGTTCATGGATGACGATGTAGACGGCCAGAGGCAGCAGATCGATGTGGGAGTCCCTCTGGGTGGCTTTCCGGATCACATGGTCCTGAAGGCAGATCTTGAAATAGTCCGCTGGGTTGCCTCCCCTCAGCTTCTGGTCGGGGCACCGGAGGTACCGTCGGATCTGGGCGAAGGCCATATCGGTGATTTCCTCCGCCGTCAGATCGGTCAAAGACCGGATGTCGTAGCGATAGCGTTTCCAGTCGGAGGTTGAGATCTTGTAATGGTTGCTGACCAGGTCTTCCGCGATTTCAATGGCCTGTTCCAGAGCTTGAATCTCGCGCCGGTCAAAGGGGACTCTCTCGATCTCGGAGCTCATGGCTCCCAGAGAGCCGGCATCCCCCCCCAAAGAGGAAAACCAGGCGCCGGGTTCCGTATGATACGGGCAACGGTCAATGTCCTGAGAAATGCTCATGCTTTATGATGATCGCGTTCTTCGCTCAAAAGTCCCCGCTCTTCCCACCGGCACCCACCCATGGAGCAAGCACACCCAGTGCATTACTTCTACAAGAAACACTCCTTCGAATCAAACGGTTAAGCTCATGGACGCAGTCTCGGATAATATCACGGGCTTGGCCCCGCCCCCCCCTTTCTGCTGTGTGATTTCAGTTTGAATCATGATTTAAAAATCGCTATAAGTTTAAATAACTGTTTTCGTCGGTGCGGTGGAGTCCAGTCTCGGTGAGCGCTCGAGCCGGTGCGAAGAGTGCCTCAGGACAGGCGGTTGCGCGCCGGCGAGCGGTTGGGCCTCCGGAGAGGGAACGACTCTTCACAACATGGGGAGACATCACATGAAGCAACTCAGATCATCCAAAGCTGATCAAACATCCGGCATGGATCGAAGTTCCCCGACGGGCAGCTTCACGCAATATGTCGAGAGCCAGGCCTGTCGCATGGAACAGTGCGGATGGCCCGAGGAAGCGAGAAACCTGAGAGGCTGGGCCAGGGAGCTTCGGTCAAGCGGAGTTGAGGCGGAGCTCATGGCTCAGGAACCGCTGCTTCCCAGAAGCTGAGTGTTCAGCATTGAGATCGATCCATTCAGTTCAGCTTTAGACCGCGCATTGTTTTAAGCGGCGCTCAAGCCGAACCCGCGAGGCATGGACGACACCCCTGGTTCATGCCGCCCACCCCCTGTACTCCTGCCCTCATTCTTGAAGTTGAAGCCCTCTGCTCCTGAACTGCCCCTTTCGATTCAATCCCGGTAAGGTGGAAGGGTGGTCAGGCGGCTGTCTTCAATGGGGCCTCCCGCCGTCAGGTGATAAAGGTCCTGGTATTGGGTGGATTTCAGCCCCAGGAGATGGTGCATGGGGTCATCGAAATAGCAGCCGATGCCTGTCGCCCGCAATCCCGCCGCTTCAGCCTCCAGGTAGAGCACCTGGCCGATCAGGCCGCACTCCCAGAAAAGCCTCGGGTAGAACCAGGGACCGTGGGCTTTGAGCGGGCCGTCGAATTCCGCGATCATGCCCGCACTGAAACAGCCGTCGCCTGCGATCTCCTGAAGACACGCGATTTGCTGGGCCTCCTGTCTGAAGTCACCTTCCATCAGCAGGAATAGTGGAAGTGCATCGGGACAGGAGCTCGGTCGTTTCCACAGGAAAGCAGGGTGCATCGCCTCCTGAAGCGGGGAGAGGGCGTCTGCCCGGCGCACCAGCATGTAAAGTCCGGCGGGCAGCCCGTCAACGCGATGAACGAACAATGCCAGATGCACTTTCGGAGACCACGGGAGCGTGCCATGGGGAACCCGGAGTGCTCCCGGCAGTGTCCGCAGCAGAATCCTGAAAAAATTTTCGGCGGGCATGCGGGTGGCGCCGTCCATGGCCACGGCGCTCCGTCTTTGGCGGACGATACCACTCAGAAGGAGGTTGGGCCGAACACCTTCCGAGTTGGTTTCGTTGGAACATGGGCGATCTCGGACCCCGGCACCGGTAATCGGCTTCCGGCAAGCCTGGGCGACGGTATCAATGATGTCCCATTGCCTGTGGCCTCGACTCAGCTGGCTGGGCCGACCTTCCCAGTCCAGCTTCTGGAGCTCGGACGCGTCCGGGATTTGAAGCCGAATGTCTCCGGAGTCTTCAGCCGGGCGGGTCAGGATGAGGACCAGTCCATCGGCATGCTCCCGCTCGGGTCCCGTCATCCCGGAGATCCCGAGGAGAGCGCTGATGCTGTCGGTGCTCGGGGAATCCATGAGCAGAGCCCGCCATCCCAAGCCCGAGGCGGCGAGGCTGATCGCTGCGATGGCGTGTCCCAGGTCCAGCTGGCAGTAGCGATACGCCCGCTCGCCATACTTCCATGACTCCCGCCAGTGGATGGATGACAAACCGAGGAGAAAGCTCCCGGCAGGCAGTCCTTCGGCCAGCTTCCGCCAGACCTCTGAAGGGATCACGGCCCTCCGCTCCAGGGCGTGCTCTTTGGGAGCATAGTGGCAGACGCAGGCATCGCCGCTCAGCTGCGCAACCGGCCCGCTCACCAGGTAGCCTTCGGTGGGGTGCAGGTTGCCGCTCGAAGGGTTGACGCGCAGGGCATATGAAGTCCCCCCCGCGCTCTTCCAGGCCGAAAGCGCCAGGCTGTTCAAGAAAAGCTGAGAAATGGTCGTGGCATTCACGGGCGCCGGAGGCAACTTTGCCCATACCGAAGCTTCATCGTACAGGGCCTCCGGGAGCCCCGGTGTGTTGTGCTCCAGGCGGATGACTGTGGCACCCGGGTAACGGCGGAAGGGGTCCGGCTGGGTGGCCCAGTCCATGTAGCCCGGTCCCCGGGCATAGCGCTGGAAGTCGTGCTTGGTGGCCTGATGATATTTGAGAACAGCCTCCAGGTTTTCACTCATGGTATCCGGCTCCCGTAAAGGGTCCTCATAGGAATACACAGAGGCGTGCGCCTCAATGCTCCCATGGCTCGTTGTGTTTTTCAGGTATGCATCCTGGCGGGAATCCCGATCGTTTCATGCCCGATCGGGCTCCCGCCGGTGCGGAGATGTATTTGTGAGATGTTGTTCAGAAAATGGCCGTGCGGCCTTGCGGAGCTGCGGCCGCTACCGCATGGAACGGAGGCGCTCGACTCGCTCTTCGATGGGGGGGTGTGTGCTGAAAAGGTTCATGAGGCTTCTTCCCGAGAGCGGATTCACGATGAACATGTGCGCCGTGGAAGGGTTGGCGTCGTGCATGGGGATGCGCTCGGAGGCCAGGGAGAGCTTCTCCAGGGCTCGAGCCAGCGGTTCTCCGCCGTGGATGAGTCTCGCCCCGGTCTCGTCGGCAAGGTACTCCCTCGACCGGGATATGGCCATCTGGATCAACATGGCTGCGATGGGGGCCAGGATGGCCATGGCGAGGGCTCCGAAGATCCCGCCGCCGCCTTCCTCGTTATTGCCCCGGAACCCACCGAAAATGGCGCCCCACTTGACCATGTTGGCCAGCATCATGACCGCGCCCGCCAGAGTGGCGGCGATGGAGCTCACCAGAATATCGCGGTTCTTCACATGGCCCAGTTCGTGTGCGATCACCCCACGCAATTCCTGGGGCGTCAGAAGGCGCGTGATGCCTTCCGTGACGGCCACGACCGCATTCTCGGGGTTGCGCCCCGTGGCGAATGCATTGGGGGTCTCTTCGGGAATGATGTAGAGACGGGGCATGGGCAGTTGAGCCTCATGAGCCAGTTCGCGGACCATTCGATACAGGTCCGGAGCGGAATGCTCGTCCAGTGGCTGGGCCCGGTACATGGCCAGTACGATCTTGTCGGAGAACCAGTAACTTACGAAGTTCATGACGACGGCGAAACCGAAGGCCATGATCATGCCGCCACGGCCTCCGACCGCATTCCCGAAAAGCACGATCAAAGCGGTCAGCAAGGCCATCAATAAGGTTGTGCGTATTCTTGTACTCATACTCTATGGTCCTCCTGTAAACATGCGTTCATCGCGAGACGGCGGGCTGCGCCGCTCGCAGTCTGTTTCCCGCAATACCGGGTCTGATGAACCCTATTCGGACTGGACGGGAATCTTTCTCGAGATCCCCGACTCTCCTGCCTTCCTCTGAACCCGGATGGTCAGAACCCCACCCGCGAGCTCGGCTTCGACGCGATCCTGCCGGGCGTCCCTGGGCAAACCGAAAGACCGTTGAAACCGGCCGCACTGCCTTTCAGAAGCCTGCACGGTGGCATGGGCGGGGAGCTCGGGAAGTGCCCGGTTCCCGGATATTTTCAAGACGCCGTCGCTCACCTGAACGGTCAGGTCCTCATCCCGGACACCGGGAAGATCTGCCGAAAGAACCCACAGCTCGTCCGTTGCCCAGACATCCATATGGGGAGTCCAGCTCCGGTCCGCGAAGGGCGAAGATTGCTCGATCTGGACTTCCTCATTAAGGCTTTGATCATACAGGACATCCATTCGCCGCTTCATGGCCTTGATTTCCCGGATGATCGGATCGTTCTCTAAATAGGTCACAACTGCCTCCTCAAAAAAACGACTCATCCTCTCTGCTCGACCACCGCTCAGGCCGCATAGTCAACAGTCGGCGTGCTTTGAAGACACAAGCCTCAAGGAGTTGCACAGCTCAGTGTCGCGGCTCTGAAACTAGTTCTGAAATTAAGGAAAGCCCTGGTGACTGTCAAGCAAACGGCGCGGCACTTCAAACCTGCGAGACGAGTCCGTTCATGTCGCCTCCGGGGCGGCCGCTCTCTCAGAGGGTGTCTAAAAAGTGCACCCCTTCACGTCACCCCCGCGGAGGCGGGGGTCCAGAACCTTTGTAAAACCTGGATTCCCGCCTTCGCGGGAATGACGAATTGGCAACGCTGAGGGCTTTTTCGACACGCTCTCAGGGTCGGACGGCATCTGAATCGGCTGTTTTCTCAGAGATCTGGAATTCTTGAGGATTGTCCGCTAATATGATCCCCGCAACTTGCCGAAGCGGACCCGGAGCGGAACGGATCTCGGCGGAGGAACAGCTCAACCAGCTGAACCTTTTGGAACAGACAGCAGATTCTTCATGAACGGAGAAACGGATGCGCTATTCGAAATACTTTGTACACACGCTTTATGAAGTGCCCAAAGAGGCCGAAACCCCCTCTCACATCAACCTCCTGCGTGGGTGTTACATCCACCCCTTGGCGGCGGGGCTGTATTCGCTTCTGCCCCTGGGGCACCGTGTGGCCGAAAAGATCAAGACCATCATCCGAGAGGAGCTCGATGCCATTGACGGCCAGGAAGTCACCATGCCGGTCCTGAATCCTGCGGAGCTCTGGAAGAAGACGAAACGCTACTACGACATCGGCCAGGAGCTCTTCCGCATCAAGGACAGGAAAGACCGGGATTTTGTTCTGGCCATGACCCATGAAGAGGTCATCACCGACATCGCCAAGTCTTTCCTCAAATCGTATCGCGACCTCCCGGTGATGCTCTACCAGATCCAAACGAAAATTCGTGACGAAGCGCGTCCCCGGGCCGGCCTCCTCAGGGTGCGGGAGTTCTTCATGAAGGACGCCTACAGCTTTCACCGGGATTTCGAGGACCTGGATGACTATTATCCCAGAATTTTCAATGCATACCTGCGGATCTTCGCGAGGTCCGGCCTCAAGACGGTCCCCATCGAGGCCGATTCCGGCATCATGGGGGGAACGGGCTCGCATGAGTTCATGCTGGAGTCCCCCCACGGTGAAGATCGATTCGTGGTGTGCGCCCGGTGCGGCTACCGGGCCAACACCGAGAAGGCCGTGGGCATGAAGGCCATGCGCAGTGACTCCCTCGATGCACCTCCCTCCATGGAGAGAGTGGCGACCCCCGGCGTCAGGACCATCGCCGACCTCATGGCTTTCTTCGACATTGCCGAGGACCGCTTCCTGAAAACCGTTGCCTATGAAGCCGACGGTGAACTGTTTCTGGCGGCCATTCGGGGGGATTATTTGGTTTCGGAGACGAAGCTCACCAACCATCTCAAGGCCATTCGACTGGATCTGGCTTCCGAGGAGACTCTTGCTGCCAGGGGATTGTTCGGGGGATTCCTCTCGCCGGTTGGAATTCCGAAGATTCGGGTGGTGCTGGATACCTCAGTGGACGAAGGGGCTGTGTTCGTTGCGGGCGGCAACGAGCCGGACACTCATCTGAAAAACGTGCTGCTCGGCCGTGACTTCGTCGCCGCAGAGCGGGTCGACATCGCGGAAGTGCGGCATGGCGATCCGTGCGCGAGCTGCGAGGGGGGCGTCCTGGAGATCAAGCGCGGCATCGAGCTGGGCCACACGTTCAAGCTCGGCGTGAAATACACGTCGCCTGAAACCATGGATGTGACCTACCTGGACGCTTCCGGTGCCCAGCAGCGCGTCATCATGGGATGCTACGGCATCGGGGTCGAACGGCTCATGGCGGCGGCGGTGGAGCAGTGGCACGACGCATCCGGCATGATTTTCCCGGTGACCATCGCCCCGTTTCAGGTGATCCTGACGTCCCTGGGACAGAAGGAGGCCGTGATCGAGATGGCGGAGGCCATCTACCGGGAGCTCAAGGGGCGCTACGAGGTGCTCTTCGATGACCGGGACGAGTCACCCGGGGTCAAGCTCAAGGATGCGGACCTCCTGGGGATTCCGATCCGGGTGGTGGTGAGTCAGAAATTGACCAGGAATGATCAGCTGGAGATCAAGGTGAGGCAGACTGGAGAGGTCGTCATCTGCGGGCGGGGCGAGCTGGATGCTCTGCTCCCGAAGCTCCTGGCATCTCTCGAGCCTTCCCTGGATGGTCTGCCCTACATGCCCGAGTGATCGACAGGTCGGTTCAGCGCAGCTCCTGGTGCAGACGGAAATCCGGTGGCATCCTCGGCCGGCGGGTTCGAGAGTGGGGGGGTATCCATTGAAGTCTTATCGGAAGGAATTGTGGTTTCAGGTTCCGACCCGTCGCGCGTTCGTCAATATCACGCCGCAGGTGGAGGCATGCCTCAAGGAAAGCGGGATTCGGGAAGGGTTGGTGCTCTGCAACGCCATGCACATCACGGCCTCGGTCTTCATCAACGACGATGAGCCCGGGCTCCATCACGACTACGAGGTGTGGCTCGAAAGGCTGGCTCCCCATGAGCCGGTGAGCCAGTATCGGCACAATGTCGGGGAGGACAATGCCGACGCCCACATGAAACGGCAGGTGATGGGGCGTGAAGTGGTGGTGGCGGTGACCGAAGGGCGCCTGGACCTCGGCACCTGGGAGCGGGTTTTTTACGGGGAGTTCGACGGGCGAAGGAAGAAGCGGGTCCTGGTCAAGATCATCGGCGAGTGAACTGGGTCGGCCGCATGGCTACATCGACCGGCAGGCGGCGGAGCAGTGCCGGCCGGCTTCACAAAAAAGGTGCTTCCGTTCACCCTTTCTAATGATATGATGATCGCGTCCATAGGTGGAAGAGGGTGGCTCAAGGAAGATGAAGGGGTCGACCCTCCGGGCTTTTCAAGTTAAAGGAGCCGTTATGTTTAGAGAGATGATCGTGTCGGGACTGGTTATGGACCCCCAGACCAATACCCCCATCGTGATCCTGAAGGATCCTCAGGACCAGAAGTCACTGCCGATCTGGATCGGTCTCCTTGAAGCGACATCTATCGCCACCGAGCTCGAGAAGATTCAGTTTCCCCGCCCCATGACGCACGACCTCATGAAAAACTGCCTGGATCATCTGCAGGTCAAGGTGGAGCGCATCGAGGTGTGTGACCTGCGCAACAACACTTACTACGCATTGATCTACCTGAGGGATCAGGACGGGCTCAGCTCCATCGATGCGCGTCCCAGTGACGCCATTGCCATTGCCCTCCGGACCAACGCCCCCATCTTCGTCAATGAGGAAGTTCTGTCCAAGTCCCAGAAGACCGCCGACGAGGCGCGCCCGGTCTTCGACAAGGAAAACGAGGACAAGTGGTCGGAGATGCTGGAAAAATTGGATCCTGACGATTTCAGCAAGTACAAGATGTGATCGCTCCGGGATTCCTCGGGGCTTGAGCGTTCAAATACCCCAGATGTTTCGGCAGGAATGGAGCCGACCGCCGAATGCTCCCGGATGTCTCTGCGAAGACGCCCTTCCCCCAGGTCCTTACCCCGCAGCCCGGTCCGTGATGGCCCGGCGCGCAAATTGGTCCCGTATGCGGGACGAATCCGACCGAGAGTGTATCCATAGCCTGCGAGTGGAGAATCGGAGCCCCCGCAGGGGATTTATGAAAGCGAATCTCGTCCGCTGGCCGGGTTAGAGTGTTCCGGTTATCCCTCATTCGATGCTGATCCTGAGGAGGGCTTGATGACAGATTGGAGCGGTGAGCGCCTGAAACGGATGATCGATGCGGCACAGGGCCTCAGACCCGTTGAGCTGTGCATTCGCGGCTGCCGGCTGGTGAACGTCTTCTCGGGTGAAATTGAGACGGTGAACCTTGGAATTGACGACGGCTTCTTTGTGGGATGGGGCGACTACGAGGCCGAGCGAGCCCTGGATGCCGAAGGCATGTATGCCTGCGCCGGATTCATCGACGGACACATCCACATCGAGAGCACGATGCTCAGCCCGGCTCAGTTCACCGCTGCGGTTCTGCCGTGGGGAACCACGGCCGTGGTGGCGGACCCCCACGAGATGGCGAACGTCTACGGAGTGGAGGGGATAAGGTATCTGCTGGACGCCACGGAAGGCGTTCCCCTGGACTTCTACTTCAACCTGCCGAGCTGTGTTCCGGCAACGCCTTTGGAGACGTCCGGCGCCCGGTTGACGGCAACCGATCTCGCCGGCCTCAAGTCGCACCCGAGAGTCCTGGGGCTTGCGGAGATGATGAATTTCCCCGGTGTGCTCATGGGAATCCCGGAAATCATGGACAAGATCCTTCTGTTTCGGGATGGCGTGGTGGATGGGCACGCGCCGGGCCTGGGAGGGCTCGGGTTGAACGGCTACCTTTCCGCCGGGATCGGGTCGGACCACGAGTGCACGGCCCTCGAGGAAGCCCGCGAGAAGCTCGCCAAGGGCATGACCATCATGATCCGGGAGGGCAGCCAATCCAAAGACCTGCAGGCTTTGCTGCCGGCGGTGGGGGCCCAGTCCTGGCCCCGGTGCATGTTCGTGAGCGACGACCGGCATCCCGACGACCTGCTGAGGTCCGGGCACATGAATGCCATCGTGAACCGGGCCATGTCCCTGGGCATGGAGCCCTTGCGGGCGCTGACCCTCGCTTCGTGGACGGCGGCCCGGTATTTCGGCCTTCCCCGCCAGGGGGCCGTCGCACCCGGGTTTCAGGCGGATTTCACCCTGAGTCGGACCCTGGACCCCTGGGTGCCGTCGCGCGTCTTCAAGGGGGGGTTGGAGGTGGCGCGAGATGGCCGCCTCCTCGTGGATCCGGGCTCCTGGTCGGCCCCGGCCGTTCCCCCGAGTCCCATGCGCATCGGTCGGCTTCTTGCCGGGGACCTGAGGGTGGAGCTGCGGGATGGGCCGCTTCGGGTGATCGGGGTCCAGGAGGGAACGCTGCTCACGCGGAATCTACGGATGGAGCCCCGGGCGGAAGGGGGAGTGGCCGTCCCCGATGTGGATCGCGATCTTCTCAAGCTCGTCGTCTACAACCGCTACATCGAGGGAAAGCGGCCGTCCGTCGCTTTCGCTACGGGTTTTGGCCTGAAGCGCGGGGCGCTCGCCACGACGGTGGCCCACGACTCCCACAACCTGATCTGTCTCGGGACCTCGGATGCGGCCATCCTGCGCGTGGCGGAGGCCGTGCGCGACTGTGGAGGGGGAATGGCTGTCGGTACGGAAGAAGGCGATCTCGAGGTGCTGCCCCTGCCCATCGGCGGGCTCATGTCCGACGGGCTGCTTCGGGATGTCGTGGAGCGCTTCGAAAGCCTCCAGGCTCGATCGAGGGCCTTGGGCTGTTCTCTCGCCCACCCCTTCATGGCCCTCTCGTTCCTTGCCCTGCCGGTCATCCCCGAGCTGAAGCTCACGGACCTCGGGCTGGTGGATGTGGCCAGTTTCTCTTTTGTTCCGCTGTTTGCTTCAAAGTAAGGGTTGTGGGGTTGCAGGAGGTCTGGTATGGATTAAATTGAGGATGCTTCCGTGGCGTGTTGGGTGTGCCGATCCCATCGGTCGCAACGGAGGCGCAGGGAACCGCCGAGAAACTGGTTTCCCGCACCAAGCACCACGTCGACTTACCTTCGAGAGCTTGCCAAGCCAAAAGAGGAGGCTAGAATGGTTTCCGTATCGTGCACTTCCATGGATGATGTCATCAATTTTGCCATTGACCGAGAAGAGAAGGCCAAGGAATTCTATCAGCAGTGCGCCAACAAGGCCAAGAATCCGGGAATCAAGACGTTCTTCCAGGAAATGGCCGCCGAGGAGCAGCGTCACAAGGACATGCTGGTGGAGCTGAATCCATTCAAACTGGAAGACGTGAAGCTGGACCAGGTGGAAGACCTCAGGATCAGCGACTTCCTGGTCGATGTCAAATTCTCGGACGACATCACCTACCAGGAGGCGCTCACCATGGCCATGAAGAAGGAGGAGAAGGCCCACGCCTTCTATGGAGCCTGGAAGACCAAATGCATGCATGAGAAGACGGCCAAGGTGTTCGAAATCCTGGCAACGGAGGAGCTGAAGCATAAGCGCAAGATCGAAACCATCTACGACGACGAAATCCTGACCTGGGATTGATATTACAGCGAGAAGTGGAGCCGGATGGCCTTCCAATGTAGGGTGGGCAAGGCTTTCATCTTGCCCACCGTGTGGTCGTGAAGCCACGTTTTTCGGTGGGCAACCCTACCGCTTTTGCCCACCCTACAATGAGATCTAGCTGCCGTTGAGCGATAAACTCGAATCCGCTCTGAGAAGTTTCAAGTTCCGGGTTTCAAGTCTCAAGTTGAAAACCAGCCCGGCTGTGAGCCTATTTTTCGTTTAGGGTCTCCCGAAGGGCCATGAAGGTATGCTGAGACTGTTGAGACTGCTGAGCTCCAATAGATCGTCATTCCCGCGAAGGCGGGAATCCAGATTTTTCAGACATCTCCGGCCTCAGCCTACGCGGGCTGACCCCACGCGCGAGTTGTGAGGTAGTCCCGGGAGCCCGTGTGCGGGGCCACCCGGTCGGGTATGTGGGTTTCAACAGTTGGAGTGACATAGAGAGCAACGCTCCGACACGATCCTTCGCCCATTCACCGGAATGGATGTAATGTTTGTCTGCAAGTTGGTCCCCTGCACGCAAGATGCATTTGCCATTGGCACCATCTCCCGTTCCACGTATGGTCCCCAAGAGATGTTACCGTGCAATATCGTTCCCATAGATGCATGCATGCTGCTGATTCTCTCCAGGAGAACCATTACATGCACGCGCTCTTCAATTAATACACGCCATCCGTGGACCTGATATCGCGCCAAAGGCGATTTCGCATGAGTTTCCGCCCAATATCACAATAGCAGGGCGAATCGATCTGATGATCAATGGTTCGCGCAGCTTCGCTACGCGAACGGGGAGTTGAGCGACGCTCGAACGTTTGGTCCGCTCCGCTACGCTGCGCGAACCAAACGTTCGAGCGGAAATCCCTCCCTGTCGGTCGGGACTTCCGCCCCTTGGTTGGATTTTGAGCCAAGCGAGCTTGGCTGAAAACCCAAGTCGGGGTTCCGCTCAACTCCCCGTTGTGCCCGTCTACCCGAGTGTCATGGACAAACAGTGAAAAACTGAGTTGATCCCAACCTGGGATCAGAGTATTTTGTTGATATGAGGAGCATATCGCGGAAGACACTCAAAGAGTTTTGGGAACGCCACCCCGATGCCGAGCAACCGCTGCAGGCATGGTATGCTGATCTGAAGGCATCCAGGTGGGAATCTCCATCTGACATCAAAAGGGTTTACCGTAATGCGAGCTTTGTGGGAAACAACCGAGTTGTCTTCAACATCAAAGGCAATACGTACCATGTTGTGGTAGCTATTCAATATCAGTTCGGCATCGTCTGCATCCGTTTCGTGGGTACCCATGAAGAATATGACCGAATCGACGCTGCCACAGTTTAGCGGGAGGTTTGGAGATATGGATATTAAACCTATCAAAACAGAGGCGGATTACGAAGCGGCACTGCATGAGGTGGAACACCTTTTTGACAGCGTCACGAATACTCCTGAGGGAGACCGTCTGGAGGTATTGACCACCCTTATAGAAGCCTACGAGGAGAGTCACTACTCCATCCCAGCGCCAGATCCGATCGAGACCATCCTTTATTACATGGAAACCAGGGGGCTTTCTCGTGGCGACCTTGAACCCTATATTGGCAGCCGCGCTCGAGTCTCGGAGGTACTCAACCGAAAACGTCCACTTACCATCTTCATGATACGGAAACTACACGCTGGTTTGGGAATTCCCGCCGAGATACTCATTCAGCCGTATCCGCTGCAAGAATCTGCTGCATGAGAATAATGGTGGCACAACTTTCACTGGAGCCGACGCCCAAAGAACCGGCGCGGCTCAGTTGGTAGTTCGCGCAGCTTCGCTGCGCGAACGGGGAGTTGAGCGACTCTCACTGTTTGGCTCGCTCCGCTACGCTGCGCGAACCAAACGTTCGAGCGGAAATCCCTCCCTACGATCGGGACTCCCGCCCCTTGGTTGGGTTTTCAGCCAAGCGAGCTTGCCTGAAAACCCAAGTCGGGGTTCCGCTCAACTCCCCGTTAAAGCTTTGTCAAAACGCAAGCGTAGGGGCGTCTTAAGCTGGGGATATCCTAAATATGAAAGCAACACCGTACGATATTGAGAGGCTCATTCGCATGCTTGAAATGGGCATCTGGGACA
>Ga0105100_10001463_pt1 | contig 13887 bp, 13 predicted proteins | sample PPLLak12cMay2015_2_FD_87033 | JGI IMG/M metagenome (GOLD analysis project Ga0105100, IMG submission 87033) | Freshwater sediment microbial communities from Prairie Pothole Lake near Jamestown, North Dakota, USA - PPLs Lake P8 Core (1) Depth... | ecosystem: Environmental > Aquatic > Freshwater >...
CAATGTTCCTTCACTGAAGAGTTTGGCCGATGATGTCGTGTGGCTGAATCCTGAGGATGCCAGAGCCCGGAGGATTCAGGCCGGAGATCGAGTCAGGATTTACAACGGTCGCGGGCAGATGATTCGGATCGTCAATGTCACGCCCCGCATCATGCCGGGCGTGGTCAGTCTCGACGCAGGGGCTTGGTATTCCCCTGACAGCCAGGGGGTGGACCAGGGCGGTTGTGTCAATGTTCTCACCAAGGACGATCGGTCTCCCGCAGGCGCTTTTTCCTGCGACAGTTGCCTTGTTCAAATTGAAAAAGAGTAGGCTTTGCTGTCCAAACAGAGGTTTTCTCCTTCGCGGACGATTGATGTTTTCTTGTCTTTGGCCCTTTGAGGGCCTGCTTCTATTTCTATGCCGTTTTTGATGATTCCTTATCTTTTTCTGTGTGATAAGAGACTTTCCATTTGTTAATCCATCTGTTATATAGTAATACCTAACGCTCTATGACATGGGATGCTTTCGAAGATAGAGTGGTTTTGATCACGGGGAGTTCGCGAGGGATCGGGAGCGCGATTGCCTTGAGATTTGCTCAAGCGGGCGCCGACGTCATCATCAATTATCTTACCGGAGGAGGAAGATCGCAGCAACAGGCTGAGCTTTTGTGCAAAGAGATCCGCAACCTCGGTCGCAAGGCATTCGTCATCCAAGCAGATATCTCTGTCAAAAAATCCGTCAAACAGATGTTCGACGAGGTTAGGCAAGAGGTGGGTCGCCTCGATTTTCTCATTCTTAATGCGGCAAAGGCCCCTTTCAAGCCTCTGGAGAAATTGTTTGAGAGAGAACTCCGGCAACTGATTGAAACGAATTACATGGGCAACATTTTTTGCGTCCAAGAGGCGCTGCCTTTGCTAGAGAGACACGAAGGAAGGGTGGTTTTCGTCTCGAGTCTTGGAAGTCGCTTTTACAATCCAGAATATCCTTTGGGAAGCATGAAAGCGGCAATGGAATCCGTGGTGAGGGATCTTTCGGAGAGCTTAAGGGAGAAAAGGATTAATGTGAATGCGGTATGTGGAGGCTTTGTAAAGACCGATTCTTTCAAGGTTCTGAGACAGTATATGGAAGATCTTGAGCAATTGCCGGACGAACTCTTTGTGGAACCTGAGGCCCTTGCAGATGTGGTGTTGTTCCTCTGTGACCCGGCCAGTCGGTCCATCCGGGGGCAAACCCTCGTTGTGGATCAGGGAATGGCCAATACCCTGTATCGACCGAAACCCAAGGGGAAATGAAACCCTTCAGACGGATGTGACAGGACATTGCACCCCGATATCTAGCACATGAATTTGCGCTCAGCGCCCTGCAATTTTCAAGAGAGGAACGAGGAGGGATTTGAATGAAGCAAAACTTGATCTCTGAAGCCACAATTCTGGAAGAAGTCAAGAAGGCAATTGCCCAAACCCTGAAGGTAGAGAAGGGAACCATTCAACCTGAACACTCGCTCATGCGAGATCTGGGAGCAGAGTCGCTTGACTTTCTCGACATCAACTACCGATTGGAACAGGCCTTCGGGATAAAAACGGCGCGCCACTTTGTTCTTGAACACATTGAGGAGATGTTCGGCGAAGGATCGGCCATCGATGAGAACAGCCAGCTGACGGAGAAGGCCATTACCCTCCTCAAGATTCGTTTGGGAGACAACCTTCCGGTCAAGCTGAGTCCGGGTATGGACATGGATGAGATCCCGCCGCTGATCACAGTCCAGGGGATGACTAAGGTATTGATGGAGATCCTGGACACCCTTCCCGAAAAATGTACCTCCTGCGGGCATTCGGGTTGGACATCAGAAAACGGTCAACGGATCAAATGCGAATCTTGTGGAACAAATGCCACCTTCACTGACGGAGACACGCTGACCAAAGAATGGCTCACCAAGGTTCAAGAAGAGAAGAAGATCTTCTAGAAGAATCCAAAAGCCTTTCTCACCATCACAGGCAGAATGAGAGCTGAATCGAAACGCAGAGTTGTCATCACGGGTTACGGGATGATCACTCCTCTCGGCAGGAATGTAGAGGAGACGTTCGCCAAGGCATCTCAAGGGATGTCGGGGATCGACACCATCACGGCCTTCGATACGACGCACCTTCCTTGCCGTGTAGGAGGACAGATCAAGGATAAGTGGATCGAAGAGGAGGATGTCCAGGCCGAGCGATTCTACAAGTTTTCTTCTCGGGGCCTCAAGTTGATGAAGATAGCGACCCAGGAGGCAACGAAGCAGGCACGTCTCGAGGAGCTCACCGACCGTGGCCAAATCGGGTTTTCTTTAGGATTTCATGGGGATAACCCTGAGGTGCCTGACGTCATGTTCCTCCACCGGTTTTATGATGGTAAGGGCACGTGGGACATGGCAAGCCTTTTGCGATCAGGAGGCTACTCCTACCTCAATTTTCTAAGAAGAAAGCCGGACGTAGCGACGACGATTCTTCCCAAGATCTTCGACTGTCAAGGCCCCAACCTGACGGTAGCCTCGGCGTGTGCCGCAGGGTCGCAGGCCATTGGTGAAGGCTACAGGCTCATTCAGGAAGGGAAAGCAGATGTTATGATTGCCGGAGGGAGCGAGGCGACCCTCAATTTCATGGGATTCGTGGGATTTGTGTTGATCCATGCCCTTGTTGAAAGATACTCGACACCTCAGAAGGCCTCCAGGCCTTTTGATCGGAAACGGAACGGGTTCGTCATGTCCGAGGGGGCGGGTGCAGTCATCCTCGAAGAACTCGAGCATGCCCGATCACGGCGTGTTCCTGTGCTAGGAGAAATTCTTGGTTACGGAGCATCGGCAGATGCTTACAGAATCACGGACACGCATCCCACGGGACTCGGGGCCACGTTAGCCATGAGAGGAGCTTTGGAAGACGCATCACTCACTCCAGAACAGATCGACTACATCAATGCTCATGGGACTTCAACAACTCAAAACGATGTGACAGAGACACGAGCGATCAAGGAGGTCTTCGGTCAACGAGCCAAGGACATTCCCGTCAGTTCCAACAAATCGATGCTCGGACATACCATCGCAGCTGCAGGCGCCATTGAACTGATCCTGACGCTTGTGGGCTTGAAGCGTTCCATCCTCCTCCCCACGGTGAACTACGAATCCCCAGATCCCAAGTGTGACCTTGACTATGTGCCCAACGAAGCAAGGGTCAAGGAACACAGGATTGCGATCTCAAATTCCTTTGGCTTTGGCGGACAGAATGCGTGTCTTTGCGTTGGCAAGGTTGAGGAATAGACGCCCAAGCCTCACAGACGGTTGATCCAACCATGGCAGAAGATCGTGTCGTCATCACCGGAACAGGGATGGTCTGTGCTCTCGGTAAGACTCCTGAGGAGGTTTGGGGCGCTTTACTCTCAGGCAAGACGGGCATCCGGCCGATTGGGGGCTTCGACGCAGGGGGATTTGCCTGCACCTCCGCGGCTCAGGTCCGTGACCTTGACGTGGCTGAACTGGGTGTTCACCCAAGAGATGCAAGGATCATGGACACCCATGCTCACCTGTTGATGAAATCGACTCGCGATGCCTTTCAGCAGGCGGGTCTCGACAGGACGTCGATCCCAAGAGAGGAGATCGGCTTCTTCGCGGGCATGGGAATGGTAGATTATGAAGTCGAGGACCTGCTTCCCGCTGTTGTCAAATCACTGGACGGTCGCGGGGCCCTCGATTACTCTGCCTTTTATTCGCAGGCCTATACAGAGATTTATCCTCTATGGCCTCTCAAAATGCTGAATAACATCGGCTTTTGTCAGGTCGCGATGCAGCTTAACATCCAAGGAGAGAACACCGTTTTTTCCCCTCATGGTGACTCCGGTGCCATGGCGGTGACCGAGGGGGTGAAGTCCGTTCGTGACCAAAGGATTCAGGTCGTTCTCTGTGGCGGCGTGAGTGAGAAGGTTAACCCTTCAAGCCTTGCCCGCGCTCACCTCTCGGGCATTCTGAATACGGCTGACCCTCAGAAGGATTTCCTCTGTAGGCCTTTTGCCAAGGATCGAAAAGGCACGGTTCTTGGAGAGGGCAGTGGGGTCGTCGCTCTGGAGCTTGAGTCCTCGGCTCGAAAGCGCGGAGTGCCCTGTGTGGCTTCCATAACAGGGTATGGGTGTTCCTGCGAGATCACGAGCAGATCTTCAGGCCCGACAGCCAGGGCTTTCAGTTTGGCCATGCGAGGAGGACTCGATCGAGCAGGCCTCAAACCTTCTGAGATCGATCTGGTCATTGCCCACGGCGACGGAACGGTGTCCGGAGACAAGAACGAAATCGAGGCCATTCACGACGTTTTTTCTCACTGTCTAAATGAGGTCTGCGTCTTCTCATCGAAAGCTGCGCTCGGACATCTGCTCGCGGGGGCTCCTCTCATGGATGTTATTCTGGGCGCCTTCATGCTAAGAAATGGGATGATCCCGGGAATGCCTCACGCGTCGCCACCAGAGCCGTCCATTCGGTTCCACGTGGTCCAGGGAACATCTCTGAAAAAAGAGTTGAGAAGAATATTGATCAATTGCCAGAGTGTTGAAGGACAGGCTGCCTCGTTAGTTTTGGAAACGGTGAACGGGTAAGAGAGGCCATGAGATTTCTCTATTACGACTCGGTTACCCATCTGGAGAAAGATAAATCGATCATCGGAGTGAAGACCTTCACCCTGTCCGAGGAATTTCTGAAAGGCCACTATAAGAAGGTGGCGCTTGTTCCTCCAGTCATCATGATCGAGGCCATGGCACAGCTTTTAGGTTGGCTCATCATCTATTCTCACGATTTTCGTCTCATGCCGATCATGTCTTTGATCGAGGATGTGACGCTGACGCCCCATCTCAGGCCGGGATTCAAAGCGGAAATCCATGGTGAGATCATTTCTTCTTCCAAAAGAGATTCCTTGGGAAAGGCGCAGATATCAGTAGATGGAAAGATGATTGCCTCCCTAGGACGCATCATCTACAGCCACATTCATCAGGTGATCTCTGAAGATCTCACTCAGCTCTTCAGCTACTACAGTGGGCTCAAGAACGGTGAGTCATGAGCGAGCGAAAAAAGGTTGTTGTGACAGGCCTTGGTCTTGTGACTTCCCTGGGCATTGATGTCGAAGAGAGCTGGCAAAAGGCCCTGGCAGGGGTTCCTGGAATCCATCGACTCACCTATCCTTTGAGCGAGAAATCACCGGTTCAGGCTGTGGGGGAAGTGAGTCCATCGGACTGGAAAAGGATCACAGAGGAGTTCGAAGAAGAGTCTGAAACCGAAGGGGAGCGTAAGACCCTGTTTGCCCTGTGGACAGCCCAGCGAGCTTTGGAAGATGCGGGTCTCACAGATCGTTCCGGGACGAAAAGTCGTTACGGTGTTGCTTTTGCCTCGGGGCTTGGGATCAATCGGTTGGAAGATCTTCAGAAGTGGGTGGCTACAGACAAGAAATTCGATGTGGTGAAATTTGGGAAAGAACATTCCCAGGTTCACAGGGCGTCCATCATCCTTAACAACTCCAAGCAAACGGCTGCACTGGTTGCGAGTAAGTTTGGCTTTTTGGGAATCAACTGCACGATCACTTCTGCCTGTGCTTCAGGCACTCAAGCAGCCGGGATCGGATTTCGCACGGTCCAACAGGGGGAAGCAGACGTGATGATGGTGGGTGGCGCAGATTCGATGATCAATCCAGTCGGACTTGTCTTTTTTGTCTTATTGAGTGCCGCCTCCACCTCGCTCGATCCACCTGAGACGTTATGCAGGCCTTTCGACCGGAGACGGTCAGGGCTCGTCATGGGAGAAGGGGCTGGCGTGGCCATCCTGGAAGAAGAAAGCCACGCCCTTCGACGGGGAACCAAGATCTATGGGGAAGTGGTGGGTTATGGGGCATCGCTTGACGCCCATCAGGTGACGGCCCCTCATCCTCAGGGAAGGGGAGCAGAGCAGTCCATGAGAGCAGCGTTAAAAGATGCAGGACTTTCCTCTGATCAGATCGATTATATCAACGCCCATGGAACGAGCACCAAACTGAATGACGCCATCGAAACCATGGCCGTCAAGAGGGTTTTTGGACAGCACGCTTCAAAGATCGCGATCAGTTCGACCAAGTCCTTGATCGGACATCTGCTCGCGGCCTCAGGAGCTCCTGAATTTGTCTTTACGGTGCTCACCGTGGCGAGGGATGAGATTCATCCCACCCTCAATCTGACCCATCCGGATCCGAAGTGCGACCTGGACTATGTGCCGAACGTGAAGAGGGCGAAAACGGTTCGTGCTGCTCTTTCGAATTCCTTTGGCTTCGGCGGCCAGAACGGATCGATCATTGTGAGGAAGTACGTTTAGCCTCTCTTTCGCGAGAGAAGCGATAGGACTGTTGGACTTTGATCTTTACCTCAGGGGAGAAATGATGTCATTCGATCTGACAGGGAAGGTTGCTCTGGTGACAGGAGGAGCGAGAGGGATTGGTCGTGAGATCAGCCTTCTCCTTGCTCAGGCAGGGGCCGAAGTCGTCATTAATTACAATAAGTCGAAAGATCAGGCCGAGAGCCTTCTGCAAGAGATTGCTCAGCAAGGAAGAAAAGCGGAAGCGTTTCAAGCGGATATCGCGAGTCCCGATGCGGTGAAGGGATTGTTTGAACACCTTCAGAAGAAATTCGGTCGGCTCGATATCCTCGTCAACAATGCGGGAGTCATCCGAGACAATCTCCTTCTGAGCACTGAGCTGTCTGACTGGGACAGAGTGCTCGATCTCAATCTGCGAGGAGCTTTCCTCTGTACACGGTATGCCGCAGAGATGATGTTGGTTCACCATTCAGGCAAGATCATTAATATCGCCTCCACGGGAGCCATCAGGGGAGGTCGGGGACAGACCAACTATGCCGCTTCAAAAGGGGGCCTCGTCGCCTTCACGAGAGCCTGTGCTGTGGAACTTGGAGGGAAGGGGATCCAGGTGAATTCGGTCCTGCCCGGAATGATCGTGACGGGCATGAGCAGCCGCGTCAGAAAGAGAGCTGGAGAGGAGATCTTGGATAGGATTCCTTGCGGCCGCTTTGGCGAACCCAAGGAGGTGGCCTATCTTGTATTGTTCTTGGCTTCGACGATGTCTGATTACATTACCGGACAAGCCATTCCCGTGGACGGAGGTTCCAGCATTTCATGATCACGATTCACCAAGGTATAGACCTGGTGGAACTCTCCAAGTTCAAGGAGGTCCTCCGGAGAAACAGCGAGTTCGTCCGCGACATGTTCACGGAACGAGAAAGGGCCTATTGTGAGTCGATGAAAGATCCGACCGTACACTTTGCGGGGCGTTTTGCTGCCAAGGAATCGTACGCCAAAGCCCTGGGAACGGGTTTTTCAGGAACAGGGATTGATCACCTGTTCCAGGAGATCGAGGTGACCTCAAACCCCTCGGGAAAGCCTGGGATCTCTGTGAGAGGTTGGGCTGCGAAGATGGCGAAGAAAAGAAAGATTCGTCAAAGCAGTGTTTCCATTTCCCATACAGCCCACTACGCGGTTGCATCCGTGATCTTGGTTGGAGAGAGTCGAGAAAGGACTGGGTAGGCGATGCGTTATCTGCTCATCGACAGGATTACAGAGTGGAAGGCAGGCCAGAAGATCAAGGGCGTCAAGAACGTGGCCATGACAGAGGATTTCCTGGAGTGGCATTTTCCAAAGAATCCGGTCATGCCCGGGGTTTTGCTGATCGAGGCTTTTGCCCAGCTGACGGGATGGTTGGAAGCTGCATCCTCCGACTTCAAGAGCTGGTTCTTGATCACGAAGGTTCGGCAATGCAAATTTTACGGCTTTGCCCTTCCAGGAGATCAGGTTGCACTTGACGTCGAGCGACACCCCGAGTCCGGTGCAGACAAGAGGGTCTATTCCGGTGTCGGAAAGGTGGAAGGGAAAAAGAACATCTCCATCGAATTTGAAGGAGAGGTCATTCCGTTTCAGGACATCGAAGAGCTTGAGGAGCAGAAAAGGTTCTTCAAGGTTCTTACGAGGAAACCGTAGGCCATGATGAAAGAGCGGGATGTTGTCATCACAGGGATGGGACTCCTTTCACCCTTGGGCATTGGGGTTGAGGAAAACTGGGAAAACGTCAAAGCACTGAAGACCGGGATTGGTTACTACCCGCAAGACGGGAGTCCCGCGTTCATGCACTACATGGGAAAGGTGAGGGAGTTCGAGGCGGAAAAAGACATTTCCCACAAGCTCATGGCCCAGATGAAATTTCTGAATCGAGGGTCGGTCCTGGGGTTGAGTGCCGCACGAGAAGCCGTTGCTGTGTCGGGGATGAGCCTCGATGAGATCGCCCCGGGAAGAAGGGCCCTTTACATTGCGTCAGGGGATACGACAAAGGTCGGCTACGATTTCATCTATCCTGCTATGAAGGACGCGACACAAGGAAAATGGCAGGAGGTGAATTCCGAGACACTCAACCGGTCTGCGGTGGATAAGGTCAATCCCTTTTTTCTCCTCGAATCGATCTGCAACAATCTTTTCAGTTTTCTCTCCGCGTTCTTTGAATTTATGGGATCGAACACGACCCTGGCAAGCCACTCGCCCCACGGAGGAAATGCCCTGGAGCTCGCTTGTCGAAGCATCGTTCTCGGCAGGGCGGACATTGCCCTTGCCGTGGGTTGTGGAAATTGGATCACGGAGATTCCTCTCTATGAGATGGACGGGCTCGGAATACTCTCCCGGTGCAGGCAGGGAGTTCATTCCTACAGGCCTTTTGACCGAAGAAGGGATGGGTTTATTCCGGGAGAGGGTGGTGCAGCTCTCTTCTTGGAGGCGGCTGACATCGCCAAGAAGCGAGGGGCGAAGATCTGGGGAAAGATCGAAGGATTCGGAAATTGCATTGAGTTCATCAAGGATCAGAGCATGACCGTTCCCTCTCATGTCATGTCGAGGAATATCACGTTGGCTCTTGAGGATGCAGGATGCGACCTTGCTGATCTCTCGTTCATTTGCCCTCATGGAAGCGGTTCCCAGAAGGGAGACAGATCGGAGCTGAACTCGATTCGGAAGGTCTGGGGTCCGAAGAGTTCCGAGATCCCTGTCTGCGGGATGAAGGCTTATACAGGTCATCTCGGCGCTGCAAGCGATCTCGCAGAGATCATCTTTTCCATTCGGTCAGCGACTGAACACATGGTTCCTGCCACCCTCAACTTTATTGAGACCGACCTGGAATTTGCTGATCTTCGCATTGCAGGAACCCCTCGGAGGTGTGACCGAAAACGTTTCCTGTCGAGCAGCTATGGAATCGGCGGGCAATCCTCTTCTGTTATCGTAGAGGTTGTTTAGGACCTAATCTCTTCACCTGGATGATTGTTTGACCGTATGGGCAATCGTGTCGAAGAAGTGTCAGGGCGAGGGAAAAAGAGGAGGAGAAGAAAGTCGAAGGCGCGCAAGCTTTTGGAATACGGCGTGGTCCGTGCGTTGTTGCCCTTATCTTGCTTCATTCCTTTCAAAGCCATTCATCTCTTAAGCTCCCTTCTGGGGAACCTCCTCTATTACGGTCTTTCAGAGCGACGAGAGACCGCGCTTCAAAACCTCCAAATGGCCTTGGGTCAAGAGAAGACCGAGCAGGAAATCAAAAGAATCGCCAGAGAGAGTTGTCAGTCTTTTCTTCTCACGGTCTTTGAATTCGTGCAGTATCAGACTATTTTTAAAGTCGACGACGCACGGGAAGCGATCAAAGGGTCCTCGGGTGAACTCGAAGCCCTTTTCCAAAAGGCTAAGGACATCCATGAATCTTCCGGGGGGTGCATCTTCGTCACACCCCATCTGGGCAATTGGGAATTTTTACCTTATGTCAGTTCCCTTGTTGGGATTCCCCTCGTCGTGGTGGTCCGGTCCATGAAGAATGAATACCTCGAGCGATTGATCTACAGGAACCGTGCTGACAGCGGCCAGGTCATCATTTCCAAAAAGAACGCACTCTTTGCCCTTCAAAAGACCCTTCGACAGGGGAAATCCATCGGACTCCTTCCTGACCAGAGCACCCGGCAAGGGATAGGGGTTTATTTCTTTGGACGAAAGGCATGGACCACCCCTGCGCCTGCTCTTCTTTCGATCATGTATCAGAAGCCCATCGTGGTTGTTGCCTGCTGTCACAAAAAGGAGGGGTACCCCTTTGAAGGGATGGTCTCGGATCCCATCTGGCCGGGCCCATTTCAAAGTGAGAGAGAAGAGATCTTTCGTCTCACAGAAGAGATGAACAAGACGATGGAGGCCATGATCCGAAAATATCCCGAACAATACTTTTGGATCCATCATCGTTGGAAGACGTACAGAAACCAACGGGAGTTTCTTAGATGAAAGGGAAAGCGGGTGTGTTCCTTTTAGCATGGTGTTTCGGATTTCTCTTTCTTTCCTGCACGCACGTGGGAAACAGTGTTCTTCCTTCCCCCCGAGAATCCACCTTCGTTACGCCGGAATTGGAAGTGAGAATTCTCTCTTTGAATCCCGATGCCATCTCCGAGAGAGAGGTGGTGGAGGTGCTCTCGAAATGTCCTGCCCCAAGAATCTTTAGCTTCGACGGGAGTGTTCCGATCGTCACCATGGAATCCTTTGGCAGGTTCCTGGTCCATATGGGCTATCCTGAAGCCAGCATTCGAGATCCAAGGAATGGGTCCTATTCTTACAGCAGCTACAGAAGCAGTGCGGAAATGGTCGGGAGGATTGCGTGGTATTATGAGAAGGAAGGTATGAGGCCCATGGTCATTGGACACAGTCAAGGGGGGATGCTTTCTGTAAAAATCCTTCACGAGTTGGCCGGTGTTTTTCGAAAAGAGATCGAGGTCACCAATCCTTATTCAGGGCAAACTGAAAACCGACATAGCATCATCGACCCCTTGAGTGGAGAAGAACGTCCTGTCGTTGGAATGAAACTTGGTTTTGCCTCAGCCATCGCGACCGGGAAAGGGGTACGTTTCGTTCTGGCACAGTGGAATATGTTGAGCCGACTGAGAAAAATCCCGGATACGGTTGAGGAATTTGTTGGGTTCCATCTTCAGAACGATCTCATCAGTGGAACCCTGTTCGGAGTGGGACAGGGAGACCAGTACTCTCCCGTTGGCTCTGCGACAGTACGGAATATTGTCTTGCCCCCCGACTCAAGTCATCTTGGAATTATACTGATTGAAGAGTTGGGGAAGAATGAGCAAACCAGGGCCTGGATCAACAGGTATGTTCCTTCGAATCAGCCTTTGCAGCCTCCTCCCGTCTTGGAAGAAGAGACCCGAAATATCCTCTTTGCGGCCGAAATGTGGTTCAACATCAAGAAGCACTGGTGTCTCGAGCTGAAGCGCTGGATTCTTATGAGAAACACGGGGAGAAAGTCTTAACTCCATGCTTGGAAAGTTCAACATATTCCAGAAGACGATGCTACAGTGGAATGAGATGCACCCTTATAGCGCTGTGCATGTCGTGAGGATTCCCGAGTCTCTGGACCTGGCCCGGCTAAACCAGCTCATTGATCGAGAGCTCGAGCAACTGGGGCTGACGGGTCTCGTGATTGACAAGAAGAGAGGAACGTTCGAATACCGGGGTGGATCGCTTCATAACGAATTGAAAGTCTTGGAGGGAGATCCCAATTCAGTCCTTCAAAGGGAGATTGAAGAGCAGTTGAATGCGAGTTTTCCAGATGATGGGCCACTCCATCCGTTCAGATTCTTCGTGATGAAGGAAGAAAATGCCTTTCGTCTGGGTGTCGTTTATTTTCACGTGATCGCAGGAGCCGAGTCTATCATTCTTCTCCTGAAACGGTTCACGAGCAGGTATCTCGGCCAAGACCTGCCGAGCCTGTCTGCTCCATTGGATCTCTACCCCAGTGGTCCTGGGACATTCTTGTCCCGGCATCCTGGGTATCTGTTGAAGAGACTCTCAACACTCCCCTCTTCTATGGGAGACTTGAGAAGATCGTCCAGACCTCGTTATCAGGACGTGATGGATCAAACCAATGGGGTCATTTTGTTCTCTTTGGATTCAGGATGCTTTCAGACGCTCCTCAAGACGAGCAAACGTTGGGGCGTTACGTTGAATGACCTGTTTCTTGCGCTTGTCATGAAATCACTTTCTTCCTTTGCTTCAAGGCGTTTCAGTTCCACGAGACACAGAAAGATGTCGGTGGGATCGATTGTCAACATTCGAAGGGATTTGAGGATCGATAGCCTGAAAACCTTTGGTTTGTTCTTGGGTTCTTTTGTCATTTCCCATCCTGTACCCCAAGACATTTCTGTTGAAAAACTTGCAAAAGACATTTATCATAAAACGTTGGAAATTAAGAAGAACAAGCTCTACCTGGGGACTCCGTTAGAGCTCTGGCTCGCACGAGGTTTCTTGTTCCATCGGTCACCGGAAGCGCGGAAAAGTCTTTACGCAAAGTACTATCCCCTCTGGGGTGGCATCACAAACGTGAACCTAAATACGGTCTGGGAACAAAAAGACGGTAAGGAGGCCATTGATTACCTCCGGGCCGTTTCGACAGGTCCAATCACCCCACTCGTTCTCTCTGCCACAACGGTGAAGGACAAAGTGAATATGGGCCTCACGTATAAAAAGACCGTCTTTCCGGAGTCGATGATTGACACGTTCGTCTCTGACTTTAAGAAAACCATTCAGGAGGTTGGAAAAGTGCCATGAAGAGGCAGGTCATATTCCTAACTCTCACCGTGATGTTCTTGGGTCTTCTCCATGGTTGCGCCACGACCACGTTTCAGTACAGGGAACCCACTTACACTCAGCCCATTGAGAAAGGGACGGTTCTTCGCCAGCTCTCTCTTGAGCCAGGATTGGAGGAAGACATTCTGGCACTGAATCCTGAGCGGATCGCGGAACGCGACATCCAAGACGTGCTCTCAAAAGCGCCTGCTCCCCGAATCATCAATATCCATGGAGGGATTTACCCGGTCCACCTCTGCATGGCTTCTTTTTCCGAGTTTCTCATCGGGATGGGCTATCCGGAGTCGAGAATTCGAAGCCCAAAAGATGGTTCTCTGTCCTTCAGTTGTTACGAGAGCAGTGAGAAAATGGCGGGTGCTCTTGCTTGGTACTATGAGAAGGAGGGGTTGCGGCCCATGATGGTGGGGCATAGCCAAGGAGGAATTCAGGCGGTGAAAGTGCTCCACGAACTCTCCGGAGCATTCAACGACAAACTCCGCGTCTGGAATGCACTCACTGAGAAGTACGAGGAACGATATACGATTGTCGACCCCATCACGGGGACCGTCGTGCCTGTCGTCGGGTTGAAAACCTCGTACACGACCGCGGTGGGGGCAGGGGGATTCACGCGGTTTCTTCCGAATCAGTGGATCATGAGCGGCAGGCTCAGGACCATTCCTGACACGACCGTCGAGTTTACCGGGTTTGTCATCGGCATGGATTTGTTGGGAGGCGATCTCTTGGGATTTGGCCCGGCAAACATCTACACTGCGAACGGCAACGCGGTTGTTAGGACGGTAAGACTTCCCCTCGGTTACAATCACGTGACCGTGCCGGTGACCAGCCATCTGGTCGAGAGCCAGGAAATCAAGGATTGGATTAACAATTACACTCCAGCCGAAGTGCCTGAGATCAACGTCACATTTCAGTCGAGCAGCGGCAACATCCTCTGGGCTGCCGATGTCTGGCACAGCATCAAGAAGCATTGGGTTCTGGAATTGCAGCGTGCGATCCGTGCCAAACGGGACATGGTCAATGCCCCTTGATCCCCTCTGGCTACGTAAGGGCTTGGTGATTGGATCAGCCCTGATCTACTGGGTCGGGGTATTCATCCAGATCCATCGTGTCCGCAAGCACATCGGCCGCACTCCGAAGGTGAGACCCCGGGGATCGAAGGAGAGGATCCTCTGGTTCGGATGGTTCTTGGTCGCCGCCGGGTGGTTTGCACAACCCTTCG
>Ga0105100_10001465_pt1 | contig 13868 bp, 16 predicted proteins | sample PPLLak12cMay2015_2_FD_87033 | JGI IMG/M metagenome (GOLD analysis project Ga0105100, IMG submission 87033) | Freshwater sediment microbial communities from Prairie Pothole Lake near Jamestown, North Dakota, USA - PPLs Lake P8 Core (1) Depth... | ecosystem: Environmental > Aquatic > Freshwater >...
CTGTTGGTTGATTTCCACTCAATATGTCGGTTATGTCAGTTGTATGTTACGCTTCGGTTATCTTATATGTCTTTAGGGTGGTTTTTGATAAAACGGTGATTGCCACCGGATCGACCGTCTTAAAATCTCTCTTCACATCGATGGGGGTCAAGAGGTCGTCGGTAAAAGAGATCTCCACATCCGTTGGGGATAGGCCGGCAAGAATGGGAAGGGCGAGGTTGGGGATACGGGCATTTTCTTCAACCGCCGGGACGATCAGTTCGACCTTCATAAAAGAAATCCTAACAGCCTTTAGAAGTGATTGTCAAAATCAATTGCCTCGAAAATAATCCCCCATTCCCCTCTCCCCCTGGGAGCCTGTGTCGTAATCCCCTCCGTGTCATTGCGAGCGACCGAAGGGAGCGCGGCAATCTCTTTGTTTTTAACTTATTGTGAGATTGCTTCGATCGTTCCACTCTCTCGCAATGACATTGCGACACAGTCTCTCAACGGGGAGGAAGAGTTTCTTTTCAGCCTTCGCGGGTGAGGAACCCGTCATGAGGCTTTGCTAAAGGGAGGAATTACTGCTTCCCCATTTGTGAAAAAGGGACTGAGGGGATCTCCGATGGGTCAAATTCATCAAATTTTTTTTGCAATTCGACGATGGGTGGCATAAAATAGAGACCCGTGAAACCGATCATGATCATCGGGGCTGGCTTGGCAGGATGTGAAGCGACCTGGCAAATTGCTCGGAGAGGAGGAAAGGTGACCCTCTATGAGATGAAACCCGGGGTCTACTCTCCGGCCCATCGCTCTCCTTTCTTTGCAGAATTGGTCTGCAGCAATTCCTTTAAGTCAGAATCTATTGAGAATGCCCCAGGGATTCTCAAAGGGGAGATGAGGCAATTAAATTCCCTTATCCTGAATGTAGCCGAGGAGGCAAAGGTTCCGGCAGGAGGTTCTTTGGCCGTGGATCGGCAGGTTTTTTCAAAACAGATTACTCACGTCCTGGAAAGCTTGGAAAATGTCGAGGTGATCCGAAAGGAAGTTGCTTTTATTCCCGAAGATGGGATCACGATTGTCGCGACGGGTCCTCTTACCTCGGATCTCCTGAGCAAGGAAATCCAGAAGCTGACAGGCACCCGTCATCTCTTTTTTTACGATGCCATCTCACCCATCGTCACCGCTGATTCTATTAATTTTCAAAGGGCATTTAAGCTCTCTCGGTATGGAAGAGGAGAAGACTACGTCAATTGTCCGATGAATGAGGAAGAATATCTCCAATTTGTGCAAGAATTGAATCAGGCCGAAAAAGTACCGGTTCAACAGTTTGAAAGAAGGTATCTCTTTGAAGGCTGTCTCCCCATCGAAGAGATGGCAGTGCGAGGAAGGGAAACTCTTGCATTCGGACCTCTTAAGCCGGTTGGGCTGATCGATCCGAAGACCCAAAAACAGCCCTTCGCCGTCGTCCAGCTGAGACAGGAGGATCGGTTTGGAAAACTTTTCAATCTGGTGGGATTTCAAACTCGATTGAGACATGAGGAGCAGAAGAGGGTCTTTCGGATGATTCCCGGTTTAGAAAAGGCAGAATTTGTTCGATTGGGCTCTATCCATCGGAACACCTTTATCGATTCCCCCCGATTACTGAGCGAGTCGCTGCAGCTGAGGGCCCGGCCGGGTCTTTTCTTTGCAGGACAGATCACAGGGGTAGAGGGATACATGGAATCGACAGCCATGGGGCTGTTATCCGGAATCAATGCCCATCGATACGCGAGTGGAATGCCGACCATCGCTCCTCCACCAACGACCGCGATGGGTGCATTGGTCCATCACATCACCCGTTCTTTTGCCGTTCCTTTTCAGCCCATGAACATCAACTTTGGTTTGTTCCCTCCTTTGCTAGGAAAGCGCAAGGGCAGGGAGAGACGACTCTTTCTGGCGGAACAAGCATTGAGAGAGATGGAAAAGTGGAATAGGGAAAATGAAGGGGAACAAGCGGAGAGGGAGACTTGAGCGAGGAACCAATGGGAGAAAGAAATTGCCTCAGGTGCGGGAAAAGACTCCAGCCAGGGAGCTTATTCTACGTGGTCCATGTCAAGGTTTTTTCGGGCTTTGACGGAATCCTTTCAGAATCGGCGGAAGGGATTGACCAACAATTGAAGGGGCTCCTTGAGGCGGCCCAACATTTGGATCCGAAAGAGCTGGAGAAAGACGTCTACGAAGAGATCACCTTGATTGTTTGCAAAAGCTGCCGGGATCGGTTTGTGGATGACATGCGACATCCCTGGGAAGGTCCCTTTCGAATTCGAAAAGACCCGGACTCCTTACTCCATTGACCCTAAGTTACCCCCTCTGAAAATGTGTCGTGAGCCTCAGAACCCACGATGAAATACTCGCCTTCTGACGTTTCGCCCTTATCCTATCCACAAACCCTACCGGAAAAATTTCGGAAAAATTTCTTGACAAAACCGTACATTTATGATCAATTGTTTCAACTGAATCAATTGAAGGAGCAGAATGGAAAAGCGGATTCTTTCTTTAAAGAAGTTGACCCACCAGCTCTTTAAGAACGGATCGAGGGAGATGACCGGCCGCTCCCGGGGCGTCCGGATCCGGGGGGTCATTGAAAAGATTTTAGGAGACGAGAAGGGATCCCTGCGAGTGATCATCGATTTTTCGAGGATGGGCTCCATCGATTTTTCTTGGGCCGATGAGGTGGTGGCTAAAATGGTCTCCCGGTTGTGGAGCGGCGAATATGGAGAAAAATTTCTTGTTTTGAAGAACCTCAATTCCTCGCAGGCGGAAAACATCGTCGTGGCCCTGGAGAGAAAGAAACTGGCCGTGCTGACCACCGGGCCGGACGGGTGGCAAATCATTGGTTCCCTGAATAATTATTTGGTCCACACCTTAAACCGTGTGATGAGAAGAAGGCAGTTGACGCTAAGGGAATTATCTGAGGAGGAAGGGATTGAGATGAACACGAGCGGCACCCGCTTGCTCAATCTTTATAAGAAACGTTTGGTAGTGCGAGTGGAAAGGCCGATGGTGAGAAAAGAAGATTCTCATCGGGGAAGGCAATATATTTACCAATCCCTCCTTTCTTAGGAGATTTTGATGGCAGAGCTGAGGAGAGAACCGATTACCAGGATGTGGGTCGTGGTGACGAACGATCACCCCAAAGGGCCACCGGATTACCTTCCTTTTAAACCTCCTTATCGCCCCCAAGAGGCGGTGACTCCCTGTCCTTTTTGTCCGGGCAATGAAGACATGACCCCGAAGGAAATCTTTTCTCTGAGCCGCGATGGAGGAGGATGGTCGGTCCGAGTATTTCCCAACAAATTTCCTTTTTTCCATATCGAAGGGGGCTATGACCGAAGACCGGAAGGGATGTATGACGTCATGGAAGCGATTGGTGCTCACGAGATCATCGTGGAAGCCCGGGAACACACTCAGGGCTTGGCCACCATGGATCCTAAGCAAATTGAGAGAATCCTCTTGGCATGCAGGGAAAGGTTGATCGACTTGGAGAAGGATGAGCGATTCCAGCAGTTCCTTATTCTGAAAAATTATCCCGGCGTTTTCAATCGACATCCCCACTCCCATATCATGGCCATGCCCGTCATCCCGAGAAGGATTGACGAGGAGATCTGGGGGAGCTTGGATTACTATCAGCGCAAAGAGCGCTGCATCTTTTGCGACATCGTCAAGGAAGAAATCTCCGTGAAGAAAAGAGTGATTCTGGAAACGGCCCATTTCTTAATCTTTTCTCCATTCGCGTCTCGCTACCCCTTTGAATCCTGGGTCGTCCCAAAGGTTCACAGTCCTGATTTTCATCGCATTACGGAAGAGGAGATTGCAGATCTTTCCGCTGGAATTCAATCTCTCTTCCATCGTTTTTCTAAGCTCTTGTCCGACCCCCCCTATAGCGTCACGTTTCATACCTCACCTGTTCGGAATCGATTTCATCGGCCAGAATACCACTGGCATATCGAAACCCGATTGCGGATTGGGTTGAGAGAAGGCTTCGAATGGGGGACCGGCTTTTTTGTCAATCCGACTCCTCCGGAAGATGCTGCGATGTTTTTAAGAGAGGTGGGTTAGAACGAGGAGGCGTTCCGAACGACGGGTTTTGTAGAATCATGATCGATTTGAAAAAAGAGAATCGCTTTGACTGGCGGCCTTTTGAGGCGAAAAGGAGGAGAAGGAAATGGGTCCTTCTTTCAGGGGGTCTTGTGGTCGGCCTTTCCCTGCTGGTCTCCTTTTTTCTCATTCCCTCCACACCTCCACCGTCTCCTGTTGCCCCCGATGCCACCCCTTCGGAGACTGTTCAAGAACCCGAGCTCCATACGATCGAAGGAGAGGTGAGGGGACGAAGCACCCTTTTCAAGGCTTTATCCGAAAAGGACGTTCCTCTTCGCTGGATCGACCTGATCGTTTCAAAATTGAAACCCTACGTCAATTTTAAAAAAATTAAAGGGGGAAGTTACCGCTTTATCACAGACGTCAAGGGAGAGTTGGTGAAGTTCATTTTTGAAGCGAGCCCCACCGAGATTTATGAGATAGAGAGGGAAGACCAAGGATATGTCGCGCAGAGGAAGTTGGTCCCTCTTGAAACCTGTCTGGTGAAGGTCGTCGGAGAAATCCAATCTTCTCTTTTTGAGGCGATGGACGCCGCCGGAGAAGAAGATCCCCTTACCATTGCCTTTGCCGAAATACTGGCCTGGGAGATCGATTTTTATAAGGACGTCCGCGAAGGCGATCGGTTCAAAGTGGTGGTGGAGAAGGTCTATAAAGGAGACCAATTCATTCAATACGGAGCCATCCATGCCGTAGAATATCAGAGGGGAGAAAAGATCATTCGAGGGATCAGGTATAAAGATGGCTACTACAATGAGAAAGGGATCGCACTGAAAAAGGCATTTTTGAAGGCACCCCTGAAATTCAGCCGGATTAGTTCGAAATTCAGCCGGGCAAGAGTTCATCCGATTCTGGGCGGAGTTCGACCTCATTTTGGTGTCGATTATGCCGCCCCATCCGGAACACCGATCTGGGCTGTGGCAGATGGAGCGGTTGCCTCTTGCGGATGGAACAGCGGGTTTGGCAACCAGGTGATCCTCCGTCATACGAATGGCTACACCACCTGCTACGGACATCTTTCAGCTTTTGGATCAGGGATCAGAAAGAGGATAAGAGTGAAGCAACGGCAGGTCATCGGGTACGTTGGATCGACGGGCCTCTCGACCGGTCCCCATCTCGACTATCGGTTGCTGAAGGACGGACAATTCCGAAACCCATTAAGAGAGAGCTTTATCCCCGGGGCACCTATCGAGAAGAAGGAGATGGAGGCATTTCATCAAAGAAGCGAGGAGATGACGGGTTGGCTTCAAGGGGATTCATCTTATTCGAAGAGAATGGAAGCGCGGGAAAAATAAAAATGCGAGCTGGTAGAATGAGGTGAATATGGGACAGAAGAAAAAGATTCTCATCGTGGATGACGAGCGGGACATTGTCAAGGGATTGATGATCCGGCTGCAAGGAGCTGGATATGAGGTGGTCACCGCCTTTGATGGGGCCCAGGGTGTTTTCATGGCCCACAAGGAAAAACCAGATCTCATCCTCCTCGACATCCGGATGCCCGCCGGGGATGGATTCAGCGTCGCCCAGAGATTAAAACGCTCGATACACACCTTTACCATTCCCGTGATCTTCCTGACAGGGAGTCCGGAGAAGAATGCGGAGGAAAAGGCCATGGCGCTGGGGGCTCGTTTTTATGTCAAGAAGCCCTATGACCCTGAGGAGTTGTTGGATGCGATCAAGCGGGCGTTGGAAAAAGAACCCGATTCCACTTTGAGTTTAGAGGACACCGATTAGGTTCACATGTTAGAAAAAGATTTTGCGATCCAATCGAATCTCCGGCGAATGCTGGTCCGAACCAGCATCAATTATTCGAGGATGGATTTCGGGACGGTGAAGGGCGTGGTTTACATCCGTGGAATTTTCCAACTTTCCTATATTTCTCCCAATACGGATGAGGATCAACTGCAGGAATTAACGGCCAAAACCCTCTATTCTTTTGAAAAGAAGGTTAGGAACATTCCCGGTGTGACGGATGTTATGTTTCAACTTCAGAACTGGAGAAAAGAGAAGGGCCAATGGCTCCAGATCGAGGCGAAGAAGAAGGAAGAAGCGGATGAGAACAAGGCGGAATCCAGTGGATAAGCGGATTTTGATGGAGATTCAAGAGGAGGTTCGGGTTCATCCTCGTTATGCGGACCTTCAACATCTGCTCGCCCTTGTCTGGATGGCCGCCGGAGAGATGGAAAAGGCGGAGAGCCATTTTGGGGAGGCCCTCCACTTGAACCCACGGTATCGGGAGGCCCTTGTCAATTCGGGTTTCTTGAATGTTGAGACGGGACGATGCAAGGAGGCCGAAGAGATTTTCCTCGCCGAAGCGAAAAGGCATCCGAGGGATGGTTCTCTTCAGCATGTCTTAGGGATTTTGTGCGTCAAGGCCGGAAGGCTTAAGGAAGGGGCTGCTCGAATTCATAAGGCAATCCAGTGTCAGTCTTATTATCGAGACTATTATAAAAAGAAAGGGGTGTGGCAAAGAGGCAAGGTTTACCTTGATCAAAAAGCAGAAAGTGCCTTGAAGAAGATTCATTTCAGCCACCCCTACGCGCAATTTCACAACTTAATCGGTCTCTATCTGGCCAAGAAAGGGAAGTTCACGCAGGCAATCAAAGAGCTCAGAAAGGCTTCAGACCTGATACCCGATGACTTCATCTTTCATGCGAATCTTGGAACGGTCTATTACTATCAAGGAGCTTATCTAAAGGCGATTCATCAATTTCAGAAGGCTTTGAAGATCGACCCCTTTTATGGGATGGGGTATGCAAACCTCAGTTATGTGTACGGTCTGATGTGCCGTACCCGCGAAGCCCTTCGGTATATGAAAAAGGCAGTTCAGATCAATCCTCAGTATGCAGATCTCCATTATAATTTGGCTCTTCTTTATAGTGATCGGAAGCGATATAAAGAGGCCGCCGCTGAATTGAAGAAGGCCCTTCGTATCAATCCGAACTATCTCTTTGCAAGGATCAATTTGGGTGTCCTGTATGAGGATCAGAGGAGATGGAGAGAGGCAAGAAGGGAGTATCGAAGGGTCCTCCAGGTCACGCCGAATGATGAGCACGTTCGAAAGCGTCTTGAAAGAATCTCCTGACCGGCGAGAAGGGAAGGCATGGCTTCCTCAGGTTCGAAAAAGATGCCCGCGGTTCAATCGTTCCTGGTAGTTCACCAGGGGGCCCTTGGGGATTTCATTCTCGCCTTACCTGCGCTCGAGACCATTCGAAAAGCCTTTCCGCACGCCAAATCGGCCATCATGGGATATCCAAGAATTCTGGAACTGGTAGAGAAGCGATTCTATGCAGAGGAGATCTTTTCCATCGATCAGAAAGGAATGGCTACCTTTTTTGTTCGAGAAGGGGCACTGGACTTCACGCTCTCCGAATTCTTTAAAAGGTTTGATCTGATCGTCGTTTTCGGAAGAGATGGAGAGGGGACGGTCGTGGGCAATCTGAGAAGGGTTTGTCAGGGCCAAATTATTCCCATCAATTCTTTTCCCCCTTGGGATGGCAAGGTCCACGCAACGAATCATCTTCTCAAACAATTTAGTTCATTCGGGCTTCCCGCCTCTGATTCAAATCCGAGACTGCATTTGAACGAGTCAGACCGAGAAGGGGCAAGGGATTTCTGGAAAAGCAAAGGGGTGGCCCCAGAAGAGCGATCAAAGGTGATCATCCTCCATCCCGGAAGTGGGAGTAAGAAAAAGGTCTGGCCTCTCGATCAGTTTGTAAACCTTGCTCGCACGCTTCAGGACCATTCCGGCTCAAAAATCCTCATCATTCTTGGCCCGGCCGAAGGACCGGAAGTCCAGAGGGCCTTTGAAGGGACGAGGCCAACCGAATTCATTATGGCAAACGGCCTGACTCTTCTCCAACTGGGATCTGTCATGGAAGGATGCTGGTTCTACGTTGGAAATGACTCCGGTGTTTCTCATATGGCCGCGGCATTGGGACTTCCAACAATTGTCATCTTTGGTCCAACGGATCAAAGGGTTTGGTCGCCCAAAGGGGAAAAGACATTTGTTGTTCGGAGAGAAGTCCCTTGCTCTCCCTGCCCTCAAGAGAGATTTTTCCAATGCAAAGACTTTGAATGCCTGCGGGGGATTGAGATAGGAGAGGTTCTGAAGGGGCTGAAAAAGTTAGGAGTCGAATTAAAATTTTAAGAGGAGGCAAAAGATGGAAGAGAAAAAAGTAGGGGAGGTTATCAAGTTTTTCGGGAAGATCGGTGTCGCCGCGATACGGTTATCAGAGGGGTCATTAAAGGTTGGAGATACCATCCATATCGTCGGGCATACGACCGATGTCACCCAGGGCGTCGATTCCATGCAGATTGAGAACAAAAATGTTCCGGAGGCGGGGCCGGGGGCAGACATCGGGATTAAAGTAAAAGACCGAGTGAGAGAGCACGACGTCGTCTATAAGGTCGTGGAGTGAACCCCGTTAGGAAGTCAAGACATTGCTTCTACCATTCCATGAAGAAGTCCGTGGCTTATTTTGCAACATAATAGAGAAAGAGGGCAGGTGGGGTTTTCTAACGGGGTGAAAGAGCGGTATTTAGAAAATCGAGCTGTCCGTGTAAGAAAGGGTTGCGTTACCTGTGGAAGGACGATGACGCCCTCTTCTGAAACCCTACCGCTCTGTTTGGAATGTCTTCGATCAGGGGATGAGGCGATTGAGCCCGTTATTGTCGAAGCGCACCATCATTCAAGAAGACTTTTTCAACTCGTCGATCAACCTCCGCGAGATGTCTCGGGTAGATCTTGTAAGATCTGCGCCAATGAATGCCGAATTCCAGAAGGAGGGTGGAACAGCTTTTTACCCTCAATTCTTTTTCAAAGATCTTCCCGTGACTCCGAGGGGTTTAGCCATTCGCTGCAAAGAGGCGGCTGAAAAAGAGGGACTCCGAAGGGTAACTATTGGAAATTTACATCTGCTCTAGAAAGGGTCTAAACGTTTAGTAGGGACGGTACACAATGAAGACCGGGGTCGCCCATCTACCACTCCATTATGGAAAGGCCCCCTCCTGGCTCTTTCAAAGAATGAAGAGCCTTGCACGGGAGGTCACCTCTTTTATCATCGATGGTTACGGAGCGGAAGAAATGCTTTTGCGACTTTCTGACCCCTTCTGGTTTCAGGCCTTTGGCTGTGCATTAGGGTTTGATTGGCATTCAAGTGGTGTGACGACAACGGTCTGCGGTGCCCTGAAAGAGGGGATCAAGGGGATGGAAGGGGAACTGGGGTTCTTCATTGCAGGAGGGAAAGGAAAAACCTCCAGAAGAACTCCTTTTGAAATCGAGGAGATTTGCAATCGAAGCACCACGAATGGGACGCCACTCATTTATGCGAGCCGGATGTCTGCAAAGGTGGATAGCGCCGCAGTTCAGGATGGGTACCAAATCTATCATCACACCTTCTTTTTCACCCAGTCCGGGCAGTGGGCCGTGGTCCAACAGGGGATGAATGAAGAAAGCCGATATGCTCGGAGATATCATTGGTTCAGTCAGGGAATCAGGGATTTCGTCTGTGAACCGCACTGGGCAGTCTGTTGTGATCAAAGAGATGGAGGTCTGAACCTGGTTGCTCAAGAGAGTGAAAAGACCAGACAATCCATGACAGAACTTTCTCATGAGAAACCGGAATTTTTGGTTTCCGAGGGAAGAAAGATCAACGAACTTTTTCTTCCGAGAGCCCATCCTGTTCCCATGGAGGCGATTCGAATTGAGAGATTGGATAAGTCTTTCAAGCAGATTTATGAATATTCTCCGAACAATTTTGAAGAACTTCTTGGAATCAGAGGGGTGGGTCCTAAGAGCCTTCAGGCGCTGAGTTTGATTTCAGAACTGATTCACGGGGTCAAACCCAGTTTCAAGGACCCGGCTCGATTCAGTTTTGCTCATGGGGGAAAGGATGGTCATCCCTATCCCGTGGATAGAAAGGTTTATGATCAGACGATTCAGGTGTTGAGATGTGCTGTGGAGAGAGCTAAGGTTGGGGATCACGAAAAGATGGAAGCCATCCGAAGGCTAGGAAATTGTGCGGGTCTTACATAGTTTAATGCTTAAACGCCAATTGGTTATTTGGAATTGGAGCCTGGGGTTTATTTGGGATTTGTAATTTGGAATTTGGGATTTATCGCTCATGCGATTCATTGCCGATTTTCACATCCATTCTAAATTCAGCCGGGCTACGAGCAAGGATATGGAAGTAGAGACCCTTGCCCGATGGGCAAGGAAAAAGGGAATTGCTCTTCTCGGAACTGGGGACTTCACCCACCCAACCTATTTCGCAGAGTTGCGATCAAAATTAGAACCTCTGGGGAATGGCCTCTTCAAATTGAGGAAAGGGGAGCAGAGCGTTCAGTATATTCTGACCACGGAGGTGAGCAATATCTACAGTCAGAACGGAAGAGTGAGGCGCATTCACACCCTCATCTTTGCCCCCAGTGTTGAAGTGGCAGAGGGCATTCGCTCAAAATTGGGAAACCTTGGGAAACTCTCCTCGGACGGGAGGCCTATTTTCAGCTTTACCGCAAAAGAATTGGCGAAGATGATTTTGGATATTTCCGCGGATTGCTTGATCATTCCTGCTCACGCCTGGACTCCGTGGTTTTCGATCTTCGGTGCTAATTCAGGATTCGACAGCATCGAGGAATGCTTCGGGGAACTGTCTCCCCACATTCATGCGATTGAAACAGGTCTCTCCTCAGATCCTGAAATGAACTGGAGGCTGTCGGCGCTCGATCCCATTACCCTCATCTCTAATTCAGATGCGCATTCCCCGAATCGGTTGGGAAGGGAAGCCAATGCCTTCGATGCCGCATTGGATTATCATGAGATCGCAGAGACGATTCGGGGGAAGGACCGGAAGAGGCTTCTCTTCACCATTGAATTCTTCCCCGAGGAAGGAAAATATCATTACGATGGGCACCGTCAATGTGGCGTGATCTTCTCTCCTTCTCAAACGAAAGCAAACCATTCCTTCTGCCCTGTGTGTCAGAAGAAATTAACGATCGGAGTGATGCATCGCGTGGAGGAACTGGCCGATCGTCAGAGGGGTTTTATTCCAAAGAATGCCATTCCTTCGATCCATCTCATTCCGCTGGAGGAAATCATTGCTGAGGCACTGGGTGTTCGAGTCGGGACAAAGGGAGAGGAGGCTGAGTACGAACGGTTAATTGAGAGAGGAGGATCAGAGTTTAGAATTCTTCTCGATGCGACCCCCGAGGAGCTGGCCTCGTTTGCTCCACCAAATGTCCTTGACGGGATTGTCCGAATGAGACAAGGCAAGGTGTCAATTATTCCAGGCCATGACGGTGTTTATGGGAAGATCAATCTCTTCCCAGAAAGAAAGACCGAAGAGGAGCCGAAAGATCAGTTAAAACTTTTTTAGATGAGGCTGATCTCCCCCCCGTTGAGAGACTGTGTCATAATGGGGCGGAGGGCTTGAATGGATGGAACAAACAGCCGAGTTCCAAAGCTTTAGAATGCGGACATTTGCGGTATGGTAAAAGTGTTTCTTCCTGAAATGGCAATGCTTTCGTGGTCTTGAGGCCTCAGGATCTAATTGTTTAGAGGTGCCGCTCTAAAGCTTTCTCACCCGGCTGTCTGTTCCCGTTTTTTAGAATTCTCTCCCCTTCATCCAATTGCGACACAGTCTCTGATAGGGGAGGGGATAGATTCGGATATTATTTCTTGTGGGGATCGTAGGGGGAGGGAAATGGATATAGAAATAAAGGAGAAGATCATTCCGGTCTGTGAGAGCCTAAAAAAGATGCTGGCGTTGGCCTTCGATGGGTTTCGAGGGCCAACAGAGAGATCTTCCAAGGAAGCGGAAGAGGTCAAAGATAAGCTTCATCAGTATTCTTCAGAGTTGACCAGTTTCATTATTTCAAAAAGTCCATCGGCCGAGAAAGGGAGGGAGTGGGCAAAACCTTATCTCTCGATCGCCTCCAGCCTGGATCGCATGACTTACAATATTGAGGGAATTTTGGATGGGCTAAGAGCGAAGTCTCAAAATCATATCCTCTTTAGTGATCAGGCGGTCAAAGAAGTGAACGACGTCTTTCAAGAAGCGATGAGGCTCTTAGAAAACCTTCCGAACCTCGTTACGACCCGGGATAAGCTCCTCGCTCAACGGATCGGAGAAGAGGGGAGGGTGATGCTCAAGATTGCAAATGGATATTCCGAGGTACATGAGGAAAGGTTAATTCAAGGAATTTGTGTGCCTAAATCCTCTCCGATTTACCTGGGCATGATTGAATCCTTAAAAGGGGTTATCGTCCATATTCTGGAGGTGAGCGGGAAGATCGTTGCCGTCTCATCCAGGCCAGGGCCAAGGATGTCATCCGTTGATCCTTGACGCTCCCGAAAGGGGTTCGCTAAGAATTAGTTTGACACCCTCTTTTTTTTACAATAAGATGAACCCTGATTCACAAAGTGAATAAATATTCTTAAAACTCGTCAAAGGTGAATGAGGATGCAGACTGAAAGAATAAGCAGGAAAGAGAGGGAGTATTTAGCACATCGTGAGGAGATTCTTTCGGCGGCCGAAAAGGTATTCGCGGCCAAAGGATTCTTTCCCACGACGATGAGCGACATTGCGCGGCGAGCAGAGTTCGGGACGGGAACGCTCTATAAGTATTTCAAATCGAAAGAGGAACTCTACTTCACCCTCATCGATGAGAAGGTGGAGGAGATCAACCGTTTGGTCAAGACTGAACTCTCACAGAGGAATTCGGCTGTCGAGAGGATCAAGAAAGTGCTTCGGCTTCAGTTCGAATTCATCGAGCGAAACCGGGATTTTTTCAGGATCTATGTTTCAGAGCGGAGTCGTTTTGAGTGGACCGTCAAGGATGATCTGGGAAAGGGTCTTCACGAAAAGATGGTCTCCTACATCGACATCCTATCCGAGGTCATCAGGCAGGGGATCAAGAAAGGTGAGTTCAGATCCATGGATCCAAGGGACTTGGCTCATGCCTTCGTGGGAATCGTGAATTCGTTTGTCTTCGAGTGGCTGATCAGTCGTGAACCCTATCCGCTTGTTTCAAAGTTGGATACAGTTTTAGAAATCTTTTTAGGCGGGGCGCAACAAATGGAAAGGAGGCGGTAGATCGATGAGAATGAAATGTTTAGTCGGATTCTTTTTGTGGGCAATGGTTTTCACAAGTGTTGCCTGGGCACAAGAACCTCAAAAACCTCTCACCCTTGAGGAAAGCATTAAGATTGCAATGGAAAGGAGCTTGATACTCCATTCAGCCGTGGTGGGGGTCGTAGGTTCTGAATTCAGGCGTAAGGAAGCAATCACCAATTTCCTTCCCTGGTGGACAGGACAATATGGCTGGGCGCTTAATAGCACACCCGTCACGGTAGGAGTCATACAGGCCTCGACTCCTGGTGTCGGCGTTCCCACGAGTAAGGATATCTACAATTTTGGTACTACCGTTTACCAACCCCTGTTTACTGGAGGGTTTAACCTGGCGACTTACCGTTCGGCGAAGATAGGGGTGGATCTCTCGAAAGAAACGGTGGAGACAGCCAAAAGGGATATTGTCCTCCAGGTGAGGGGGGGGTACTTCAATATCTTAAAGGCTGAAAAATTCTTAGATGTAGCAGAACAGGCGGTCAAACAATTCGAGGCTCAACTCGAAGTGACCAAGGCTTTTTTTTATGTTGGAATTGTTCCTAAAAATGATGTGCTTCAGGCGGAGGTCCGTCTGGCGAATACAAGGCAGGCCCTGGTTAAGGCAGCGAATGATCTGGCCACGGC
>Ga0105100_10001466_pt1 | contig 13860 bp, 9 predicted proteins | sample PPLLak12cMay2015_2_FD_87033 | JGI IMG/M metagenome (GOLD analysis project Ga0105100, IMG submission 87033) | Freshwater sediment microbial communities from Prairie Pothole Lake near Jamestown, North Dakota, USA - PPLs Lake P8 Core (1) Depth... | ecosystem: Environmental > Aquatic > Freshwater >...
TCTTAAGGTTATCAGAAACGCTCAGCCGCCCCGCGGAACGCAGCAGGGAACCGCGGCGAGCCCCGGCGACTCGAAACCCACGACGAGTGCCCCTTCGCCAGGGGATACAACAAAAAGCGACAGTACTCCCTAATTCCCTGGGCCTACGGTGAGTTTCTGTCCGACCTGGAGAGACTGATCCGGCCTCATGTTGTTCAACCGGCGAAGCTCTTCCACGCTCAGGTTGTAACGGAGGGCAATGCGGTAGAGGTTTTCCCCCGGAGCGACGGTGTGAACCCTTGTGGCGCCGGGTTTTGCCGGGGATTTGGGTGGAGGCGCTGGGGTTGGAGGGGCCGGCTGACTGACTTCGGGCTTCTTCTTTGTTGAGGCCGCTTCCTCCTTGATCTGGTTGATGTCCTTTTCAAGATGGCTGAGCCGCTCGTTCAGGTTCCGTGTGAGGCTGTCCAGTTTTTCCTGGACCTGCGGAGCCTCCTTTCCTTTGCTTTCCACTTTCGCCATCCTTTCCTCTAAGAGCCCTATCTTTTTGAGAAGAGGCTGAAGATCCACCTCAGGGCTCTTCTTCTCTCCTTGCGCCATGAAGAACAGCACCGCAAGCACCACGACCAAAACAATGGCGCCTACCACCACCAGGGACTTCCGGCTGTTTTGCCTCGGCACAAAGCCCCTTCTGCGCTGGTTCTCCTCATCCAAGATCACCGCTTCTTCCGAAAGCTCTTCCCGGGCCAGGTCCTTTTCAAAGCTTTCAATCGCTTCAGGCAGTGTGTCGTAGATGGACGTGAGTTTTTCGATGCCCAGGAGGGTCAAAAGGGCCATGATGTTTTTCGGCACCTGGGCTAATTTGACGGACCTGCCTTCCTCCTTGGCCCACTTGAAAAAGGAGATGAGCGTTGCAATACCCCGGCTGTTGATGTACTCGAGGTCCCTCATCATGAGGACAACGTTCCTCTTTCCCGTCTTCTTGACCTGCTCAAAGCCTTCGTAGAGCTCCTCGATGGCAAAGGAGTCAATCCTTGCCGCCAAAGCCACGATCACGACATCCCTGTCCTCAGTAATGGTCATTCGGAGAGCCATATGCCTACGCCCTGTCTTTCAAAAGTTCTTGCCTAATCCCCACTCCTCATATATAGCCAATTTCGGAAAACTACTATACCATGAATGACGCCTTTTATCATCATCAAACAGAAAAGACCCTCAGAAATCTGGAAAATGAGAACAGGCGTCTCCAGAAAGAGATCCTGAAAACCCGCCAGGAAACCGTTAGGGTCAGAGAGCTCATCGCCTTTCACGACCGGCTCGAGAAGGATTTCTTTTCCGCCGATTCGCTCGAGGAGCTGGTCATTACCCTCACCAACTGCCTCCAGCTCAGACCGGGCATTGATTTTGTGACCCTTGGCCTCACCCGGCAGTACCTGGAATCCAGCCTGGGTTCCCAGGAATTCATCGATCAGCTCTCCCTGCCCCGGGGCTTAGATCTCTTGCCCATCATGAATGAAGAGGACCTGACAAAGCATGTGGGGGAACAGCCTGTTCTTTTTGAAAAAACGCCGCTGGGGTCTTCAAGGTTTTTCTTCCCAGGCCATCACGATGAAATCCGGTCCCATGCCCTACTCCCATTGACTCTTCGCAAACGACTGATCGGATCCCTGAACCTCGGTTCCATCCGGAGCACCCACTTCTACTCCACGGCCGAAGGCCCTGATCTCCTGAATCGGCTGGCCGCAAAACTCGCCATTGCCGTGGACAACATCCTCTCCCACAGGAGGGTCACCCTTCAAAAAGACCTGCTGGATCAGGAGATTCGCAGGGCAGCCCTTCTTCAAGAGGACCTCTTGCCATCCCCCTTTTCCGGACCCGGCTCCCTCAGAATTACGGCTTATTTTCAGCCCCGCCACGAGCTCGGCGGCGATTTCTATGATTTTCTCCCCTTGGATTCTGAAAAAGTGGCCCTTTTGATTGCCGATGTGTCAGGACACGGCTTCGCTGCAGCGCTCATCGCTGCCATGCTGAAATTCACCTTTCAGATGATTGCCCCTGAAGAGCCTTGTCCTGAAGCGATTGTTTCTCGCATCAACGAGAGGTTCTGCCGAATCCTCAAACAGGATGACTTCATCACCCTTTGCTGTGCGATTCTTGACACCAAGGCCCTGTCCGTGGCTTTAGCCAGAGCAGGCCACCCGCCTCCTTTTCTCTACAGGCCGGCTGAACACACGACCCTCAAGCTCCAACCCTCAGGGCCGCCCGTAGGTCTTGATCGCGGGGCGATCTACGAACGGAGTCAAGTGGAATGGAACCCGGGGGATGTCCTGTTGTTTTACACGGACGGAGCGACGGAAGCGCTTCTGGGCAAAGGCAGCACCGGCGGGTTGGAGGAAGTCGTCCTGAAGCTGGAACCAGGGCTCTCTGGGTCGGAAATTTCTCAAAAGCTCCGCTCGGAATTGGAAAAGATCAAAGAAGCGGGAGGCCTGGAGGATGATGTGACCCTCCTCACGGTGTCGCTCTGAAGAAAGCAGGGAGCGTAGGGCTGAGAGCTCAAATCCCCCTTACTCCCCCTTTACGAAAGGGGGAAATCCGCCCCATGTCCTCCCCTCAGTAAAGGGGAGACAGAGGGAGTTTTACATGGGCACCTGAGCAAATTTATTGGGAGCAAACAGAATGCAGAAAAAAACTCCCCGGACACAGGGTCCGAGGAGTTTTTCATTTTTCAGGTTAACGAAGACTCGGTCCGGCTTAGAGATCGAGCCAGGAGTCCGAGTAAAGGCTGTGGCCCAGGATCACCCTCGAGGTTTTCACATAGCCCTGAAGCTCCTTGGAAAGAGAGCCCACGTCCACTGACTCTCCGTCCATGACCTTGTGGATGAGCTCTACCACGTCCGGCCTCTTTCCCCGGGCAATGGCGACCAGCTTGTCGTCATAGGCATCTGCAATGCAGGAGTACATCCCTTTCCTCTCCAGCATGACCATGTAGGTCTGATTCAAAATGCCTCTCAGATGGTCCGGAGGCCCGTTCGAAACGTTGGACAGCCCGCACGTGGACTTGATGCCCGGGAACATGTCCGCCAGCATCTCCTGAAACGCCAGTAGGCTCATGAGTTGAGGCTGCTGGATATTCACCGGCGTGACGATTCCGTCCACAAAAATGTCCTCGTTCGGAACCCCCGCCTCATTGGCCGCATAAATCAATTCCGCTGCAAGCGCTCCCCGCTCGTTCTCATCCCTCGGCAACCCCTCCGGCCCCCACATGAGGGCAATCATGTTGGCCTTGTACTTGACGGCCAGGGGAATGAGCTTCTCGTACCGTTCGGGCCTGCACATGATGGAGTTGATAATCGCCTTTCCCTTGTGAATCGCCAGCCCGGCTTCCATGGCTTCGACGTTGGATGTGTCCAGGCACAGGGGAGGCGTATCTCCAATGGTATCCTGGACCGTCTTCACCACGAACTGCATGAGCTCCGGTCCGCCTTTCCTCGCAGGGCCCAGGTTGATGTCGATCCAGTCCACGCCTTTTTCCTTTTGCCTTTTCGCTTCTTCTGCGATGGGGCCGGGATCTTTTTCCTTAAAGGCTTTTCCAATGACCCTGTTAATCACATTGAGATTTTCACCGATCAATAGCATGAGCTTTCCCCCTTTACTTCACCCTTTCTTTGAGAAATTTGGGTATCAAGGACGCATCCCTCGGGCCGATGATCACTTCCCAACCGGGCAGATCCTCTTCCATATCCCCGCTGATCGAGGCGGCATAGCCGGGAATAATGATCTTCTTGTGAGCAATCTTGTCTGCAATGCCGCTCTTTTTCACAAAGGAGGCCACTGCATCTCCGGAGAACTTGCCGGCCGCCCATGCCGTCATCACGGACAAGCCTTCCGTGTCCATAATCAGGAGCCACGTGGGCACCCGGCTTCCTTCGATTTCACCACTCACGATGAAGTAGGTCAGGGAGAAATTCGTGGTGATACACAGAGGGGAGTTCTCGTTGGGAGCCCCGATCTCGTAGATCCCCTGAGTGACCGTCATCGGCCTCTGCGGGTCGGTGTAGATGTTCAGCCTTTCCAGAAGCAAGGGGAACAAGCTCTCCCCCTTGAAATCCGAAAGCACCACGATTCCTGCGTACTTTGCGATGAGCATGGCCGCCAGGACCGTTTCCATATCCAGGTTAGCCGCCATCTCGCAGGGAAACGCAATGGTCGGGAAACCGAGAGAGCGGTTGCCCGCCTTGAGGGGCGCCCTGCGGATCGCGACCTGATCCTGCAGCACCTGCTTGGGATCCCTGGCCCCGGAATCCAAGACCAGGTCTTTCAATCCCATGCCCGTCAACTTGTCGCTCAAGGCAATGAGGTTTTGAAGGTTGTCCGCCTTCACCGCCAGGGGCAGTCCCTTTTCTTTGGCAAGCTTCCCCATGGCCTCCGCGTTCTGAGCCGTGGCCGCATAAAGCAGCGGCTTCTTGAAGGCGCAACCCTCAACAGCCGCCTTCATGACATCCGCCTTGTCGGTCATGAGAACAAGATTGAACTCGCTTGTTTCCGCAATCTTCTTTGCCGCAGCGGCAAAGGCGGCGGCGTTGCCGTCCACATCCTTCAACGCCACGAGTTCGGGTCTCAGGTTCAGCCCCACCCTCTCATACTGAAACGCGTTCCACTCCTTGAGCTTTCGGTCAAGGGCCGCCCCGTCCATGTCGGATTGGACCAGCGCTGCAATACCGGTGGGGTTGTAGAAGGTCTTTTCATGTCTGAACATGACTGTTTCGCCGCCGATCTTGAAGGCCCTCACCCCTGCGCCGATGGCCACCTGCCGGATGGGAGGGGCCGAGGCTTCGGACAGTTTCTCCTTGGCCTCTGCCGACACGTACGGGCAAGAGTCGAGCTCGGCCTTTGCAGCAGCCAGGTTCATGGCAAACGCCAGGCAAGTGGGAACCCCGCATTCCCCGCAATTCGTCTTCGGCAAGAGCTTGAAAATTTGAATTCCCGTCAGTCCCATAGTTTTCTCCTATCGTTGTTAACCCACAATGGATTCCATTTTCAGAGCCGGATGATCTTTTTCTTTGAGGAAGGGCATGATGTCCGCTTCCGTGATTCCCACCGTCTCATCGGCAATGCGGTCGATGAGGTCGGGCACGCCCAATTCCTTGCCTCGCCTGAGCAGCCGCTCCCGAAGCTCTTCTTTCAGTGACTTGGGCATCCAGACCAGACGGAGCAATCCGCCGTCGCCTACGATGAACTTCCTCTGGGTGATGTTGTACTTGGAATGACCCACAAACCCAGGAGACGATTGACCGCCGCCCATGACGCCGGCCAGGGTCGTGAACTTCATTCCGCAGGGAGTCTCTCCGGTGTAGTCCCGGTTCACCGTCATGATCCCGTTGCAACCCGGGATCACCGCGGCAATGCACTCGCAGCACCCGCAGGTGGTCATGGGATCAAAAACCAGGCTGTAGAAATTGTAGTGGTCAATGGTCTGGCGTGACGCCTTGAACAAGAAATCGTTCACCCCTTTCCACTGCCCCAGCTTGGGATCCAGGCACTCGCCTTTCAGCACCGGCTGGTTCGGACCTGTGGGATTGATCTCAAAAGAGGCCTTGCAGTCCATCCAGTTGTAGGCCCCGCACAACCCGGTTCGCTCAGGGCTGATGACGCACACATGGCTTGGCGCAAAGGACTGGCAGAGAGTGCAGGAGTAGTAAGTCTCCACCGCCTCGTCCGTCATCTTTTCCACGCGGTCGTCTCTCGTTTTGTATTCCGCCCTGGCCCTTGCCGTGAGCTTGTCCACGTCCTCTTTTTTCGTGTAGAGCGTCACCTGGATCTTGTCCAGAATGCTCCCGAAGTCCTGGTGGAGCTTGGCATGCAGAATGGTGCCGATGTGTTTGAGAGAGAATCCTTTTTCCACGGCCTGCTCGCCCACACGGATCCAGGCGATATCCCTCTGCCCGATGTGCATGACGCCCTGGGCATAGTTGATGAGGTGGTGAATCTGCCGCTCCAGGATGGGCTCAAAATCAGGCTGCATCTTGCGACCCGCCACCTGGACATACATCCCAAGAGGCAAACGCGACCCTTTTTTCACGTCTTTGATGTCAGGGCCCACGAGTTCGACTTTCCCGTCTTCGATCGCGTTCATCTCAGCCATTTTGCAGAGCTCGGTGCACTGGGTCTTTCCACCGCCCGTCTCCAGATACAGATCGTCCTTGCGAACCCGTTCCCCTTCGAAGGCCGGACCATAGGCCAGGGGGATGTCCACCTTGGCCACACTGACTTTGAGGCCTCGAATCTCAATGGACTTCGAAGGCATGTCATCGTGAAGGACGTTTGCCACCACGTGCTCGTAGGTGCAGACTCCGGTGGGGAGGATTTCAGGAATGTCCGTGTCGGAAATGGTCGGGAATCCCCAGTTGACGCAGCCGGCCGCATTGGCCGCCCATTCCGCGTTGACCTCTCCCAGGGCATTCACAAAGGCGAACACGCGGTCCTTCTGGTACTTGAGCTGTTTCTTGTAATCTCCGGGCTGAATGCCGCCAAAGGCCATGCCGGCGCGGTTCGCAAAACCCAGGGCAAACACCGCAGCCGAAATATCCGGACCAAAAGGAACGAGACGGGTGTTCCAGCCGATCTGCACCTTTTCCTGCACGAGCTGCTGGGCAAAGGTGGTTCCGTTCTGGTTGGCGGCCATGAAGACGTAGATGGTTTTGAGCTGGTATTCCTCGGCCATCTTCTTCGCCGTTTTAGAATCCGGGGCCGCGCCCACAATCGCTGCAAATCCGGGAGCCGTGCCGTCCACAAACTCGACGCCTCTTTTCCTCATGATCTTGTCGTCCGCTGCGCCGAGCCAGAGCTTTCCGTTGTCCAGATCCGGGTCTTCCACTTCCGGTTGGTAGAAGTTAGGATCTTCCACGTATCGAATCGCCTCCACGATCTCCTCGGCAAAGAGGGCCGCCATGCCTGCGTCTAGGAGCGGGCCAAGATAGGGAACGTGACAGTCCTTCTTGATGTGGGGCGGTAAAAGCTTTCGCGCAAACTCGAGGGGCTTTCTCGCAGAATCCAGGTCCGTCACTTTCATTCCTGTCAGGGAATAAATGATCGGCAAGAAATAGGCCGTGTTGGGAAAGGCTATTTTCTGGGCTCCACCGAACGTTTCCAGGGCCTGCTTGTATTTTCCTTCCGCCTTCGAGACGATATTGTAAGCACCCTGGATCGCTGCAAACGCTACTAGTTTCGACATACCTTGTTTCCTCCCTTCTTAAGAGGTATTGAAATGATCGTTTCTTATTCTCGAGCCCTAAGGGCTTTCACTCCGTAATCGTATGAGACATAGATCTCAACCGCGCCTGTGGATCCGGTCGAGGTTCTTGGCCAGCCGGTCCACCAGGCTTTCAGGCTCTTTGGCCAGACGCTTGGCCGCCTTCTCTTCTTCCCTGGCTTTCTTCGCGGCAGCGGCCTCTTCTTTTTCCTGGGCCTTTTTTTCCTCCAGAACCTGATCTTTGTCCTGAACAGCCGCCTTTTCCTTGGCCCTCTTTTCTCTCAGGGCCTGGAGCTCATCTTTCTCTTTGGCGGCCGCTTCGACTTTTTTCCTGGCCTCTGCTTCGGCTTGCGCCTTTGCATCCGCTTCAGCCTTTGCTTTGGCCTGGGCTTCGGCCTTCGCCTTGTCTTCCACTTCCTTCCTGGCTCCTGCCTCAGCCTCTGCCTTGGACCTGGCTTCTGCTTCCGCTTTGGCCTTGGCCTCCGCCTCGGCTTTGGCTTTAGCATCCGGCTCCGCTTTGGCCTTGGCTTCCTCAGCCTTAGGCTTGAGCTCCACAACCTTTTCTGCAGGCTTGGCCGGCGCTTTGGGTTTTTCCTCTTTCTTGGGCGCTGCTGCAGCTTTGGCCGGCGCTTCCTCTTTGCCCACCGCGGTCTGCGGTTGCGGTGAAATCGAAATCAGATCCGCTTCCTTGAGGGGAAGCTTCTTGACAACGGGATTCACATCCGTTGCAGCACCCCCTTTCACCATTCGGTCGATGAAAGAGCGAACGAGCTTCACGCTTTCCGGGTGCCGCAGGATCACCACATCCGAACCGGCCATGAGGTAGCACGTGGCCGCAACGCTCTCCATGAGGATCCCCCTTTTCTCGGGGTCTCCAAGGGTCGGGGCGTCCTCAAGGGATTGACCGGCTTCCTTGCACTTCCAGATCTCATTGCCCACATTGGAGATCATCGGGATCTGGAGCTTGTCGTCTTCCTGGGTCAGGGCCGCCATCCGGATCCGTTCCATCACGGAGTAAGAGTACTCCAAACCGTAGCCGAGTCCACCGGTGGTAGGATCAACAACGATCTTGTTGGTGGCCACGCCGAGGTTCCCGAGCAGAATGTTCAGCTGCTTGGCCAGATTGACGTCGATGGGAGAGGAAGCGACAATGATGTGCCCGTAGGCAAGAGCGCTGGCTCCCACGCCCTTGTGGTTCCCTTCTTCCACCGGGGAGAGGGAAACATTCTTCCCTTGGCAGGTCTCGGAAATCTTCTTGAGCACTTCCTCGTCCTTCTGGTTGCTCGCGGTACCCCAGACGACCACAGGAACATCCACCGCATCGATCACCTTTTTTGCCACTGCAGCCGCTTCATCCGGTTTCCTGTCCATTCCGTTGGGATCGATGCTCTTCATTTGCAGGACTACGATATCGGCGCCATAATCCTTGACACATTTCTTGGCCCACGCCTCGGGTGAGGAAATTACATCCTTGAACGGCTCTACTGCAGCAGCAGGCCAGTCTTTTGAAGGATCGTAATCCCAGATCTCCATGGCGATCTTGGGCGGGTTGGGCATTTTCCCTTCAAAGACATAGAACGGGTAGGATTCCTCTCCTCCCAAGGTGAGGGTCCCTTTCCCTGTCCCGATGGTCGTAGTCCCTATCTTTCCAGAATAGGGTTGCTTTGGAAATTCAAAGGCCAATGTCGTTCCCTCCTTGTTTAATGAGAGTGTGATCTTAAATCCGATCCACTCGGATTTCAGTAAGCAAACAAATCAAAACCGGACGCACAAAGATCATCCGTGCCCCCGGTTTCAATAAACGCGAGCGCGCAGCGATGGTCCAAAAGACGCCTGTTTTGTTGAGATACGAAGGAACCGGGCAATAAAACAAGTCCCAACGCCCTATGGGGAAAAGAAAAATCCTCTCCAAAAACGAATTTTCACCATATTGAAGTGAAAATGCCTTGTCAAGAAGTTTTTGCCTGTAAATTGAAGGCGTTTCCCATTCAAAAGGTCTACATTTGGTAGGGTGTAGAAGAGAACCACAACATCTTGCTGTCACAGAATGGCTTCGAAAATCTTGAACGCCTTTTCCACGGCTTTGCTTTTCATCGTAAGCTGGGTCGTCGGCTTTCCGCTCAAATCGAATTCCCTGATCAGCGGATCGTCAGGGATGATTCCGGAGAGCTCGAGCCCGAACTCCTTGGCGCTCTTCTCGATATCCGCTTCCTGATTCTCTTTCGCCTGATTGACCACAAACGCCTTTTTCTTGATGTTCAGCGGTAGTTCTTGGGTGAGCTCGAGGATCCTGGCAGCGGCCTGAATTCCTCTCCGGCTCGGGTCGGAAACCACGAGGAGAAGATCGATGTTGTTGGTCGTGAGCCGGCTGATGTGCTCCATTCCTGCTTCATTGTCCACAACGATGTAGGCGTAATTATTGATGAGTCGATCCAAGTAATTGGTGAGCAGCGTGTTGGCGGCACAGTAACACCCGGGCCCCTCGGGCCTTCCCATAACCACAAGATCGTATCCCTTGGCTTCCACTAGGGCCTGCTCCAACTTCATTTCCATAAAGATATCTTTGGTCATTCCCGCGGCCACACCCTTCTTCATCTCCTCGCGGGCATCCCCGAGAGTCTCCTCAACCTCCAGCCCGAGAACTTCATTGAGGTTGGCATTCGCATCCGCATCCACCGCCAGCACGGGCACCTTTCCTTTTTCCACAAGGTACTTAACCAGTAAACCGGCGACCGTTGTTTTTCCTGTCCCGCCTTTTCCAGCCAAGCCAATCGAGTAAGCCATGAGCTCCTCCTAATACGCACTCTTGGACGCAACCAAGATCTGTTTGAGCCCGGACTGGGGGTGTGGTCTCTGGCGAGCTCGCAACCGGAAATGAACTCATCCCGTCAACCGCCCACTTGCCTTCGAACCTTCCCCAAAGCAGGCGCAGACCTTCAAGCCAACCGGAGGGTCTGTACCAAAGGGCTTACACCATAACCCACTGACTTTTCGGCGCCGATGAATGCCACTGAAAAAATGGTTGCGGCTCTTAAGAGACCACACCCCCAGTCCGGGCTCAGGAACCGCAACCCAGTTTGCCACTAAGTTTTTTTCGAACCACTTAATCGGGAGATTTTAGTTGCCATCCATATAAGATTTTTCTAATATCCAGGCACCGTTAAACCAAGAAGACACCCCGCCATGAGCCACAGAAAAGACATATGGGCAGATGTGTCCAGGAGTCTAGAATCTAAGATGAGTAAAGGGGAATTCAAGACTTGGTTCTCCCGCACTTCATTAAAGAGATTCGACCCTGAAGTGGTGGTTCTAGAAGTACCGAACAAATTCGTGGCGACCTGGTTAAATGATAACTACCTGATCGACATTAAAAAGTCATTTAAGAAAATCGCCAAGGTCTCCCCTAGCATCCACTTTTCTTATGATCATGATGCAATGGAAAAAGAGCCCCGGGAGGTTGAGAAGTCGGACAGCTACCTGAAACGCAGGCTCAATCCTTCCATGACCTTTGAGACCTTCCTGACAGGGGAGTGTAACCGATTTGCCTGGTCCACAGCACGAGAGGTTGCGGAGAAAAGAACAGAAGAGTACAATTTGTTGTATCTTTATTGTGTGAGCGGATTAGGAAAGACTCACCTTCTTCACGCCATCGGGAACCATCGGCTGAAAAAGAATCCCCGTTGCCGTTTGAGGTATCTTTCCTCTGATGCCTTTAGTTCGGATTTCACTTACTCTATAAAGAATGATAGGCTGGTTCATTTCAGGTCGGAGTTGTCAAACCTTGATCTTCTGCTTTTCGATGACATCCATCACCTGGCCAATCGCGAGAAAACACAAGAGGAGTTTCTTTCTATTTTCAATGCCCTTTACAGTCAAAAGCAACAGCTTGTCGTTACCGGTGACAGTGCCCCCAATAAACTGAGAAACATCAACCCGGAGTTAAAATCCCGCCTCGGTTGGGGTTTGTTGGTGGACATTGACGATCCGGACCAGGCTCTGAAGATCTCTATCATCCAGAAAAAGGCTGTTGAAGATAATCTCAGTCTGGCTGAAGATGTGGTGTTTTTCCTGTCAAATTCGAGTGGTGATATTAAGAACCTTTTGAAAAACATGATTCGTGTGCAGACTTTCGCGTCGCTCAGCGACGAACCTGTAACTATCTCTACAGTCAGGACTTTGATGCGGGATAGGAATAGAAGTGAGATCACCCTTGAAGATATTATGACCACTACAGCCGGGTACTTCAATATTTCCATGAGTGACCTTCTCTCCAACAAGAAGAATCGGATCTATTCGTATCCTCGGCAACTGGCTATGTATCTGGCCAGAAAATTTACAAATCTTTCTTTCAAGGAAATTGGGAATTCCTTTAATCACAAGGATCATTCCACGGTGATCCATGCGCTCAGAAAGGTCGAAAAAGAAAAGGATGAGAAGAAGGACGTTCCAAAGGATTTAAGTAAGATTGAAAGCCTCCTGGGTTGACATTTTCACGACAAGGTTTTCAGTAAGAGAACAAAATATTGTATGACAAGGGATGGGAATAAAGAGAATAGGAAAAGGATGCTTGGATTGGAGTGAAAGATTTTTCGTGATTCTATCGGCTTATTTCAGTTTTCAACAAACCAACACCCCTGATGATGTATGATGATTAGAAGATCTTGGAGGTAATTATGGAAATAAGAATAGACAAAGATGAACTTATGAAAGCGGTCGCCAGAGTACAGAGCATCATCGAGAAAAGAAGCAATATGCCTATTCTCTCCATGATTCTTCTTTCAGCGCAGGAAGCATCAATCCAGATCTCGGCCACAGATCTTGAGATCAGCTTGCAGCAACGAATCCCGGCTGAAGTGGCGCAGCCGGGAAGTGTGACGATTTCCGGACGAAAACTTTTCGAGATTTTAAAAGAGAGCAAGCATCCAAGTATTCATATTAAAGAAAAGGAAAATAATTGGGTTTTTATTTCTGATGAACGGGCAAAATACAATCTGGCAGCGCTTTCCGCCGAAGAATATCCGGTCTTCGTGGAGCCCGAGGATGTTCCTATGGCTCAACTTGACGGAGAGCTCCTGGGAGAAATGATCAACAAAACGATATATTCCGTTACCCTCGAGGAAGCCGGATTCAAGCTCTCCGGGATTTTCACAGAGAAGGTCGTGCGTGAAGGAAAGACTTATCTCCGAATGGTTTCCACCGACGGCCACCGTCTGTCTTTGATCGACAAAGAGGTCAAGGATATTGAAAAGATCAAACTGGACGGCGGAGTCATGATCCCTAAAAAGGGCATGGCGGAACTGAGTAAACTGGCGAGCGAAGGGGGAACCATTGAATTAGGTTTTAAGCAGAGCAACTGTGTTGCGAGGAAGGAGAATTCTTTGATTGTGATCCGGTTGCTTGAAAGCAAGTTCCCTGACTACAGTGCCGTGATCCCGAAAAAGATCAAAGGAGTGGTTAAAGTCAAAAGGGAAGATCTCCTGGATGGAATGAAAAAAATGATCATTCTTGCCACAGAGACCTACAGGGGGGTGAAGGTGAGCCTCGATAAGGGCGGCCTGGAGTTGGTCTCCATTAACCCCGACTTGGGGGATGCTCAGGAGAAATTGGAGGTGGAGTACAAGGGAGAGCGTCTGGAAGCAGGATTTAATCCCCGCTACTTCATCGACGTGCTCCAGAACATGGCCACGGAGGTTGTGGATCTGGGTTTTATCGACAATTCGAGTCCCTGCGTGATTAGAGGAAAAGACGACGAGGGGTTTCTCGGTTTGATTATGCCTATGAGGCTGTGAAATGGCGGATCGAAATTCAAGTTACGGCGCAGCGGACATTAAAGTTCTGGAAGGCCTGGCGGCTGTACGGAAAAGGCCGGCCATGTACATTGGAAACACGGCCTTTGAAGGGTTGCACCATCTGGTTTACGAGGTGGTGGACAACAGTATTGACGAAGCGCTGGCGGAATACTGCAACTTTATCGACATCAAGATCCTTGGGGACAACAGCGTCGAGGTGTTTGACAACGGCCGAGGCATTCCCGTGGACATGCATGAAACCGAGCAGGTTCCTGCCCTTGAAGTCGTGATGACCAAGCTCCACGCCGGGGGCAAGTTCGACAACAAGAGCTACAAGGTCTCCGGAGGGCTGCACGGGGTAGGCGTGTCGGTAGTCAACGCCCTGGCGGAGTTTCTCGAAGTGGAAGTGTACCGGGACGGCAAGATTTACTTTCAGCGCTTTGAGAGGGGCGATAAAGTCACGGAACTGAAAGTCATCGGGGAGACCGCCAAGAAGGGCACGAAAGTCCACTTCAAACCGGATCCTGACGTTTTTGAAACCTTGGAATTTGATTTTGAGACCCTGTCCCGCCGAATGAGGGAGCTCGCTTTTCTGACCCGGGGTGTCAAGATACAGATCGCGGACGAGCGCACCGGGAAATCCAAAGAGTTCGTGTACGAAGGGGGGATCAAGTCTTTTGTTCAGTATCTCAACAAGAGCAAAGCCGTTCTTCATCCGGATCCGGTCTACATCAGCGGAGAAAAGAACAACGTGATGATGGAGGCATCGTTTCAGTACAACGACTCCTACAACGAAATCATCTGTGCCTTTGCGAACAACATCAACACCCGGGAGGGGGGGAGCCA
>Ga0105100_10001467_pt1 | contig 13847 bp, 9 predicted proteins | sample PPLLak12cMay2015_2_FD_87033 | JGI IMG/M metagenome (GOLD analysis project Ga0105100, IMG submission 87033) | Freshwater sediment microbial communities from Prairie Pothole Lake near Jamestown, North Dakota, USA - PPLs Lake P8 Core (1) Depth... | ecosystem: Environmental > Aquatic > Freshwater >...
ACCGATGATGCGTCGCTTGTCTGCGAGGCGGATGGGATCGATGCGATCATCGAGTCGACAGGGACGATCGAGTTCGGTGCCGCCGTCGTCCAGAACGCGGTTAAGCACGGAAAGCACATTGTCGTCTTGAACTGCGAGCTGGACGCGACCCTGGGGCCGATCCTGAAGGCCTATGCGGACGGCGCCGGTGTCATCTACTCGAACAGCGATGGCGATGAGCCGGGGGTTGCTATGAACATGATCCGGTTCGTAAGATCGATCGGGCTGAAGCCTGTCGTGGCGGGCAACCTCAAAGGCCTTTACGATCCCTACAGGACACCCGAGACTCAACGAGGATTCGCGGAACACGTTCATCAGAAGCCCTCCACGATGACCTCGTTCGCCGACGGCACAAAGTTGTCCATGGAGCTGACGGTCCTGGCGAACGCCACAGGATTCCGGGCGGGACAGCGGGGGATGTACGGGCCGGGCCTGAAGCATGTCAATGAGAGCGGCGCTTTCTTCCTCGACAAGCTCAGGGACGACGGCCTGGTCGATTATCTGCTGGGGGCGGAGCCGGGGAATGGAGCTTTTGTCCTGGGATATTCGAGAGACCCTGTGAAGGCCGCGTATCTCCGCTACCTGAAGATGGGAGAAGGTCCTCTTTACGTTTTTTACAGGCCGTTCCATCTGCCCCAGCTTGAGGTCCCCCTGACTGTCGCCCGGGCCGTGCTTTTCAACGACGCGACCGTTACGCCGATAGGAAAACCCACTTGCGATGCCGTCGCCGTCGCCAAGCGCGACATCAAGGTCGGCGAGGTCCTTGACGGCATTGGCGGTTTTACGTGCTATGCGCTAATAGAGAACTACGATGTCAGCCTCCAAGAGAACGCCCTGCCGATGGGGGTATCGGAAGGCTGCCGACTTAAGGAAGATGTACCGAAGGATGGGCTCATTACCTATGATCATGTGATCCTGCCCAAGGATCGCTTGTGCGACAGATTGCGCCAAGAGCAACGTGATCTTTTTTTAAGAAACTAGCCGAAGATCGGAGCATTCATCGCTCGCTGAGGAGGATTGGCCATGAAAGTGGTCCTATTCTGCGGGGGCCTCGGGATGAGGCTGCGGGAGTTCTCGGACGCCATCCCCAAGCCGATGGTCCCTATCGGCTATCGACCCATCATTTGGCATCTGATGAAGTACTACGCCCATTTCGGGCACAAGGATTTTATCCTTTGTCTGGGATATCGAGGGGATGTTTACAAGAAATACTTCCTTGAGTACAACGAATGCATGTCCAATGACTTCACCCTGTCCGAAGGCGGCTCCAAAGTGGAGCTGAGAAACAGCGATATTTCGGATTGGCGGATAACGTTTGCCGACACGGGTATTCACTCCAATATCGGGCAGAGACTGTGCCGGGTCCGAAAGTACCTTCAAGGTGACGAAACATTCTTGGCCAATTATAGCGATGGTTTGACGGACATGGACCTGGACAAGCAGCTTGAGCACTTCAAAGCCCACAATAGAACGGCCGGCTTCCTGAGCGTCAAACCCAACTTGACCTATCATACGGTGTCCATGAAGAACGAGATCCTCGTGGGCGAGATGAGACCCTTCAAGATGTCTGAAATCCGGGTGAACGGAGGGTTCTTCATACTGAGGCACGATATCTTCGAATACATCAACGAGGGGGAAGAGCTTGTCCAGGAGCCCTTCTATCGATTGATCGAGAATGAGCAATTGATCGCCTACCAATATAACGGTTTCTGGGGGGGGCTGGATACGTTCAAAGACAAGCAAATGTTCGATGATCTCTTCGAAAAGGGCAATCCACCTTGGCAGGTTTGGGGCTCGGAGGGCAACGATTAGGTCTGCAGGCCGAGTGGAAGCGAGACGACTCCGCATGAATGACGGGGAGCATGCTTTGACGCATCCGCCTCGACCCCGAGAAAAGCAGCCCGCGGAGGTCAAGAAGATCGTTTTTTTCGGCCTGTTCGGGCAACAGAACCTGGGGAACGATTGCAGCCTGCACGCTATTATCGAACAGACCCGGATCCGTCTGCCGAACGTGGAGACAGGGTGCGTTTGCACCGGCCCTGAAGAGATCGGAGCAAGGTACGGGATCCCGGTTTTCCCGATGTACGCGAAGCCTGATAAAGGCCGGAAGAGGGGAAAAGAATCCCCGATTGGCTTCCTGATAGGGTTCGCTGTGCGGGCCTGGAGGGAATGGTCTCACGGGGTTGGAGCATGGAAGTTCCTCAAGGGAAGCGACATGTTCATCGTGCCGGGGACCGGCCTGCTGGTCGACCACACGACGGGGTATCGTGGCTATCCCTTTTACCTGTTCAAGTGGTCGCTGATAGCGAGATGGTGCGGATGCAGGTCCCTCATCATCAGCATAGGGGCCGGCCCCATTGATCATCCCTTGAGCCGCTGGCTCATCAAGTCCGCCCTTTCATGGGCGTCCTATAGGTCCTATCGTGACGACTTCTCCAGGCGGTACATCGAGAGCATCGGCTTTAAGACGGGCGGTGATCCAGTCTATCCTGATCTGGCTTTCAGCCTCCCGAAGAGCCTGATATCCGAACAGCGGCATCCCCAGGGCCCAAGGCCAGTGATAGGTGTCGGTGTGGTGGATCACTCCGGTCCAAGAGGCCAGCTCACGAGCTGTGGCCATGATCCCTATCGGGACTATCTTAACAAGTCGGCGACCTTCATCGCGTGGCTCCTCGAACATGACTATCCCGTAAGGATGCTCCTCGGGGACATCAAGTATGACAGCCGTGTCAAGCAGGACCTGATCGAGTTGCTTGGAAAGCAAGGACTGAACGATTGCGAGGGGAGGATTATCAATGAGAAGATCGCTTCCCTTGAAGACCTGATATCACAGCTTGAGAGGATCGACATCGTCATATCGCCCCGATTTCACAATATTATCCTGGCGCTGATGCTCAGCAAGCCCGTGATCGTGCTCTCTCACCATTATAAGTTCGATTCGCTGATGGACGCGTTGGATCTGGCCGACTACTGTCTGGCCATCGACGGCCTGGATGTGAACCGGCTGACCGAGCGGTTCGTTGAAGCCGTGAAGGACAGTGAGGCCTTAAGAACGTCCATCAAGGGAAAGTGTGAGGAATACCGAAGGGCGTTGGACCACCAATACGACCTGATATTTGGCGAGCCTGGGGGCCCCGCCCGCGGTCCATCTCGGGACGTGTCCGGGTGATCCCAAGCTCGAATCCAGGCTCGCGACGTCGGCGGGTGAACAGGGTGTTCCCCCCGATCGCCGCGACGACGTCTTCAATCCCGCAAGTCCCGTCCATACTCCGTGCTGGCTCCCCTGGATCTGGCCGGGCGTTCTCCTTCCGCCCATGACGGGCAGATCCTCCGTCGTCTTGACCTAACCTCTTGACAAGCTAGAGAATAGGGAGCAACATGATCAGCAGAAGGAAAAGGCCTTCGGGGATTACTCGGCCCCCAGGCCCAGGTCATTCAACGAAAATCAACAAGAAGCTTGACCATGCCGCCCATGTGCCGCATGAGGCCCCCCAGGGAATGGATGCGCCCCACGCAACCCGACGACATCAACATCTCCTGCTCAGGGAGGCATTCCGTCATTCAAGAGACTATGCTCTCGAATATCAAGGGAACAGCCCGCGCGCTCATTTCTTCAACACCCGGATAAGAAGGGTGTCCGAATTGTGCCGGGGATTCGATCGCGGAAGAGTCCTGGACATCGGCTGCGGCCCGGCCATAGTCGGCAGCCTTTTTCGGGGAAGAAAGGTCGAATATCATGGGGCTGATATTTCGGAGCACATGATCGGGATCTGCCGCGAAAGCTATGGCCGCGATCCTCAGTTCCTGTTCTCCGTTCAATCGGTCGAAGAGTTGGGATTCTGGGACGCGAGTTTCGACATGGTCCTCTGCCTGGGCGTATTGGAATATGTGCTTGACCAGAAAGCGGCGATCCGGGAAATGACCCGCGTACTGAGACCAGGGGGGATCTTGATCGCTACGATGCTGAACAGAATGAGCCCCTGTGCCCTCTGGGAACGCTGGGTCCACCTCAAGTTATCCCTGGCTCTCGGAAAAGCTGTACGGATCATCAAGACGCCGAGGCTCGAGTCCGCGGCCCCGGGGGTTAACCGGGGAATGCGGCCGCGCACCTTGCTCTTAGGTGAAGGGGCTTTTAGGAACCTCATGACGTCCGGTGGTCTGCGGATCGAAGACGCCCTCGCCTACAGTTTCTGTCTTATCCCCTCTCCCTTGGATGCGCTCGTTCCAAGATTATCCGTGTTTGTGAGCAGGAACCTGGAATGCCTCTGCCGGAGTCCGCTCAGGTTCCTTGGCCGGGGCATCATGGTGAAGTGCAGAAAGGGACTCGAGGAGGACCGGCCTTAGGTCAGACCGTGGACGGGCCGGGGCACGAAAGAGAGAGGGCCCTGAGGGTCCCCGGGGTCCTTCATGTCCTCTCCCGTGAGAAAATATGCGGCAAGAGTGATAAGACGGCTCGAACGGACTCGAAGCTGCGCTGGAGAACAGCCACCAAGACGACGTAAAGGACTGCGGCTATGACCGAGGTGAGAGCAACCCGGATGAGGGGGCCAAATGAAGTGACGACCTCCTTTAGCCAGAGCAGCCAGCAGGCGCCGACGGCCGACCCGGCGATGAAGTAAGGCCATAGGCTGCGCGTCAAAGGTCGAAGGCTCATCTTAATGGGGCGTCCCCCGTACCAGATCGAAGGCAGGAGAAGGATATAAGTACGCAGGCTGAAAGCACCAGCCATGGCGACCGCCCCTGACGGGGCCGCCATAAAGAACGCGATCACGGTAACTATGGCCGCACAGATATTCCATCGCAGCCACCGATTGGGCGTTCCTAGAGATAGATGGAGCCAAGAATGCGTCCCATAGAGAAGCTGCGCGGCAATACCGGGGCCAAATGCGGCGACGACCCGGCCGGCCTCGGTCCAGCTCGGCCCGAGAAGCAGCTCGACCAAGTCCTTGGCCGTGATCGTCAGCACAAGCGCGGCAAGTACTCCGGGAAAAGCGACCAATGAGACCGCCTTCCCGTAATAGGCCGAGAATTGCTCCCTGTCGTCCTTGAGGCGGCTGAGCGTCGCAAGGGCGACGTTGTGCAAGGGCGTTAGAAGCTGGGCGGCCGGGGCGGAAAAAATATAGTAAGCCCGGTCGTAGTTGCCAAGGAGTTGGGCTCCGTGGTACTTCCCCAACAGGACCTTGTCAAGTCCGTGCATCACGAATCCGAGCGAGACGTTCGCATAGACCTGGATTGTGTATTTCAAGCCCGGCAGGGCCCTTGTCAGTCTGAGCGGCCCCCGAGGCCTCCATGGGCAGAGGATCCGCGCCGCAAGAACCATTACCGCCGGGATCGTCAATTGGCGAATGACGACCGCCCAATAGCCCATCCCGATAAGGGCAGCGCCGATGGCCAGCAAAACGCTCAAGACCACCGCGAGCATCTCAGCGACGGCCAACGGTACGAATCTCATCTCCCGCTTGAGAAGAGCGATAGGGCTCGTCGATAGAGCCTGTAAGACGAAACCTGCTGACAGGGCCGCGGCTATCCCGCTCAACGCGGGTTCTTTATTGAGCCGCACGAGCAAGAAGCCGAAGAATACGAAGCCCAGGGCCAGGGTCGCGGCGATCAGGACATGGGCCCAATAGATGGCGTGGATCTCTTCGTTCTTGATTTCCCGCTTCTGGATGATGTATTCCGTGAAACCGTTCACCCCGAAGTTGGACAGCCAGACGCTGAAGGCGGCCACCATGGCTACCAATCCAAAGTCCGCGGGCTTCAGTAGACGAGCAAGAATCACGACACCGACTGTCTGACACGAGATCGCCACGAACTGGGCCACGATATTCGCGCTTGCGCCTTTGATGGCCTTGGTCTTCAGATCGACGGACTTCACTAGCGGATTTTCTTTGGTCATCTTATTAAGCCGGTTAGTATAACATATTTCTGTTGACTATCGGTCCGGATGGGGCCGGCCTTTCCAGATCGATGATACCGGACTCGCGGGTGACGCTCCCTACGCGCCGGACTCCGGCGCCATCGACTCGAAGATCCTGTTTATGCCCTCATGGCTGCATCAAGCTGAACGATCGTGACGACCGGCCTGAAAAAGTTCGCGGAAGCGTTCGCGTCCTCCCCAAGGTGTCCTTTGGCTCCGCCTTCCGGATCCGCAGTGCCGATGGGCTGCCCATCAACTCGGATGTCTCTCCCGGCGGGCCGGGCTTCACGCCAGCACCAGTTTTCTGCAGTAAAACGCTTCCGCGTATTGAGAAGGGGAGTTGCATTCGACGCCCCGCAACCGCATGATGGCCTGGAAGGCCTCTTGGGCAAACCACTGATTCGACGCTTGCGACTTGAAGCACTTGAGGATGAGACCCACCTTCTTTTTCCAGATAGCCCCATCAAGGTGGACAAAGACGTTCGGCGCGCCCATGTCCCCGTCATACTTGGGGATCTCATATTCCAGGATAAGATGATCCCTAAACGTATTCCACGTGATCTCGGAGATCAGCCGATGGTCCTGATGCAGATCCTGGCGATTGTGTGTCAAGATCAGGTCAGGATCAAATCCTCGTTTGAGACCCTCGAAATAGTCCTTGATCTCCGCGCCCGAATAAGGAAAGAAGCCATCCCGGAATTTGTTAACGATAACGACATTCCTATCCGCGTCGGCCAGAAAGGCTGCCGCACTCCTTTCCGCTTCCTTCCTTCGTATCTCGTTCGAGCTGAATACGATCCAGCCAAAAGAGGTCCGCCCGTATTCTTGTATCAATTTCAGCACTGTGCCGCCGCAGCCGATCTCGATATCGTCGCAATGGGCTCCCAAGCAAAGGACGTTGAGCCGGCGTCCTTTCTGAGACAGTCTCATGTCGATCATTTATCGGATCTCCTTTCTGCTACCTTCTCCCGTGTTCTTCCGTGCGCCTCTCTCTGAGCAATCCCAGCGGCCATGAGGCCTTCCGGTCGCCGGTTTCACCGTCCTGCCGTTTCAGGCATAGGCCGCTTTCCCCGGGGCGCCCCTGGATCGCCGAGGGCGTCAGTCGATAATCCTGACATCGGGGATCGGGAGAATGAACTTCCCGCCCCAATCCCGGATATAGGAAATCTGCGCAATGATCTCATCCCGGAGATTCCAGGGCAAGACGAGAACATAGTCCGGCCGCTCCTCACGAATCCTGTCAGGAGGATATATCGGAATATGCATTCCCGGGGTGAACTTTCCCTGTTTGTACGGATTGCGGTCGACCGTAAAATCCAAGAAATCCGTTCCGATCCCGCAGTAATTCAAGAGCGTATTGCCTTTTCCGGGCGCGCCATATCCGCAAATCCTCCTCCCCTCGCGCTTGATCCTGATCAGGAGCTCCAAAAGCTTTCTTTTTGCTTCCTGGGCCTTTTGCGGGAAACCAGAATAGGCCGGCATCCGGGCCAATCCGGCTGCTTCTTCTCTCTCCCGGAGTTCCATGACCCTGGAAGAAATCCGATGAGTCTGGTCCTCGGAGTGCCGGGCATAGATCCTCAAGGACCCGCCTTGCGTGGCAAGTTCTTCGACATCGAAGATGGTCAATCCATGGGTGGCCAGGATCCTCTCCACCGTCAGGAGAGAGAAGTACGAGAAGTGTTCATGGCAAATGGTGTCAAATTGGATGTCTTCGATGAGGCGGGCCAAGTGCGGAAACTCGAGAGTCAAGACGCCAAAAGGCCTGAGCACGACTTTTATCCCGCGAACAAAATCATTGAGCCCGGGAACCTGCGCCAAGACATTGTTCCCGAGGACGAGGTTCCCCGTCTGTCCGACGGCGGCCATGGCCCTGGCCACCTTCTCTCCGAAGAACTCGATCATCGTCGGGATGCCCCTTTCGGCGGCCGCTTGGGCCACATTACGGGCTGGCTCGATCCCCAGGACCGGGATGCGTTTCTTGACGAAGTACTGGAGGAGATAGCCATCGTTGCTGCCGAGTTCGACAACAAAGCTGCGGGAGTCGATTCCAAAGCGCTCGACCATCAAGTCGGTGTAAGCCTCGGCATGCCGAAGCCATGAATCCGAATAGGCTGAAAAATAGGCGTATTCGGTAAAGATCTCCTCAGGGCTCACGTAGGCCTCTTGCTGGGCGAGAAAGCAGCTGTGGCAGAGATATACGTGGAGAGGATAGAAAGGCTCCATCCGGTTCAATTGCCCGGCGCTCAAATATCTTTCGCAGAGGGGCGACACCCCAAGGTCGACAAAGGTATACTTCAAGGGGGTGGAGCAAAACCTGCACGGAGGGCCAGTTTCCTTCGTCATATCCCCCCGGCTTCTTCCCTTCCCGGCCCTCAGCTGGCCAAGGTCCCTCTGCTTAGAGGCCCGTCCAGCGCAGTTGGCTGTCCAGGAGCCCCTTTTCCATCATGCCCATTAGCACCTTGAGGCGCGTGTACTGCGAATTCCAGAAATCCCCGTCTTTGAATCCGATGGATTCAAGGCCGGACTTCAGCTCTTGGATGCACTCCATCAAACCGATCTCCGGCTGATGATCCGGAGCCATTTTTTTATAGAGCCCGAAGTCGACCCTGTAGGAACGCTTGTCCAGCGGAGCATTCGCATTGACCGAAATACGCGTACCGGGGATCGCTGTCGCCACGGCCTGGGCAATGTCCCTGACTTGGTAATTCCAATCATCGCGGCCCGTGTTCACAGCCAAAAAGTCCGGCGCGGCGGAGGGATCGCGGGAAAGCGCCCAATCGATCGCCCTGGCCATGTCCTTGGTATTGATGATCGGTCTCCACGGAGTTCCGTCGCTGAGGATCGAGATCCTCCCCGAAGTCAGGGCGCAAGCGACAAAATCATTGAGCATCAGGTCCAGTCTCAACCGGTCCGACCAGCCACAGGCCGTGGAGAACCGCAAGGCCGTCACCTTAAAATGCCTGGAGGCCAACGGCTCCAGACCCTGTTCCGTGAGCACCTTGGATCTTGCGTAGGCCGTCAGGGGATTCAGCGTCGATCGCTCCGTTTTCGCGCTATCCTCGGCGGCGCCGTACATGCTGCAGCTCGAAGCATAGACGAACGACCGGACACCGGCGATCTTGGCCTTCTTAGCGAGTTCCACGCTCGCCCGATAGTTGATGTCGAGCGTGACCTCTTCGAACTTGTTCCCTATCGGGTCATTGGAGATCGCGGCGAGGTGGACGACCGCATCGACGCCGTTCACCACGTCGTTCGGCAACTGCCTGACATCCCCGAAATACTGAATATTGACCCGCCGCTCGGGAAGGGATTCCGTGTTCGTGATGCAATTCCCGTAATAGCCGATGTCCAATCCAACCAACTGGGCCTGAGGATAAGAAGCGCGCAGCCGTCTGACCACGGCCGGCCCGATATAACCCATGTTCCCGGTGATGAGTATCTTCATTGACGTTATCTCTCCCCAGATAAGTTATGCGATTCCTGAGCCAAAATCAATGCCTATTCTCCTCGAACCTCCTTTAGCTCTCATCGGGGACCGAGGAATCGCGCGCGAAGAATGAGCGGAATCCCGGAAGGATCAATAGGTTGTACGAATCCCCGCCACTTATAGTATACTATATCGATTGGATCGAAGAGACCTACGGCCTTTGAAGGAGACCTAAGACCATGTCCGCGGTGAAACGCTCAGCCGTCCTGGTCCTATTATTCTTAGTCTGGGCGGGTTCCGCTTTCAGTGCCGATGTTCTCTTCATCACCCTCCCGGGGCGGCCGTCCTTGAAAGACGGCATGGTCAGTCAGGCGTGTGAGTTCTACGGCCTCCCGTTGAAAAGAGTGCGGAGCGCCGAGGAGCTCGGTGAGATCGGACACGGATCCTCTGTGGTTGGTGAAGAGCCGGGGGCGATCATCGTGAGAGCGGACTCTCTGTCCCATGAGGCCACAAGGAAGTTCCTCGGTGAGGTCACGGAAATATTCAAAGCCAGCGTTCCCATCCTCTTGATCGACATCGACTCGAATACAAGCGAGGAGTTACTCCGGGATTTGTCCGGAGGAGCGATAACGTCTTGTGAAAGGCTCGCCGCCCCGGCGCATTATCCCTACTACCTGGTGGAGGACATCAAGGCCATCGCCGGACATTTGAGCGACCAGAAGTTTCGAATCACGATCCGGTCAGGCCATGCTCTTCAGTGTCAAGCTGGTCCGACGATAGGGAAGATCGTCCAGTTGGCAACAAAGGACATGGGCCAGAGTCGCACCGTTTTTGCCTCGGTGACTGTGGCAGGACGTTCCTTATTTCTTCTGTCGCATTTCGAGACCGAGGCCTCTCCTTACCCGCTCCGCCTTGGCCTGGACCGAGGAAAGTTGTTGGAGATAATACCTATTCTCGCCTTCCTAAGATACGCCTGCGGCGATAGATGCTGGGGCCCTCCGGGTTACTTTGCCAACCTGACCATCGACGATCCCTGGCTTATCGGGTCCTACGGACATCTGGACTATCGCGCGCTTCTTGATGAGATGAAAACGGCGCGTTTTCATACGACGATCGCGTTTGTTCCCTGGAATTATGACCGCAGCGAATCCGATGTCGTGTCGCTTTTCCGTAAGAACGCCGATCGGATCTCCGTCTGTCTTCATGGGAATAACCATGACCACAAGGAATTTACGAAGAGTGCCCCTCGGCCCGAACAAGAAGCCGACATTCTCCAAGGCTTGGCGAGAATGGACATGTTCAGCGAATTGACAGGCATCGCCTATGACCGGGTGATGGTCTTCCCTCATGCGATCGGCCCCAGGGAGAGTCTCGAAATCCTCAAGCAATACAATTTCCTGGCCACGGTTAATGGCGACAACCTTCCTGAGGGGGAGGTCCGCTCGGGAGATACCTTGTCGAATCTGAGGACGGCATCTGCAGATTTTGCGAATTTCCTGAGTGTCGCACGATACGGAGCAAAGGCCAGTCCGTCCGACATTGCTCTGGAATTGTTCTTAGGAAACCCGGTGCTCCTCTATGGCCATCACGATTTGTTCAAAAAAGGAATCGGCTCGTTCAACTCCCAGGCTGGCCTTATAAACAAGCTCGAGCCGTCCCTGCGCTGGTCGAACCTCTCAACCATAGCCAGGAATCTGTATTTGATGCGAAAGCGGGCGGATGGGAATTATGATATCTGGGCTTTCTGCCGAAGCCTGGAAATCAACAATCCGGAGAAAGACAGAAGAACGTTTCACATTATTAAGCCGGATTCCCTCGCTCTTCCCATCAGTAGAGTAGAGGTCAATGGATCCATACACCGCTTTGAAGAGACGGGCGCGGGGATCCGCATGGCCGTTGATGTGCCGGGGGGGGCTCGATGTGCTGTGGATATCGAATATCAGAACGATTACGAACGGCATTCCATAGATATTCAGAAGAGCGACCCGCGCGTCAATCGCCTCAGGAAGCTATCTGATTTTCGCGATCTCAAGCTGTCATCCAGTTCTATGGGAAGGCTTATCGTCCGTGCTTACTACGATTCGGGCATCTACCAATACGGTTTCAGGCGTCTTGCTTTTTTAGGGCTCATTCTCATCTCAGTGGGCGGTTTGGCGATAGTGTTCGTGTTTGTTAGGTTAAGGAAGAAGCGAAAGACCAGCCAAACCCCGTAAACCGGACAGCCCGGTCTTGTCTGGAGGCCGCGCTCGTCCGCGGTTGTTGATGCTGATCTCGGGGGCGGTGAGCCGTGTTTGGCCTTTTACGGGCATAGGCGATGCGACTCGTAATCAATCGTCACGTTCCCCGACAATAGGGAGGCCTCCGAACCCGCATACTCGGCTGAAATGATAGCTCACCCGACATAGATCCCGAATAAACACGTGTTGTCCAAACAGAAGAGCAAACGGCAGGAAGGACAGGAAAACGGGGACGGATAGAGCGGATCTCAACACGGACGGCCAAGATGACGAAAAATCCTCTCTCAGCATCCGTCCCGAATTCGTGCCGTTCAGCGCGCTGCGCCTGATATAATATGTTTTTTTCCACCGCGGTGGGCCTATGACTTCGAATACAGGCGCCTCTTGACACCAGACGAAGCGAGCACCTTGGTTTGCTAATCTTCGAAAGAAAGAAATATCTTCGCCTCCTCTCCGGCCTTGTTGAGGGTCAAAGGGGGCTGTCATGCCCCTGAAAATCCGGCTATCCAGCAAAACATTTCCCGTGCGGGTCCTCTCGGAAGTAAGGAATGTTCCCGACGGCCACGACGGGCGGTTACAGATTCCGCTCCGGATCAACCACGAAGGAGCCCGTTTATCGAAATACGGCTGTACAGGGCCTAGGACACCCGCCACGCGATGCTTTTTCATCATCCTGAACAATGAAATCAGCCAAGTCTCCGTCGGAAATTCGTCATCATCGATTAATGCAAAGTAATCTCCAGACGCTGTTGAAATCACCATGTTCCTTGCCAGCGAAATATTCTGCCGCGGTTCGATTTGATACCTTATCGGGACGTCTGAGCGTTTCTCGAATTGTTCAACAACATGCCGGGCCGATCCAGTTAGATCGTTATCAACGACATTGACAGAAAATGTCAATAGGCCAGAAGTGACCTGAGCTCTGATCTTATCAAGCAGGATCTGAAGCGTCTCGGGACGCTTGAAAGTGCAGATACAAACACAGATATGGCCGCCCTTCTCGTCTGAGCTGTCGTTAGACATCTTATTGGCTCGGGAAAGAAATCGACGCTCCCCAATCCTTGCCCTTCATCGCGGGCGAATTATATCGTTGATTCGCCGCTTGTGTCAAAAAGGAACGCCCGCGGCAGAGGGCACAGTCCGTTTTTTCGCTGATTTCAAGGGTCGTCGACGACAACTCGTCCGGGACCCTTGATCAGGCCGTTTCTCGGGGATGGTGTCCCGTCCCGTTGCGCCTTTCCGCCGGTTGAGTGCCGCTCGGTTAGCCATATTCCACTCGGAATGACCTCTGTTATCCCCCAAAGGGGTGATTATCTTCCCTTCCCCGCCCCCTATTATGGACCTAGCGATGAGGTCAACTCAAACGCGGTCCGAGTCGAGCCCGGCCAATGGAGGCGCCATCCATGATTGAATACCTGATCACCCGGAAGAAAGCTCGCCAGGTGGCGGCCAGTCTGTTGTTCGCCATGATTTGTTTCCTGCTCTCGTCGACCAATGCTCTGGCCCAAGCGAGGGAAATGCTTTCAAAAGACCTTCTGAACCGCTTCACCCCGAACAAGGCGGACAGTCTAAAGGTTGCATTCGCGTTCAGCCCCAGGTTCCCGACTGAAGGTCAAGTCGTTTATTTCCAGGACGCCTCAACGGGGGACCCGGCATCTTGGCGCTGGGACTTCGGTGATGGGACGGTTAGCTCAGAGAGGAATCCATCCCATACCTACACGGCTTCCGGATTCAGGAAGGTCACCCTCATCGCCGGCAGGGGCGCGACGACAAGGAAATCAACGAAAACCCTGACGGTCATGCCCGCGCCTCCGCCAGCAACCTTTGTTTTCAGCCCGGCCACCCCGGGACCGGGACAAGTCGTGCAATTCGCAGATACGACTCCGGGAAATCCGACTTCCTGGCAGTGGAGTTTCGGAGATGGGGCGACAAGCACCGCAAAGAACCCGAGCCACGCCTTTATGACGTCAGGGTCCTACGCCGTGACCTTGACCGCCAGCAATAGCTCGGGATCAAAGCACGGCAGCAAAACGGTCTCCGTTGCCAGTATGTCCGTCCTCACTTCAGCCTTCACCTTTGCGCCAGCCCTCCCTTCGGTGGGCCAAACCCTTCAGTTCACGGACACGTCAGCCGGCAGCGCGACGGCCTGGTCGTGGAGCTTCGGCGACGGATCGACATCAACCGTCCAGAATCCCAGTCACGCGTATGCGGCTGCGGGAACGAAGAC
>Ga0105100_10001470_pt1 | contig 13837 bp, 13 predicted proteins | sample PPLLak12cMay2015_2_FD_87033 | JGI IMG/M metagenome (GOLD analysis project Ga0105100, IMG submission 87033) | Freshwater sediment microbial communities from Prairie Pothole Lake near Jamestown, North Dakota, USA - PPLs Lake P8 Core (1) Depth... | ecosystem: Environmental > Aquatic > Freshwater >...
ACTGGCCGCGTTGCAGCAGCAAACCCGGAAAAAATCGAACGAGCTGGTGCAATTGCAGACAGACCGCGAAGCCGAACAGATGAAGCTGGTGGCCGAAAAGAAGCAACGCGAGCAGGTCATGCAAAAACTGTCCGAACAGATTCGGCAGCAGCGGCTCGAAATCTCAAATCTGAAGCGGGACGAGCGGAGCCTGACCCTATTGGTGGAGCGTCTGAATAAACTGATGGCGCAGCAGGCCGAGCGCGAAGCGGCACGGGCGCGTGCGGCGCAACAGGCGAAACAGTCACAGGCCGGAGAAAATGGCTCTGCAGTCAGGGCGCGTCGCCCCGTCGCAGTCAATACCGAAACACCGGTTGCGTTTTCCACCGACCAACCTTTTTCACGCCTGAAAGGATCGCTGCATCTGCCTGTTGCCGGGGAACTCATGAACCGGTTCGGTGCTCCGAGGGAAGATGGCGGTTTAAGTTGGAAGGGATTGTTCATCCGCGCCGCACAGGGCTCGGTGGTGAAGGTGATCGCTGCGGGGCAGGTGGTCTTTTCCGAGTGGTTGCGCGGTTTTGGCAATCTCATCATTGTCGATCACGGTGAGGGCTACATGAGCCTGTACAGCAATAATGAAAGTCTGTATAAGCAGGTGGGTGAACGGGTTCAGCCCGGCGATCCCATCGCGGCGGTCGGCAATAGCGGCGGTCAGCCGGCCCCCGGACTTTACTTTGAAATGCGGCATCAAAGCCGCCCTGTTAATCCCCTCCTGTGGATGAAGTGAAATGACTCAAAAGGCGAAATTCATACTCGTCGGATTGGCCGGCTTGCTGGCAGGCGCGGCGATGACGGTCAACTTGTCGGCGATTGCCGACAAGGATGCGGAGACGGCACTGCCGGTCGAGGAGTTGCGCGCGTTTACCGATGTATTCGCCCGCATCAAGAGCGATTATGTCGAGCCGGTGGAAGACAAGAAGCTGATCACCGAGGCGATCAACGGCATGCTGACCGGTCTGGATCCGCATTCAACCTATCTCGACGTCGAAGGTTTCAAGGACCTGCAGGTGGGAACCCAGGGCGAGTTCGGCGGCCTCGGCATCGAAGTCGGAATGGAAGACGGCCTGGTCAAGGTGGTTTCGCCGATCGAGGACACGCCTGCCTTCACGGCCGGGGTCAAACCCGGCGACCTGATCGTCAAACTCGACGACACACCGGTCAAGGGCATGACGCTGAACGATGCGGTGAAGCGGATGCGCGGCAAGCCCGGGTCGAAGATCAAGCTGACCATTATCCGCAAGGGCGTGGACAAGCCCGTCGTGGTGACCTTGACCCGTGCGGTCATCAAGATCCGCAGCGTCAAATTCAAGCTGCTGGAAAACGGGTATGGCTACGTACGCGTGACGCAATTCCAGGAACACACCGGCGAATTGCTGGCCGATGCGCTGAATACGCTTTACAAGGAAAACAAGGGACCGCTCAAGGGCCTGATTCTCGATTTGCGCAACGACCCCGGCGGTTTGCTCAATGGCGCGGTGGCGGTTACGGCGGCGTTCGTCGAGCCCGACAGCCTGGTGGTTTATACCGAGGGGCGTACCGAAGATGCCCAGATGCGGTTGACTGCCAGCCGTGAAAACTACCTGCGGCCGATGCAGCTCGATTATTTGAGGAATCTGCCTGAAGGCGTGAAAAAAGTGCCGATGGTCGTGCTGGTCAACAGCGGCTCGGCTTCGGCATCCGAGATCGTGGCAGGTGCGCTGCAGGACCACAAGCGCGCGGTCATCATGGGGACACGCACGTTTGGCAAGGGCTCAGTGCAGACCATTCTGCCGATCGGCAATGGCACGGCGATCAAACTCACCACCGCACGCTACTTCACGCCGAGCGGGCGTTCGATTCAGGCCAAGGGCATCGAGCCGGATATCGTGGTGGAAGATCCCAACATGCCGTCGGAGGAAGAGTCGATGGGTATTCGCGAGGCCGATCTCGACAAGCACCTGAGCAATCCCAACGGTGATGGAGCGCAACCTGAAAGCAAGCCGAGCGAGAGCATCAAGGCGCTGCCTGCCGACAAGCCTGAAAAGGGCGGGAAGGACAAGAAGACGCACACGCTTGAGCCCGGGGAGATCGTTTCGAAGAACGATTTCCAGGTGAATCAGGCACTGAACCTGCTCAAAGGCTTGCAGATTCTGCAGGGGCGCTGAGGGGCACTTACGGCGCGCCGGTGAACTGCTACAAACCGGTCAGCGCTGTATACTGCGCTGACCTTGCCTGCTGGGGGTGCCATGCGTCCGTGTGACCTCGAAAAAACTCGCGAAATCGTGTTTCACCCATTGCCTGTAGGCCAGGTCGAGCGTGCCCGTGTCCTGCTGCAAGGACTGGAAGGGCTTGAGGTGACAATCGGAGCGGGTTTCAACACGCTGCTGGTGCGTTACCACGTCTGCGAGTACACGCTGGAAGGGCTGGAGACAGCACTGTCCAGCCAGGGGTTTCATCTCGACAACAATCTGCTTTGCAAGCTCAAACGTGCACTGGCCTACTTCTGCGAAGGCGTGCAACGGAGCAATGTCGAGGCCAACGAACCTGACATCAAATCCCAGCAGGCTTTCATGAAGGTTTATGAACGCCGTCTGCATGGCGACAGTGATGAAACGCCTGAAGAATGGCGGGACTACAAGTAGTTGCGCCTGATTCCATGGACCTGAATGACGACCTGCTGCTGCGCTACAGCCGGCACATTCTGCTGCCTGACGTTGGCGTTGCAGGACAGGAGCGCATCAGCAATGCAGCGGTGCTGATTGTCGGCGCGGGCGGCTTGGGCTGCCCGGCGGCGTTGTACCTTGGTGCGTCGGGCGTCGGGACCCTGTTGCTGGCGGACGGCGACAGCGTCGACCTCACCAACCTGCAGCGGCAGATCGGGCACGCTACTGCCTCAATCGGGGAAAACAAGGCCGTCTCGCTCGCGCGAAGTGTCCGCGCCATCAACCCGGAAATCGAAGTGAAGTCCATTGCGGAGGCCCTGGCGGGCGGTGCGCTGCATGGGGCTGTAGCGTCGGTGAACCTGGTTGTCGATGCGTCTGACAATTTTGCAACCCGACACGCTGTCAATCGTGCTTGTGTCGCCCTTGGAAGGCCCTTGGTATCCGGTGCCGCGATCGGATTTTCCGGGCAGTTGGCTGTCTTCGATTCACGCCAGGCCGATAGCCCATGTTATCACTGCCTGTTCCCGGACCATGCGGACGAACCCGAAGTCCGCTGTGCCGAAGCGGGCGTATTTTCGCCGCTGGTCGGGGTGATCGGGGCGATGCAGGCGATGGAAGCACTGAAATTCCTGGCTGGGGTAGGCGAGACCCTGATCGGCAGGTTATTGCTGTGGGATGGCCTGCAAGCAGGTGCACGCGTGATGAAAGTGCCGCGTGACCCGGCCTGCCCGGTGTGCGGGGCCGCTGCGTTTCAGGCAGGGTGAACGTCCAGCAGGCGGGTCATCAACAGGTCGACGTCCCCGCCCGGTGCGCGCGTAAACCCACTCTTGGCGAACTGATGCCAGCGCCCTACCACCACGCATTGCAGCAGGTTGGCAAGCGGCGCGCTGAGTTCGGACTGCTGGCCGCCACCCAGGCGGAGGCATTGCCGAAGCTGTGCTTCGATGCGATCGTGTAATTGGTTGATGCGCCTTTGCAGACGTTCGTTTTCATGGACCAATGCTTCGCCGATCAGCACCCGCGTCATCCCCGGATTCTTCGCCGCAAAACTCAGCAGCATGCTGATGATGGCCTCGACCTGCGCAGTCGGTGAGGGCGTCTCGGCAGTGATGCGGGCAATCAGTCCGAACAGGCTTTGTTCGATGAATTCGATCAGGCCTTCATACATCTGCGCCTTGCTGGAAAAATGACGATACAGCGCCGCTTCCGATACGCCGATGCGCGCTGCCAGCGCTGCTGTGGTGATTTTTTCCGGCTGTGGTTCCTGCAGCATCGCGGCAAGTGTCTGCAGAATCTGCAAACGGCGCTCGCCGGGCTTTCTGGCTTCTCCTTCCATCAGACTCTCCCTTGTTGTTATGGGTGATGATTATCGCCGATGTTTGCTTGAATGGTATCCCGTCCGGACTCGAGCCGAAGATAAAGAGATGCTGAGGGCATGGATTCAGTGGCGGGCAACGGAATGACCCGAAGCCACCAGGACAGACCGCAGTCATCGTTCACGTTCTGGACGGAGTCCGCCCTCGTGAGGTTCGGCAGGTCGATCACCCAGGCTAAAGGTAGTCGCTGATGGCCGCCAACCCTTCACGGATGTCGACATGACTGAAATAGTCATCGACTTCGAGCAGGCTTTTGGCGGGGGGTACACCTTCCGGATACCGCATCCGATCGAACAGTACGCTGGACCAAGGACCGTATGGGGCAGAGCGGACCCAGTTGGTCGGTCCGAATATCCCAATGGTCGGCGTTCGCTCAACCGCTGACATGTGCATCGGGCCCGAGTCGGTCGATACCGTGAGATAAGCATTCTTCAGGATGGTTTTCAGTTCACTCAGCGTGGTCTTGCCGGCGACGATTTCGTGTCTGCCGGGCAAGAACCGGGCAGTTTCCGTGATGTAATCGACCTCGTCAGCTGCACCTGTCAGCATGAACGGAAGATCGTATTGTTCCAGCAGGATCTCCGCAATCTCTTGCCATTTGGAAAGCGGCAGCCGCTTTGAAAGCCATTTTCCACTAGAACCGATATTCAACACGATATAGTCGCGTGGCTTGGGCTCAAACGGCTCTGGCTGAAACCGGTAACCGGGCAGCATGGAGAGGATGCTGAAATAGTCAAACTGACCTGCCGAGCCTTGTTTGACATAGCCGGCCAGAGCGTCTTCAGGTGTGAGGTTCCGATACGCCTTTACATAATTCGAGAGCCGTTCTCCGCGCGAAAAACGGGAGAGGAAGCGGCTACGGTCATTGCCATGAAGGTCGACAAAATAATCAAAAGTGTTGAACACCTTTGGAATCATTTTCACTAGTGTGGCAACTCGTGTGTCCTTCAGCTCCAGAATGTTTCGAATATACCCGGCGTCAGAGAAATAGTCCCTGCCCAGCGGTGAAGTGAGCAGTGTGATGTCATGCGTCCGTGCGGCACATGAAAGATAGGGGACAGTCGAGGCCAGATCGCCCAGCGCACTGAACCGAACAACCAACAGGCTAGACACGGGATCTCATTTACGGATGGATAATTGCTTCGCAACAAGCTCATACAGCGCCGCAGCCACTTCGTCTACGGAAATTCGCTTCATGCAGATGTTGTCAGCGCAATGCTTGCTGAAGCAGTAACTGCAATCGACCCGCTTTTCGATCGTGATGTTATTCACCCCGTAAGGGTGCCACTTGTTGGTAATGTCCCGCGTACTGAACAGGGCAACAACAGGGGTGCCGACCGCATAGGCCAGATGCATCGCACCGGTATCCAGCGAAACCACGGCAGTACAGCGCCTCAACAATTCAGCGGTTTGAAGAATGGAAGTCTTGCCACAAAAATTACGGACCGTTGCAGCCATCCTACAGATTGCCTCGGCTTCTTCCGTCTCGCCGCCGCCACCTATCAGGCAGAAGTCGAATTGGCTCCCGCCCCTCTCTGCCAGTTGGGCCCAGTTCTGTAACGGCCATTTCTTCTGCGCCAACTTGCCGCCAATGAGGAAGCCGACCAACGGCTTCTCCCCATGTTCACCGATCAGCTTGTCGATGTATTCCTTGTCCGAATCATCCGTAACGATGGGGAACTCGATGGATCCCTGAATACCGTTCTTTTTCAGCATCAGCCTGAACCGGTCGATCTCCCTGGGAATGGCCATGTAATCAACCTGAGTGCGAGCGAACCGCTTTAACCTGCCGCGATCCCATCCAAAGGCCGACGGGATCTTCAGGTAGAACCGGACAAGAAACATATTGCGAAAAGATTTGTAGAGATTCAGGTTTTGTGGAATCTCAATATAAAGATCGTAGCCATGCGCCCTGATCTGCCTCAATGCAGCAGCACGTTCACGCTTTTTAAACAGATAGATCTGATCCACAACCCCACTGCCCTCCAGTACATCGGCAATGGTGATGCCCTCCGTTGAGGTGGAGACCAGATCAATTTCGGCTTCGGGAAATTTTGCGCGAATCAGCGCTATGGCAGGCAGGGAAACAACGGCATCACCAAAGGCCGCTACCCGGTGAATGACGATGCTACGGGGGGTGCTGTAGGAAACAAAAAGAATCCGTTGAAGCAGGCCGATCGCCCACTCCCTGAAACCATAAATGCGTGTCAGGTAGAGGATTTTCAGCTTGTCACTTAGCGCCATTCCTTTACCCAGTCTCACACACGGCTGATGCTGTCATGGGTGTGAATGATGTGTGCCGATAAATTGGTGGGTCTGCACGGACTTGAACCGTGGACCAAGGGATTATGAGTCCCCTGCTCTAACCAGCTGAGCTACAGACCCGAAAACGTTTATCAAAACCCCGCCATGGGCGGGGCAAGGAATTTACTCTTCGCCGCTGCCGACGAAGCTTTTCAGTCTTTCGGAACGAGTCGGGTGGCGCAGTTTGCGCAGGGCCTTGGCCTCGATTTGGCGAATCCTCTCGCGGGTCACGTCGAACTGTTTTCCAACCTCCTCCAGGGTGTGGTCGGTGTTCATCTCGATGCCGAAGCGCATGCGCAACACCTTGGCTTCGCGCGAGGTCAGGCTGTCCAGCACTTCGCGGGTGGCATCGCGCAGGTTTGAATAGATGGCGGAATCGTCAGGCGAAAGCGTGCTGGAGTCTTCGATGAAATCACCGAGATGCGAGTCTTCGTCGTCACCGATCGGCGTTTCCATGGAAATCGGTTCCTTGGCGATTTTCATGATCTTGCGGATCTTGTCTTCCGGCATTTCCATCTTGATCGCCAGTGTCGCCGGATCCGGTTCGATGCCGGTTTCCTGCAGGATCTGACGGCTGATCCGGTTCATCTTGTTGATGGTTTCGATCATGTGCACCGGGATACGGATGGTGCGTGCCTGATCGGCGATCGAACGGGTGATCGCCTGGCGGATCCACCAGGTGGCGTAGGTCGAAAACTTGTAGCCGCGACGGTATTCGAACTTGTCCACCGCCTTCATCAGGCCGATGTTGCCTTCCTGGATCAGGTCGAGGAACTGCAAGCCGCGGTTGGTATATTTCTTGGCGATCGAGATCACAAGACGCAGGTTGGCTTCGATCATCTCGCGCTTGGCACGGCGGGCCTTGGCTTCGCCGGTGGACATGTGCTTGTTGACGTCCTTCAGGCTCTTGATCGGCAGGCCGACGCGTTCCTGCATGGCAATAAGCGCCTCCTGGTGGGCCTTGACTTCATATTGCACCTTGGCAAGCGTCGAGCAATACCCCTTCTTGGCGGCGATCTCTTTGTCCAGCCAGGCCATGTTGGTTTCGTTGCCGGGGAAGGTCTTGATGAAATGGGGGCGCGGCATGCCGGAACGGGCCACGCAGAACTCCATGATCTTGCGCTCGTGCGAACGCACCTCTTCCACCGCATTGCGGATTTGGTCGCACAGGCTGTCCACCTGGCGCACCGAGAAGCGGATTGCCATCAGCAGCGCGGTCACTTCGGACTGGGCCTTCATGTGCTGCTGGCTGCCGAGGCCGTATTTGGCATGGGCGTTCTGCGATCTTTTGTAGGCCTTGCGGATGAAATCGAACTGGGTCAGCGCTTCGGCCTTTAACTGGGCCAGATTGGCTGCTGCAGCGGCTGCAGTCGCTGCCTCGTCATCCTCTTCGGATTCCTCCTCATCGGTTTCCGCTACAGCTTCTTCCTCTGCCACCTCGGCTTCCACTTCAACAAAGCCATCAATCAGTTCATCGATCCGCATCGTATCGTTTTCGATCTGCGTTGCCATGTCCAGGATTTGCTGGATGGTGAGCGGACAGGACGAAATGGCCTGCACCATGTGTCGCAGGCCTTCTTCGATGCGTTTGGCGATTTCGATTTCGCCTTCGCGGGTGAGCAGGTCGACCGAGCCCATTTCGCGCATGTACATGCGTACCGGATCGGTGGTGCGCCCGAATTCGGAGTCGACCGTGGTCAGCGCCTGTTCGGCTTCGGCTGCCACGTCTTCGTCGGTAGCGGCCGGCGTGGATTCCTGCATCAGCAGGGTCTCGGCGTCCGGTGCTTCGTCATAGACCTGGATGCCCATGTCGTTGAGCATGCTGATCACGCCTTCGATCTGGTCGGCGTCCAGCACCTCATCAGGCAGGTGGTCGTTGATCTCGGCGTAAGTCAGGAACCCCCGTTCCTTGCCCAGAATGATGAGATTCTTCAGCTGGGTGCGGCGCGCTTCGGCTTCCACCGGCGTCAACTCTTTAAGGGGGACCAATGCTTCGGCTTTTTTTACGCCACCACCCGGTTTTCTTCCACGTACAGCCACAGGATTTTCTCCGCTCAGGTTCTGTCCGGCACAGTGCGGGCGGACAGAAAAAATCGTTCAAAAACCGGCAATTATACCGTAATCAGATGCATTGTCTTGCCATTTATGGCAAGCTAGGAACGTGCCAATTCGGTCAGTTCCTGGCGTTCGCTGGCGCTCAAGCTGTCGAGCGGGCGTTGCGCCAACTCCAGCTGCCGTCGCCGACGCCAGTCATCACGCAACTGTTTGACGGCGCCGTCGAATTCAGCGTTCCAGTCCCAACTTTCATCTTTGTCGAGCAAATCCGTCATCAGTTCATCGACCAAGGGTTCCAAGGTGCTGCCGCGAGCGGCCTCGGCAATGGCAGGCAGGCTGAGGTGCTTAACATCGTGCAGCCAGGCCATGAGTTCACCCATGTGGATGCTCAACTGATCATTCGCGTCCAGCCAGCAGGGATCGACTTCGGCGACACGCAACGGGTTCATCAGCAGTGTGCGGGCCAGGCTGCGAACGCGTGACGGTGCCGGGCGGCGTTGCGGGCGTGGTGGGACACGGCGGCCGACACCGGGTTTTATCCCTATCAGTCCCAGCTCGTCGGCCTGTAAATGTGCCAAATCGGCGACCTGCCGCCGAATCAGGCTGGCTAACAGCGGAGCGGCGATTTTCTCCAGCAGGGGTTTGGCATCCTTGATTAGCGCGGCCCGGCTTTCCTGACTGTCGAACTTGCGGCCGCGTGCCAGCTCGCGCACCAGAAAAGCCGAGAGCGGCAATGTATCGGTGTCCAGCAACTCCAGGAAAGCCGCCTGACCGTGGCTGCGGATGTAGCTGTCGGGGTCTTCTCCCTCGGGCAGAAACAGGAAGCTGACTTCCTTGCCGTCCTGTAGTGCTTCCAGTGAATTTTCCAGCGCGCGCCAGGCAGCCTTGCGGCCGGCGTTGTCGCCGTCGAAGGCATAAATCAGGCGATCGCTGTGACGCAGCAGCGTGCGTGCATGAATCGGTGTGGTCGCCGTTCCCAGTGTGGCGACGGCGAACTCCACCCCGTGCTGCGCCAGCGCCACCACGTCCATGTAGCCTTCAACCACGATGGCGCGTCCGGCTGACTTGATCGCGGTGCGCGCCTCGAACAGGCCATAGATTTCGGATCCCTTGTGGAACAACGGAGTTTCCGGCGAATTGAGGTATTTCGGTTCGCCCTGATCGAGCACGCGGCCGCCGAAACCGACGATCTGGCCTTTGATGTTGCGAATGGGGAACATGATGCGGTCGCGAAAGCGGTCGTAGCGACCGCGATCACCGTCGATCACCAACCCGGATGCGGCAAGCGCATCGGCGCTGTAATCGGCAAAAACCTGCTTCAGCGGCGAGCCATCCGGCGCATAGCCGATGCCGTAACGGGCAGCGATGGCGCCGGTCAGTCCACGCCGTTTCAGGTAATCGATCGCGCGCGGCGTCTGCTTGAGTTGCAGCTTGTAAAACTGCGCGGCCTGCTGCAGCGCGTCCCACAGCGCCGGCGGCGGTTTGGGCCGATCGGGCTCATGGGCCGATTCGGGCACCTGCAGGCCGGCGTCCTGCGCCAGCGCGGTCACTGCATCCGGAAAGCTCATGTGCTCGTATTCCATCAGGAAGCCGAGCGCGGTGCCGTGTGCGCCGCAGCCGAAGCAGTGATAGAACTGCTTGGTCGGGCTGACCGTGAAGGAAGGGGTTTTTTCGCTGTGGAAAGGGCAGCAGGCCTGAAAGTTTTGCCCGGCCTTTTTCAGCGGCACACGCCGATCTATGACGTCGACGATGTCGACGCGGGCGAGCAGGGTGTCGATAAAATCGCGCGGGATCATGGTTGCTGCATGTTAAACCCGGGCAGACGCCGGGCGGGACTCAACCCGCCAGGCGGGCTTTGATCAGCATTGAAACCTGCCCCATGTCGGCGCGTCCGGCAAGCCGGGGTTTCAGCAGGGCCATGACCTTGCCCATGTCGCGGGCGGAGGCGGCGCCGGATTCTGCAATGGCGGCCACCACTGCGGCTTCGACTTCGGCGGCAGAGAATTGTTCGGGCAGGTAAGCCTGCAGCACGGCAAGCTCGGCCTGTTCTGCGGCAACCAGGTCGTCACGACCGGCAGCCTGAAACTGGCTGATCGAATCCTTGCGTTGCTTGATGAGCTTTTCGACAATGCTGCTGACGGCAGCGTCGTCCAGTTCGATGCGTTCGTCGACTTCCTTCTGCTTGATCGCGGCCAGCAGCAGACGGATCGTACCGAGGCGTGCCGTTTCCTTGGCGCGCATCGCCGCCTTCATGTCGTCAGTGATGCGTAGCTTGAGCGACATGCCGGGCGGGCGTGAGTTGGGTGATTCTGCCGGCCGGCAGAATCAATACATCTTGGGGGGGAGTTGCTGGCCGCGCAGGCGCTTGCTCTGGCGCTTGACCGCGGCGGCGAGCTTGCGCTTGCGCTCTGCAGTGGGCTTCTCATAGAACTCGCGAGCGCGCAGTTCGGTCAGGAGACCGACTTTTTCGATGGAACGCTTGAAGCGGCGCAGGGCGACGTCGAACGGCTCGTTTTCTTTGACTTTGACGTGAGGCATTTTGAAGGTGGCTTCTCGGGGAAACGGGAAAAACAAGCACTATAGCAAGCTTGAAAGCTTTTTTCCAGCCCCGCCCAAGTCGAGACCCGAATCATGTCGGGGAAGAGGCAGGCTTGGCATGGGTCAAGTCGAATGCCGCACGTTGCCGACGCAGGCCCATTCAAATGAAAATCCAACAAAATCAAGCTGCCATTGCTTTCCGGAAGGGGCGTGTTAGGGGGGTCACTTGCCAGAGGCGTTCTGAAGGAGACACACATGGTAGGAGCGATGAATACATTGTTTCGCTATGATGGCGATATTCCGCTTCATTCCAACTTTCAGGAAACTCTACGATGAAAAAGGCCATGCTCAAGGCATTTCCCTTGCTCCCCGTCACTGCAATGGTGCTCGTCGCTTCGCTCGGTGGGTGTGCGCCTGGCGCCTGGAATGAGCAGTCGGACACCGACAAATTCTTCGATGCCATCGAGAATGCCTGCCCGCAACGCATTGGCGGTTTTGAAATTTCCACCCTGGAAAACAACAACGCTTCTTTTCTTGATATCACCTCGCGGCTTTACTACGGAAAGATCGACGCTGCCGGGTATCGCGAGTTTGTGACGTCCTTCAGTGATTCCACTGCAGAAACCAACCAGGCGATCGACTGCATCATTGCTCATCTGCCGAACACGCCCCCTCCCGCGCCCAGCCTGCTTCCCGGCATGGGGAATGCGCCAAGCGAAGCGCCGCCTCCACCGGGCACACCCTGAGCCTTCGATGTGCGCCACGATCACAACCCTCCGCATGCTGCGGATCAGGCCAGGCCCCCAATCTTGATGCGGATTAGGGGCCCCGGCTGATGTTGGTACTTGGTGTCGAATCCTCCTGCGATGAAACCGGCGTCGCGCTGTATGACAGCGCGCGTGGCCTGCTGGCGCACGCACTGCATTCCCAGATTGTCATGCACAACGAGTATGGCGGCGTGGTGCCGGAACTGGCGTCGCGCGACCATATCCGGCGTGTATTGCCCCTGACACGACAGGTATTAAGCGAGAGTGGGTGCACACTGGCTGACCTCGATGGCATTGCCTACACAGAAGGTCCAGGGTTGGCGGGCGCCTTGCTGGTCGGTGCAGGCATGGCGCGTGCGCTGGCATTCGCGCTCGATATTCCCGCTGTCGGCGTGCATCATCTCGAAGGCCATATGCTGTCGCCACTGATTTCCGATACACCCCCCGCCTTTCCGTTCGTCGCCTTGCTGGTGTCGGGCGGACACACACAATTGATGCTGGTATCGGGCGTGGGGCGTTACACCCTTCTGGGGGAGACGCTGGATGACGCAGCCGGCGAGGCTTTCGACAAGACTGCCCAGTTGCTGGGGCTGGGCTATCCGGGTGGCCCAGCCCTGTCGAAGCTGGCTGCTATGGGCGATGCCGCACGCTTCAGCTTGCCGCGTCCGATGCTGAACTCAGGCGACTTCGATTTCAGCTTCAGCGGGCTCAAGACAGCCGTGCTGACGCTGGTGCGCAAGGCCGGGCTGACGCACGCGGCAGATATCGCAGCGGCATTCCAGGCGGCGGCGGTGGAGGTGCTGGTCAGCAAGAGCCTGGCAGCCTGCAAGCATAGCGGCGCAGAACGGCTGGTGGTGGCCGGCGGAGTGGGTGCTAACACCCACTTGCGTGAACGGCTTACGTTTGAGGCGGCCGCCCGCGGGGTCACCGTGTTTTATCCGCGGTTGGAATTCTGCACCGACAACGGTGCAATGATCGCCTTCGCCGGCGCGCAGCGGCTGGCTTCGCTACTGAATCCGGCAGCGGCACGGGATCTGGCCTTTGCGGTCAGGCCGCGCTGGGACCTGGCAAGCCTCGAGGCAGTTTAGGCGACCAACAAGGGCGCGATTCAGGGCCGGAACATGGGATAGGCTTCGCGCAGGGTCTTGAGCCATTTTTCGCTGCCGGTGAGTTGTGCAATCTGATCGGGAAACAGTAGAAATCCGACCAGTACCGCCATCAGACAAACCAGAATCAGGGTCCCGAAGATACTTTCCGGGCGCAATGCGCCCCAGTAGCGGCTGATCAGGAACAGCGTGTCCTTCTTGTGTTCCGACATCGACAGCCAGCGGCGCAGCAGTTTGACTGCCAGGTAGGCCGTATAACCGCCTGCCAGCGAGGCAAACACGATGCGGAAAATGGCAAACACGTCGAGCCCGCCGCCGAGATACTGGTGATACAGCCAGGACACAAAACCCAACGACAGTGACGCCATGATCGCGATGGCGACGTTGATGAACAGCCGCCGGCGCTCGCGTGCCAGATCGCGCTGGCGCTCGATGAAAAAACCGTCGATCTCGTGTTTGAAGTATTCGACCTTTTCCTGCACCAGAGCGGAAATTTCGAACCTGGCGCGGACGATGCGTTCGTCCATCAAGGTGCCGAGTTTTTCTCCAGCGTAATCGACCAGTTCGCGCACATCGTCCTTGGTGAACTGGCGCTGCGCATGCAGTTCGTCGGAAATCTTGTCGAGTTTGGCGTCGATTTCCTGGCTGGCCTGCCAGATGACATCCTTGAGTTCACTGCCGGCCTGCGATACGCCGTCCTTCACGACACCCGACAGACGTTCACCCGCAAGGTCGATGGCCTCCCGCGACACCTCGGCGAGACTGTCCTTCGCGTGTTCGATGCTTTTGTCGAAGAAGGCCATATTTAGCGTTTGATCACGAGCGGCCGCCGATGCGAGCTTCCTGGCCGGACACCAGTTTGACGAGGTTGCTCTTGTGACGATAGAACAGGAGCAGGGTGATCACCAGCACGGCTATCGCAGGGTTGCCCCAGCCCATCAAGAGGACAGTGTAGACCGGGGCGAGCGCGGCAGTGGTCAGGGCGGCGAGCGAGGAAATGCGGAACACCC
>Ga0105100_10001472_pt1 | contig 13835 bp, 9 predicted proteins | sample PPLLak12cMay2015_2_FD_87033 | JGI IMG/M metagenome (GOLD analysis project Ga0105100, IMG submission 87033) | Freshwater sediment microbial communities from Prairie Pothole Lake near Jamestown, North Dakota, USA - PPLs Lake P8 Core (1) Depth... | ecosystem: Environmental > Aquatic > Freshwater >...
ACGACATCGCGGACATGCTGGCCTTTGAAGACCACGGCGATTACCTGTACGTGGCGGGCGACTGCACCCGCGCGTACCGACTTGATAAACTCGCGTGCTTCACGCGACAAATCGTGTTCCTTCGGCCCGGCACATTCGTCATCTTCGATCGCGTTGTCTCAAGAAATCCCCAGTTCCAGAAGACCTGGGTGCTTCAAGCCATGAAGCCCCCAACACAGGCAGGCCGGCACCTGGTAATCACTCACGGCAAGGGCAGGCTGTTCATCCAGACCCTGTTGCCTGAGAATCCGGAGATCAGGCTCGTCACCGGCTCGGAGTTGTATTCTCGTGGCGGCAGAGACTACCCGCCGCAGCGCGATACGGGACCGGCTCCGGAATGCCGCATCGAAGTATCGCCTTCGACTGCGACAACGACCGACTGCTTCCTGCACGTGTTGACAGCCACGGACTCTCCCACAGCCACGATCGCCGCAGCGACCCTGACAATGGAGAGCCGTCAAGCCACTGTCACCGCGGGAGCTACAAGCATTTCATTCAGGACGGATGAACTCGGAGGCGATATCCTGATTGATGGAGCACGACGTGCATTGGGCGACAAGGTGACCGGTACACCGTGATGTGCTGAGACAACAGAAGCGGAACCCCGAGCAGGCCTCATCCTGTCAGGGCTGGTCACTTACGGATGTCAAACAGAAGTTGCCGACTCGGCCGACTCCCCTCGTGGCGGCCGCCCTTACTTATTGGGGGACGACGTTGGTCGCGCACGGCCCTTTACGACCCTGGCCAATCTCGAACTCGACCTTTTGACCTTCGCGCAGCGTTGTCCGACCTGCCGCCTTGATCTCGGAGTGATGCACGAACAGATCTTCCCCGCCGTCGTCAGGAGTGATGAACCCGTAGCCCTTTTGATCGTTGAACCATTTGACTGTACCGCTACTCACTGTCTGTGTCTCCTTAACTCACTCAATACCTGCCTGAAACTCTCACTACCCATCTAACCAGCGCCGAGGGCAGAGGTCAAGTAGAACATATAATTGTCATATTATTTTACATAGTGACAAGGTAGGAATTCAACAGAAAACGCAAGAAGGGATGATCCACCTTGGCCGTCATGTGCCGGGCTTTGACCGGTCCTCAGGCGGCGATGGCAGAGCCACGCCCAGGCGTTCCCGCAGCTTCCTGACCTCCTCGGTTCGCTGCTCGCGAGGTCCCCACGGGTCAAAGGACAGGTCCGTCTTGCTCACAGTCCGCACGATCTTCCATGCGGCGATGCGAACGCCGAGATACTCATGCTCCAGGGCATCCACCGCTGCCGGCAGGACGGCGGGGCCGCCTTTGAGCAGGATGTTGATTGCGTTCTGGCGTATCTTGGGGTCCTTGTGGCCGAGGAGGTCGGTCAGTTGAGCGGGATTCTGTGGTGTGATCCGGGACGGCTGATTCACGTCGCTTTGCCCTTGGCCCGGCCGGCTGATCTGCGGCGCCTTCCTCGTCCCGACCGCCGTATTCGTGTAGGGCCGGATATCCGTGAGCAGTTGCAGGAACTCGCCGACGTCGTGATAGCCCAGCCAATCGCCGATGATCTCGCCCTGCGTGTTGACAATGATGATTCTCGGCATCGACACGACTCCGTAGGCCATCGCCACATCATGGTTCTCGTCCACGTCGAGTTTCACGCAGACGAACTTCCTCAGCTCCGACACCACCTTCGGCTCTACCAGCACTTCCCGTTCGAGTTTCTCGCACCAGCGACACCAGGAGGCCGTGAAGAACAGAAGGACGGGCGACTTCTCCATCGTCGCGACTTTCGTGACCACTTCGTAGGACTGCGACCAGGCCACGCCGCCGGCGCGCTCTGCGGGTGGCGGCGGCGAGGCATGCTCCGCCATGGCCGCGACGGACAGGATCAACAGGAGGAGCGCTGCACAGGCTCTAATCTTTGCCATGGATGATCTTCTCCCAGTACCGATCCTGATTGAAATTCGGGCTGTTCTCCTTGTCATGGCAATCCAGGCACCGTGGCGTCTTCATCAGCACTTTCTTGGCCTCGATGCTCTGGCCGGCCCTGAGCTTGTTGTGGTGGTCGCCCCGGCCGTGACAGGCCTCGCAGGACACGTTCTTCAAATGCCCCGTCAACTCCTGGTTCACGTAGCCGTCCGAGGCCATGTACCCCACGGTATGGCACTTCAGACATCTGGGATTGTACTGATGGCCCTGCCGTTCGAGTGACTCGAACGCGTGAGCGTGCCGGGATGCGAGCCATTTCTGGAAACCGACTTCGTGACACTCCCGGCAACTCTCCGGCCCGACGTACTTATCGGCGGTCTTGCTCCGAGCGGCTGAAATCGAGGACAGGCCCTCCTCGTCGTCCTTGACGGGCCGAAAGTCACGAGCCTTGAGCTGCTCTTTGTAGGCTTCGACCAATGCCGTGACCTGCGAGTCTTTGTCCATGGCCTCTTCAAGCACCGTCATAGTCCCGGCATACTGCCACGGCGAGTTCTTTTGATGGCGGATATCCAGCCGGCCGATGTTCTTGCCTTTGTCCGTGTTGAACACGATGGCGGACCGATTCTCCAGAATGGGGTCGGTGGTGGCCTGTCGAACTTTGCCGCCGACGATGACGTTGACCTCGAAGAACTGCGCCGCCAGGGCCTGCATCTGGGGCTCATCCATGAAGGCGAGCAATACGATGAAGTCCGCCTTCTTCTTGAGTTCGGGCAGATATTTCGCAATCGCCTCAGTCGGCGCCGTCACACGCAGCCCGGCACCGAGCTGGTCCGGCTCGACGCGGTCATCCACCACGCCGATGATGCCGCAACGATAACCGTTCGACAACTCAACCACGACATAGGGCTCGACGACGGGCAAGCCGTTCCCATCGACTACGTTGGCCGAAACCAATCGGCCGTAATCCTGCCTGATACTTCGCAGACCCTCCAGGCCGAGAGAGAGCTCCCGATGCCCGAGATTGACGGCGTGGTAGCCCATCATCTCGTAACCTCTGAGGATATATTGCAGTTCCAGGAGTTCCCACTCACGCGGGCCGGCCGTGACATCGCCGGCATCGACGAGCAGGAAATCCCTCGGCACATTCTGGACCAGGTAGGCCCGGCGACGGCTGATTCCCCCTGCCATCCCACTGGCACAGCCGCACGGCTCCATGTGACCCTGTGTGTCGCACGTGTAAAAGAGGGAGAACGCGGCCGGCGGCTGTACGGCGGTCACGCCCGAGATCGACCTGGACCGAAGCGCGAGCAAGGCCAGCAGAAGCAGCACCAGCGCCGCCAGACCCACGGCGGCGATGGTGGTACGGGATTTTCTCCTGCCCTCAGTTGGCATGCGAACGATCCTCAATGAGTCAGGGCATAGGTGAAGATGTTCACATTGATCTCATGGCTGTTCTGGATCTCGTTGCCGCCGCAGCAGCAACAGCGGCGACCGCCGTCCAAGCCGGCATTGCCCGTGTCGTTCAGGCCTTCCGGCGAGTAGATCAGTACGATCTTGCCTTCGATCTCCAGTCCCTCAAGCTGCGTCGTTCCTCCCTTCTTCAACTGGATGCCGCGAATGTCGAACACCGTGTGAAAAATCGGGTGATCCATCCGGATTTTCACCAGTCTTCTGTCGGGGAAGACCTTTCGAATCTCCTGCCGGAAGGCCTGGTCCCAGGGCGCCGACGAGCAACCGGCCGAGGCGAGCAGGAAGCCTCCGCGCGTCAGATAGGATTTCAGCACGTGCCGCTCTCTCTCGGTCAGAGCGAATGACCCTTCGCCGGTCATGATGGCGAAGGGAAAGCGAAACACCTCCTCATCCGCGAGCTTGACCGCCGTGAATCTCGGTTCAGGCTGACAATTGGTTTCACGACTCACGGTGGCCAGGAACTGGTCGCTGAAGCACACCGAGCTCTTGGACACGGCGTAGACAAGGTTGGCACACCTGAGTTTCTCCTCGTCCTCCGACGGTCTGTTCTGTGCTCCCGAGACACTGAGCAGAGCCATCGGCAGAATCAGGTACACGGTTCTCCAGTTCATCGCTCATTCTCCCGCATGTTACTTGTCCTCGGCGAGCCGTCGGAAGTAGGCTTCAATCAGTTGCCGGTACTCCGCCATCATGCGGCTGTCGCCGGCAACGTCGGACTCATTCTCCCGCTTGGATTGAGGAGTCAGTTCCTCGATATTCCCCGACAGGTCGTGCCGGCCCGGCAGACTGACCGCCTGAGCCTCCACCTTCTCCGTTCCGGGAATGGTCGACGACTCCTCCAACATGTCCCGGCCGAACGTGTCATTGCCGAAGATGGAGAGGTCGGACCGCCCGCCGCCATAGCCCGAGGCGCCTCGCCCGAAGGCGCCCACGAGCCCGACGCCCATACCCTGGCCCATTCCCATGCCGAGCCCCTGGGCCAGTTGGCTCATGGTGTCGCCCGGATTCAACGTCATCTGTATCTTCAGCCGGAACTCACAATTCTTGCAGCCTTTGCCGCCGGCGCTTTCACAGAAGGAGATCATGGCGGCCATCTGCTTCAGGGCCTCGGCCGCTTGGGGGTAGCCCTGCACACCGCTGCCCTTGTTGAGGAAGGCGGCTCCCGCGCCCATCAGATTACAGATCCCGCGCTCGTCAATCTCGCCCGCGATTTTCTGCGCGTCGTCGGCCACCTTGGGATACTCCTGCCTGACCTGCTCGCCATGCTCCTGAAACTTCTTCTTCAGAGCTTCGAGGCCTTTCTGTATCGAGGTCTCCCGCTCACCAAGCTCCTTGAGGCGGACTCGCGCCTCGAGGTCCTGTGCCTCCACCTCACTGAACGACTTCGCTTCGCGGGTCAGATGCTTCTGTCCCACGTACAAGGCCTTGAAAGTCTCGACGTCGGCCATCAGATTGATCACCTTCTCGATCTCTCTGTTGGCCTGTTGAATCTTGTCCTTCATCTCCTGGGTCTGGGCCCCCAAAGCTTCGAGCGCCTTCCTCTGCTCGTCTGCGGCGCCGGCGACATTCGCGGAAGGCTGTGCTCCGGCTTGCGAGCCATCCTTCATCTGTTGTGCGCTGTTGGCCATGTGGTCCTGAGCGGCGGCCATGCTCTTGCTGAAGTCGGCCAGGAACTGCTTGTAGTCCTTCTCAATATCGAAAACCGGCGGGTTCTTCGACTCCTCCGCCAGCTTCTGAGCCAGCGCATCCGCTTTCTTCGCCAACTGGCCCTGCCGCTGCTCCAGGTCCTTCAGCTTCTCCTGCGACGCCTGCGACAGCGGTGCATCGCCGGCCTTGGCCAGCTCCTGCTTCAGGGCTTCCGTCTCCTTGGCTAACTGCTCCTGGGCCGCGACAATCTGGTCCATCTGGCGGATGATATCGTCGTACTTGAGTCGCAGGTCCCTGGCCGTCATCTCGTTTCGCATCATCTGAGCGTACTCGTCCTCGGAGATGATCTGCAATTTGTACGGCTCAGAGGAAATCGTTTGCGGCGATTCCGGGAGAGAGTCGGTCGCGGTGGCATAGAAATCGATCACGTCGCCCGGTCGCACGCCAAGGTCCGCCAGGTCGAGCGTATCGACCACGTTGACGAATATCCCGCTGTCCTGTTGCAGGAGATGCTTGCGAGCGTCATCCGATTCATTGAGGCTGCGGAAGATACTCACATCGCTGATGCCAAGGTCGTCCTGCGCCTCGATCACAATCGGGATTTTGGCGGTGGGAATGGCGAGCGACTGGACCGCGGGATTGAGGATGCTGATCATCGGCTTGTTGTCGGGAACGATGGTCACCTTGCCTTTGAACGGGCTGGTGCCGACATTGCCTTCGGTATCCGTGACGGTCAGGGAGAAATCGCCATGGTCGGTGAGCGGGAACACGGCCCGCACGGTGTTGTCCGCCTGGGCCTCACAGTTATACGCCTGACCTCCGAGATCCACCGTGCCGCCGCCGAGCGGGCGGTTGGACGCCACGTCCATCGTCACCTCGGTGCCTTTGTAGGCCTTCAGGACGCTGTCGTTCTCGCTCAGACTCGTGTTTCTCTCCTGAAGCCGCGAGTACGCGGGGTAGCGGTAGTGCACGCGAACCGATTCGATCCGCGGCGTCTTGCACAGAGCGACGCGATAGTACTTGCTCCTGCCGTGCTCGATGCCGGCCCAGTACACCAGCTCGGAGCGGATGTTCTCCACGGTCTGGAAGTAGCTGCCGTCCTGGGATTTGAACATGGGAACCTTGCTGATCTTGCCATCGGCCGGGTCCTGGACGAGCAGCGAGACATCTTTGGGCGCCTGACCACGCGTGGTCACATTCACGGTAAGGCCCTTGCCATAGTCCACGATCGCCCCGGCCGGATCGACGATCAGACGTGTCGCGCTGTACGGCGGATGATCGGCGAACGGCGAGAGAAAACGCGGCAGCTCGGCAAACATCCAGCCGGAGAATACGATCATCGAGACCACCCACGTGACCCCTACGCCCGCCAGAATGTAACACTCCTTCCGCAACGTCGGAGGTTTGAGGCTCTCCAGTTCTTCAAGCTGGTCGAACGATTCGGTGGCGCGCTCGATGCCGGTGTGCATCAGGTCCGGCGATGCGCCGCCCACACGGTTCTCGTCCAGCCGATTCTCGAAATCGATCGCGTTGGTCAGATCATTGCCCAGTTCCGGATGCTCCTTCTCGATAAGTCGCGCCAGCATCTTGTCCCGGGCGACCGTCCGGCTCAACCACCATCGGGTCAGTAATACCGTGGCTGCCGCTGTCCCGATAGCCGCCAGATTGAGGCTCAGACGCGCCCGCGGGCCCAACTGCATGATCGTGTCGAGGTAGAAGCACAGGATGACCAGCATCAAGGCGACCCACAGGCCCCGCACAATCGCCAGCCGCCACACCGCCCGCCTGCGGACGCCGTTCAGCAGCGCCACGGCATCCTTCACCGTCACTCCCGCCTCAATCGCCGGATTCACCATAGGCCACCCCGGATTCCTACAACAGCCCTGAGGCCCTTCGCAGAAGCCATTCGACGCCAAGAGCACAAATCAGCATACTGAATATCGACGGGCGGTCCCAGACATCCACGGGCTTGACGCGTTCCCGTGCCAGCGTCTCGAACGCCTGCATCTTGTCCGGCAACGTATCCAACTCGCCGAGCTCCAGCATCTCTCCACCGGTGACCTCGGCCACCAGGTTCATCATCTCCCGGTCGGCCTGGACGCACCGTTGCTCGACGGAGTCATCATACACCGTAAAGCGCACCATGTCTTTCTCGGGTTTGCCGACATTGTTGCTCAAAACCGCCTCATATTCGCCCTCCATCTCGGGCGTGCAATGAGCGACATAGACGGACTCGTTATCCTGCTGAGGCTGCGGTGTCAGCCGGACCTTGCGACCGTCCGGCTGCGTTAGCTCGATCCTCGGCTGGTAACGGGCCCGATCCACGAGCCTGGCGCTGATCGTCATCCGAACCATCTCACGCGGGCGATAGGCGTTCTTGTCGATTTGAAAGGAGACGTCGCGGCCGGGCAGAAACTCCGAGCCCGAGACCAGCCAGCGAATCATCTGCGTCCAGAACCGCCCGTAGATGTCGTCGTACTGTTCCAGCCGCTCGGGCAGGAAGCCCCACTGCCACAGGCCGGAAGCTCCAATGCTCATCACCTTGCCCTTGCCGTACCGCTGGTAAACCACCGTCGCGATCTGCTTGTCACGCCGGCCCTCCTCGGCGCGAGCCAGCACGACAGCGAGCGATTTCTCATCGGTGACTGTCGTGATGCTCGTCATGGCGGGAAGCTCGCGAATGATGGTCTCGCTGGCCTTTCCACGCGCGCCGTAATCAAAGATCGGGCTCGCCTTTCCCTCCTCGGTCAACTCGAAATACGTGTCGGCCAGTGTCCCGGCGCCCCAGCGAACCGGCTCGATTCTTGCCAACTCCGGGCTGTTTCCCTCGTACGGCTTGCCGCGGAAGAACACCACGCTGCCCCCATCCTCGCTGACGTACTCCTGGAGCAGCCTCAACTCGTCGCTGGCAAAGACTTCGTCGATGTCCTTGCCCAGGAAGATGCAATCGTACTTTCGCAGCTCATCTCGCGTGCGCGGCATCTGGAGCCCGGGCAACATGGTCTTCGGCCCGGTCCTGTCCTCCGAGAGCTGTTCCACCACAGCGAACGTCTTGTCCGGGTTGATGTAGAAGATCGAGGTGACCTCCACGTTCATGTCGGCGCGCAGGGTGCGAAGCAGGAACTTGCTGTCCCAATGGGGCCGGGCCTCCACGACGAGCACGCGCGTCTTGTCATCGATGACGCGGGCAATCACACTGCGCTTGTTGTTGTCCGGGTCGCTTTCGCCGGCCAGCGGGTCCACCTCCACGCGATACTGAAAGACTCCTCGCCGCTCCTCGCGAATGGGGATGCTGGTCTCCGCGTGTCCGTTCTCGAGCATTACCTGCTTGGCGGTGAGCAGTTTGTCCTCACGATAGATGTTGATATTGGCCGTCCAGTCGCTGTACCCGGTCCCGATGAGCGAGACATTGAGGGAGGCGGGTTGCCCCACGAGCATGAAGTTGGAGTTCAGCCGGGCGAGCACGTAGACATCCTTCACTTCCGAGGCTGTGCCAACCGGGACCGTCCAGACTGGAATTTTGAGCGTTCGCAGGTAGCGAGCGGCGCTGCGCATGCTGGACTGGGGATCGACTTCATTGCTCCGGCCGTCACTGATGAGCAGGATTCCGCGCGTCCGCCTGTTTGTTCCGCCCTTGACGGCATCGGTCAGTGCGGCGCCGATATGCGTCTCCCTGCCGTCCCCCTCCTTCTGACCCGTCAGGAACCGCATGGCGGTGCGTCGCAGGTCCTTGTCGAAACTGAACATCTGCACTTCGTACTTTCGACCGAGCTTCGCGAGAAATGAGTCCTTCTTGTCCTGCAACGCCGCGAGGGTCGCCTCATAACGGGTCCGGTTTCCCACGTCCTTGGTATTCATGCTCTGTGAGATATCCACGAGCACGGACAGAGCGGGTCTGTCATACACCTCGTCCTGCGGCTTGAGCGCCATCGGCCGCATCAGGAGGATGAGCAGGGTGCAGAGCACCCCGATCCGCATCAGCGTCAATCCAATCCGCAGAAATCGGCGCAGGCTCCCGGCCGTGCGGGCATAAATGAAAATGACGACGAGGCCCGTCAGCACGCCGATGCCCATGAGCAACGGAATCGAAACCAGCGGATCAAAAATGACGTTCAGGCCCATATTGCCCCGTTCGACTCACTGGCGAAGCACTATCGTCAAGACCTGTTCGAGACACAACATGCCAATCGCCGCCAAGAGGAGGTAGTGCCACAAAGGGCGCCCCTCCAGAAGGGCTTCAATTCCCGCCGCATCGGCGCTGGCCAGAAACGCCGCACGCGGACCCGCCTTCGACAGCTCCTTCAACTGAGAGACGTCGAGCTTTTCCAGGTTGCTCTCCAGCGGATCCACATTGACTGCGACCGACCCTGCAACCTTCTCGCCAATATAAGCGCGGTAGAAGCCACATGTGGTAGTCTTGGGGAAGAACACCGCGGTGCCGCTCGGCCCCTTGTCCAGATTGCCTTCGACAGGCTCTCCGGAGGGTCTCTTGAAGACGACAGACTCCGCATCCGCCACGGGCTCGATCGTCGTGTAGCAGGGCTCACCGACGAGGAACGCGTTGCGATGGCCCACGCTCGGCCGCAGTCCCTTGATGATCTCGTGGATAAGGGGCACGAAAAGCGTATTGCGGGCCAGGTCGCTGCAATTCAGAGAGCAACTGAAGTTGCACAGCAGCAGCGTGCCGCCACCGACGGTCGTTTGCGCCATGGCGATGTTGCCGTCATCGTATTGCAGGAGGATTTGCCCCTTCTGCTTGACCCTGTCGGTGCTGAAGAACCTTCGAAATTTGAGCTCGCTCAGCTCCGGCGACTCGCGGAACTTGCGAAGGATGTCGTTGTCGAAATTGGCCTGTCCCAGGCTGGCGTGTCTGCCCTGCGGGGACAGGTCGATCTGGCTGGTGAGCTTGAACGGAAGCGTCAGATTGCCCTCGGACCAGGTGGCGAGGTGATCCAGATTCTGGCTGCCCGCGGGACTCACGTGGAAATAGACGACGCTTCCCCCGCTTCTGAGGTAATCGAGCAGGGCCTGTCCGGAGCGTCTGGACAATTCATGGATATCCGACACCACGACCACCTGGGCAGCGGACAGAGTCGCCGCGGTCAACTCGTTCGAAGGAACGACTGTCGCGACGGCGGCCGCGAGGCGATTCTCCTGGAAGGGATTGATGGCGTTGATCAACAGGCGCACGCCGCTCTGTTCGCGGGTCCGATCCTCGTCGGTGACAACCAGCACTCCGACCTTCTCCGCCACCGACAGGATGAAGTGCCTCTGATTATCGATCTCCAGACCATCTTCGGGAATGAAGACGCGGCCCTCGTATCGACCGCTCTGATTGATTCGCAGGTGAAAACCGGTGGAGACCGTGGACTGCGGCTCGATCTCGAGCTCCTGCTTGAAGCTCTCGCTGTCCTGGAATCGCAGCTCGATGGGCAGCCGATGCGGCCGGTCGCTGTAGTTGGCGACCTTGCAGACAATCTCAATATCCTCCGAGACGGTCGGAGCGCCTGGCCGGATGGCCACCTCGGTCACGGCACAGTTCTCCGCCGCCTCCGGGCCGACCGGCATGAACATCAGCTCAATGTCCGGCTCAATCCGGCTGAAATCCGCCGACGACCAGTTCGTTCGCTGAAAATCGGAGATGAAGCAGATATGCTTGCTGCCTGCGGCCTCCTTGAGCTGGCTCGTCGCCTCGGCGATCGCGGCGCCGATGTCGGGACACTCATGCCGAACCGACGCGTCGCGTATATCCCTCCTGAGCAGGAAGAGATTGTCGCTGGGCTCGTCGAATGAGCTGTCCGGCGTCGCCCCCATGCGAATGAGATTGAACCGGTCGGCCTTGCCGTAGTGATCGAGCAGGGCCGTTGCGACCGCCTTCGCCTGCGACAGAGGACTGACGCCCGCGTACCGGTATTCCATGCTCGCCGAGACGTCCATGAGGATAACCGTGGCCCGCCCCGCCTGGGAGTCCTGTTTGCGACCACCGCCCTGCATGAGCGAGGGTCGAAGGAACGCCAGAAGGATCAGCGCCAGCACGGCCGTCCGCACCAGCAGCAGCAGAATATGCCGCAGATTGTAGCGGCGGGACTGGTGGGCTCGTGCCGCCTTCAGAAACCGCAAAGAGGGAAAGATGATGCTCCGCGGCGTGCGACGCGTGAGCAGGTGAATCACCAGCGGCACCGCGAGGGCGAACACTCCGACAGCCAGAGCAGGATTGGCGAACAGGATGTTTCCTAAGAGAATCCGCATCGTCGTCGCCGTCGCTCCATGTATCCCTGCAAGGCCTCCGGGTACGGGGTCTCTGTGCTCATCAGCTCGTAGTCGATTCTCCGCGCCTCCGCCATCGCGACGAGTGTGTCGATGTACTGCTGCAATTCACGGCTGTACGCCTGCCGAATGTCATCGGGCACCGAGGTCAGCTTCTCGCCGGATTCCGAGTCGATGAAATTCGCGTTGGGCAGGCTCGGCAGCTCCAGCTCGTGCTTGTGCAAAACCTGGAACAGGACGACCTCGAAGTTGCGATAGAGATACATGTCCAGAACGCTGAACAATGCCTCAGGATCGTCCATCAGGTCGGAGATCACGATGAGAATTCCGCGACGCTTCAGAAGCGAGGAGGCCTGTTGCAGCACCTTGGAAAGGCTGGTCTTGTGGTGCACCTTCTGCGCTTCGAGCGCCCGAAGAATTCCGCTCAAGTGAGAGAACGTGCTGCCCGCCGGTATATGATGCTCGACCTCGGAGCCAAACAACGTGAGGCTCACCCGGTCACCCTGCTTGAGCAGCAGATAGCTCAGTGCGGCGCTGAGATAACATGCGTAATCGTACTTCGAGACGTCCTGAGCCCCGAAGTACTTCTCGTGCCAGGAGCCGCCGAAAGCCATGGAAGCGCTGCAATCGACCAGCAGATAGCACGTCATGACCGTTTCCTGCTCACACAGCTTGATCACATAGCGGTCGGTTCGCCCATACACCTTCCAGTCGATCTTGCGGATGTCATCGCCGGGCAGGTACTCTCGGTAGTCCGTGAATTCCTGAGAATGTCCCTTGAGCAGCGATTTGTGCTTGCCCGTGTAGGCGCCGTCGACGGTTCCCCGGGCGGCAAAGGACAAATGCTTGAGGAACCCGAGCGTGCGTTCATCGAGGTACTTGTGTGACTCGTTCTGAAGCGGGATGTCCGCCGCCCGTCTCATGCACCAAACCTCACAGTCATCGCCCGGCTGACAGTCGCAGCTCGGGGATATGCCTTGGGTCGCACGCGGCCCTTGCTCACGCCTCTGCCGACAGACAGAATCTGTACGGAGAGCAGGGCCGTCCGTTCCAGCCTATTCCGGCTTGAGGACCTTCGTCACCTTCTCCAGGGCATCCGCGATCCGGGGTCGAAGCACACCCTCCCCGGAGGCGGCACGCATCGCCACGGCCACCTTGGCCGGCCCTTTGCCCGTGTAGTCGGACTCCTTAACATGCTTGAGCAAAGTGCTGATGATGGCCTCCGTGGTGATCCCCTTTCCTGCCGCTTTGTAGTTCCGAAGGATTCGATGCCGCAGGACCGGAATGGCCACGTCGCGAACCTCCCTGCAGGAAGGAGCGGGAAGACCCCGCAGGACGGCAAGGCTTTTGGCCCCGAGGATCAGATACTGCGAAGCCCGCAGGCCGGCGCCCCATTCCACGAACTCACGAGCCACCGGCGGGCTGACCGGCGAGGGTCGACTGGCCGCCGCCAAGTCCACCGCATACGCCAGCACATGTTTGGAGACCGGCACGCGGCGCACGAGATTCTGGTAGAGCAGGACTTCCTCTCTCGTCATGACGGCCTTGACTGCCGGCGCATCGTGAGTCGTCGTCTCGTCCACGATACCCAGCTCGCTCTCCCGGGACGGGTAGTCCACGATGATATTGAACATGAACCGGTCGAGCTGCGCCTCGGGCAGAGGGTATGTGCCCTCGTGCTCGATGGGGTTCTGGGTGGCGACCACCATGAACGGCTGCTCCAGGTGGTAGGTCGTACCCGCGGCGGTCACCGTGTATTCCTGCATGGACTCGAGCAAAGCCGCCTGGGTCTTAGGCGGGGCCCGGTTGATCTCGTCAGCCAGGACGAGATTGGCGAATACCGGCCCCTTGATGAACTGCATCGAGCGTTGGCCGGTCCGGTGGTCGGTTTGCAGGATTTCCGTGCCTGTGATGTCGGAAGGCATCATGTCCGGCGTGAACTGAATCCGCTTGAAATCCCAACCGAGGACCCCGGCCAGCGTCTTAGCCAGCAGGGTCTTCGCCAGGCCAGGGACGCCCAAGAGAAGCGCGTGGCCGCGGGAGAACAGCGAGATCAGCAACTCCTCGACAACCCTCTCCTGGCCGATGACGACCTTATGAATCTCCTTGCGAAGGGCATCGTATTTGGCCGCGAACCCCTGCACAAGCTCGGCGTCCCCGGCGTGCGGCTCCCGCTTTTCCGGCAACTCACTCATTGGCAGACTCCCCTTATTTCCACACTATTGTAGCGTGCGTCAAGCGCTCGGCAACGCTACATTTGCCCAATCTCTGCCAGGAAACGGCATCCCTCAAGCCCCGACTGCGACAAAAACGGCCGTTTCTCTATTTAAAACGACGCACGGCGGGGCCCTATGTTACAGAAGAAATCCCCCCCTCCGCAGCGCTTTTCGTCCAGGGGGCGCCGCTAACCCGCATATTGCATGAAGGGTGGAGACGGGGGCACGGGATGGGCGGAGACCACACGAAGGCGACGCTTCCGTGCCAGTCCGGACGGGTGGCGCAAAAAT
>Ga0105100_10001474_pt1 | contig 13813 bp, 14 predicted proteins | sample PPLLak12cMay2015_2_FD_87033 | JGI IMG/M metagenome (GOLD analysis project Ga0105100, IMG submission 87033) | Freshwater sediment microbial communities from Prairie Pothole Lake near Jamestown, North Dakota, USA - PPLs Lake P8 Core (1) Depth... | ecosystem: Environmental > Aquatic > Freshwater >...
TGGCTGTTGAACGCCGGCCGCCAGCGCATCGGCATCAATGCCGACGCTGCGGGCCGCCGCACCGACCACGGCCGCCTCCGAGATGTCCCGATCTTCGACGAAGTAGGCGCGGAAGATCGCATGGATGAAAGCAGTGGCCTGCTCGGGTGCGTGTTGCTGCAGCCACAGGACGGCACGCGCCGCGGCGACGGCACCGACCGGAAAGCGGCTCGGAGCTCTATACGGGACGCCCGCGAAGCGTGCCGACCGCGCGAAGTCGTGCTTCGAATATTCGGCCTTCGGCCCGTAGCCTTCAGTCAAGGGCGTGCCGCCCGAAGTCTTGAACACCGGCCCGAGCAGAACCGGCCGGTAATCGACAGTGCGCCCATGACGGGCCGCCAGTGCGTCGATCTGCTCGGACGCGAGATACGAATAGGGTGAGGAGAAGTCGAAGTAGAACTCGATCGGTTTCGGCATGTCGGATCCGGTGAGGTGATTCCTGTCCGCCACCCTCAGTTCATCCGGGCGTAGTGCAGTCGCGTACGGTAGAGCATCTGCACCGCGCCGTTTTCAGCATGCGCATCGAAGAGTGCATCGAGAGCGGCCATCATCGGCGCGTGCCGCGGATCGCCGGCGGCCGGCATGTAGGACGCCGATCCGACGAGGGAGACGAGCGCCTCCCGGTCGAGCCGGCGCGGGTTGTCGAAATACGCGACCTCGCAGCGAGCCGGCGCGAAGAACCGCTCGATCGCGTCCGCGTCGACATGCCGGTGCGAGACCTTCTCGTAGTCGATGCCGTGCTCGCGCAGGAGCGCCTCGTAGCCGGACAGGAACGCAGTCCCGGTCGACTGGCGGTCGTTCCAGATCAAAGCGGCGGCACCCGCGGGACGGAGCAGGCGCCGCACTTCCGCGGCCGCGCGCTCGGGGTCGAACCAGTGAAACGCCTGGCCCGCAATCACCAGGTCCGCTGCTCCTGCGGGCAGCGTCGTCGCCTCGGCCGTGCCGGCGACGCTGCGATAGTTCGAATGGCGCCGCAGTTGTTCGTCGCCCGCCGCGCGCATCGCCGCGTTCGGCTCGACGCCGATCACTGAGTATCCGCGCTGCAGGAACGGTTCGGCCGACAGGCCGGTGCCGACGCCAAGATCGACGACCGTCGCGCCCGGATTCAGCATTCCGGCCTGCTCGAGGTGCGCGACGATTGCCTGCGGATAGGTCGGACGGCCGCGCGTGTAGGCATCGGCGCGGTTGCCGAAGCGCTCGGTCGACTCCATCACCATTGCATCACGGTATCGAGGCCGCGCTGCAGTCCGACTCCGGAGACCTTGCGGATCGCGAGCAGCGCGCCGTCGACATAGGGTTCGGCGCTGGCGCCGGCCTGGTGCTTCAGGTGCAGCCGCTGGCCGCTCGCGCCGAAGATCGCCTCGACGCCGATCACATAGCCGGGCAGCCGCACCGCATGCACCTGCACCCCGTTCAGCGTCGCACCGCGCGTTTCGCGCGGCCCTCGAACCTGATCGAGCGGCACCCCAGGATGCGGCCTTTTCACCGCGCCGAGCCGGAATGCCAGTTCGCGCGCAGTGCCTGACGGCGAGTCGGGTTTGTCCTCGTGGGCGTAATCGATGATCTCGAAGTGATCCAGATAGCGGGCAGCGATCTCCGCGAACTTCTGCAGCAGCACGACAGTCAGTGCGAAGTTGCCGCAGGCCAGCACGCCGCGGCCGTGCGCCCGCGCCGCCGCGTCGATCTCGGCATAGTCGGCGTCGGACAGGCCCGACGTTCCGATCACGACATGGACCCCGGCGGCAAGCGCTGCGAGCACGTTGGCTTTCGCGCTGTCCGGTTTCGTGAACTCGACGAACACATCGCTCGGAACCGCGAGCGCGTCGGCCGCTGTCGCGAACACCGGCGCCGGCATCGGCTCGCCCAGCGCGTCGGCCAGCGGCCGGCCCGCGGCATTGCGAGCGACGGCCGCGACGAGTTCGAGATCGCCGGCGCGCGCGATGCCGCGCGCGACGGCGGAGCCTGCCCATCCGGTTGCACCAGCCAGAATCACTCGCAGAGCCATTGGCGGTCCTCGTGCGTTGGTGTTCGCGGAATTTTGAGACGGGTCTTACAGATTGCGCGCAATCAGGATGCGCTGGATATCGCTGGTTCCCTCGTAGATCTGGCACACGCGCACGTCGCGGTAGATGCGCTCGACCGGGAAGTCCGTCACGTACCCGTATCCACCGTGCACCTGGATCGCGTCCGAGCAGACGCGCTCGGCCATTTCGGACGCGAAGAGCTTCGCCATTGCTGCTTCCTTCAGGCACGGCTCGCCGGCGTCCTTGAGCTGCGCGGCGTGGTGGATCAGCTGGCGCGCGGCCTCGATCTGCATCGCCATGTCGGCCAGCTTGAACTGCACGGCCTGGTGCTCGAAGATCGCCTTGCCGAAAGCCACGCGCTCCTGCGCATATTTCAACGCGGCCTCGTAGGCCGCGCGTGCCATGCCGACCGATTGCGCGGCGATCCCGATGCGGCCGCCCTCGAGTCCCGACAGCGCGATCTTGTAGCCGGTCCCTTCGTCCCCGATCAGGTTGCGCGCCGGCACCCGACAGTTCTCGAACACGATCTGCGCGGTGTCTGAAGCGTGCTGTCCGAGCTTTTCCTCGATTCGCGCAACGACATAGCCCGGCGTCGCAGTCTCGACGATGAACGCACCGATGCCGCGCTTGCCGGCGGCCTTGTCGGTCACGGCCATCACGATCGCAACGTCTGCGTTCCGGCCGCTGGTGATGAACTGCTTGACGCCGTTCAGGACCCAGTCGTCGCCGTCGCGGGCTGCGGACGTCCGCAGGCCCGACGCCTCCGATCCGACATGCGGCTCGGTCAGGCAGAACGCGCCCAGCATCTCGCCGCGCGCCAGCGGGACCAGGTAGCGTCGCTTCTGGTCTTCGGTTCCCCACGCCATCAGGATCGAGCAGACAGGACAGTTGTTCACGCTGATCACGGTCGAAGTCGCGCCGTCACCGGCGGCAATCTCCTCCAGCGCGAGCGCGAGCGCGGTGTAATCCATGCCGGCTCCGCCGTATTCCTCGGGCACCGCGATGCCGAAGGCGCCGAGTGCCGCGAGTTCCGCCAGTGCTTCTTTCGGAAAGGTCGCGTTGCGATCCCACTCCGCGGCGAACGGCGCCAGGCGTTGCGCTGCGAACTCGCGCAGTGAATTCCGCAGCAGGCGGTGCTCCTCCGAGAGGATCATTTCTGCGTCGGCAGCTCGGTCGCTGCCGGCGGGTCGGGCAACACGATCGGCGCGGGCGTCTTGGGTCCTTCAACGGTCGGGGCGACCGGCTTGGATGCGGCACCCGGGTACGTGAGCCAGTGCACGCGCCGCTTCAGGACCAGGCCGACGATGGCGCCGGCGATCAGTGCGGACATCAGCAGCGGGCCGCCGCCGACGATTCCGGTGACCAGCGCAACGTTCATCGAACAGGCGAACGCGCGATAGCCCGGGCACCAGAGCGTGCTGATCAGGACGCTGACCGCCAGCCAGGTCGCGATCGCCACGGTCAGCGCGCGCGACAGCGACTGGTCGAGGCCGGCCATCTCGGTGGCGGCTTTGCGGTAGAAGATCAGCGCGAACAGCATCGTCAGCAGGCCAGGCACGATGACGAAGATCCAGGTCTTCATGCCGGCCTCACCGGCGAAGTCACGCATCACCGGTTCGATGACGCCGGCGCCCAGCCAGGCGCAGATTCCGAACACGAGCATCGCGAAGATCGAAACCGGCATCGTTCAGCTCCAGGCGGGGCGGCGGGCAGTCACTTCGATCTCGATCTTCATGCGCGGATCGACCAGCCCGCAGACGATTGCGGTCGCGGCCGGGCGCGCGCGCTGGAAGTATTCGCCGAAGATCGGCGCCAGCGCCTGGAACGAATCGGCGCTCGCCAGGTAGTAGCGGACGCGCACGACATCATCGAGCGAACAGCCAGCCTGACCCAGCGCCGCTGCGATGTTGCGAAAACACTGATGCGTCTGCGCGGCCGAATCTTCGTCGATTGTCATCGCCGCGTAATCGAAGCCGGTCGTGCCGGCGACGTGCACGTACGCGCCTTCGACCACCGCGCGACTGTAGCCGGCGACGGCTTCAAAGTCAGACCCGGAGGAAATCAGTCGCTTGTCGTTCATCGCGCATTACCAGGCCAGCTGCTCGCCGTTGTAGTTGAGGAACTTTCCGTTCGACGAGTCGTTGGCCGTGGCGAGCACGCGCCGCATCCCGGCCACGCTCGCGCTGGCATCGATGTCAGCGCCGGCACCTCCCATGTCGGTCCGGACCCAACCGGGATGAAACGCGATGCACACGACGCCCTGCGGACCGAGCTCGAGGCTGGTCGACCGCAGCGCCGAATTCACTGCGGCCTTGCTCGCACGGTACAGCCAGCCCGCCGTGCTCGTCATCAGTGATATCGAGCCCATGCGGCTCGATATCACAGCCAGCTTGCCGCGCGCGGCGACGAGGTTGGGCGCGAGCATCGCGATCAGCTGCATCGGCGCGCGCACATTGGTCTGCATCACCGCATCGAAATCCAGCCCGCCCGGCGCCGCAATCGCGCTGGTCCGCGGACCGTACAGGCCGGCATTCAGGATCATGATGTCGATCTTCTCCGCGGCCAGCTGATCGGTGAAGCCCGCAAGCGCGTGCTCGTCGAGCAGGTCCAGTGCCACCGGCTTCGCGCCGAGCGCGCGCAGCGGGGCGGCCGCAGCCGGCGAGCGGTGCGTCGCAATCACGCGCGCGCCGTCCGCTGCATATTGACGCGCGAACTCCAGGCCGATCCCGCGTGAAGCGCCGACGACGAGCACCGTGCTCATCAGCGCTCCGCCATCGCTAGCCGCGCCGCGAGCGTCGCGAACAGCGCGCCGCCGGCAGCATTCAGCGCGCGCCGCGCGTTCGGCGCAACGCGCAGCCGGCGCGCATGCGCAGCGACGGCGACCAGCGCGAACAGGAACAGCGTGCCGTTCACGATGAAGATCGCGCCGAGGAACAGGAAGGCGAGCGGCTTGCTGGCCGCATCGGAGTCGATGAACTGCGGCAGCAGCGCGAGAAAGAAGAGCGCCACCTTCGGGTTCAGCACATTGGTCAGGAACCCCTGCGCGAAAACGGTGCGCATCGACGCCGGACCGACACTTGCGACGACAGGCTCCGGAGCGCGGCCGCGCCAGGCGTCGCGCAGCATTCCCATCGCCAGCCACAGCAGGTAGGCCGCGCCGATCCACTTGACGACCGTGAACGCGAGCGCCGACGTGGTCAGCACGGCGGCAAGCCCGAGCGCAGCCGCCAGCGCGTGAACGACGCAGCCGGCACTGATGCCGAGCGCGGCGGCCACGCCGCCCCGGGCGCCGAGCTGCAGCGTGCGCGTCACCGTGTACAGGAAGTCGACCCCGGGTGTCGCGTTCAGCACGAGCGCCGTAAGAACGAACAGCCCGAGGTCATGGGTCCCGAACATGATTGCGTCGTCTGCAGACGTTGCCGGCTCAGAGCATCTCGAGCGCCATTGCGGTTGCCTCCCCGCCGCCGATGCAGAGCGCCGCCACGCCACGCTTGCCGCCGGTCTTCTTCAGCGCGCCGAGCAGCGTCACGACGATGCGCGCGCCCGACGCGCCGATCGGGTGTCCGAGCGCGCAGGCACCGCCGTGGATGTTGACCTTGTCGTGCGGCAGCTTGTATTCGGTCATCGCAGCCATCGTGACGGCGGCGAATGCCTCGTTGACCTCCCACAGATCGACGTCTCCCGCCCTCCATTCGGCCTTCCTCAGCACTTTGTCGATCGCGCCTATCGGCGCCGTAGTGAACCACTCGGGCGCCTGCGCATGGACGGAGTGCGCAACGATGCGGGCGATCGGCTTGCAGCCGAGCTCCTTGGCGGTCGATGCGCGCATCAGCACCAGTGCTGCCGCTCCGTCGGAGATCGACGATGCGTTGGCCGCCGTGATCGTCCCGTCCTTCTTGAATGCAGGTTTCAGCCCGGGGATCTTGTCGAGCTTGGCCTTGAACGGCTGTTCGTCCTTCGCGATCTCGGTGTCGCCGCCCTTGCCGGGCACCTTCACTGCCGCCATCTCCCACGCAAAGCTGCCGTCAGTGTTGGCCTTCATCGCGCGTTCGGTCGATGCGATCGCGAACTTGTCCTGGGCCTCGCGCGTGAACGAATACTTGGCGACGCACTCCTCGGCGAAGACACCCATCGCCTTGCCGCGGTCATAGGCGTCCTCCAGCCCGTCGAGAGCCATGTGGTCATAGGTCGTGACCGCGCCATACCGATAGCCCTTGCGCGCGCCAACCAGCAGGTGTGGTGCGTTGGTCATGCTTTCCATGCCGCCGGCGACGATCACGGTCGCGCTGCCCGCCACCAGCATGTCGTGCGCGAACATCATCGTGCGCATGCCGGAGCCGCACATCTTCGAAAGCGTGACGGCGCCCGCCGACTTCGGAAGACCCGCAGCGAGCGTTGCCTGGCGCGCGGGCGCCTGGCCCTGGCCCGCCATCAGGCAGCACCCCATCAGGACTTCGTCGACGCTGTCGCCCTTGATTCCGGCGCGCTCGACCGCCGCCTTGATCGCGACGGCACCGAGTTGCCATGCCTGCAGCGAGGAAAAATCACCCAGCAGTCCGCCGATCGGCGTACGTGCAGCGGAAACGATGACGATGGAATCGCTCATGATCTGCTCCTTGGTTCAGTGGTGGATTCTGACGCATAGCGGTTGCGAAAGCGGCGCTCGGGCGGGTACGGGAATACGTCTTCCAGCTCGCCTTCCTGGATCCGTCGCTTGCGCGCATTCCAGAAGTCCGGCGTGAGCAGGTCGGCGTGATGCTTGAGAAACGCCGCCCGGATGCGGTCATCCCCGAGCAGGAACACGCCCCATTGCTCGGGGAACATGTCGCGCTTCTCGACGCGGTACCAGGCTTCGGCTGCGAGCTCGTCGTCTTCGTTCTGGGCTTGCGGCACGCGCCGGAAATTGCAGTCGGTCATGTATTCGATCTCGTCGTAGTCGTAGAACACGACGCGGTCGAGCCGGGTGACGCCGAAGTTCTTGTAGAGCATGTCCCCGGGGAAGATGTTGGCGCCGGCCAGATCCTTGATCGCATTGCCGTACTCGAGCACCGCATGGTCGAGCTCAGTGTCGGTCGCGTGCGTCAGGTAGATGTTGAGCGGCGTCATCCTCCGTTCGATGTAAACGTGGTCGATCAGGATCGTGTCGGCATCGAACTTGATGATGCTGGGGCAAAGGGCGAGCAGCTCCTGCAGCAAGGCCGGCGAGAGGCGGGCCCGCGGCAGCGTGACCTGCGAGTACTCCCAGGTATCGGCCATGCGGCCAACGCGGTCATGTTTCTTCACCAGCTGGTACTTCGACATGATCTGCTCCCGGTCGGTCTCCTTCGGGTACGGGATCACGTCGTTGATCAGCTTGAACACGTACGGGTAGGACGGCAACGTGAATACCGTCATCACGAGCCCCTTGATGCCCGGCGCGATGACGAACTGGTCCGTCGAGTGCTTCAGGTGGTGCAGGAAGTCGCGGTAGAAGAGCGTCTTGCCCTGCTTGGCCAGCCCGACCATCGTGTACAGCTCGGAAGCCGGCTTGGTCGGCAGGATCGAGCGCAGGAAATCGACGTAGGCCGCCGGCGCTTCCATGTCCACCAGGAAGTAGGCGCGCGTGAACGAGAACAGCGTCGCCAGCAGGTCGCTCGTGAACAGCGCCGTGTCGAGGAACAGCTCGCCCCTGGAGTTCTGCAGGATCGGGATCGCGACCGGCGTGATGCGCGCTGCGTTGATCACGCGGCCGACGATGTAGGCGCCCTTGTTGCGGAAGAAGAGATTCGACAGGACCTGGATCTGGCAGTCGGGTTCCACCGTCCAGGGCCGCGGAAACGCCTCGCCGCTGCGATGCGCATCGCAGACGGCGCGCACCAGCCGGCGCAGGTCGCGCTCGACGTCATCCCAGCGGCACGCGAGGCCGAAGTCGATGACGATTCGGCGCAGCGAGTTGCGCAGGCCTTCGGTGGCCGGGTAGTAACTGCGATACGACGGCGGGTCCGAGTCCATGTAGTCGGTCGCCACGCCCGGTCGCACGAAGATGAAGCTGTTGCGGAAGTAGTCGCGATGCAGCAGCTTCGTGCATACCGAGTTGAAGAATGTTTCCGCACACTCGGGCTGCCGGTGCTCTGCCAGCAGCGCGACATAGTGCTGCTTGACCGCCTGCCACAGCGCGTCGCGCTCGTGGTCGGTCAGCGATGCGAGGTCGAACTCGCGATCGATGCGCCCGACTGCATCGAGCACGCGCTGGTCGTAGAAGTCGATCCGCTCGCGCGCCCGCTCGCGCATCGTGTGCCAGTCGCGGTTCTCGTACAGTTGCTTGGCCTGCTGCGCGACATAGCGGAAGCGCCGGTAGTGCCGGTTGAATCCGTCGAGGATCGCGCGCGCGATGCCGGCGGGCGATGGCATCGACCGGTCGAATGAAACCGCCTCGGGCAGTGCGCGTTCGTGCATCAGCATGGGGTCGCCGCTAGGGCGCCGGCGCATGGCGCGGCGTGGCCGCCAGCCAGACGGCGAGCGCGCCAAACGCGGTGCCGAGGAACCAGCGCTGCATCCTGAGCCATCCCGGCCGGCGCGCGAACCAGCCCGCTAGTGCGCCGGCGACCGTGACCAGCGCGCCGTCGACCAGTGTCGAGATCGTCACGTGCACTACGCCGAGGACCAGGCTCTGCGCCAGCACCGATCCCGCAGCCGGGTTCACGAACTGCGGGAACAACGACAGGTAGAACATCGCGACTTTCGGATTCACGACCGACGCGACCAGCGCCTGGCGGAACAGGACGCGATCGGGCACCGGTTCCAGCGGCTCTGGCGTGAACGAGAAGCCGGCGCCGCGCACGGTCGTGATCGCGAGCCAGAGCAGGTAGGCCGCGCCCGCGAGCTTGATCGCGTCGAAGGCGACCGGCACCGCAAGCAGCAGTGCGGAAAGTCCGAACGCGGCCAGGCACAGGTGAAAGAACACGCCGGCCATCACGCCGAGCAGCGAGAAGTAGCCGGCGCGCCGCCCCTGCGCCAGCGTGCGCGAGATCAGGTAGACCCACACCGGGCCCGGGGTCGCGGCCAGCAGCAGCACCGCGAAGGCAAAAAGCGCCAACTTGTCGAACCCAAGGCCGAAGATCGTCACGGCAGTTCCCAGCGCTGCTCGAGCACTTCGGGCCCCCAGCTTGTCGACGGCTCTTCGTAGACCTTGCGGAAACCGAACGACTCGTAGAGGTGACGGGCCGCCTCCAGCCCGGCAAACGTCCCGAGGCGGACGCGTGCATAGCGCTCGCGGGCGAAGTCCAGCGCCGTGGCCATCATGCGTCGACCCATGCCGCGGCCCCGCAGCGAGTCGTCCATGATGAACCAGCGCAACTGGGCACTGGTTAAATCGTCGGACGCCCCGCCGTCGATCACGATGGTGCCGAGCACCCGACCGGCGTCGACCACGACCCAGACGCCGTCGCGCTCAGCGTTGTAGCGGGTGAGGAAGTCCGAGATGTCGGCCATGCGGCCGGCTTCGAAGAACACTCCGAAGCCGTGTTCGCGCGCGTAGTAGCGCGTCTGCAGCGCGGCGCTGGCCGCGAGCGCGCCGGGAATCAGGCCTGGCAGCAGGCGCGGCCCGCAGTCGACCGGATCGAGCGCCTGCTCGAACGGATAGAGCAGCTCGAAACGCTCGAGGTCGACCAGCATGCCTTCATCGAAGACACGTCCGAGCGCAGCCAGTTCGCGCGTGAAGAAGCGGCGGTGTCCGTCCTTCCAGTCGGCGAGCGTACGGTCGCCTTCGCCTTCGTCCCACGCGAAGGCCGCATCGACTTCGGAGAACGGCCGGCGCTCGAGCACTGTCGTGCGGATCACCGCGCGTGGCGTGCCGTCGTGCTCCGTGACCACCGAGTAGCCGTCCGCGACCGGTGCGACCTGCGGCATCGTGTCGTTGAGTTCACACAGCCCGGCAGTGGCCCGCTTCGGTCCGTGCAGTACCAGCTCGACGAGTTCATGCGCGAGTTCGGGCGAATCGCCGAAGTACCACGCCTGGTAAGGGGTGGTTTCCGCCAGTTGCGTCGCGCGACAGAAGTCGGCCCAGAAGGCCGCCACCCGGCCTTCCTTCGGGACGCTGTTGTCGGCGCTGTCGGCGGCGAGCCGGGTGTCCATCGTTACATCGTCTCGGAGAAGAGCTCGCGGCCGATCAGCATGCGGCGGATCTCCGACGTGCCGGCACCGATTTCGTAGAGCTTCGCATCGCGCCACAGGCGGCCGGCCGGGTAGTCGTTGATGTAACCGTTGCCGCCGAGCGCCTGGATCGCCTCGCCGGCCATCCAGGTCGCCTTCTCCGCCGAGTAGAGGATCGCGGCCGCGGCGTCCTTGCGCAGATTGCGCATGGTGGCCGGCGTCGCAGCGTCGCAGGCCTTGCCGACCGCATACACATACGCGCGGCAGGCCATCATCGTCGAGTACATGTCGGCGAGCTTGCCCTGCATCAGCTGGAATTCGCCGATCGGCTGGCCGAACTGATGGCGGTCGTGCACGTAGGGCAGCACGACATCCATGCAGGCCGCCATGATGCCGAGCGGCCCGCCGGAGAGCACCGCGCGCTCGAAGTCCAGCCCGCTCATCAGCACCTTCGCGCCGCCGCCTTCCTCGCCGAGCACGTTTTCGGCCGGCACCTCGACGTTCTCGAACACGAGTTCGCCGGTGTGCGAGCCCCGCATGCCGAGCTTGTCGAGCTTCTGCGCCACCGAGAAGCCCTTCATGCCCTTCTCGACGATGAAGGTCGTCATGCCGCGCGCGCCCATCTGCGGGTCGGTCTTCGCGTAAACGACCAGCGTGTCGCAATCGGGACCGTTTGTGATCCACATCTTGGTGCCGTTCAGCACGTAGCGGTTGCCCTTGAAGTCGGCTTTCAACCGCATGCTGACGACGTCAGAGCCGGCATTCGATTCGCTCATCGCGAGCGCGCCGACGTGTTCGCCGCTGACGAGCTTCGGCAGGTACTTCTTCTTTTGCGCGGCACTGCCGTTGCGCTTGATCTGGTTCATGCACAGGTTCGAATGCGCGCCGTACGAGAGGCCGACCGACGCGCTGGCGCGCGAGATCTCCTCCATCGCGACGATGTGCGCGAGGTAGCCCATCTGCGCACCGCCGTAGTCCTCCTCGACCGTGATGCCGAGCACTCCGAGTTCGCCCAGCTTGCGCCACAGCTCCATCGGGAACTGGTCGCTGCGGTCGATCTCCGCGGCGCGCGGCGCGATCTCCGCCTGCGCGAAGTCGTGCACCGCTTCGCGCAGCGCATCGATGTCGCTGCCGAGGTCGAAATTCAGTCCGGGCAGTTGCATTTGGTTCTCCTCAGACCCGCTGGTCAGGCATGCCGTGCATGACCATCAGCGTCTGCTGCATGGTGGCGATCAGCGTCTCAGCGCCCTCCGCGACGGCGACCACGTCGGCGCGCACGATACTGAGCGTCCGGCCCGGCTTGATCACCTGGCCGCGGGCAATCAGGCGCTCGCCCTGCGCCGGCGCGAGCATGTTGATCTTGTATTCGACGGTGAGCACCGACGCATCGGCCGGCATCAGCGTAAACGCGGAGTAGCCGCCCGCGCTGTCGGCGATCATGCCGACGATCCCGCCGTGAACGTAGCGGTGCTGCTGCGTCAGGTCGTCGCGCACCGGCAGCTCGATCGTGCAACGGCCCGGCTCGACGGTCGTCATCTGCGCGCCGATCAGGCCCATCGCGGCCTGGCGCGCAAAGGAATCGCGCACGCGCAGCTCGAATTCCGGGTTGCAGGCGACGAATTTCATGAAGGCAGGACCGGCAGGATGCACCGACTATAGCAAGTTGACGTTAACGTCAACTTGGGACGGCGCCGTCGAGCATTCGGTCGGCCTCGGCTAGCGCGACTTCCGAATGTCTGATCCAGGGGCGACCTGCCGTTCGTCGGCCGTCTCGTGTCGTTTTTCCCTTCCGTAATCCGATTGACCTAGCAGAGAAGGGCACCTGCTGAGCTTGTGCCCTCGGGGAAGCCGACGCATAAACAGCCGGTCGGCGCACATTCACGGGGAGGAACGATGGATCAATTCGATTCAGGTTGTGGCCAGCCGTCTCGGCGGCGGCTTCTGGGTGGGCTCGTCGCGAGCCCCGCTTTGCTCGGCGCTGCTTCTCTTGGCGTGTCGGCGGCGCGTGCGCAGGGCGCGGCGTCCCGATTCACCCGCATGTTTCCAGGCCTGCCGCCATTCGCGGAACCCTCGCCGCAGCTTGCCGCCGCGCTGATCGATCTGGGCCGGGCCGGCGGTCCGATGGACGCGCGCGACCCGCTGCAGGCGGGACCGATCGCGTTGATCGTCGACCCGGCGATGCGCGTGAACAATCCCGACGCGGCAATGCCCAGCGGCAACGCCGGGACGACCTTCGTCGGCCAGTTCATCGATCACGACATGACATTCGATACGAGTTCGCGGCTCGGGGTGCCGACACCGCCGCGTTCGTCGCCCAACGGCCGCATCCCGGCGCTCGATCTCGACTCGGTCTACGGCGGCGGCCCGGTGGCCGACCCGCTGCTGTACGACCCGCGCGACCGCGTGAAATTCAAGGTCGAAAGCGGTGGCCTGTTCGAGGATCTGCCACGCACCAGCGACGGTCGGGCAATCGTCGCCGAGCCGCGCAACGACGAGAACCTGATCATCTCCGGCCTGCAGGTGGCCTTCCTGCTGTTCCACAACCGCGTGATCGACCACCTTCGTGCGACTGGAGTGTCCGACGCGACCGAACTGTTCGCGCAGGCGCGCCGGCTGGTGACCTGGCACTACCAGTGGATCGTGCTGCACGAGATCCTGCCGTCGTTCATCGGGCAGCCGCTGGTCAACGAAATTCTCACGGGCGGCCGGCGCGGACGCGGCCACGGCCACGGCCACGAAGAAGAGATGTCGGCGATCCCGGTCGAGTTCCAGGGCGCGGCCTACCGCTTCGGCCACAGTGGTGTGCGACCGTCGTACCGCGCCAACCTGCGCGGCGACAACGGCGTGGCGTTCTTCGGCTTCGTGTTCGACCCGGCCGGCGAGGGCCAGGCCGATCCGGTCGACCTGCGCGGTGGCGCGCGCGCGGCGCGGCGTTTCATCGGCTGGCAGACTTTCTTCGACTTCCGCGACGGCGAAGTCAAGCCGCGCAAGCGCATCGACACGCGCATCTCGACGCCGCTGTTCAACCTTCCGCTGGGCGCCATTGCCGACGGATCGCTGCCGGCCTCGCTGCCGCAGCGCAATCTGCTACGCCACTTCACCTGGCAGCTGCCGTCGGGCCAGCGTGTGGCCGACGCGCTCGGGGTGCCGCCGCTCGCGCCGCGTGACCTGGCAGAACTGGCCGGCTACGGGGTCGGCCTGGATCGCAGCACGCCGCTCTGGTACTACTGCCTGAAGGAGGCGGCCGTCGTGAACGACGGCCAGTTCCTTGGACCGGTCGGCGGCCGCATCGTCGGTGAGACGATCATCGGGATCCTGCGCGGCGATCGCAATTCGTTCCTGTCGGCGTCGCCGCGCTGGACGCCGACGCTGCCGACCCGCGCCGGCGACGGTAATTTCCGGATGGTGGACCTGCTGACGTTCGCGCGCGTCGATCCGGGTAGCCGCGGACAGTAAGCGGGCGCGTGTCGCGGAGGGAGCTTCGTCAGGGAACCGCGCGCCCGTCGCTCAGACGCAGCGCACCGCGGGTCAGCCGGTAGACGACCCAGAGCCACACGAACGACAGCACGAAGGCGCCCGCGAACGCCGAGCCGATCATCAACAAACGGATCGACACAAAA
>Ga0105100_10001475_pt1 | contig 13811 bp, 13 predicted proteins | sample PPLLak12cMay2015_2_FD_87033 | JGI IMG/M metagenome (GOLD analysis project Ga0105100, IMG submission 87033) | Freshwater sediment microbial communities from Prairie Pothole Lake near Jamestown, North Dakota, USA - PPLs Lake P8 Core (1) Depth... | ecosystem: Environmental > Aquatic > Freshwater >...
AGATTATCATGGAGTATAGTGGCGGCGTTGATAATTCCGGCAGGCATGCTGTTGTTTTCATCCTGTGAGAAGTACACCTATGAGATTGAAACAGTCGATCCCGGAGAGCCGGTGCTGTTTCAGACACAGATCCAACCGATTTTCACAAGCATCTGCATAACATGTCATAAAGGATCCAGGAATCCCGATCTAAGGGACGGCTTTTCTTATGCATCACTTACGGGCGGCGGTTACGTAAGCACCCCTGCCGAAAACAGCAGACTCTATAAACAGATGGTATCAGGGAGCCATTCTTCCTTCACGCTTGATACGGAAAAGCAGCTGGTACTTTTATGGATCGGACAGGGAGCATTGAACAACTGATCTTAATTAACCTATTAAACCAAATAAAATGAAAAAGACTTTTTTAATAATGCTTTTTTCAGCCTTCATTGTTTCATTACCGGCCCAGGAGGAAACAAAACCAGTTGAGGAATCAAAACCGGTCAGGTTTACTTTCGGAACAGGCACGCTAATCGATAACCAGACCGTGGCTACCCCCTGGAAGGGCGGCATAGAACTGCAGATCCACCACCGTTTCAGCCTGATCGAAAATTATCATAACCTTTTCGGGATCTATGGCGCAGCAAATACCCGGCTTGGCCTAAATTTCGGGATAACCGACAGGCTGATGATTGGAGCCGGGACCACAAAAGACTATAAACTTCAGGATTTACAGTGGAAGTACCTTATACTTCAGCAGACAGAAGATAACAGTATGCCGGTATCTCTGTCATATTATGGGAATATTGTACTTGATCTTCGAAAGGATGAAAATTTTGGCCCTATTGAACGCTACAAGAATATTCACAGGCTGTCATATTTCACACAACTCATTCTTGCCAGGAAATTCAATGAAAAATTTTCATTCCAGGTTGCACCTTCAGCGATCTATTTCAATGCAGTTCCTCAATATACGAACGAATTAAAGTACAGTAACCTGAATTTTGGATTATCGGCAGGAGGGAAGCTTTCCGTAACTGACTCGCATTCCATAATATTTGAGTATGATCAGCTTCTGACGAAGCAGGATCTTGATGAACAGCCAAAGCCAAACCTGTCGCTGGGATGGGAAATTGGAACAGCAACACATACTTTCCAGGTTTTTGCAGCTAATTATTCAGATATTATAAACCAGCGGAACCTTGTTTTCAATACAAATAATTTTGCTGATGGTGAATTTCTTATCGGATTCAATATTACCGTAAGATTCTGATTTTATATTAACATTAGAGAATGACATCAGCTCCCGTGAGATATCTTCTTGTTTTTCTGTTTGTTTTTTCGGGCTTCCCTGGTTTTGCATCCGGATTGGACCTGAAGGGTGAAAATACAGGTGCATACGATACAACAGCCTTCAAGTCTCCATTTTTTGAGGACAACGAACGTTGTTTCGTCTGTCACGGCCAGAACAGGTACGAATACACAAATGAAAACCTCGGACGGCAGGTCAGGGCGATGATGTTTTCGGAAAGAGTCGTTGACAGGAGTGAATTTTATGAGTCAAATCACAAAAGCTTCAGTTGTACCGACTGCCATTCTGCCAGCTATGTTCAATTTCCCCATCCCGGAGAACTAAGAATGGAGCAGATGTACAATTGTATCGACTGTCACGGCAATGATGAAAAATTTGCGCAGTTTCATTTTGAGGAAATCGAAGCTTCATATCAGCTAAGTACGCATTATAAACTTGAAGAAGAGGGATTTACGTGCTGGGATTGCCATGGGCCTCACGAGTATAAAATAAATGTAAGGAACAGTTCCAACCTTAAAGAAACAATACTTTACGATAATAATATATGCCTGAGGTGTCATTCAAACTTTGATCAGTTCCAGTTATTGACCGAAAGGGAAGAAATCAATATTCTTCAGAAACATGAATGGCTCCCTAACCAGGAATCACATTTTAAAAATGTCAGGTGCATCGAGTGCCATTCAGAAATTAATGATACTATCCTTGTGTCGCACCTGATCAATCCAATGGAGAAGGCGGTCAGAAGATGCAATGAATGTCATTCCCAGAACTCAATGCTGATGTCAACGCTTTATAAATTTCAATCAAAAGAGCAGCGTAAGGATGGTTTTTTTAACGGAATTATACTTAACCAGTCGTATGTGATCGGGGCAAACAGAAATGAGTATTTGAATATCCTGAGCCTCATAATATTTGCTGTTGTAATCGTAATTATAAGTATTCATATTTATTTCAGGCTTACAGGGAAAACAAAATAAAACCAGGAAAATGTACTTATATCCGATATGGGTCAGGTTATGGCATTTCATTAATACTCTCCTTGTCCTTGTGCTGATAGTTACAGGAATCAGTATGCAATATACCGATCAGAAAGAATATATACTGGTAGTCGGATTTGCGAAAGCGGTAAAATGGCATAATATTACCGCAGGACTTCTTACAATAAACTACATCTTTTTCGTAACGGGTAATATCCTTTCCAAAAATGGCAGATATTACAGAATTGAAAGAAAAAATTTTCTTGATAACATGGGAAAACAATTAAGGTATTATTCATGGGGAATGTTTAAGGGAGAAAAGCATCCCTTTCCGGTGAGTCTTGACCAGAAATTCAATCCATTGCAGAAATTGTCATATGTGCTGGCCATGTATGTTGCGCTGCCACTTATAATATTTTCGGGTATTGGACTGCTTTTTCCGGAGACGGTCATAAGCCGGCTTTTCGGAATCAGCGGGATGATCCTCACGGATATTCTCCATATCACCATGGGATTTTTTCTGTCTGTGTTTCTTGCAATACATATTTATACATGCACTCTTGGTGCCCGCCCGACCTCCCTGTTTAAAAGTATGCTTTCAGGTTACCACGAACCGGAAAATCACACTGCTTAAATATGAAACAAAAGGAACAAAGTTTACCAGATAAGTCATCCCGGCGGAATTTTCTTAAGAATCTGGGTACCGGAGTCGGAGCTGTGACCCTTGCCGGAGTTGGTGGTACCGCAGCAATTACTGCAGGGAAAAAAGCTAAATCGGGTGAAATGATTAAGCTTTTATCACCCGATGGCAAGCTGGTTGAAGTTGATAAGGACGATATTAAACCAGCAGAAAAAAGTGTAAAAGAGCTAAAGGCAAAAGCAAAGACCGGACTTCCCGGCCATAAATTCATAATGGTTATTGACCTTGCCAAATGTAAAAATGCAAGGAAATGTGTTGATGCATGTCAGGAAGGTCATATGCTCCCCAAAGACCATGAATGGATTAAGCTCTATCTGCTGCAGGATGATAAGAATACGGCAAAATACTGGTTTCCCCGCCCATGTTTCCATTGCGACAAACCCATGTGCGTAAGTGTCTGTCCGGTTGGTGCCACATATAAAAGGGATGACGGAATTGTCCTTGTGGACAACGAGAGATGTATAGGGTGCAAATTCTGTATGACCGGTTGTCCCTATTCTGCCCGTGTCTTTAACTGGAAAGATCCGGAAGTAAAATTGCCAGCTGATCATGTTTATGATCCTGAAACAAACATTCCTCCAGTTGAGGGTACTGTTGGCAAATGTGTATTCTGTGCTGATAATCTCAGGAAGAATATACTGCCGCGTTGTGTAACAGCTTGTCCGATGGGAGTTATATATTTCGGAGATATTCTTGAAGATACTGTGACCAATGGTGATGAGACTGTCAGGTTCAGCAAACTGATGCTTGACAGGGCCGGATTCAGGTACCGCGAAGAATTGGGTACATTGCCAAGTGTTTATTATTTGCCTCCTAACCAGAGAATGTTCCCGGTTGAAAGAGGCCTCGATGGGTATGATGAAGATATTAAAGGAAGGTACAATGATGTCGGACCGCGCTGATTTTTTCAGACTGATAATTGAAAATGCAAGCTAACAGGAAACTTCTTAAAGATCTGACTCCTGAACTGGAGAAGACTAGTACAGGCTGGTACATAACATTTATTGTGCTTCTTGGCTTTTTCTTAATTGGTATTTACGGACTGATTCAACAGATCGATAAAGGTCACATTGTAACGGGAATGAGAGACAATGTGGTTTGGGGATTTTATATTGTGAATTTTATATTTTTTATGGGACTTAGTTATTCAGGTGCACTGATATCAGGCGTACTGCATCTTTTTAACACTGGCTGGCGAAAACCTGTGATTAGACTTGCCGAGCTTATAACAGTTATTTCACTTGTAATAGGTCCGTTTTTTATTTTCTTTTGTATCGGAAGACTCGATAGATTATATTTTCTTTTTACTCATCCGAGAATACAGTCACCCATAACCTGGGACGTAATTGCAATTTGTACGGACCTTATTGGGTGTTTTATTTATCTGTACCTTTCTTTTATTGAGGATTTTGCAATATTACGCGACTATGAGGACCTCCGCGTTGCACCCTGGAAAAGGAGGCTTTATAAAACACTTTCTCTGGGGTATAACGGAACACCAAAACAGGAAAAACTGCTTTCAACAGCCAGGAAAGTCATGTCTTCAATGATAATCGCCATAGCAATTATTGTTTACTCGGTTCTTGCATGGATCTTTGGGGTTACATTACAACCCGGCTGGCATTCAACTATCTTTGGTCCTTATTTTGTTATTGCCGCTGTATTTTCAGGAACCGGGCTCCTCATCATACTTATGTGGATATTCAGAAAAATCTATCACCTCGAAGAATATATTACAAAACGTCATTTTGTAAATGTTGGTGTGCTCTTAACCATCATCGCGGCATTTTACGGTTACTTTACCTTCAGCGATTATCTTACAAAGTGGTACGGATCAATTAAAATGGATTCAATTCTTATTGATAAACTCTTTTCGGAATATTATTCACTTTTTATATTTGCCAATTATATAGGTATACTTATTCCGGGGATAATTATAGCCCTGCCAAGATTCAGGACAATACCGAATATTACAATTGCCGCAGTAATTGCAGTGCTGGCTCTATGGGTAAACCGCTATATTATTGTAATTCCCACACTTGAAACACCTTTTTTGCCGATTCAGGATGTAAGAAGCGCATGGATCAAATATACTCCTACCTGGATCGAATGGTCCCTGACTTTTGCCGGTGTTGCAATTTTTATAATGTTATTCATGCTGATTTCAAAAATTGCACCTATTATTTCTATTTCTGAAATGCAGGAAGAGGATAAAGAGGAGATCTTAAAATAAGCAAAGCAGGAATGTTAATCATGAAAAGCAATATATCAAAATTATTTACTTCAATATTACTAATTTCGGTATTTTCTGCTCCTGTGTTCTCACAGGACAGAACGATTATCAGTCCTTATATCTCACTGCAATATTTTAAGAATTCAGAAGATCACCGGTACCTTCAGACAACTCTTACATATGTATCGAACAGGATTGAGTTTCCTCTTTCCGGAATGGAGATAACATTTTACACCGGGTCTGAGGGAAAAGATTTGCTTGGAACTGCATTAACCAATGAACAGGGCATTGCCACATTTGACTTGCCGGAAAACAGCTCTCTTCCTAAAGATAATGACGGACTATGGGCCTTCTACACTGATTTTACCGGGAATGATACCATTGAAACAGTAAAGGCGGACCTGTTAATCAGGGATGTTAAACTTGAGATGATTCTTTCGGTTGTTGACACTGTTAAAACTGTTACGCTTTCGGCCCTCAAGTCAGAAAATAATAAAGATGTTCCCGTTTCCGGAGAAGTTGTAATGTTATATGTGCCAAGGATGTTCAGCCTTTTACCGGTCGCGGAAGCCCCACTCGATGACAACGGCACCGCATATATTGAGTTTCCTTCAGACATTCCGGGTGACGCTGAAGGGAATATTACTGTAATTTCGAAATTTGAGGAACATCCTGATTTCGGTAATGTAGAACGCAGAGTTGTAATAAAATGGGGCGTATCCTTTGTCAATACGTCACCTGCCGCACACAGAGCGCTCTGGACTAAAACTCCGCCATGGTGGATGATAATCACCCTCTCAATTCTCCTGATAGGTGTCTGGGGCCATTATCTGTTTGCAGTCATAAGCCTTATAAGGATTAAGAGGGAATCAGAGAAACAAAAAAAATTGAAAATCCGGCAGTAGAAATAAAAATTGCACGATAATTGTATTATATAACCAAAATCTAAAAAGTTGAATATGAAAACCATTAAAAAAGTAATTATCAGTTCATTGGTTGTTTTCGCAAGTGTCACTATTCTGAATATGAATGTTTCAGCGCAGGAACAGCCGAAGCCATGGGATGCACCGGCAAACTTTAAAGCCATGAAAAATCCTATTGCCACGGGAGATGCAAGCACAAAAGCCGGATTGGCTCTCTATACAAAAAACTGTGCTTCATGCCATGGTAAAACCGGGCTCGGTGACGGCGTCAAAGCAAGAGCTTTGAAAACTTTCCCGGGTGACCTTTCGAAGGATGCATATCAGAAACAGACTGATGGCGAGCATTTCTACAAGTCCAAATTCGGAAGGGATGAGATGCCGAAATATGAAGGTAAATTATCAGATGATGATCTCTGGAATTTAGTGAACTATATGCGCACATTGAAGAAGTAAACTGTAAAGGACTTTGGATAAAGAGAAAATCCGGCTTTAATGACCGGGTTTTTTCTGCTAATACAGATACCTGTGGCATTCTGAACAATTGGCTTCCTTCCAGGCTGTTCCTATATCTACAGGATGTTGAAACTCGAGTGTATCCTTTATATTGGTATACCGCATCATTTTCGCGTTACCCTGGCCAATTATAGTATGACACAGATTACAGTCCCTCGTAATTTTTCTTCCGCTTTCCGATGTGAAATTGTCATTATGACACCTGAAACAACCTTCTACTTCCAGATGACCGATATGATCGGGATAAGCATCATAGGTCACTTTCATGGCCGGAAAAGAATTCTGGCTGTAGGCTCTCTGTAAACTGGCGATGGATTGATCAATTTTATCAGAGTTCTTTGCGAAATAATCACCAAAATCCATTTTATAAAAATTGATAATACCTTCCCTGATTTGCATTAATGCTGTATCCCTGGTGGGAAAACTATTTCTGAGAATTCCCATCGTAGTTTTCTTTATAAAGGGGATCTCCTTGCTTACTTCATTTTTTAGCATTGCCTTATCGAAATAAACGGGAGGGGAGCTGTAATTATGCGAAGGTCTGTTATGGCAATCAATGCAATCCATCGACCTGGTTGAGGATACAGATATTGCACTGTCAGATATTTCGGTTTCGGGACTTTTATAAATTGTAACTTCTCCGGTTGCTTTATTTGTGTACTTCACGTAATTTATAAATTCACGCTTGTCGTCTTCAGAAATGTATTCAATATTCACATCGGGATTCATATGCCAATGTATCCCCTCAGTTAAACCAAGATCACTGAATTCGGGCCCTATTTTCATTTGCAGAATAATATCCCATTCAGTGTTCAGGGAATCTGCCAGATAATACTTGTTCGTCTGAAGGTTCCTTGCATAAAATTTCTGGGGCCAATGGCACTGTTCACAGGTTTCTCTTGCGGGACGCAGATCATGAAGGGGCGTTTCAATAGGTGAAGGATATGTTTTTGTTGCCACGGCATAAACCTGTTGTAATCCGGAAAGTTTCGATTTAACATACCATGATGCACCGCTACCGACATGACAGTCAACACATGCCACGTTTGCATGAGGAGAGTTCTGGTAGGCAGTATATTCAGGTTCCATCACTTTATGACAAAGAGTCCCGCAGAATTCTACTGATTCTGTCAGATGATATGCCTCAATGGTTCCATAAGTGGTAAGGAAAAGAATAATTACTGTTGCTATGGTAAAAGCAATAAATGCATTTTTGTGACTTGGATTATTCAGATCAATAGCTGGTAACCGTTTCTTTTCCGTTGGGGTTGAAGCGAGTCTTTTTTTTCTCGAAATTAAAATTCCTGCCGGGATCATTATAAGTCCAAGCAATAGGAATCCGGGTAAAATGATATAAATGAACAATCCTAGATTTGTCTCATTTTTATTGAAAATGGTTGAAATCAGAAACAGCACGATGATCATCAAAAAATTGATTGATGCAATCAGTAAACCAATAATTGTGATCCAGTTCTTTCCTGCAGATAAAAGTTTCATATAAAGAGGAATTTTATTACAAAAGCCTGACAATCTGGCCACATTCCGCCGGAATTAATTGACTATATCAAAGTCGGATTTTTGATAAGAGCTCTTTCGCGTTAAAACGTGGTAAAGCAAATTTAACTTTTTTAATTAATTTTTCCATATTTTTTTGTCTATATCCATTCATCCTCAGAGATACTCCCCTGGATTAATCTCCGTGTGCATTGTTAAAGATTCTGTCTCATGAATATGCAGTATAAAATGGTTTCTAATCTAATACTCCTGAAATATTATCCACTATTTCAGGAGTAATGTGTACAACTGATTCCGGAGCAGAGTGTACAACGTGTTCCGGACATCGGATCGATTTAAATGGAGAGCTACTCAGAAAGAAAAAATAACGTTATATTTGTATTACAAATTAATCCTTTTTTGGATTATGTACAATACGTCGGGATGGTTGTGCATCTTGGCCGGAATAATCATGAAGGGTAAGATTGGCACATTAATTGTAATATAGTAAACAAATTAAAAACAAGGATTATGAGGACTAAAAGACTTTTTATTGTAAGTGCTGCAGTTTTATTGCTGAGTGCAACATTGGTAGCTCAAACGAAGCCATGGGTCGTCCCTTCTACCTACAAATCAATGAAGAACCCCATTGCCATGAGTGATGCCAGTACTTCAGCAGGGCAGACACTCTATAACAAAACCTGTACGCCATGTCACGGAAAAACGGGTCTTGGCGACGGTGTAAAAGTAAAATCACTTAAAACAGCCCCGGGCAACTTTTCTAAAGATGAATTCCAGAGTCAGACTGATGGCGAACATTTCTACAAAACCAAGATCGGAAGGGGTGAAATGACAAAATATGAAGGAAAATTATCAGACGATGATATATGGAACATTGTTAACTACATGAGAACATTCAAGAAATAGTAAAGAAAATTATTTTCATTCAAAATCAGAGGCTGTTCCTATTTGGGCAGCCTCATTTTTTTATCTAAACTATCAATATTATAATCATCAAATATAATTGCTATAGCAATTTTCGATAGAAAAGTAAAAAGCAAAAATCCAAGGGAAAATACCATTACTGCAGTTTTGATTTCGGTCCAGGATGGAGTATATACATAAATCTGTCCCAAAACATCAGGCGTAAATGCGGGTATAATCAGAGCAATTCCTTTTTCAACATATACGCTCCCATAAATAAGCACAGCACCAATATTCAGAGTCAGAAAGTTTTTCCGGGTTTTAGGGATTAAGAAAAGTATAAATGCGATACATCCCATAATAATGGACGACCAGCTGTAAGGGACAATTTCTTTGTGATCACCTATTCCAAAAAGTAGATATTTCCAATACAAAATATGTTCAGTTCCGGAATAGAACTCTTTAAAAAGCTCAGCAATCGTGAAAAACAGATAAATGAACATTGCGTACACCATAAGTTCGGCAATTGTCCATATAGCTTCATCTTTTATTTCAAATTTAGTAGTTTTCCTAAGTATTTGAAACAGGATCAAAAGAATAGCAGGACCTGAACAAAAAGCTGATGCCAGAAATCTTGGCGCAAGCAAAGCGCTATTCCAAAAAATACGTCCGGGTAAAGCATTATAAAGAAATGCTGTTGTTGTATGAATAGCTACAGCCATGGGTATACTGATCAACACAAGTGGTAAAACAATTGATTTCTTATAGTCTTTCTTATAAAAAATACAGTATAATAAATAAGTTACAACATATAAGTTAATTAATAAATAAACACTAAGAACGAAAAAATCCCAGGAAAGCATAGAATATGGAAAGTTCAATATACCTATCAGAGGTAACATATGCCAGAATCTAAGCGGATTTCCAAGATCTACAATTATAAATGCAAGACACATAATTACAGCACAAACAGCCAGCAATTCACCAAAAATTACTATTTCTTTAATTGGTTTCCAATCATAAATATAGGCAGGGATAACTAACATAACAGCTGCTGCAGCAACTCCGACAAGAAAGGTAAAGTTTCCAATATAAAAAGCCCAGGATACAGAATCACGCATGTTAGTTCTGATCAACCCGTGAGTTATCTGGCCTAAATAACCGGATCCTCCCCAAAGTATTAATAATAACAAGAGAATCAGCCATGCATAATAAATTTTGCTACCATGAAAAATTATTCTTATACTGCCTGTCATAAAACGAATAAAATTCATATTAAATTTTATTAATTTATTTTGCCTGATTTAAGATTTACATGAATTATAAGTCCTGGTTAGTTGCCGAAGAAATAGTAGAATTTAGGTTGAAAGTTCAATTCCTGTTTCAGTACAAGTACCCGTTTGTTTTCTAATATGTATCTGATTTCGCTTTCAGGGTCTAAAAGGTTTCCAAATTTTCTTGCTCCAACGGGGCATATTTCAACGCAAGCCGGGTATTTTCCCTCCCTGACTCTTTGGATACAAAAAGTACATTTTTCCACAACGCCCTTCATTCTTGGTCTGTTTCCTAAAAAATGCAATTCAGTATTTAATTCTTCCACTGGTACATAAGGCTCGCCCCAATTGAAATGTCTTGCTCCGTATGGGCAGGCAGCCATACAATATCTGCATCCTATACACCAGTTATAATCAACTACAACAATTCCATCAGGTTCCTGCCAGGTGGCTTTAACCGGACATACGGTCACACATTGAGGGTTTCTGCATTGCTGACATTGTACCGGAAGATAAAAATGTCCTTTTTCCGGAACTTTTTCAGGATTATACTGAGCATCGGAATCCGCAAAATCTATCCCTTTTTCTTTATCCATCTGAAGAACCTCAATATAATGAATTTGCGGGTTACGTGACAGATTGTTTTCTTTTACATATGCATAAACACATCTTCTGAATCCAACACATTTGGACAAGTAGAGAGCATAAACAAATAAAGTTACATCTATTGCAAGTTTGACAGATACGCGAAATTCTTTACCATACTTTTCTTTGTACTTAATTTCTAAATTTTTAATTATCTTATCTTTTTCCTTTTTTGATAAAGTTCTGAAATTTTTCTGAAGAAATTCATCAAATATTTCCATATTACAGCCCGAAAGTGCAAGTGCCGAGAATGTTGCTAAAGAAATATTTTTTATAAACGACCTTCTTGAATTTTCTTTTTTCATTTCCGCAGACTATTCAATTATAAAAATTATTTAATATCTTCCTGCCTGAATGGGGGAGGGTCCGGCGTTAGTTCCTGAAATTTTGGTGAGTGTGGATTATGACAATGAACACATAGCAAATATTCTTTCGTCCCGTTCCATTCACCTGTTCTCTTTCCGTGAACCCCGACTTTCCAGTCTCTGTACTTTTCACCATGGCACTGACCGCATAGCTTGTATGACTCCTTAAAATCTAATAATTTTCCACTGGCAAGCCTTAAAGAATCTCTGTTATTGAAATCATGACAATCGAGGCACCAACGATTTTCCTTATCATGATTAAACATCTCAGAAATATCCTGGTGCCAATCTACTAACTCTCTTTTCAACGGATTAGGTATAAAATTTGCATGGCAGTCAGTGCATGGAAATGCACCATCACTGAACGGAGGCGCTTCTACTGCATATTCTGTAACTTCTGCAGACGTTTTTTCCCCTTCATTTATATTGTAAAGTGCACTATTGTCAGATTCATTATGATTACAGCCAGAAAATAGCACAATTAAAAGTGCCATTGAAATAACGGGTATTTTAGTGATTTTTTGTATTGTAACCTTCATATTAAATTTGCTTTTATTCTGAGTATTATTGACAGTTGTTCCTGAAGTGCAATGGTTTGCTTTCAAATTGAGGGTGTTATTTGCTTAACAGTTGTGACCATTGCGAAACCGTTCAAATATAATGGAAAATTGAGGGCCATCAAAAAATAGTTTATCATATTGTTAATTGAATATAAAAATTAAAGGGGCGTTGCATGCAACGCCCCTTTAATTTTTTTACTACCCCTGATTATTTGAGTGTTAATCAGATTCTAATATCCTGCAGCTGTTAATGCATCAATAGAATTCTGGAGCAGAGCTTTTGAATATTTGAAATTATGAATGCCAAGACTGTATTCTCTCAGGCTGAATTGGAAATTTACCATTGCGCCAAGATGGACATTCTTGAGTGAGGGGAATATCGGTAATGCATTATTAGTATCCTTCTGAGCCTGGGTCCAGGAACCTGTTGATCCGGGATTTTTCCATACACCTGCAGGATTTGAAGAAGGATCATAAATATTTAGATAACCATCATAGTTACCTGTTGTAAGACCTGCCCACAGGTTTGATTCACCGCTAGGTTCATTGTGAAGAATGTCAGTTCCACCACCGATCACATTAATTTTTGTTGCAAGAGTGTTCAAAAGTGCTTTAATTTCGCTGCGTGTAGCTGTCCATAATGTAGAGGATGAGGTGATTGGATTTGCAGAATGGCATCCGCTGACGTTACAACCATTAAAATTCCAGGTGGTAGAGGATGTTAATGCTCCCTCTCCGTTTCTCACTTTAAACGTGTGTCCACCAGCTATTCCGGTAATTGCTGCCATGTGGCAACTACTACATGAAGCACCTGCCGTATGCGGTGAATTTGAATATGTTTGGGATCCTGTAAATTCCACTCCTCCCGTACCGGCAAATACTGCACCAACAGTTCCGTAATGAACGTGCATTCTATATGACGGAAGCAGTTTATTGGGAGCTGCATTGCCAACTGCATTATCATAAAATGTGGCAGCTGGATCTGTGACCAGTCCGGCATAGTCGACCACATCTCCGTTTGAAAGTGATGAACTGGTTGTCAGAGGTCTTGGCTGATGACATTTTACGCACAAATTGCTTACGCCTCCATCCTGGGTAAGGTTGATTGATTTTGCAGCTTTCCACATGGTCATTTGAACGGCGGCAGTATTGGTTAATGGGAAGAATTCGGTACCGGTGTAAGTTTTATGCAGGCTGCTATGGCATGTAAAGCAACTTAATTTTCCAAAAGCAATGGAAGTTGTTGCTACATAATTATTTGAGTATTTTCCTGAAGTGGTATTGAGTGTAAATGTAGCCGGTATATTGTTTTCACAAACATATTTAAAACCTTCTGATTCGTGGCATGGCGCACAAGTCGTATTCCCCCCCTCTTCAAAGGCTGCTTCACCATATTTATGTTTGGAAAAGTCAAATTCAACAACTTTTTGGTCAACCACATCAGGATTATGACATAGCTTACATGTCTCATTTGCATCTTTCCCGTCTTCTCCATCCTCTCCGTCTTCTCCTGCAGGTCCCATAGGTCCCTCACAGGCCGAAAACAAAACAGCAGCAACAAACAGAATAGTAAATAGTCTAAGCATATCTTTCATAATATGGGATATTAGGATTTTTCTGATCGCAATTTAATAAATCCCGGTGTAATTTATTAATAGTAACTATGTTATTTGCAATGTTTAAAGTTGACAGATATATAATATGTAAATGATATATGTCAATTAAAAGGATGATATTTGTATCTTATGCTTCTGAATTCAGTTTGTATCAATATTCTTAAAACCATTTCTTAAGAGCTATGTCTGAACCAAATACAATAGCCAGTTGTGAAAATTGTGAAATGCGCTGGAAGAATTTTCAGTGTCTGACACCTTCAGAGTTGCAGTTAGTCAACGAAAACAGGTATGAG
>Ga0105100_10001477_pt1 | contig 13804 bp, 13 predicted proteins | sample PPLLak12cMay2015_2_FD_87033 | JGI IMG/M metagenome (GOLD analysis project Ga0105100, IMG submission 87033) | Freshwater sediment microbial communities from Prairie Pothole Lake near Jamestown, North Dakota, USA - PPLs Lake P8 Core (1) Depth... | ecosystem: Environmental > Aquatic > Freshwater >...
AACCGGCAATGGCGCGCAGCAGCGTGGTCTTGCCGCAACCGCTCGGGCCCAGGAGGCAGCCGATCCGGCCGGGCTCCAGTGCAAACGACACCTGCCGGACCACGAGCGCGCCGCCGTAGCCGACTTCGGCGTCGATGACTTCCAACAGTTTATTCATAGCGGATACGCGTGCGACTCAGGCTCTGACTCAGGAGAATCACCGGAATGATACCCGCTAGCACGATCATCAGCGAAGCGCTGGCGGCATCGGCCAGGCGCTCGTCGGACGCCAGTTCGTAGGTGCGCACGGCCAGCGTATTGAAATTGAACGGCCGCAACACCAGCGTCGCCGGCAGCTCTTTCAGCACGTCCACGAACACCAGCAGCATGGCGGTGACCAAGCTGCCGCGCAGCATGGGCACATGCACCTTTTTCAGCACATCGAGCGGCCCGAGCCCGAGCGCGCGCGCCGCCTCGTCCATGCTGGGGCGGATCTTGGCGAGGCCTGCCTCCACCGTCTGCAACGCTACTGCCAGAAAACGCACCATGTAGGCAAACAGCAGCGCCACCAGCGTGCCGCTCAGCAGCAGCCCGGTGGAGAAATCGAAACGCGCGCGCATCCAGGCATCGACGGTGTTGTCGAGCCAGGCGAATGGAATCATCACGCCGATGGCGATCACAGTACCCGGTATCGCGTAACCCGTCCCGGCGACGCGCACCGCACCCTGCACCAGGCGGTCACTGTGCAGACGCTTGCCATAGGCCATGAACAATCCCACCAGCAAGGTCACCAACGCGGCGCTGCCGGCGAGCGCCAGGCTGTTGCCGGTGATGCGCAGGAAATCGGCATCCAGCATGTGGCCGGCGGTGCGTACTGCCGAGGCTAGCAATTGGCCGGCCGGCAGCAGGAAGCCGAGTGCCAGCGGCATGATGCAAACCGCCAGCCCGACCGCCATGCGCCAGCCTTCGAGCCGGTGGCGCGGCAGCGATTTCATGCGCGCGCCGGTTTCATGATAGCGCGCCTGGCGACGCGACCAGCGCTCCAGAAGTATCAGCACGAACACAAAACTCATGAGCAGCGCCGACAACTGGGCGGCCGCGACCGGATCGCCCAGTCCGAACCAAGTGCGGAAAATGCCAGTAGTGAAGGTGTTGACGCCGAAAAACTGGACGGTGCCGTAATCGGCGAGCGTTTCCATGAGCGCAAGCAGCAACCCGGCCACGATCGCCGGGCGCGCCATCGGCAATGCCACGCGCAGAAAGGTGTGCATCGGGGTCGCGCCGAGCGTGCGGCTGACCTCCAGCACGCACACCGACTGTTCGAGAAACGCGGCGCGCGCCAGCAGATACACATAGGGATACAGCACCAGCGACAGCATCACCATCGCGCCCGGCAGCGAGCGGATGTTCGGGAACCAGTAGTCGCCGTATCCCCAGCCAAAGAGTTCGCGCAGCGCGGTTTGCACCGGTCCGGCGAAATCGAGCAGGCCGGTATAGGTGTAAGCAATGATATAGGCGGGAATTGCCATCGGCAGCAGCAGTGCCCATTCGAACACGCGCCGGCCCGGAAACTCGCAGGTGGCGCTCACCCACGCCGTCGAGACGCCGAGCAGCAGGGTACCGACAGCGACCCCGAGCATCAGCAACACGGAATTGACCACGTAATCGCGCAGCGAGGTCTGCACCAGATGTTGCCAGGCTTCCGTGGCCGGCTGCAGAAAAGAACCGAATACCGTCAGCACCGGCAACGCCACGACCAGCGCCACGACGAGCACGCCCAGACGCCAGCCGCTCAGCCAGCCGCGCGGACGGCGCGTCGCTTCAACTGTTGAAATAGTGATAGCGCTCACACTCCGCTCCCGGCAAGGAAACGGGGTGCTTGCGCACCCCGCCCCGTTCACTGCGAACTGCATCCACGCCGGCTACTTCCAGCCGGCGCGATCCATGAGTTTGACGGCCTCGGCATTATATTGGCCAAGCTGGTGCAGGTTCAAAGTATCGGCCTTGAACTTGCCCATGGCCGCGAGTGTCTTGCTCGCCGGGATGCTGGGCCGAATCGGATATTCGTGATTTATCTCAGCGTACCATGCCTGGGCTTCATCGCCAGCCAGGTACTCGATGAGCTTCACGCCATGGTCGCGGTGCCGGGCGGCAGCCGTCAGACCGATGCCGCTCACGTTCACGTGGGCACCGCGATCTTTCTGGTTTGGCCAGAAGACCGCGAGCTTTTGCGCGGCTTCGCGCTGTGCCGGATTCTTGTCATTCAGCATCGCGGCCAGATAGTAGGTATTGACGATGACCACATCGCACTGTCCCGCGGCGGCGGCCAGCACCTGATCGCGGTCGCCGCCGACCGGCGGGCGCGCGAAGTTGGCCACGAATCCCTTCGCCCAGGTCTCGGTCGCCGCCACGCCGCGGTGCGCAATCATCGAGGCGACCAGTGACTGGTTGTAGATATTGTCGGAAGAGCGGATGCAGACGCGGCCCTTCCATTTGCGCTCGGCGAGCGCTTCGTAGGTCGAAAGCTCATTGGCATGCACGCGCTGCGTGACATAAGCGATTGGCCGGGCGCGCACCGACAGTCCGAACCAAAGCCCCTGCGGGTCGCGGTAGTGGGCCGGCACCAGCTTCTTGAGGGTGGCACTATCCACCGGCGCCAGTACCCCGGCCTCCTGGGCACGGTGCAGACGGCCGGCATCGCTCGTGAGCAGCAGGTCGGCAGGGCTGTTGCGGCCCTCGCTCTTCAGGCGTTCGAGCAACGCGTCTTCCTTGCCCGTGACCAAGTTGACCTTGATACCGGTTTTAGCCGTGAACTTGTCGAGCAGCGGCTTGATCAATTCTTCCTTGCGCGCGGAATAGAGGTTCACCTCCTCTGCCGCCTGTGCCGGCCCGGTCAACACCCCTATGCCCAAAACGACTGCCAACCATAGCCCACGCTTGTGTAACGCCACGACATCACCTCATTGAGTAGTTGTTAATGATAATTATTATCATCTACAGGGGCGGGGGCTGTCAACGGTGCTGGTGGTGCAGGAAGGGGCATTCGCCCCGAGCCCTGGTCAAAGCACGGCGCAAGTCGCTTTCGGGGGGGTGCCGTGCTCGGCCGGCATCGAATGCAGACCCAGTTTGGCAAACAGTTGCTGGTCCTGGTCGGTATCCGGGTTCGGCGTGGTGAGCAGCTTGTCGCCATAGAAGATCGAATTCGCGCCGGCGAAGAAACACAACGCCTGCAGGTAATCGGGCATTTCCTGGCGTCCGGCCGAGAGCCGCACCATGCTGGTCGGCATGCAGATGCGTGCGACCGCGATAGTGCGCACGAATTCGATCGGGTCGAGCGCCGGCTTGTCCGACAGCGGCGTGCCCGGGATGCGCACCAGCAGATTGATCGGCACGCTCTCCGGCGCGGGATCGAGTGCCGCAAGCTGGGCAATCAGCCCGGCGCGCGCGCTGCGCGACTCGCCTAGGCCGACGATGCCGCCGCAGCATACCTTCATGCCGGCATTGCGCACTTTGCTCAACGTATCGAGACGGTCGCCGTAACTGTGCGTGGAAATCACCTCGCCGTAATACTCGGGCGCGGTGTCGAGATTGTGGTTGTAGTAGTCGAGCCCGGCATCGCGCAGCTGCTCGGCCTGACCGGCCTTCAGCATGCCAAGGGTGGTGCAGGTTTCCATGCCAAGCGCCTTGACGGCACGCACCATCTCCAGCACCGGTTGCAAATCCTTTTCTTTCGGACCGCGCCAGGCCGCGCCCATGCAGAAGCGCGTGGCGCCGCGTTCCTTGGCGGCGCGCGCCGAAGCCAGCACTTCGTCCAGCGGCATCAGGCCTTCGTTGTCGATGCCGGTGTGATAGCGGGCCGACTGCGAGCAGTAGCCGCAATCCTCGGAGCAGCCACCGGTCTTGATGGAGAGCAACGTGCTCACCTGTACCGCATTCGGGTCGAAATGCTGACGATGGGCACTGTGTGCCTTGAACAGCAAATCGTTGAACGGCAGCGCAAACAGCGCCTCGACATCGGCCACGCGATAAGCCATGGGGGGGAACTCCGGGAATGCTCGGCACCCAAAGTTAGGGGATGGCCTGGTGCTTGTCAACCAGACTGGAGCCGACGGGTTGACGCGGGAAGGTTAAAGGCGTGCGTGCTGGTTGTGGACGGCTTGTTCGGTAACGTCCTTGAGGCGCAGGATGTTGAGCAGTTTCACGCTTCGGCCCTGGACAGTGATGAGCTTGTCTTCTTGAAAGCGCGAGAACAGGCGGCTCACCGTTTCGAGCGCGAGCCCAAGGTAATCGCCCAGGTCCTGACGCGACATCGGCAGACGCAGGTCGGTGGGTGAATAGCCTAGGCGCTGGTAACGTTTGGAGATGCTGAGCAGGAAAGTGGCGAGCCGTTCCTCGGCCTTCATGCGCCCGAGCATGAGCAGCTGCGTTTCTTCCTCCATGATCTCGCGACTCATGAGGCGGAACAGCTGGTGCTGCAGACCCGGCAACTCGCGCGCCAGCATTTCGAGCTTGCCGAAAGGCAGTTCGCAGATATCAGTGGTTTCAAGCGCGATCACGTCGCATGGGTGCTGCTCGCTGCTGATGGCGTCGATGCCGAGCAGTTCGCCAGGCAGATGGAAGCCGGTGATTTGCACGCTCCCGTCGGCGGCGATCTCACAGGTCTTGGTGCTGCCGGAACGGATTGCATACAGTGCATGAAACGGATCGCCGGCCCGGTACAGAAAATCGCCCTTGCTGAGCTTGCGGTGGCTTTTGACGCTGCCTTCGAGTACCCGCATGTCCTCGGCGCCCAGACCCAAAGGCAGACACAGGTCACGCAGTGAACAGTCGCTGCAGACGGCCTTGAGGGTTGCGATATCGATAACGCTGCCAGAACTCCGCGTATGCATGCGAGCTTGCCTCTCCTAAGAAGCGAATCGGGTTATTTCCGTATCTTATATACGGATATAATTATTGTTTATCAGCCGATACTACGCTGATCCTATCCGAACACAATCGGGGAAATGCACGAGATTCTGGGCACACACCCAAGCGGGAGGGCGGATCGAAAGAACGGCTGGCATCGCTAATAGAGCGGGCACGCCACACTAGATGACTTTCGAAAACCGCTGCTGCTGTGCTGCACGCAGGTAGGTATCGAACACCATGCAGACGTTGCGGATGAGGAGTTTGCCCGCCGGGCGGATGACAATGGAATCCTTGTTCAGAACCAGCAATCCGTCTGCCTGCATTGCCGTGAACTCCTGCAACTCGGCAGCGAAGTAGTCGCGGAACCGGATACCAAATGCCTGCTCGATGCGCGCGAATTTGAGTTCGAAATGGCAGATGAGTTGCGTGATGATCGCGCGTCGCAGCCTGTCGTCATCGCTCAGAACGATACCGCGGAAAACCGGCAGATGTCCGGCATCGAGCAGCGCGGAGTACTCATCCAGTGTCTTGACGTTCTGGCTGTAACAGCTGATGCCCTTGGCCGCTCCTGCGCTTCCTGCGCTCGCGGCACTACTGCTTCCCTGCAGGGCGCCGATGGCGGTAATGCCCATCGCCACCAGATCACAGTCGGCATGCGTCGAGTAACCCTGAAAGTTGCGATACAGGCTGCCCTCGCGTTGCGCCACCGCCAGTTCGTCGTCCGGGCGCGCGAAGTGGTCCATGCCGATGTACACGTAGCCGGCCGCGGTCAGGCGCTCGATGGTGTGCTGCAGGATGGCGAGTTTCTCGGCCGGGGCCGGGAGACTCGCGGCATCGATCTGGCGCTGGGTCTTGAACAGCTCCGGCAGGTGCGCGTAGTTGAACACCGACAACCGGTCGGGCCCGGCGGCGATCACCTTGTCGAGGGTCGCCGCGAAACTCGCCACCGTCTGGTGCGGCAGGCCGTAGATGAGGTCCATGTTCACCGAGCGGAAACCGGTCCGGCGCGCGGCCTCCAGCACGGCGAACGTCTCGGCCTCCGACTGGACGCGATTCACCGCCTTCTGCACCGTGGGATCGAAGTCCTGCACGCCGAGGCTCAAGCGGTTGAAACCCAATTCGCGCAACAGCGCGATGATTTCTGCACTCGCCTCACGCGGATCGACCTCGATTGAATATTCACCGCTGTCGTCGTCGCGCAGATTAAAGTGCTCGCGCGTTTTGTGCATCAGCGCGCGCATTTCTTCCACGCTCAGGAAGGTGGGCGTGCCGCCACCCCAATGCAACTGGTCCACCGGGCGGCTACGGTCGAAGAGCTCGCCCTGCAATTCGATCTCGCGGAACAGGCGCTCCAGGTAGGGTGCGGTACGCTTGCGATTCTTGGTGACGATCTTGTTGCAGGCGCAGTAGTAGCAGACCGTGTCGCAGAACGGCAAATGAAAATAGAGCGACAGCGCGGCCCCGCCGGCGTTGCTCGCCCGGGCGGCGGCGCGATACTCGGCCTCGCCGAACTTCTCGTGAAACTGTACCGCCGTCGGGTATGAGGTATAACGCGGACCGGCCTTGTCGTAGCGACGGATAAGCTCCGCGTCGAAAATCAGCTGGTGATCCATTAGAGGGCCATGACGGAGATAAGGTACAACGCTAGCACAATCCGGCTGGGCGATCAGCCGACCTTGCCGAGTTCGCGCCGGCGAAACCCCACACCTAACCGCTCGGCGAGCGCCCGGCAGGCGGGTATATCCACGCCCGGCAGTCCGTCGATGGCAGTAAGGGTAACGCTGGGCACAAACTCGCGGGCATGCACGGCGAAATCCAGCACCGCATCGAAGGCCCCGGGCAGGGGCGGCCGGCAATGACGGTTATAGGTATCTTCGTTCTGGGCATTGAGCGAAATCGAGATTGCATCGATACTGTCTTCGAGATCGGGGGTGACGTCCCGCCCGTGCACCAGGTTGGCCAGCCCGTCGGTATTAAGGCGCACGCGTGCGCCGAGCCGGCGGAGCTCGGCACCGACTTCGAGCACGGTATAAAGCCGCAGTGTCGGCTCGCCCAAGCCGCAAAACACGATTTCCTGGAAAGCACCCGGGTCGCCGGCCGCCGCAATCAGCTCTGCGGCATCCGGCTCCTTGTGCAACCGCAGGTCGTGGTCGGCCACCGTCCAGGAGCCGTTGAACTTGGGGCAAAAGGCGCAGCGCAGCGTGCACCGGCTGGTGACATTGAGATAGCGGCTGCCGCGCAGGTCGTAATGGATCGTTGGGTCGCCCATGGCGGCGTAATATAAACGGGGCGGACCACGGACGCATTGACCCACATCAACGCCGGGCGGGATTGCCGGTAGCGCCACGCTACCTATACTAATAACGACAGGGGAGGAAATTCGTGGATAAGTCCCAGATAACACCAGAATCGCTGGTCGCGGATGTCCGCGACCTGTTGTCGTTGCCGGAGATCGCCGTACAGGTAAACGCCATGGTCGAGGATCCGCGCACTTCGGCGGCCGACATCGGCGACGTGATCAGCCGCGACCCGAGCCTGACGGCGCGCCTGCTGCGCATTGCCAACAGTCCGTTCTTCGGTCTTAGCACCAAGGTCGCGACCGTGAGCCGCGCCGTGGCGGTGGTAGGCTCGAAAAAGCTGCGCGACCTGATCATCGCCACCTCCGCGATCCGCACCTTCAAGGGCTTACCCAACCAGCTCGTGTCGATGGACGATTTCTGGTACCACAGCCTGTATTGCGCCATCGCCGCGCGCCTGCTGGCCGCGTCCCGGCGCTTGCCGCACGCCGACAGCCTGTTCACCGCCGGGCTGCTGCATGACATCGGCCAGCTGATCATTTTCAACCGCCTGCCGGAACAGGCGCGCGAGGCGCTGCGCCTGTCCATGGAAGATCCGCACGTTGTGGACATGCACCTGGCGGAACAGGAGGTGTTGGGTTTCGATCATGCCCAGGTTGGAGGACTGCTGCTGCGCCACTGGCAACTGCCGGCCCTGCTCGAGGAATGCGTCACCCATCACCACACGCCGGGGAAGGCCACGCGTTTTCCGGTGGAGGCGGCGATTGTGCATATCGCCAATAGCATCGCGACATTGGCCGAGATCAACTCCACGCATCTCGAGGACGTGCCGAAGATCCAGGCCTCGGCGTGGAAAGCCGCCGGCTTGAAGGAAGAGATTATTGAACCGGTGATGCGCGAAACCCAGAAGCAGTTCCGCGAAGCACGCCTGCTGTTCCTGGCCGACGCCGCCTGAAGCGTATCACCCGGCGCGGAAGAATTCCCCGCCGAACAGGTCGATCCACTCAAGCGTGGCTTCCTGCCCGGAGAGGTTGCGGCCGGCCCGCACCGCCTCCTCCCGGTATTCCTCGATCTTCCGCACCAGGTTCACCATACGCTGGCGGAAGTTTGCATCCGCATCGATAAACTCCACACCGATGCCGTACTGGAAGGCCATCTTGCGACACCACACCACGCGCCCGGGTGTGCGGAACACCGGTTTGCTGACCGGAAAATGCAGCATGATCACCGTGCCCAACTCAAGCTCCACCATCGAGTTAAAAGACACCCCGCCGACACTGATATTGCTGAGATAGGCGGCCTCGCTTGCCACCACCTCGCCGAGCACGAATGCCACCGGTAGCGAAGCCGGGTATCGGGCATGCTGACGTTTATCGATGTTGGACATGTCTTCGTTCCTGTGGTCAGGCGCATTCTGCGTCTTTTTTTGGATTCTAGCCGATTCCAGGCGAATTGCCGCGCGCGCACTTGACGGAACTGCATTGGGCGGGCCAGCAGAATTCCAGTATCCTATCGCCCCCATGAATCGCATGAAACGAAATGTGCTGTTGCTCACTGCCTGCCAGGCCATGCTCATGACCGGTAGCACGCTGCTGATCGCCACCTCGGCGCTGGTCGGTTTCCGGCTGGCGCCGGACAAGGCACTCGCCACCCTGCCCCTGGCGATGCAGATGCTGGCCAGCATGCTCACCAGCATCCCGGCATCGCTGCTCATGCAGCGCATTGGACGGCGCGCCGGTTTTCTGCTGGGCAGCAGCATTGGCATCGCCGGCGCCGGACTGGCGACCTATGCCATCGTTACGGGAAGCTTTGTGCTGTTCACGCTGGGCGCCGCGGTGAGCGGCATGTTCGCCGGCTTTGGCAACTACTACCGGTTTGCAGCAGCCGATGTCGCCACCACCGACTACCGCAGCACGGCGATTTCCTATGTGATGGCGGGCGGCGTGGTCGCGGCCTTCATCGGCCCGAACCTGGCGCATTGGACGAGCGCGTGGCTGGTGGCGCCATTCGCCGGCAGTTACCTTGCGCTCGCCGGCATCCTGCTGCTCTCGTTCGTCACACAGCTGTTCCTCGACATCCCGCGCCCAGCGCGCGAGACGCACGGCGGCGGCCGGGCGCTCGGCGCCATCGCGCGCCAGCCGGTGTTCATCGTCGCCGCCATCGGCGGCATGCTCGGCTACGGCATCATGGCGCTGGTCATGACCGCCACGCCGCTCGCCATGCACGAACACCAGCATGCGTTCGGCGACACGGCGTTCGTGATCGAATGGCACGTGCTCGGCATGTTCGCGCCGAGTTTCTTTACCGGCCATCTGATCCGGCGTTTCGGCGTGTTGCAGGTCATGCTCGCCGGCGGCGTGCTGAGCGCCCTGTGCGTGATCACCAATCTCACCGGCACCGGGCTGGCGCACTTCTGGCTGGCGCTGTTCCTGCTCGGCGTCGGCTGGAATTTCCTGTTCATCGGCGCCACCACCCTGCTCACCGAAACCTACGCGCCGGAAGAAAAGGCCAAGACCCAGGCGCTCAACGATTTTCTGGTGTTCAGCACGGTGACCATCGCGGTGCTGTCGGCCGGCACCTTGCAGCATCATCTTGGCTGGCGGGCCGTGAACTACGGGGTAATTCCGCTGATCGCGGTGACCCTGGCTTCGGTGGCGTGGCTGCTTGTGCGCCGCCGCGGTGCGATTGCGGTCGCGAACCCGCCGCCCTGATGCAGGGGCTGGTTGTCCTGCGGAACGCGCTCAGGGACGGCTATTGATCCAGGCCAGCAGTGCGTTTTGCACCTGCTCGCCGGCCGCGCTATCGGCGCTGGCCGCATTATGCAGAATCACGACCACCATGCGCCGGCCGCGCTCGTCGAGCACGATACCGGCCTGGGCGCGAACGTTGTTGATGCTGCCGGTCTTGAGGTGCGCGCGACCGGCCAGTCCGCCGCCGGCGCGGCGCTTGAGCGTGCCATCCACGGACAGGATCGGCAGCGACGCCAGGAACTCGGGCATGTACGGGCTTTGCCAGGCCGCGAGCAGCACCGCGCCGAGGTGGCGCGCGGAAATACGCTCCTCGCGCGACAGGCCGGAACCGTTCTCGAGCACCAGCTCCGCGAACTCCAGGTCACGCTGCGTGAGCCATTCGTGGATGACGGCAATACCCTTCTCCACCGTCCCGGGCGCGCCCTGCTTCTCGGCGCCAAGCGTGAGCAGCAGCTGCCGGGTCATGACGTTGTTGCTGTACTTGTTGACGACCCGGATGATTTCGGACAGCGGCGGTGACAGCGCGCCGTGCAACAGCGTCGCGCCGTCCGGCACAACCCCATCGCGCACACCGCCAGCGAAGCGTCCGCCCATCTCCTGCCACAGCGCCATGAACACGCCGTGGATATAGTGGCTGGGCTCGGCGACTACACGATAGAAATCGTCGCCACCGCAGTGCACGCTGTAGCGGCCGCTGAACACCATCTTCTGCGTACCGGCGCGGTCCGCAACCTGCATGCCCACGCCGCGCGCACCGCCGCCGCACGGCCCGTTCGTGAGACGCACACGATTGTCGATCGCCAGCTGCGCCGGCTGCGGATCCGCCACGATCTGCACGCGCTGCTGGCGCGGCTGCGGCTGGAAGCGGAAGTTGACCGCCTGGAAGTTCACCAGCAAGGCCTGCGGCTGCACGTTGTAGGCGCGATGCGGGCGGCGATCGAAGTCGGTGGGCTGGCCGGAACCGGGTTCGAAATATCCCTGGTCAATGATTAGGTCGCCGCGGATCTCGGTCAATCCGCCTTTGCGCAGCGCGCGCAGGAAGCGCCAGAAGTGCTCGATGACCAGATACGGATCGCCGTATCCTTTTATATACAGGTCGCCTTCCAACACCCCGTCGCGCACCGGGGCCGTGGCATAGGCCTCAGTCTTCCAGCTGTACGCCGGTCCGAGCTCCTCGAGCGCCGCGAGCGTGGTGAGCAGCTTCATGGTCGATGCCGGGTTGCGCGGCGCATCGGCACTGACCGTCATCACCGGTTCGGGCTGGCCAACCTCGTGCACATACACACTCAGACCCTGGGCAGAAAGGCCATGGCGCTTGAGCACCTGTGCGACTTCCGCCGGCAGAGCCTGGGAAGGTGCGGCCTGGGCGGGCAGCATCACGAACAGCCCCAGAATCAGGGCAAGGACTATCGGCATGCGGCGGAAAATCGGGAAACGTGCGAACTCATTTAAGGAAAGCAGGCCTGCACAAAATTAACCATTTTCAGAGAAGGCAGGCTTGCACATAATTAGCCATTATTAGAGAAAGCAGCCCTGCACAAAATTAACCATTTGCTTATCGAGCATAGCACGCCAATCAACACTCGCGAGGTGACCCCGGCACTTATTGTCGTCTGAGGTTTCTCCCGGCACCAACCTCTGCTATAAAGGCCGCTGGGAGAAAAAAATTAATCATGGCACAGAAAAAAACCCGCGTTACCCCTACCCGGCAAACGCCGTCCCATCACGACCGCATGACCTTCCCGATACTGGTGATTCTGGTGATGGTCGTCATTGTACTCGGCATGTTCCAGTACTCCGCCCTGCTGGTCGCGGGCTCGGTGATTTTCGTCGGGTTCTTCGGCTGGTTGTGGTGGACGCGGCGTGCTGCGGCCACCTCCCCGTCCAAGAAGAAGCCCCCGGCTCGCAGAAAACGCAAACCACGAGTGCGCTGAGACAACTCAGGATATTTGCATCTTGCCGGTATCGAATTTTCCGCTTCGCGCGCTGGTTGTCCTGCTGTGTGCGCTCACTCCGCTGTCCGGACACGGCGCCCACCCGCTCATCACCGAAGATACCGGCACCCAGGGACAGGGTAACTTCCAGCTGGAACTCGTCAGCGAACACACCCGCCTCCGCGAAAGCGGGGCGAACCAGCTGTTGGTGCTCACCGCCACCGCATTCAGCTACGGGGTGGTGGATAGCGTCGATGTCATCCTTACCGTACCGCACCTGCGACTTGGCGCCTCGGCATCAAGCGGTGCGCCCGGTGCGCAGGGCCTGACCGATGTCGGTCTCGACGTGAAGTGGCGGTTCTATGAAAAGGAGCGTCTGAGCTTTGCGCTCAAGCCGGGCATCACGTTTCCAACCGGTGACGACACACGCAATCTCGGCACCGGCAAACACACCTTGAGCGCCTACCTCACGGCAAGCTATGAGGCAGCGCCCTGGACCTGGCTCCTGCACCTTGGCCACGTGCACCACAACAACACCTTCAACGAGCGCGAAGACATCTGGCACGCCTCGGCGGCTGTCGTGCGCCAGCTGGGCGAAACCCTCAAGCTCGTTCTCGACACCGGCGTCGACACCAACACCGCCCACAACGCAGACGCCGACCCGGTGTTTCTGATCGCCGGTCTGGTCTACACGCTGTATCCGAACTTTGATATCGACGTGGGCTACAGGCTGGAAAGTGCCGACTCGTCGCGCGCCCGCAGCCTGCTCGCCGGTCTCGCGCTGCGCTGGTAGCCGGCATGACGGCAGTGCCTTCCCTCGCCATTCTGACGAGCGCCAACGGCCAGCTGTACACACTCGCGGTGATGGTGATGCTGGGTCTCCTGCTTCTGACCCGCCGGCTGGGCGTAATTTATTTTGTCACGACCTTCCCGGTGACGCTTGCGCACGAACTCATGCACCTGCTGCTGGGTTTTCTCACATACGGCCAGCCGTGCGGTTTTCGTGTCTGGCCGAGGCGCTCGGCGGGCGGTTATGTGCTGGGTTCGGTGACTTGCCGCAACGTGCGCTGGTACAACGGCCTGTTCATCGGTTTTGCACCGATGCTGTTGCTGCCGTTTGCGCTGACGTTGCTCATCTGGCGTCTGCATGCGCAGCCGGGTATGAATCCCGTCGAGGCGGCGTGGGTCTATGCGGTGGCCTGCCTGACGTACGCGAGCCTGCCATCGTGGCAGGACATTCGCGTAGCACTGGCCTCCTCCTGGCTGCTGATCGCCATGCTGGCAGGCATCGCATTTGTCGCCGGCAATCAATAAGCGCCGCGCGTGGCGGATGCACGCACGGCACTCCAGTCGGCATCAGACCACGCCGTGCTTCTTGAACCATTCCTGCAATTTCTTCCAGCCATCCTCGGCCGGGCCCTTGCGGTAGCTCGGGCGGTAATCGGCGTGGAAGCCGTGCGGCGCGTCGGGATAAACCACGATCTCGGATTTGTTTTTTGCCGTCTTGAGATCGTCCTGGAACATCTCGACCACCTCCACCGGAATACCCTGATCGGCTCCGCCGTATAAGCCGAGCACCGGAGCCTTGAGTGTGTTGGCGACATCCATCGGCTGCTGCGGATGCAGCGCATCCTTGTCGCCGGTGAGCCGGCCGTACCAGGCGACCGCCGCCTTGAGTTTTGGATTGTGCGCCGCATACAGCCACACGATGCGCCCTCCCCAGCAGAAGCCGGTGATCGCCAGTTTGTTTGCGTGGCCGCCGTTCTTCACCGCCCAGGCGGCCGCGGCATCGAGATCGCCGAGCACCTGCGCATCCGATACCTTGGCGACCACGGTTTCGAGAATCTCCTGCACGTTGGTCATTTTCGAGACGTCGCCCTGGCGCGCGTACAGCTCGGGCGCCACTGCCATGTAGCCGGCCTTGGCCAGCCGCCGG
>Ga0105100_10001479_pt1 | contig 13799 bp, 13 predicted proteins | sample PPLLak12cMay2015_2_FD_87033 | JGI IMG/M metagenome (GOLD analysis project Ga0105100, IMG submission 87033) | Freshwater sediment microbial communities from Prairie Pothole Lake near Jamestown, North Dakota, USA - PPLs Lake P8 Core (1) Depth... | ecosystem: Environmental > Aquatic > Freshwater >...
CGAGCGCATCTTCTTCCGCGAGTGGTTCTGCGTCGGGCGGGCCGAGGCCCTACCCGCCGCCGGCGACTTCGTCCGCGTGGAGGTCGTCGGCGAGCGCGTGCTCGTGGTGCGTACGGGCGAGCGCGTGCTCGTGGTGCGTACGAAGGACGGCGAGCTCCGCGGTCACTACGACGTGTGCCGCCACCGGGGCTCGCGCCTGGCGATCGATGCCGACCCGCGCGCGGCCCTCGAGGCGGTGCCCTCGGGGCGGTTCCGGGGCTCGATCGTCTGCCCGTACCACGCGTGGACCTACGCCCTCACCGGAGAGCTGCGGGCCGCCCCGTTCCTCGACGAGCGCGACGGGCTGCGGAGGGCCGAGCTGTCGCTGCACCGGGTCGGCGTCCGGACGTGGGGCGGATTCGTGTTCGTCAACCTCACCCCCGACCGAGCGGTCCCGCTCGCCGAGCAGCTCGGCGACGCCCCCGCGCGCGTGCGGAGCTACCCGCTCGAGGATCTCCGCACCGCCCGCCGGATCTCCTACGAGGTCGCGGCGAACTGGAAGGTCGTCGTTCGAGAACTACAACGAGTGCTACCACTGCGGGCCCGTGCACCCCGAGCTGTGCGAGGTCGTCCCTGCATTCAAGCGCAAGGGTGGCAAAGACCTGGACTGGGATGCCGGCGTGCCGCACCAGGAGGGCGCGACGACCTTCACGTTCACCGGCACGACCGAACGAGCGCCGTTCCCCGGCCTGTCCGAGGAGGAGCGCATCCGGCACAAGGGCGAGCTCGTGTACCCGAACCTCATGATCAGCCTGTCGCCCGACCACGTGGCGGCGTTCCGGCTGTGGCCGCTCGACGCCGGCCACACCCGGATCGACTGCGACTTCCTGTTCGACCCGCGCGAGATGGCGCGGCCGTCGTTCGATCCCGGCGACGCCGTCGGGTTCTGGGACCTTGTGAACCGACAGGACTGGCGGATCTGCGAGGCGGTGCAGGACGGATGGGCTCGCGCGCGTTCGACGTCGGCTACCACGCGCCGATGGAGGACCTCTCGCTCGACATCCGACGATACGTCGCGGAGCGTCTCGGCGACGCGCGGGATCACGCCGCGAGCGCGCGCTCGAGCACGCCGATGGCCTCGACCACGTCCGGACCCAGGTAGACCCCGGGCACCTCCCGGCGGGCCGCCGGCGCCGCGAACGCGTCTCCGGCGTAGAAGGGCGTCACGCCGGCGATCGCGCCGACCGCCGAGACCGCCTCGATCGCCGCGCGACGCGTGACGCTCCGCTGAGACGTCACGACCGCGCCGGCGGCCTCGGCCGCCCGGACCGCCGCGATGAGCGAGGACGTCGGCGTGAGCGAGCCGAGGACCCGCGTGTCCCACCCACGGCGAGCGAGGAGCACCCCGAAGGCTTCGAGGCCGATCGTGTGCAGGTCCTTCGGACCGCACGCGAGGACGACCGGCTGGCGCCGGAACGGCGGCGGCGCCATCGCGGCCAGGCGCGCGAGCCACACCCGCACCGCCTCGGTCGCAAGGTGCTCGTGCGCGATGTCGCAGTCTCCCGAGGCCCACCGGCTGCCCATCTCGTGCATCGCCGGCAGCGCCACGTCGCGGATCGCCACCTCGACGCCGAGCGCCTCGGCGGCGCCGTCGAGCGCGCCCCGGAGGCTCGTGGGGTCCAGCCTCGTCGTCGACGTGAGGAAGTCGTCCAGGTAGCGGACCCGAGGCATGCCCCCAGCCGCGCTCCGGGCCAGGACGACCTCGACCGCCCGCCGCGCCGGGTGGCCGCGGGTGATCTCGTCGCGCAGCTGCCGGAGGAGGTCGACCTCGTGCGCCGAGTAGCGCCGGTGCTTGCCTCGCGTCCGCCCGGGCGCGGGGAAGCCGTACCGGCGCTCCCACGACCGGATCGTGGGGATCGGGATCCCGAGCGTGGATGAGACCGCCGAGATCGTCAGTCGCTCGCCGCCGTTCGGTGCCATGGCCTCGATACTACGCGCTCGGGCCCCGGCCAACCGATGCACTCTGCATAGCTTCGTCACCCGGCCCGGGCGATAGGCTCTCGGCCGGATCACCGACCGAGGACTGGGCACCGTGCGACTGGCGTTGGCGGAGATGCGGAGGGCGAAGCTCCGCTTCGGCCTGCTCACCGGCGCCGTCGCGCTCCTCGTGTTCCTCATCATCTTCCAGCAGACGCTCGCCGCCGCGCTGCTCGGCTTCTTCACGGGCGGGCTCGAGCACCAGTCGGCCGAGGTGCTCGTGTACGCGGAGGACGCCCGCCGCAACGTCGAGGGCAGCGTCATCGTGGAGGGAACGCTCGAGAGGGTCGCCACGGTCGACGGCGTCGGCACGGCGTCTCCTCTCGGCGAGAACACCTTCACCGTCCGGGCCGGCGGGGAGCTGCAGGATGCCGTGGTGTTCGGCTACGAGCTCGGCGGTCCGGGTGCGCCGACGCGGCTCGCCGAGGGCCGGCTGCCCGAGACCGACGGCGAGGCGGTCGCGAGCTCGGTCGACGCCGACAATGGCTTCGCGATCGGCGACGTCGTCGAGGTCGTCCCGGGTGGGTACCGGATCCGCGTCGTGGGCCTCGCCGACGACAGCCGGTTCGCCGTCCTGCCGACGCTGTTCTCCTCGTACGCGACGTTCGAGACGGCGATCCGGGCCGCGAACCCGGACGCGCGAGCCGTCCTCCCGTCGCTGGTCGCGGTGCACCCGGCTCCGGGGGTCGAGCCCGAGGTCCTCGCGGCCCGCATCACGCGGGAGGTGGAGGGTGTCGAGGCGCTCGACCGGCAGACCGCCGCGGACTCGCTCCCGGCCGTGTCCTCGATCAGCTCGTCGTTCCAGGTGGTGCTCGGCCTGGCGTTCATCGTCGTCGTGCTCGTCACCGGCTTCTTCTTCCTGATCCTCACGGTGCAGAAGGCCCAGGCCCTCACGCTGCTCCGCGCGGTGGGCGCGAGCAGCTGGTACCTGATCCGCAACCTCGCCCTGCAGGTCACGCTGGTGACCCTGGCGGGCGTGACGTTCGCAGCGGCGTTGCTGGCGATCGCGGCCGCGGCCTCGAGCGACGAGTTCCCGATCCAGGCAGATCCCGGCTTGGTCGCGACGACCGGCGGCGCCGTGCTCGTGCTCGCGCTGCTGGCGTCGCTGGCGTCGGTGCGGCGCGTCGCGCGGATCGACCCGTTCACCGCAACGACCCGCCCGACCGGAGGTGGCCTGGCATGAGGCTGGGGTGGAAGGAGCTCGTGCGGCGCCCCGGGCGCTTCCTCGCCGCCGGCGGGGCGCTGACGCTCATCGTGATCCTGCTCCTGCTGCTCGGCGGTCTGCTCGACGGCCTGTTCAACGCATCGACCGGCGCCTACCGGTCCCAGACGGTGGAGCTGATCGTGTACTCGGAGGACAGCCGCGACTCGCTCCTGCGATCGCGCATCGACCCCGCGACCGAGGACGAGATCCGTTCGGTGCCCGGCGTGCGCGGGGTCTCGGGGATGGGAGCGGTCCTGATCTCCGGCCGCGTTCTGGGCGGCGAGACCGTGGACCTGGCCGTGTTCGGGTACGAGGCCCCGAACCGACAGGTCCCTGCGCCGCCCGCGCCGGGAAGGGCGTACGCCGACGCCACGCTCGAGGACGAGGGCGTCGCCCTGGGCGACACGATCGCGATCGGCCCGTCCGAGGTCCCCGTGGAGGTCGTCGGCTGGGTCGAGGACACGCGGTACCTGGCACAGGGCGCCCTGTGGGTCGAGCCCGGCACGTGGCACCAGGTGCTCGTCACCGCCAGGCCGGACGCGGCGCTGGACGAGGACACCTTCCAGGTCGCGCTCGTGGAGACGGTCGACGACGCGGAGGCCGTCGCCGGGCGGATCCGCGAGCAGGTCCCGGGCACCAGCCCGCTGACGATCGACGAGGCCGTGTTCGCGCTCCCCGGCGTCCAGGCGCAGAACGACACGTTCGCCCAGATCATCGGCGTCACGTTCGTGGTGGCCGGGCTCGTGGTCGCGCTCTTCTTCGCGCTCGTGGTTCTCGAGCGCCTGGGGCTGCTCGGGATGCTGAAGGCCATCGGGGCCTCGACGGGGCAGCTCGCGGCCGGGCTCGTCACGCAGGCGGTGCTCGTGGCGCTCGGCGCGTTCGTGCTCGGCGGCGCGATCTCGCTCGCCCTGGCGGCGATCGTCCCGGCCGAGGTGCCCGTGGAGCTCGAGGCCCGCCGTGCCGCGATCACCGGCGTCGGCGTGCTCGCGACGGCGCTGATCGGCAGCGCCGTCTCGTTCCGGAAGATCGTCCGCATCGAACCCGCGTCCGCGGTGGGAGGGAGTTGACATGCCAGCGCTCGAGATGAACGACGTCCGGAAGGTCTACGGCAGCGGCGACCAGGCGGTGGTCGCGCTCGACCACGCCACGCTCACCGTCGCCGACGACGAGATGGTGGCGCTGGTCGGACCCTCGGGATCCGGCAAGACGACGCTGCTTTCGATCGTCGGCGGGCTTCTCCAGCCGACGGCAGGGACGGTTCGCGTCGGCCCGCACGAGATCGACGAGTACGGCCCGAAGGAGCTCACCCGGTTCCGGCGGGGGTTCGTCGGGTTCGTGTTCCAGGGCGCGAACCTGGTGCCGTTCCTCTCGGCGCGGGAGAACCTCCTGATCGTGTCCGAGCTCGCGGGCGTCGACCGCAGGCACGCGCGGCGACGGGCGGATCAGCTCCTGGAGGAGCTCGGCCTGGCGCACCGGGCCGACAACACGCCGGCGAAGCTCTCGGGCGGCGAGAAACAGCGCGTCGCGATCGGCCGAGCGCTCATGAACGAGCCCGAGCTCGTCCTGTTCGACGAGCCCACCTCCGCGCTCGACACGAAGCTCGGGGAGCAGGTCATGGACCTGATCCGCAAGGAGGTCAAGGGGCGTGGCACGGCGGCGGTCGTCGTGACGCACGACTCTCGGATGACGCACTTCGCCGACCGCACGGTCGAGATCACCGACGGCCGGCTCGTCGCGTAGCGGCGAGCTAGCGGTCGCCTCCGCTCGGGGCCGGGCGCGCGTGCCGCTCCCGGCGCTCGAGCACCTCGCGGAGCGTGCGCATCGCGTTGATCGCGGTCGGGAACCCGGTGTACGGGACGGTGTGGATCACGATCCCCTCGAGCTCGGGCGGCGTGAGCCCGGCCTCGAGCGCGGCGTCCAGGTGGACCCTCAGCTGCGGCTCGCGCCCGCCGAGCGCCGTGAGCAACGCCACCGAGGCGATCTCGCGCTCGCGCAGCGTGAGGTCCGGTCGGCTGTAGACGTCGCCGTACGCGAACTCGAGGATGTAGCGGCCGAGATCACCCCAGCCCTCCACCAGCCGCGCCTGCGCCCTCCCGTCGACCTCCTCGATCCTCCGGCGTCCGCGCTCGTACCGCTCGTCGCTCATCGCTCGCACCTCCGTCCGTTCGTGCAGGCGACGATACCGCCGGCCTCACGCGCCGCGCGCCACGTCGGCGAGGACGGTCGCGACCCGCTCGAGCGCCTTGCCGGTCTGCTCCACGTCGAAGCCGAAGCCGACGCGGAACCCCTTGCCGAGGCCGAACATGTCGCCCGGGACGACGAGCACGCTCTGCTCGGTGCGGATCCGCTCGGCGAGCGCCGCCGAGCGGATCGGGAGCCGGTACTTCAGATACGCGATCGCGCCGGCAACCGGTCGCGCGTACGTCAGGAGATCGCCCTGCGCGCCGATCCACCCCTCCAGCGGCGGCAGGTTCTCGCGGATGATGCCGCGCGTCCGGCCGAAGATGCTGTCGCGCACCTCCGGGCGCATCGAGAAGCCGGTGAGGACGTCAGAGACCGTGCTCGGCGTGAGCGTGGTGTAGTCGTGCCGGATCCAGACCTTGCGGATCAGCTCGGGCGGCCCCAGCACCCAGCCCGAGCGCAGACCCGGCATCCCGAACGCCTTCGACAGGCCGCTCGTGACGATCACCCGGTCGTACCGCCCCCAGAACGTCGGCGAGACCTCGTCCGTGTCGACCTCGGCGCCGCGGTAGATCTCATCCGAGACGATCCACGCGCCGACGCGGCTCGCGGCGGTCACGACCGCGTCCATCTCGTCCTCGGACAGGACGGCGCCCGTCGGGTTGTTCGGGTTGCAGACCATGACGACCTTCGTGTCCTTCGTCACCGCCTCCTGGAGCTCCTCGACGTCCAGGGTCCAGCGCCCGTCACGCAGGCGGAGCCTGAAGGTGTCGGTCGCCTTGCCGAAGTGTCTGCCGAGACCCCAGCCCTGCAGGTAGTTCGGGACCATGAAGGCCAGGCGGTCGCCGCGGCCGAGCAGCGTCCACAGCACGAGCAGGTTCGCCTCGGATCCGCCGTTCACGAGCGTGACGTGCTCGGCGGTCGCGTGCGCGTACCAGGCGGCGATGTTCGCGCGCGTCTCCTCAGCGCCCTCGGACAGCGGGTAGCCGAGGCGTGTCTGCAGGAAGGTCTCGGCGTCCGCGATCGGGCCGAGCAGGTCCCGGATCGACATCGGCGAGACGCCGGACTCCGACAGGTCGTACTCGACCTGGTGCCAGTACAGGGACTGCATCCGCTCCATCTGGAACAGGTCGATCCGGGACATCGGGAGCCTCCTCGTCGCCTCTCGGGCGACCCTAGCACCGGGTAGGCTCGGGCGGGATGGGCGACACGGTCCGCATCCTGCGCGAGGGCGACGTGCGCGCGGCCCTGGACATGGCCTCGTGCATCGACGCCGTCGACCGCGCATTCGCCGCGTACTCGAGCGGGGGGGCCGAGCTCCCCGGCGTGATCCACCTGGACGTGCCCGAGACCGAGGGCGAGGTCCACGTGAAGGCCGGTCACATCCACGGCGCGCCGTACTATGCGGTGAAGGCCGCGAGCGGCTTCTCCCGTCCCCAGCCGGCGGCGATCGACGGCATGGTGGTCGTGTTCGACGCGCGCGACGGGTCGCCCGCCGCCGTCCTGCTCGACCGCGGTCACCTGACCGACGTGCGGACCGGCGCGGCGGGCGGGGTCGCGGCGCGCCACCTGGCGCCCGAGCGGGTGGAGACCGTCGCCGTGATCGGCACCGGGATCCAGGCGCGATACCAGCTCGACGCGCTCGCCGTCGTGCGCCCCGGGTTCGCGCACGTGCGGGTGTGGGGCCGGAACCACGAGCACGCCACCCGCTGCGTCGACGACCTCCTCGCGCGCCCCGGCCTGCCCGAGGGCTGTCGGTTCGCCGTCGCCGAGACCGTCGAGGCCGCCGTCGACGGCGCCGAGGTGGTGATCACCTGCACCGCGAGCCGCGCGCCGCTCGTCCGGGCGGAGTGGCTGACGCGCGGGGCGCTCGTGACGGCGCTCGGCAGCGACGGGCCCGAGAAGCAGGAGCTCGACGTCGGCGTGTTCACGCTCGCGGACCTGGTCGTCGTCGACAGCCGTGACCAGGGCGCGCAGATCGGCGAGCTGCACCACGCGCTCGACGCGGAGCTCGTGCTCTCGCCCGACGACGTGACCGAGCTCGGCGAGATCTGCGCCGGCGCGCGCTCGGGACGGACGTCGGCCGAGCAGACGATCCTGTGCGACCTCACCGGCGTCGGCGTCCAGGACGTCGCCGCCGCGAACGTCGTGATGGAGCGGATCGGCGACGCCGGCGAGGTCCTCGAGCTCTGAGCCCCGGCGTCGACGTGCCCTCGCGCTCGGTCGGCTACCCGTCCCGGGCGTCCTGGGCCCGGAGCTCCGCCTCGCGTGCCGCGTGCGTGAGGCGCCCGAGGAGCTCGTCGTGGAGGACGCCGTTCGTCGTGAGCACGGACGAGCCGTGCGCGAGGCGCTCGCCCTCGAACGTCGTGACGCGGCCGCCGGCCTCCTCGACGATGACCCACAGCGCGGCCCAGTCCCACGTGGCCAGCTCGGGCTCGAGCATCACGTCGGCCGAGCCCCGAGCGACGAGCATGTGCCCCCAGAAGTCCCCGAACCCGCGCTCGCGTCGGGCCGCCTTCAGCAGGTCCAGGTACGCCGGCGCGTAGGGGCCCTCGATCCAGTCCGCGAGCTCGGCGTGCAGGACGAACGCGCGCTCGACGCGGTCGGCGCGCGAGACGTGGATCGGCTCGCCGTTCATCCGCGCGCCGGAGCCACGGACCGCCTCGTACCGCTCGCCGAGCGCCGGCGCGTTCACCACGCCGACGACGGGGACCCCGTCCACCGCGAGCGCGATGAGCGTGCCCCAGACCTGGACCCCGTCGGCGAAGTTCCGCGTGCCGTCGATCGGGTCGACGATCCACCGGCGCGCCGAGGCGCCCTCGGAGCCACCCTCCTCGCCGAGCACCGCGTCCCCCGGGAACCGCTCCTTCAGGGCCCGGCGCACCATCTTCTCGATCGCGAGGTCGGCCTCGGTCACCGGTGTCTTGTCGACCTTCTCGCGCACGTCGAACGTCCCTCGGAAGAAGGACATCCCGATCCGGCCGGCCTCCTCGGCCAGCTCGTTCGCGACGGCCAGCTCCCGCTCGAACACCGCCGGGAGCCTACCGGAGGCGGCGTCGCCGTTCCCGGGTACCCTTGATGGCCGATGCAGACCACCGTTGAAGAGACCGACGAACACACCGTCAAGCTGACCGTGGAGGTCGAGCCCGAGCGGTTCGGCAAGGACCTCGACCGCGCGTACCGCAAGGTCGCTCGGGAGGTCCGCGTCCCCGGGTTCCGCAAGGGCAAGGTTCCCCGCAAGGTGATCGACGCGCAGATCGGGCGCGAGGCGGTCCTCGGCGAGTTCCTCGAGGATTCGGTCCCGGAGTATTACCGCGAGGCGCTCCGCGAGGCCGAGCTCGCGCCGATCGCCGAGCCCGACATCGATCTCGGCCAGCTCGAGGAGGGCAAGCCGTTCGTCTTCAGCGTCGTCGTCGAGGTCCGCCCGCGGCTGAAGCTCGAGGAGGGCGACTACAAGGGCGTGAAGGTCCAGCGTCCATCGGTCGAGGTCACGGACGAGGAGGTCGACGCCCTGCTCGAGTCGCTGCGCGAGCGCTTCGCGGAGCTCGAGACCGTGCAGCGTCCCGCGACCACCGGCGACTACGTCGTGATCGACCTCCGGGCGACGATCCACGACGAGGAGGTCCCCGAGGCGACCCGCCAGGACTTCCTGTACGAGGTCGGCACGGGCGAGTTCACCGGGGCGCTCGACCAGCAGCTCGAGGGCAAGCGCGCCGGCGAGATCATGAGGTTCAACGCGTCGCTCGACGAGCGCTTCGGCGATCGCGCAGGGCAGGAGGTCTCGTTCCAGGTGCTCGTGAAGGAGGTCAAGGGCAAGCGGCTGCCGGCCGCCGACGACGCGTTCGCGAAGACCGCGTCCGAGTTCGACACGCTCGAGGAGCTGAAGGCCTCCCTCCGCGAGCAGATCGGCACGAACAAGGAGCGCGCCGCCGACGCCGAGGTCCGCGACCGCGTCCTGCAGGCGCTCGTCGACGCGACCCAGGTCGACCTGCCCGAGACCCTGATCGACGACGAGACCGAGCATCGCGTCCAGCACGCGCGCGAGCGCGCGGAGCAGCTCGGCGTCACGATCGACGAGCTGCTCCAGCTCCAGGGGCTGGACGAGGAGCGGTTCCGTGCCGACGCCCGCGAGCACGCCGTCCGGGCCATCATGGCGGACCTCGTCCTCGAGGGCGTGGCCCGCAGCGAGGACCTGCAGGTGACCGCGGAGGAGCTCGGGAGCGAGATCGGTCAGCTCGCGAAGGCCCTCGGCCGCGAGCCCAAGGAGGTCGCGACCACGCTCGATCGCTCCGGTCAGGTCGTAGCACTGGCCGGTGATATCATCCGCTCGAAGGCGCTCGACGTGCTCGTCGAGCACGCTGACGTCACACCGGAAGGCGACGCAGCCAAGGAGACGAGGGCTCCGGAGGCGCCGTCGGACATCCCCGAGGACAAGCCGGAGGAAGCGTCATGAAGGACTACCTCGTTCCCGTCGTCATCGAGCAGACCAGCCGTGGCGAGCGCTCGTTCGACATTTACTCCCGCCTCCTGAAGGACCGGATCGTGTTCCTCGGCACGCCGATCGACGACGCCGTCGGGAACCTGATCATGGCGCAGCTCCTGCACCTCGAGTCCGAGGATCCGGACAAGGACATCAACCTGTACATCAACTCGCCGGGCGGGGACATCACCGCGCTGTTCGCGATCTACGACACGATGCAGTACGTGAAGCCCGACGTGTCCACGATCGTGATGGGTCAGGCGGCCTCGGCCGCGGCGGTCCTGCTGCTCGCCGGGAAGAAGGGCAAGCGCTACGCGCTGCCGCACTCGCGCGTGCTCCTGCACCAGCCGCACGGCGGCGCGCAGGGCCAGGCCGTCGACATCGAGATCCAGGCCAAGGAGATCACGCGCTACCGCAAGCTCCTCGAGGAGCTCATCGCGTATCACACCGGCCAGCCGCTCGAGAAGGTCGCGAAGGACACCGACCGCGACTACATCCTCACCGCGGAGGAGGCCGTCGAGTACGGCATCGTCGACGAGGTCTTCAGCAGCCGGAAGATCGCTCCCGAACTCGCAGCGGCGGCCGCGGGGGCGTCGTAGGATTCTGATCGGACGGCCGGGATCCACCCGGCCGCTCGTTCCAGGGGGGCTCGAGCCATGGCCAGGATCGGCGAGTCAGACCTGCTGAAGTGCTCGTTCTGCGGGAAGAGCCAGAAGCAGGTGAAGAAGCTCATCGCCGGTCCCGGCGTGTACATCTGCGACGAGTGCATCGACCTGTGCAACGAGATCATCGAGGAGGAGCTCGCCGAGACCTCCGAGCTGAAGCTCGAGGAGCTGCCGAAGCCCGCCGAGATCCACGCCTTCCTCGATGAGTACGTGATCGGCCAGGAGCAGGCGAAGAAGGTCCTGTCGGTCGCGGTCTACAACCACTACAAGCGGATCCAGGTCGGCGCGAAGGACTCGGACGTCGAGCTCCAGAAGTCGAACATCATGATCCTCGGGCCCACGGGGTGCGGGAAGACGCTCCTCGCGCAGACGCTCGCGAAGATGCTGAACGTCCCGTTCGCGATCGCCGACGCCACCGCGCTGACCGAGGCCGGCTACGTCGGCGAGGACGTCGAGAACATCCTGCTGAAGCTGATCCAGGCGGCCGATTACGACGTGAAGAAGGCCGAGACCGGGATCATCTACATCGACGAGGTCGACAAGATCGCCCGCAAGTCCGAGAACCCCTCGATCACGCGGGACGTCTCGGGCGAGGGCGTGCAGCAGGCGCTCCTGAAGATCCTCGAGGGCACCACGGCCAGCGTCCCCCCGCAGGGTGGCCGCAAGCACCCGCACCAGGAGTTCATCCAGATCGACACGACGAACATCCTGTTCATCTGCGGCGGCGCGTTCGCCGGTCTCGAGAAGATCGTCGAGAGCCGCATCGGCAGCCGCGGGATCGGTTTCGGCGCCGACGTCCGCCGCATGGACGAGAAGGACCTCGGCGCGATCTTGGGCCAGGTCCTGCCGGAGGACCTCCTGAAGTACGGGCTCATCCCGGAGTTCGTCGGCCGCCTGCCGGTCATCACGAACGTCCACAACCTGGACAAGGACGCCCTCGTCGACATCCTCACGAAGCCGAAGAACGCGCTCGTGAAGCAGTACAAGCGGTTCTTCGAGTTCGACGGCGTCGAGCTCGAGTTCACCGACGACGCGCTCGGCGCGATCGCGGACCAGGCGATCCTGCGCAGCGCCGGCGCTCGCGGGCTACGGGCCATCATGGAGGAGGTGCTGCTCGGGGTCATGTACGAGCTGCCCTCGCGCCAGGACGTCACGAAGTGCCTGATCGACAACGACGTCGTGCTCACGGGCGTGAACCCGACGCTCGTCCCCGTCAAGGAGTCGAAGAAGCGCGCCGAGCGCCAGGAGCGCAGCGCGTAGGTCGCTCTTCGGCCTCGATCACGATCGTCCACCAGGCGTCACGGGACGCCGAGCACGAACCACCGAGCCCCCGGGCCTCCGATCCCTTTCGTCCGCATCGTGTGATGGCGCTTCCCCCGGCGGCAGGGGACGATACGGCTGAGTTATCCGCCCTTCGACGCGGAAGGAGACAACCATGAGCTCCGACGAGACGGATCTCGAGGCCGAGGTCGAGCGCCTGCGCCGCGAGCGCGAGGATCTGGAGAGGAAGGTCGAGGTCCTGGAGGCGCGACCCGCCAAGCGATCCCGCCTCCGGAGGGTCGGCGCGGTCGCCCTGATCGTCCTCACCGTTATCGTGTTCGCCGCCGGCGTCGCCGGCGCCTGGGCGCGCCGGACCGTGCTCGACACGGACCGCTACGTCGCGACCGTCGGGCCGCTCGCGGAGGACCCGGCCGTCCAGGAGTACCTCGCGAGGACGATCACGAACCAGGTCTTCGAGGCGCTCGACGTGCAGGATCGCCTCGAGGTCGTCTTGCAGGAACGCGCCGATCGTCTGGTCTTCCTGGCCGGTCCGATCACGGACTCGGTCCGGGGGTTCGTGCAGGACCAGGTCGACAAGGTCGTCGCGAGCGAGCAGTTCGCGAGGCTCTGGACCGAGGTCAACCGGCTCGCGCACGAGCAGGCCGTCAGGCTCCTGGAAGGGGACACCGACGTCGTGTCGATCGAGGAGGGGAAAGCCGTCCTCAACCTGCTCCCCGTGGCGAACGAGGTCCTGAAGGGGGTCTCGGGGGTCGTCAGCGAGCTCGTCGGTCGTCCGGTCACGCTCCCCGAGATCACGCCGCAGACCGTCCCCTCCGAGGCCGTGGCGAGGATCGAGCAGGCCCTCGGCGTCGATCTCCCCGACGACTTCGCGAGGATCGTGATCTACGACAGCGACGAGCTGGCGGCCGTCCAGGACGCGGTCAACCTGTTCAACAAGACCGTGATCCTGCTGGCGGTGCTGTTCGTCGTGCTCTTCGTCGCGGCCATGTGGGTCTCGCCGTGGAAACGCCGCACGCTCCTGCAGCTGATGACGGCGCTCGCGTTCGTGCTCGTCATCGAGCGTCGGTTCGCGATGGCGGCGGCGAACGACCTCGTGGACGGCGCGAGGCCAGAGAACCAGGCCGCGGTGGGCGCGGTCATCGACGCGTTCCTCGGCAGCCTGCTCCGATACACGGGGTGGTTCCTCGCGGCGGCCCTCGTCACGCTGATCGTCGCGCTGCTCACCGGTCCGTACCCGTGGGCCGTGCGGTTCCGCTCGTGGGTGGTCGATCTGGGTCGGGCCCTCGGCGGCATGGTGAAGCCCGGCGAGCGCGCCCCGGCGACCGACTGGATCGCGGCGCACCGCGACCCGGTGATGATGGGTCTGGCGCTCCTGGGGGTGCTCGTGCTGCTCGTGTGGGACCTCACGATCCCGTGGTTCCTCGTCCTCGTGCTCGTGATCGGTGCCCTCGAGCTGCTGGCGTATCGGATCGGCGCGTCCGCGCGAGCCCCGGCCCCGACGACCCAGGTCTAGGCGAGGCGGCGCCGGAGGACTCCGGCTCGCTCGAGCTCGAACCGCGACCCCACGCGCTCGAACTCGTGCGTCGCGGCCGCCAGGCGCTCCCGCGCCTCGGCCGGACGGTCGGCGGCGACCGCCTCGGCGAGGGCGAGGTCGATCCGCGCGACCTCCCAGCTGGCGCCGAGCCCGTCCAGCTCGGACCGCGCCCGGCGTAGGAGCTCGACCCCCCCGTCGTGGTCTCCGGACGCGAGCCTCGCGCGGCCGTCGAGCGCGTCCAGGTGAGCGTTCAGCGCGGACAGGCCTCCGGCTCGTGCGAACGGGCGCCCGCGCTCGAGCAGCGCGGCGGCGCCCTCGAAGCTGTCGGCGTCGGCCATCGCCTCGGCCCAAAGCTGCAGGGTCAGGGGCCGGGCGGGGGTCGCCGGGTTCTCGTCGATCCGACCGAACTCCCCGAGCGCCTCCTCCGCATCCCCTCGA
>Ga0105100_10001482_pt1 | contig 13788 bp, 10 predicted proteins | sample PPLLak12cMay2015_2_FD_87033 | JGI IMG/M metagenome (GOLD analysis project Ga0105100, IMG submission 87033) | Freshwater sediment microbial communities from Prairie Pothole Lake near Jamestown, North Dakota, USA - PPLs Lake P8 Core (1) Depth... | ecosystem: Environmental > Aquatic > Freshwater >...
AGGCATCAGCAATCAGTTTTGCCGATTGCAACAAGGCATTAATCATAACCGGTTTAAAAACATTAAGCTCAAAGTGGCCATTTGAGCCTGCAACCGAAATAGTTGTATCGTTTCCCATAATCTGTGCACAGACCATAGTCAATGCCTCTGTCTGAGTCGGGTTTATTTTGCCTGGCATGATGGATGAACCGGGTTCGTTGGGCGGTATAATTATCTCTCCGATTCCCGAACGTGGTCCGGAAGCCGACATTCTGATGTCATTTGCTATTTTCATTAAGCTAACGGCTAATTGCTTTAAAGCTCCATGAGTTTCAACAACGGCATCATTTGCTGCCAGAGATTCGAATTTGTTTTCAGCAGAAATGAAAGGTAGCTTTGTCAAATGTGAAATTGAAGCTGCAACTTCTTTGGCATAACCCTCCGGGGTGTTCAAACCTGTTCCGACTGCGGTTCCCCCCATGGCTAACTCTGAAAGATGTGGTAATGTATTTTTCAACGCCTTTATTCCATGTTTCAATTGTGACACATACCCTGAAAATTCCTGTCCGAGAGATAATGGTGTCGCATCCATTAAATGGGTACGACCGATTTTGACAATATCAGCCATTGCTAAAGATTTCCCCGACAGGGTGTCTATTAGGATCTTTATCCCTGGGATAGTATATTCAACAATCTTCCGGTAAGCTGCAATATGCATTGCTGTTGGGAAAGTATCGTTGGATGATTGGGATTTATTCACATCATCATTTGGATGAATAAACCTGTCACCTTCTCCTAACTTGTTGCCTAGCAAAACATGAGAGCGATTTGCAATAACCTCATTACAATTCATATTCGTATGAGTTCCTGAACCTGTTTGCCATATAACCAACGGAAACTGGTCATCAAGTTTTCCTGCCACAATTTCATCACATACCTCTGAAATAATCCTCATTTTATCGGCTGATAATAATCCAAATTTATTGTTTATTATCGCAGCAGCCTTTTTCAAATAACCAAAAGCATGAATAATTTCAATAGGCATTGATGCGGCCGGACCAATAGGGAAATTCATTATTGATCGTTGAGTTTGAGCCCCCCAATATTTATCCAAAGGTACTTTGACCTCGCCCATAATGTCTTTTTCTATCCTGTAATTCATAACTTTTTTGTTTTGTACTGATTGAAAAGAAACTTAAGGATACAACCTCTGAATATTCCAGTGGTTTTTTTCCTCTAAATTGTATAGGATACGGTCATGCAAGCGATGGGTTCTTCCCTGCCAGAATTCAATGTGTATTGGCGATAAATAAAATCCTCCCCAATTAGCAGGTCGTGGAATGGGTTGGTCCTTAAACCTTTGCTCTAATTCGTTTACTTTCTTTTCCAAACTGGCTCTGCTCTCAAGTACCCTGCTTTGTTCCGATGCTAATGCACTGACCTGACTTTCACGCGGACGACTCTGGAAATATTTATCTGATTCCCATTCAGGAACCTGGTAGACGTCGCCTTCAATTCTTATCTGACGAAATAACTCGCTCCAGAAAAAAGTCATCGATGCATAATTAATGCTTTTCAGATCATTTCCTTTTCTACTGTCATGGTTAGTAAAAAAAACAAAACCTCTTTCATCAAATCCTCTTAGCAGCATGATTCTGCCTGAAGGCCTTCCATCAGTCCCTATTGTCGCAAGATGCATAGCGTTGGGCAGGTTCACTTTGTTTTTTATCGCATCTTCAATCCATTTTTCAAACTGGTCAATGGGATTGTCGGCAATGTCTTTAACATTGATACCCTGAGAAATATATTCGGTCCTGAAAATAGTTATTAATTGACGTACGGATTTCATCTTCAAATATTTTTTATAATTTGATTGATGAAATTAAAACAACTGCTGCTTAAATATGTTTAATAGATACAGGAGTTATGCCTACCAAAAATTTTGTATCGTGTCTTTGCAATGATTCTATAAATAAAATCACGAATAAAATTGGGGACAATGATGAAAATAAAGAAGAGTTTCCAAATGCCTCCCAGTTCTTTTAATATATGAAGTATTGCAGAAGATTTTAGAAAGAATTTGTCACTTCTGATGTACACCACAGAATCAAAGTTATCCGTTGGTAACCCAAATTTTTTAAGCAATGATTGTCCGCTTGCTGATTGCAATGATATGAATAAGAATTTTGATTTTTTGTCTCTTTTAATAATGAAATTGACTAATCTGCTGCACAAATTACAGAATCCATCAAACAATAAAATATTTTCATTAATAATCATAGACCCGGTTTGTTTCCTCTTTACCTGGAACGGATTTAACATTTAATTTACATACATAACTTGACAACAAGCATTAAATTTCGGCTGGTAATAGTCAATTTACTTCGGCCAATTGTGGTCAGGGTCACTGGTTTTTCCAGTTTTCAAAAAGGCTGTTAGTTAGGTTAAACCGAGATATTTGCTTTTTAATTGATTAAGTAGGTCATGGTATTGCTCATGAATTCCATGACCTACAACCTCTTCCTCAATTTTTTCAAATTGTTCAGAAATTTCTTTTTGTTTCTGTTCACTTAGTGTTTTATTTGCCATTGGAAAAAGAATATTTTCTTCTTTCTGGATATGATTCTGTAACAGGATTACATAGTTGGTCAAATTGGCTGCTATCAATTCACTGGAACATGTGTTGCCTTCTTTACAGTTTTCCAAACCATTGCTTATTTCTTTTATATAGCCCCTTCCAAGGGTATGTTCATGGAGCATAACACCAATAGGGCCATTTTCTTTTGGAATTCCTGCCAAAACAAGTGCAGGAAACAGGGATGTTTCTTCTTTACCATGATGGCATTTGTCTGCAAATGTTTGAAGGAAATCAACAATCTGCTCAACATCTTTTATGTAAAATTCTTTGTTTGCTTTTATGTCATCAGCAATTTTACTCATAATGCTTAACATTACTTTAATTGCTTTATGTTCGTTAATTAAATCTTCTGTTGGTGTCATAATTCAGATTGTTTTAGTATTTCAACAATTGATTTTCGGATTTGTTCTATTTAACCATATTAATACAAACCTGATTCTGAGGATCTATAACTCAGTCCGGCATATATACCTAAAGCGCGTCCCTGTTTTTTAAAGGGAAACCAGTAAGATGTCTGGCCGATGCCGACTGAGAAAGTAGCTATCCTGCATCCACTGAAGATCCCAAGGATGAGTATGAGACCATACAGGATATCTAATCTACGAAAATATGGCGGATTTAAAAAGAAAGTGCTTTTATTCAGGAATTTTATTCGTATTTTTATCTTTCTTGAATAATTTCTTAAATAACCTGGAATGACGAAAGTTGTTGTTTCCATTATTGCTTTCTTTTCATTTCCGGTACTTCAGCTTAATGCCCAAAGCGGTGAGGAACTTTTCAAATCCACCTGCTCAGCATGTCACACAATCAATAAGGGTAGGATTGTCGGTCCCGACCTGTCCGGTGTGTACAACAGGCGCGATAACAACTGGCTCATCAGCTTCATTCGCTCGTCCCAGAAATTGATAAAAGCCGGTGATCCTGATGCTGTTGCAATATTCAACGAATACAACAAAGTACCTATGCCAGATAATAATCTGACTGACCAGCAGATCATCAGCATTATTGATTATATCAGGGAGGTGGACAAGGGCGCTCCTGGAACCGCTGAAAAAGCCAAAGCAACAGAAGGTATCCCCGACAGCACCAGGATTGCCGCAGACAGCACCGTCACAGCTGCAGCGGATACTATTACGCTGAATGAAGAGACGATCGGAAAAGGGAAAACCTATTTTTATGGCATATCTCCTTTTGCCAATGGCGCCACACCGTGCATGTCGTGTCATAATATTGATGACGGATCACTGTTAGGTGGAGGAAAACTGGCATTCGATCTTACAACATCATATACAAAATTGGGTTCAGCAGGTATAACCGCAATACTCACGAATCCCCCTTTTCCTGCGATGAAGGCGGCAATTCCTGGAGCTTTAACTGAGGAGGAAATTTCCTCATTGAACTCACTTCTGAAATCAGCTGCAGCCAATAGTGCTTCAAGAGTTTCATTTCCCGTGGGGTTGGCATTCTTCGTGCTGGCCTTCGTCATTGCCATATTCATTGCTGCATTCACTTTTCTTCTTTATGATGACAGGAATATACCTGAAGGTAATATTTTGAATAGTAAAAATCTACCTAACACATGAGCTGGATAAAGGACATAATATCTCCAAAAACCCGACAATGGGAAGAGTTCTACCGCAACCGCTGGCAACAGGATAAAGTGGTCCGCAGCACTCACGGAGTAAATTGCACTGGCGGATGCTCATGGAACATCTTCGTAAAAGAAGGAATAGTTGTCTGGGAAACCCAGGCTCTCGATTATCCGATGCTCGAGAATTCCCTGCCTCCATATGAACCAAGAGGGTGTCAACGGGGAATATCATATTCATGGTACCTGTACAGCCCGCTAAGGGTAAGATATCCGCTGATCAGGGGTAAGCTGCTTGACTACTACAGAGAGGAGAAGCAAAAGACTGGCGATCCGCTGCTTGCCTGGACAAACGTGCAGAATAATCCGGAAATGTGTAAATCCTACAGGAAAGCACGCGGCAAAAGTGGATTCAGGAGGATAAGCTGGGATGAGGCACTCGAAATAATCGGCGCTGCAAATATTTATACCGCGAAAAAATACGGTCCCGACAGGGTGATCGGTTTTTCTCCGATACCTGCAATGTCGATGATCAGCTTTGCTTCCGGAGCAAGATTTCTTCAGCTTTTCGGCGGAGTAAACCTCAGCTTTTACGACTGGTACTGCGACCTGCCAAGCGCTTTCCCTGAAATATGGGGAGAACAAACCGATGTCTGTGAAAGCGCTGACTGGTACAATTCCAAGTTTGTTGCGGTGATGGGTTCAAATCTGGGAATGACCAGGACACCTGACGTACATTATTTCTCTGAAGCAAGATATAATGGCACGAGAACAGTAGTTTTCTCACCCGATTTCAGCATGGTGTCGAAGTATGCAGACCAATGGATACCCGTTCACGCCGGACAGGATGGCGCATTCTGGATGGCTGTCACTCATGTCATCCTTAAAGAATCGCATGCTGAGAGAAATGTCCTGTACTTCAGGGAGTACATTAAAAAATTCAGCGACGCTCCTTACCTTGTCGAGATATCAGATGAAGGTGGCAGCTTTGTACCGGGAAAATTATTGCGCGCCAACAGAATAAGTAAATATTCCGGAATTGAAAATGGCGACTGGAAATTTCTGAACATTGATGAGGACACTGGTGAGTTTGTATGTCCGTCAGGCAGCTCTGGACACAGGTGGCAGGAACAAAAAGGCTTCTGGAATCTGCGTTATATTGATGGTGAGAACGGAGACAAGTACAATCCTCAGCTTTCATTTATAGATAAATATGATGAAGTTCTGAATGTGGATTTCAATGATTTTGCAGGTGGAAAAAAAGTAAGCAGAGGTGTTCCGGTAAAATATATTAAAACCATCGATGGGAAAGTAACCTGCACAACCGTATACGATCTTATAATGGGACAGTTCGGTATCGACAGGGGGCTGGGAGGCAATTATCCTGCTTCATACGAGGATGCATCAGTTTATACACCTGCCTGGCAGGAGGTTTATACCGGTATCAGTGCGGCAACAGTGATTCAATTTGCAAGAGAATGGTATAGAACCGCAGAGGCAACCAACGGCAAATGCATGATCATTATAGGTACCGGTGTAAACCAGTGGTATCACAGCAATCTTACTTACAGGGCCGGAGCAATGGCTTTGATATTCACAGGCTGTGTCGGGGTGAATGGCGGGGGAATGAACCATTATGTGGGACAGGAAAAACTGGCGCCTTTCGATTCATGGGAACCGATAATGGCTGCAAAAGACTGGCAGAAACCCGTCAGGATGCAGCAGACACCCATCTGGCACTACATTAATTCGGACCAGTGGAGATATGACGGGAACCAGTCGAACTATAATACGGTACCGAAAAATAGTTTTTCATCCCTGCACACTGCTGACCTGATAGTAAAGGCAGTGAGGAATGGCTGGATGCCCTTTTTCCCCCAGTATAACAGGAGTAATTTCGACATTGCCCGCGATGCTCTGAAAGAAGGAGCAACGACCGAAAAAGAAATTGCTGATTACATCATAAACAAGCTTAAGAGGAGTGAACTGAAGTATGCTGTTTCAGATCCGGATGATGAATTCAACTTTCCAAGGGTCTGGTACATATGGAGGGGCAATGCCATCCTTTCAAGCGCCAAAGGACATGAGTTTTTCCTGAAGCATTATCTTGGGACACACAGCAGCGCCATTGCCGAAGAGGCTGCAAAAGGGCATGTTGAGGAGATCAACTGGAAGGAGATAGCTCCGGAGGGTAAGATGGATCTGATTGTCGATCTTAATTTCCGGATGGATACCTCGGCGCTCTATTCAGATATTGTGCTCCCTGCAGCATCGTGGTATGAAAAAGCGGACCTGAACACTACCGACCTTCACTCTTACATTCATCCGCTTGGTGCAGCAATTCCGCCTGTATGGGAATCAAAAAGCGACTGGCAGATATTCCGTGAGATTGCAAAGGTTACCAGCGAAACAGCAGTAAAACACATGGCATAACCTGTTCTTGATATTGTCAATATGCCGCTAGATCATTACACCAGGGCTGAAATATCACAACCTGAGATTAAGGATTGGTTCAAAGGTGAATGCGAGGCTATACCCGGAAAAACCATGCACAGGATTGTCACGATTGAAAGGGATTATACAAAGATCCATGAGAAATTCATCAGCCTCGGTGGAAATGTAAGGGAGAGTATTGCAGGGCATGGCATCACCTTTAAATGTGATGATTTTTACGACCTGATGCTGAAGAACAAGGGTCATGTCAATGTTATCGGAAATGAAAGCTACCCTTCCATAAGCGACGATATTGAGGCAATAAACGCTGTACTGTTCCTTTCCTCAGTTACTACTGGCGTACTGAGCAGAAGGGCTATTGAAGACGCCGGAAAGCATTCAGGGATCGATTTCAGCAAAGTGATGCCGGTAAATAATGAAGCAACTTTCGACTATTCGGACCTGATGTCTCAGCCAAGGAGATTGCTGCAAAGCCCCATATGGTCAGGTTTGATGAACAATGGCCGGGCTTATTCGGGGTTTACTATGAATACCGAGTTCCTGATGCCTTGGAGGACGCTGACAGGAAGACAACATATCTATCTTGATCATGAGGCATATATACTATTCGGTGAAAATCTGCCTGCCTATAAACATCCTCCATTGCCTGCGCTTCTGGGTGATCTGCGTAAGTCGGCGGCTGAAGGAAAAACAATAATGCTTAATGCCTTAACTCCGCATGGCAAGTGGCACATACACACAACATTCGGCGACACGCAAAGGATGCTTGTCCTCTCGAGAGGAATGGAACCATGCTGGATAAGCGAGAAAGATGCTGAAGAGCTGGGCATTACCGATAACGACTGGGTTGAGGCATTCAATGATAACGGAGTATACTGCACCAGGGCGTGTGTCAGCTCGAGGATACCCAAAGGTGTCTGCATTATCTATCATGCTCCGGAAAGGACATATTCTGCACCCAGGTCAGAAGTGCGGAAAGGCATTAGAGGAGGCGGCCATAACAGCCTGACAAGACTGCATTTCAAACCGAACCTTCTCGCCGGAGGGTACGGTCAGTTCACATATCATCAGAATTACTGGGGACCCGTAGGGGTAACGCGTGATACATATGTTCTGATCCGCAAAATGGGATCGGTAGTTTTTTAAACTCTGTTAAGCTTTACGACATGGATGTCAGATCACAAATCTCAATGGTTTTCCACCTCGATAAATGTATCGGCTGTCATACCTGCTCCATTGCATGCAAGAACCTCTGGACCGACAGGAAAGGGGCGGAATATATGTGGTGGAACAATGTTGAAACAAAGCCGGGAACCGGCTACCCTTTTCTTTGGGAGGACCAGAATATCTATAAGGGCGGATGGGTTCCGGATGGCAACAAAGTGAAGCTGCGCGGTGCTGGTAAGACAAAAGGGATGAGTGTGCTTTTCCATAACACAAACATGCCGCAGATCGATAATTATTATGAACCCTGGACATACAAGTACGAAAAGTTGTTCGATGCTCCCGATGGGGATGAGCAGCCCACTGCAGAACCGGTTTCATTGCTTACAGGTGACAAAATATCAATTAAATCTGGTCCTAACTGGGACGATGACCTCAGCGGATCACCGCTTTATGCAAGAAACGATCCGAATTTTAAAAACCTCAGCATACCTGAACGGGAATCGTTGTTTCAGCTTGAACGGATGATGATGTTCTATGTCCCGAGGATCTGCAATCATTGCCTGAACCCGGGATGCCTTGCTGCTTGTCCTTCAGGAGCTATATATAAAAGAGGAGAGGACGGCATCGTGCTCGTTAATCAAAAGGTATGCAGAGGATGGAGATTGTGTGTAACCGGATGCCCCTACAAAAAAGTATATTTTAACTGGAAGACTGGTAAATCAGAAAAATGCATTCTCTGCTTTCCCCGCCTTGAAACTCAACAGGTGCCGGCATGCATGCATACATGCGTAGGGAGAATAAGATACCTCGGTGTGCTTTTGTATGATGCTGAAAAGATTGTGGAGTCAATAGCCTGTCCAGATAAGGACCTCGTGAGGAATCAGCTTAACCTATATCTCGATCCTTCTGATCCTGAAGTGATCCTGAACGCAAAGAAGGCAGGCATACCTGAATCAACGATGACCGCAGCAAGGAAATCGCCAGTCTGGAAGTTTGTAAAGGAATGGGGACTGGCTTTACCAATACATCCTGAATACAGGACAATCCCTAACCTGTTCTATGTACCACCTCTACTGCCGTATATGGCAACTATGGAAAATGATCTCTACTCGACCACAACCGGGAATTTTTTCGATGATAGTGAGAATCCGAGGCTTCCCATGGAATACCTTGCCAGCCTCTTCAGTGCCGGAAATAGTTCAATTGTCCTGGAAGTGCTCAGAAGGCTGAGATCAGTCCGTACACACAGGCGGGCAGTAACTGTTGGCGATATCACAGGGGTAAAAGCTGATGCAGACCTTAAAAGTTCCGGTATCAGCCGTGAAGTTGCCGATGAAATATTCAGGATGACTGCCCTGGCACATTGGCCGGACAGGTTTGTGATACCTTCTTCACACCGCGAGGAAGCAACGGACCTCCTGGAGAAGACCTCAACAAGAAGGGAAAACGCCGGTTTCGGATTTCTCGAAAAACCAAAACGTGGATTGTAACATGAAAGATCTCAGTCATTATACTTCTCTTGCCGGAATGTTCAGGTATCCGTCTGAAGATTTAAGAAAACACACGCATGAGTGGAGAAATGTTATCCTGAAATATGATCCTGAGCTTGCCGGGGATCTTGTTCTTTTTATTGCTCACCTTAACAAAAAAAAAACAGAATACCAGCAGGAATATTTCGTAAGTACTTTTTATGTGCAGCCACTTTGCTGTCTTGATATAGGTTATGTGCTATTCGGGGAAGACTACAGGCGGGGTCAGTTCATGGCAAATCTTAAAATGGAACACAGGTTGGCCGGAAATGACTGCGGCACGGAGCTACCGGATCATCTTCCGGTTTTACTCACACTTCTTCCGAAATTGTCTGATGCAGATTTTGCGGAAGAGCTTGTTTTTTCGTTGATGGTTCCGGCATTGAATGAAATAATTGCAGGGTTCAAGGCAGATAATAATCATTACAAGGGACTGCTCAGGATTGTGAAGAGTATAATGGAGAAAGATTTCCCCGATTCAAAATTTGAAAGATTCCAGTTTAAAAAAAGAATAGTAAAGAAGCAGACAACGACTGAAAAGATGCCTTATTAATGATCTTTCAGAACATAAAATACGAAATGAAATGACAGGAACATTCTTCTTCATAATATTACCCAGCCTGGCACTTTTCTCACTTATTGCAGGAAGCCTTTACAAATATTTTTATCATGGGTTCCGCATTTCTTCACTTTCCAGCCAACTCCTTGAAAGCAAAATATTGTTCTTCGGCAGCAGGCCTTTTCACTGGGGAATTGTAACACTGTTTTTCGGACATCTGATCGGGTTCCTTATACCGTCCGGTGTTCTTGCCTGGAACAACAAACCGGTAAGGTTGTATGTCCTTGAGATCACTGCGCTTGCTTTTGCACTGATGACTCTCGCAGGACTGTCAGTTCTTATTTACAGAAGAATACAAATTAAAAGAATAAGGCTGGAGACTTCGAAGATGGATATTTTCGTTTTCACAATATTGTTTCTGGCAATTGTTTCAGGAATCTATACAGCATTCTTTTTCAGATGGGGTTCCTCGTGGTTTGCGGTAGTGATGGCACCTTATCTTCGTTCAGTTCTGATGTTGAACCCTGATATAACTGCAGTATTGACGCTTCCGGTTTTGGTGAAAATCCATGTAATTACTGCATTTATCCTCATTGGAATGATCCCTTATACCAGGTTCATTCATATACTCGTCTATCCTTTACATTATTTCTGGAGGGAGTATCAGGTTACGAACTGGAATAAGAGAGCTTAATACAGAATATTATTCACACAGGTCAACCCATGATGAAAATATTGATTGAAAAGGATTGCTATTTTTGTATCTATGAAACCCAAATACACAAATAAGTACAATAATCCATTGTTTCTATTGAAGAACTAATTATTTGAGATCAAATTATTCTTTAAGTTATAAATAATTAATCATTTACCTGTAAAGCTGGCGAATACTCTGACATTATGTTATATATTCGGTAAAAATTGATATCAAAAAGGGGAAAAGGCTAAAAATTAAGCACAAACAATCCTGATATTTCACATAACAAAAAGCCCCCGAATACCGATTTCCGGGGGCTCTTCATCCTAAATTTGGTCTCGGTCTTCCCAGTAAAACGAAGTCACCAAGAATAATGATAATCCGGATACTCTTGCCTAAATAGTCTTTCTATAACTATAGAATTAGGAATATAATCCCATTCTATAATGAAATTATCGACATTAGGGACATCGTTCCATGTACCATCATCTTCAAAAATGGCAAAACTTTCATCGATACAATTGCCATTTGCATCTTGACCTCCGCAATTATTAGGTTCCCCGTTGCGCCAATTATTATAACCATAATCTGTAATTATGGTACAATTTGGATCACCCCAATGAGCTTCTTCACCACATTGTGTAGAATTCCAAATAAGAACCCGACATAAAGTTCCATCAGCCCATCTCCAAACCTGGTTCAGGTCTATATCTGATAATCCAATGCCTGTGCCTGCTTGATGATTGCAAAAATTCCACACAAAATTGTTTTCTTTTGCATCACTTATTTTTACTAAATGACCATTAAAATCGCTGCAATAATTATTAGCATCCTCCCAATCCTTGTTTTGTCTTGATTTGTAATATAAGTGTTTTCTATAAGCTGTACCTAACCCTTTAAAAGTTGCTTCAACCCATACTCTTACTTTACACCCTTGATCACCTTCTATTAGTACATATAGTTGCGCACAATTAGAAAGATATTTTAGAGCTTTTGCTGCAAAATAATCCTTACTTAAGCCCTTAGCTGTTATGATTAGCGAATTAGCGACTCTGACTTCTAATGTTGAGATTTCTGCACCAGCCTCACTTATGTTTTGAACTTTAAGGATAAAATTCCCAAAATTTTCATAATACCCAGTACACATCTCCTGGGCCCAAGGCCCATCTATATCTTGCGGGCCCCAATACATTTTAGTAGCAGTACTTGCCGCTCTTGGAGTAGCAACCATTTCATCCGTAACAGGTAAAGAATCCTGGTCAGGGTCAGGCTTTTCACAGGAGGGAGGTATCAGAAACAACAGGCATGTAATTAATACCCCTAATGCTTTTAACCAATTTGTTCTTTTCGGGAAACTGACATTTGCTTTCATTTACATAAGATTAATTTTGATTAAGTAATTAAAATTTAATTTGGATATATATGTAGAAGAAGAATCAAATAATAAACAGAAAAGTTAAATCTTATATATTAAACTCATTGTCACATTATTGTGAAGTTTGTGTTAAGATTCTGTGATGAGATGTTAAAGAATGGATAAAGAATAATAAGTTTTTGTTGGTTTTGCTATTTTAGTATTTGCATTCTCACGTTAAAAAAACCATATCTCTAAAGCAAAATTATTCCGCAATTTTTTACTAATTGTCACTGAAATGTCAAGGTTTGTAAAAGTTACATCATGAAATGTAAAAAACTCTCTTTATCCTTCAAATAAAATAAGCCCCGGTAAGTGCTGAATTTACCGGGGCTGGTACTTGTTGTGATACAATTGCCTGTTTCTCCTTGTGCAATGCGTTTTAAAAGACAGGAAGAAAACTATCGGATTAAAAAAAATTTGACTTGTGTTATTATTTAGCAGATCTTTGCATTGGCCGGCATCCTTCAGATCTTTCCTGCTCTGGGAATTGCATTTGACTAACAATATTGAATAATGCTATAAAAAGGGTGCTGGCTTCTTTACAGATAAAAGCCCCCCAGTCTGCAACAACAGCTTCACTGGCTTTTAGTTGTCAGCAATCAGCTTTCTGCAATTTATTAAACGCAAATAAGTTAGTTTATATTTTACAAATGCAAAACAAAGAATTATTCAAAAAGTCCTGACAGCACGCACATAGGGTGTATTGTCGTCTTTGACCCAGGTTCTTTGTTCACCTGTATATATGTTTTGTACCCAGGCACTGCAACTTTGGGTACCTTCGCTTTCGATTGCCTCTGAAGAGGTCCAGTAAAAATGACCTCTCAGACTATATTTCTTATCAGAAGCAGATAAGGCTTTACAAATACAATCCAGTTCCTGCAGGGAAGGTAAAAACCAATCACTAAATCCATTCAGGACAAGGTCATCACATATTTTTGCCGGATAATTACCTAAACCAAGAGTCGAAACTATCCGGGTAGTATTTGATTGCCCGCTTCCCACTGTTATTGAAGTAACATTGGTTTTTTTGCAGTTTGTGCCATTATCCCATATAATTCCTGCACTCTGGTCAGTTTCAGCAGCGATCAGTCCATGTTCACCGCTTTCATCCAACCAGATAATAAATCCGCCTTCATGGGCTTCTGTAAGACCAAATTTAGCTGTAAATTCCATATCGTTGCCATACGTTGTTCCAACCGGATTAACAGCTTTAGCTCTAAAGTGATATATTGTGCCTTTTGTTAAGGCTGCTATATTTGCCTTTACATTAGCTTCAGTTTCATAAATTGGATCGTGTACACTTGAGACACTATTTCCGTAGCTCAGGGAAGGTCCATATTCAAATGTTACTGTAGTTGGTAAATCGTTTTCTTTTACTCTGGCTTTTAATGTAGCGCCAACAGAATAGATGTCAGTTACTGATTGAGAGATAATTATAGGGGCTTCCCTTGAAGGCACGATTGTATTGCCATTTCTCTCACAACCTGAAAGGAGCATTAATTCTGCGGCAATAACAATGGTGAGCGAAATATCAAATCCCATATCCCTTTTCATCAGAGGTAATATTAATTAATTGTACTCTGTGCGCCATGCGTCTGACGCCTTAATCAGGACTATTTTCCTATACAGAAGTTCCTGAAGATATTCCCAAGTACGGATGTTGTCAGCTCTCTGGTTGATCATTTCTGATGTAAACAAAGATAAATAGTTATTATTCTTTTCCCATTGCCGGCAGAGCATATTGTATAGTCAGAATTTTG
>Ga0105100_10001484_pt1 | contig 13782 bp, 8 predicted proteins | sample PPLLak12cMay2015_2_FD_87033 | JGI IMG/M metagenome (GOLD analysis project Ga0105100, IMG submission 87033) | Freshwater sediment microbial communities from Prairie Pothole Lake near Jamestown, North Dakota, USA - PPLs Lake P8 Core (1) Depth... | ecosystem: Environmental > Aquatic > Freshwater >...
AGCGGAGTCCCCGCGTCATCGGGCAGGCTCCCACCACCCCGCCTGCCGCACAGACATCCGGACTTTCCCCTCCTTGGGCAGACTCCCACCACCCCGTCACGCTGCGCGTGCCACCCCTCCTCGGGCAGGAGGGGAGGACTACTTGCCTCGCCCGCACGGGTCACCGGCCGCGGCGGGCTTCAGCGCCCGGGTGGCGTGGGGTCCTGCCCGCGCTCGTCTGCTGGACATTTGATCAATAGCTGTTTATATTCACAGCATGCCTCCCCTGAAAACCGTAACCGGCGACCGCGCCGGACCTGCCAAGGGCCGCGGCGCAACGCTGAATCCGGAGGGTCGCTTCGAGTCGCTGCGCCGCGAGGCGTTCCACGACGGCTGGGATACTCCGCTGCCGGAGGAGCCGGCGCGCCCGCGCACGACGGTGACTCCGGAAAAGGCGAAGAGCCTGATCCAGCGCAACGACTCCCCTGACGTTCCGTTCAGCTTCTCCATCAACCCGTATCGCGGATGCGAGCATGGATGTGTCTACTGCTACGCCCGCCCCAGCCACGCCTATCTGGAGCTGTCGCCGGGCCTGGACTTCGAGACGCGGCTGTTCGCCAAGGTGAACGCAGCCGAGGTGCTACGCGAGGAGCTCTCACGGCCGGGCTATCGCTGCGAGTCGATTACCCTCGGCGCGAACACCGACCCGTACCAGCCCATCGAACGCGAATGGCAGATCACGCGCCAGGTGCTGGAAGTGCTCGCCGCCTGCGAGCACCCTTGCTCGATCGTCACCAAGAACGCACTGGTAGAGCGTGACCTGGATCTGCTCGGTCCCATGGCAGAGAAGAACCTGGTGCAGGTGTTCGTCTCGGTGACCACGCTGGATCACGAGCTCGCACGCAAGATGGAGCCGCGCGCCTCTGCGCCGCGCCGGCGGGTCGAAGCGATCCGCAACCTTTCCGCGGCGGGCGTGCCGGTCGGCGTCATGGTCGCTCCGGTGATCCCGTTTCTTACGGACTCGGGTATCGAAGCCGCCCTGGAAGCGGCCGCGCGTGCGGGCGCGAAGAGCGCCGCCTACGTGCTGATGCGCCTGCCGTGGGAGCTGAAGGAGCTGTTCAAGGACTGGCTGCAGCACAACTTCCCGCTCAAGGCCGACCACGTCATGAGCCGCGTACGGCAGATGCGCAAGGGCAAGGAGAACGATCCCAACTTCGGGTCGCGCCATCGCGGCGAAGGGTTGCTGGCGGATCTGCTGGAGAAGCGGTTCGAGCTGGCCTGCGACCGCTTCGGACTGAACCGCGAGCGGCGCAAGCCACTCGACGTCACCCGGTTCCGGCCGCCGGAGTGCGGCGGGCAGATGGACCTTTTCTAGTCCCGCTTCTCGGGCGGGGGACGAACGACGACGCCCGGGCAGCGGCGTTGAGTTCCGTTAAGATTGCGTTACTCAAGATATCGGTGCCTACGATGAAGCGCTTGTGCAAAGCCGCCAGCCTTCCCGATGCCCATATCCTGCGCGGCGTGCTCGAGCAGGAGGGGATCGGGATCCATGTCTTCAACGAGAACGCCCAGAGCGGCGTCGGACAACTCCCGGTGGTCGAAGCCCTGCCGGAGCTGTGGGTGGCCGACGAGAAAGACTTTCAGCGCGCCCAGGAGGTGGTGCGCAGGTTCGAGACCGCGCCACGCATCGAGGCGACGGTGCGCTGCGCTGCCTGCGGCGAGGATAACCCCAGCAACTTCCAGGTGTGCTGGAGCTGCGGCGCCAGCCTTTGACACAAGAAGACCTCAACGCGAAGGCGCAAAGGACAAGGTCGCGAAGAGATGATCAACTGGCCGCGAGTCTCCGCAAATGAGTCCCGATGCGGGAAACCGCATCGGAAGTGCGCGGCACACCCACCCCGACAATGCGAGCGCGTGCTGATTCTCCGATTTCCTTTGCGTCCTCTGCGTCCTTTGCGCCTTTGCGTTGGGTGTTCTGATCTTGACCTTGCGCGCCGGCACCTTCTGACGGCGATGGCGGCAGGGTTGAGCCTGACCGCGCTGCGCCTGCCAGCCGTGGAGAGAGAAATGAAGCGTGCCTGCCTGTACTACGGTGAAGCGCTCGGTCGCTACGGGTTCCCGCAGGGGCATCCGCTCGGGGTCGACCGGCAGGGCGCATTCTTCCGCGAAGCGTCGGCGCACGGCCTGGACAAGCTGGTCGAGGTCCGCGCCGCGCCGGAGGCCGCACGCGACCAGATCGAGCGCTTCCACACGCGCGAGTACGTCGACATGGTGCGGCACGCCGAGCGCGACGGTCTGGAGTTCCTCGACAACGGCGACACACCGGTATTCCCGGGCGTCTATGCAGCCGGCGCGATCGTGGTGGGCGCCGCGCTGGATGGCCTGGATCAAGTGATGCGCGGCCATTGCCGGCGCACCTTCCAGCCCGTCGGCGGGCTGCACCACGCGCGACGAGAGTCGGCGGCCGGGTTCTGCGTGTTCAACGACCTCGGCGTGGTGATCGAGACATTGCGCAGCGAGCACGGCATCCGGCGCGTGGCCTACGTAGACATCGATGTGCACCACGGCGACGGGGTGTTCTACCCCTACGAAGACGATCCGGATCTGATCTTCGCCGACATCCACGAAGACGGACGGTACCTCTATCCCGGCACCGGGCACGCGCACGAGACGGGGAAGGGTGCGGCCAACGGCACCAAGCTCAACATTCCGCTGGCGCCGGGTGCTGGCGACCGCGAATTTCTGGAGGCGTGGCCGCGCGTCATTGCGCATCTGCGCAAGTTCGAGCCGCAGTTCGTGCTCTTCCAGTGCGGCGCCGACGGCCTCGACGGCGATCCGCTCGCGCATCTTACCTACACGCCGCAGGTGCACGCGCACGCGGCGCGCAGCCTGGTCCACTTCGCCGATCGGCACTGCGCCGGGCGCCTGATGGCGTTCGGCGGCGGGGGCTACGACCGCGACAATCTGGCGAAGGCTTGGAGCAATGTTCTGCGCGAGCTGGCTACGGCCTAGCCCTAGGCTAGCCCCTCACGTCTAACCGTGAAGATGCAGAGGAGCGCGGAGGAAAGGCGAAACCGCGTCGACCACGAAGGACACGAAGAGGATTCTCGGGCGCTGCAACGCCGCCGCCTAACCCCTTACTACTTAGACCTCAACCGCAGAGGCGCGCAGACGCAGAGGAGCGCTGAGGATAAGGTGAGACGGCATCGAGCGCGAAGCACGCGATGCACATGGGCTTCATTCGTGACCTTCGTGGTGAATGCGCTTGCCTCTGCGCGGTTCCGTTCTGAAGTTCTCCGCGCTCCTCTGCATCCTCTTCGCCTCTGCGGTTCAGCTCGAGGCAGTAGTAACGGCAGCGCCGTTGGCGCGCGGCAGATCCACCCAAAACACCGAGCCCTTGCCGGGCTCCGAGCGGAAGCCGATGTCGCCTCCCATCCGGGTGACGAGCGCCTTGCAGATCGACAGTCCCAGGCCGCTGCCGGGCACACGCGAATGCTCCTGGTTGGAGGCCTGGCCAAAGCGCTGGAAGATGCGATCACGCGCTTCGTCGGGAATCCCGGAGCCGTGGTCGGCAACGTACAGCCGGACGCTGTCGGTCTGACGCTCGCACCCCAGCGACACGGCGTCGCCCTCAGGAGAGAACTTGACCGCGTTGGAGATCAGGTTGGTGAGGATCTGCTGGGCGCGCACCGGATCGGTCCAGACGAACACCTCGCTGGGTGGGGGATCGATATGCAGGGCCACCGACAGGCGCATGGCATAGCTCTGGTTCGCCTCTACCGCGCGAGCGAGGAGATCGCTCGCTCGCATCGCCGAGAAAGCGAACCCGTGCACCCCGGTCTCGATACGTTCCAGGTCGAGCACGCTGTTGATCAGGCTCGCGAGCTGGTTGCCGTTGCGCACGCCCATATCGATGAAGCGGCGCGCCCCCTCGGGCAGCTGGTCGCGGAACTCCTCGCGCAAGATCTCGAGCGCACCCAGGACCGATGACAGAGGCGTGCGCAGCTCATGGCTGACCGTGGCCATGAACTCGGCCTGGCGTGCTTCGAGGTTCTTGCGGTCGGTGATGTCCGCGCAGGTACCGGTTACCCGCACTGGCTTGCCGTCCTCGCCACGCTCCATTACCCGTGCGTGGGTCTCAACCCAGCGCCAGTCACCGCTACGCGTGCGCACCCGGTACTGCACCCGCAGGTACGGCCGCTCGCCCTGCAGCGTCTCGTCGAGCGCTCGCCCCACGGCCTGCTGCTCGCCGGGGTGGATCAGCTCGAGCAGATCGCGCACCGTGGTCACGGCCGCACCCGGCTGCCCGCCCGTCATGCGTGCCCAATGCTCGCTCAGGTACAGCTCACCGCTGCGCAGGTCCCAGTCGAGCAGGGTGTTGCCGGAGCCGTCCAGCGCAAGCTGCAGCCGCTCTTGGCTACGGCGCAACGCCTGGTCTGCGGTGCGTTGGCTGGTGATGTCCTCGACGACGTGCACGAAGCCCAGGAACGAGCTGCCGTCGCGGATAGGCGCGCCGTTGACCCGCGTCCAGGTTTCGCCGCCGTCCGCGTGCACGTAGCGGTGCTCCACTCGATAGGGCGTGAGGCTGCGCCGCGCCGCGTCGCGCTTGTCGAGGAGGCGCTGGCGATCCTCGGGATGCACTGCGGCCAGATAGCCGTTGGCGCGCAGCCGGTCGGCGCGCAGCCCGCAGATCTGCTGGAAGTTAGCGTTGGCGAAGATGCACTCCCCGGTCGGGTCGGTGACGTATACGCCCAGAGGGGAGGCCTCGGTGATGGCGCGGAAGCGCGCCTCGCTCTCGCGCAGCGCCTGCATGCCTTTGCGGCGGTTGGTGATGTCGCTCAGGCTGGCGCGCACGCCGTCGATACCGCCGTGCTCGTCGAGCGTGGGGTGAGCGTAGATCTCCACCCAGGCGTGCAGGCCGTCGCGGCGGGCGCAGCGCGCCGGCACGCGGCAGGAGTAAATCTCGCCGCGGATCAGCGACTGCAGTGCTTCCAGCACCGGCGGCCGGTCCGCCGGGTGAATGAAGTCGGCGAACGGCCTCCCCACAGCCTCCTGCGCGGCCCAGCCCGTGAGATGAGCCCACCCTGCACTCATCACCGTGGTATTGCCGAACCGGTCGATGCCGAAGGCGATCTCGTCGTCGGCGTGGGCCTGCCAGGGCGGAAGCTCGGATGTGGTCATGGTTTTCCCGTAGCTGTCCACACTATCCGTCTCGGGTCTCCCGCCTATTGTGCCGCAGGCCGCGGCCGAGAACAACGGCCAGGCATCCACGGTTCGGCTTTGGCGCCTTTGCCTTGAAGGACAGGTTCGGTCAATGCCCTGGCGGCGGCGAGTGATGCGGCACCTCGGTGGCCTGCTCGGCGAGCTGGCGGTGATGCTCGATCTCGGCGCGCAGCTCCGCGGTCGAGCGCCTCTCCGATAGGCGCCCGTCGGTCATCCACTTGAAGAATAACGGGATGAAGAAGATCGCCAGGAATGTCGCCGCGAGCATTCCGCCCATGACCCCCATGCCGACCGAGTGGCGGGCACCGGCACCTGCGCCAGTCGAGATGGCCAGCGGCAGCACCCCGAGGATGAAAGCGAGCGAAGTCATCAGGATCGGCCGGAAGCGGAGCCGCGCGGCCTCCAGCGCAGCGGCCGGGGGCGACAGCCCCTCCTGGTGTTTGAGCAGCGCGTACTCGACGATCAGGATCGCGTTCTTCGCGGCCAGCCCGAGCAGCGTCACCAGCCCGATCTGGAAGTACACGTCGTTGGTCAACCCGCGCAGCCACACGGCCGCGAGCGCGCCGAACGTGCCGAAGGGCAAGGCGAGCAGCACCGACAGCGGCAGTGACCAGCGCTCGTACTGCGCGGCCAGGATCAGGAATACCATCACCACCGCCATGCCCAGCGCCAGCGCCGAGGTTCCCGATGCGCGCTTCTCCTGGAACGACGCGCCGCCCCAGTCGTAGCCGAACTCCGAGGGCAGCACCCGCTCGGCGACGCGCTCCACCACGTCGATCGCCTGGCCCGAGCTCACGCCGGGCGCGCCCTGGCCGAGCAGCTTGACCGCAGGCAGGTTGTTGAAGCGGTCCAGCGAGTCGGGCCCCGACGAGTAGCTGACCGTGGCGAGCGACTTCAGCGGGATCATCTCGCCGCGTTCCGAGCGCACATAGATCTCGCCGATCGAGTCCGGGCGCGCGCGGTAGCTCGGCTCGGCCGACATCAGCACCTGCCAGGTGCGGCCGTACTTGTTGAAGTCGTTCACGTAGTAGGTGCCCAGCGTGGCCGCCAGCGCGTTGTACAGCTGGTCGATGGGCACGCCCAGCGATTTCGCCTTCTCGCGGTCCAGGTCCACGCGCAGCTGCGGCACGTTGGCGCGCCACAGCGTCTGCACCCCGGCCAGCATCGGATCCTGGTTGGCGGCGCCGAGAAACTGCCCCATCACTTCGGCCAGGCGCTGCGGGCCGCCTTCGCCCCGGTTCTGGATGTAGAACTCGAAGCCGCCCGCATTGCCCAGCCCGAAGATGGGCGGCGGGGCGAACGCGATGATCAGCGCCTCCTTGATCGGGGCGGTCTTCATGAAGAACTCGCCGACGAGCTGCTGGGTGTAGACGCCCGGCCGGTCGTCCCAATGCTTCTGGGTGACGAAGATGGTGGCCGCGCTGTTGCGGAAGCCCCCGCCGAGGAAGTCGAGGCCGGTGAAGGCCACCGAGTACTCATTGGCAGGGTTGGACAGGATGGCTTCGTTCACGCGCCCCACCACTTCGTCGGTGCGCTCCAGCGTGGCCCCGTCGGGCAGGAACACCGCGCCGATGTAGTAGCCCTGGTCCTCGTCTGGCACCAGGCTGCCGGGGGTGTAGCGCCACAGCCCAGCCGTGATTGCCACCATGCCCGCAAACAGGAACAAACCGATAGCCCCGCGCCGGAGCATCCAGCCTACGCCACTGGCATAGCGTGTGGTGACGCGGTGGAACCAGTCGTTGAACCAGCGAAAAAAGGCCCCCGGCGGACGATGCCGGCGCTTGAGGATGAGCACGCACAGCGAAGGTGTGAGGGTCAGCGCGATGATGCCCGAGATGATCACCGCGATGGAGATGGTCACGGCGAACTGGCGGTACAGCTCGCCGGTGAGGCCGCCGAGGAATGCGATCGGCACGAACACCGCGCACAGCGTCAGCACGATGGCGATCACCGGGCCGGTGACCTCCTTCATGGCCTGGATGGCGGCCTCGCGCGGCTGCTTGTGCTCCTCGTGCATGATGCGCTCGATGTTCTCCAGCACCACGATGGCGTCGTCCACCACGATGCCGATGGACAGCACCATGCCGAACAGCGTGAGGGTGTTGATGGAGTAGCCCATCAGGTACAGGCCGGCAAAGGTGCCGATCAGCGATACCGGGACGGCGGCGAAGGGGATGAGCGTGGCGCGCCAGTTCTGCAGGAACACGAACACCACCACGAACACCAGCGCCATCGCCTCCGCCAGGGTCTTCAGCACTTCGCGGATCGAGACCTTGACGAAGCGCGTGGTGTCGTAGGGGACCGAGTAGGCCAGGCCTTCGGGGAACTTCTCGGCCAGCGACTCCATCACGCGGTTGCACTCGTCCGCGACCTCCAGCGCGTTGGCGCCGGGCTGCAGAAAGATGCCCATCAGAGTGGCCTGCTTGCCGTTCACCCGGCCGATGAAGTCGTAGTCCTTGGACCCCAGCTCGACGCGCGCGACGTCGCGCAGGCGCACTGTCGCGCCCCCCGGCACGGCGCGCACGATGATGTTCTCGAACTCCGTGACGTCCGACATGCGCCCGCGCGTGGTGATGGTGTAGACCAGCTCCTGCGGGCCGCCGGTGGGCGACTGGCCGATCTTGCCGGCGGCGAACTGAGCGTTCTGCTCGGCGATCGCCCGCGCCACGTCGTCGGTGGTGAGCTTGAGCTGCGTCAGGCGATCGGGCTGGAGCCAGATGCGCATGGCGTAGTCCTTGGCGCCGAAGATCTGCACGTTGGTGGTGCCGGGCACGCGCTTCAGGTTGTCCAGCACGTTGAGCGTGGCGTAGTTGCTGGTGTACAGATCGTCGAAGCGCCCATCGGGCGAGTAGAAGGCGTACACCAGCAGGAATGCCGAGGAGCCCTTCTCCACGGTGACGCCCTGTCTGCGCACCTCTTCCGGCAGGCGCGCCTCGGCCTGCTTCACCCGGTTGTTGACGTTGAGCGCCGCCCGGTCGGCATCCGCGCCGATCTCGAAGGTGACCTGGATCTCGACCGCGCCGTTGGAGCCCGAGTTCGAGCTCATGAAGATCATGTCCTCGACGCCGTTGATCTGGTTCTCCAGAGGTGCGGCGACGGTCTGCTCGACCACCTCGGCCGAGGCCCCCGGGTAGAACGCTCGCACGCTCACCACCGGCGGCGCGATCTCCGGGTACTGGGCGATCGGCAGCGAGCGCATCGCCGCCAGACCGCCCAGGACGATGAAGCTGGACAGCACCGCCGCGAAGATCGGACGGTCGATGAAGAAGCGGGACAGAGTCATAAGCGTGAGGCGTGAGGCGAGGGGCGAGAGGCGGAAGACACGCCTACGGCTTGGCCGCGGCCGGTGGCTGCGCGGTGGGTGGGGAAGGCTGCGCCTGCGCGATGGTCACGGGCGCGCCGGGCCGGACCTTCATCACGCCGTCCACGATCACGCGGTCGCCGGGGCTCAGCCCGCTCGTGATGACCCATTCCTCGCCGGCCCAGTCGCCGACCTGCACCGGCCGCGGCTGAGCCAGGCCCTTGTCGTCGACGAGGAAAACCAGCTTGCCCTGCGGGCCTTCCAGCACCGCGCGCTGCGGCACCGCCAGCGCGTTCACGTACTGCGCGCCCTGCAGCCGCACGCGCACGAACTGTCCCGGGCGCAGGCGCTGTTCCGGGTTGGGCAGCACAGCGCGGAACTCCGTGGTGCCGGTGTCGGGGTTGACCCGCACGTCGCTGAACTCCACCACGCCGGGCCGCTCCGAGGTGCTGCCGTCGGGTAGGCGCAGCGTCACCACGAAGCGGTTGTCCTTGGGCAGGCGCAGCCGGCCCGCGGTGGCCTCCGCGCCGAATTTCAGGCGCTCGGTCTCGGCCATGCTGTAGATCACGCGGATCGGGTCGATCTGCGAGATGGTCGTCAACAGAGTGCGCTGCGCCTCCACCAGGCTGCCCTCGGACACCAGCGCGCGGCCCGCCACTCCGGAGATGGGCGCCTGCACGCGCGTGTATCCCAGGTTGAGCTTGGCCTCCGCGAGCGCCGCCTGCGCGCCCTTCAGCTGGGCGGCTGCCACCTCCTCGGCAGCTAGCGCGTCGTCGTATGCCTTCTGGCTCACCATGCCCTGGTCGAGCAGCGGCTTGAGGCGCTCGATGTCGCGCTTGGCTTGAGTCAGGCGCGCCTGCGCCGTGGCGAGTTCCGCGTCGGCGCGTGCGACCAGCACCTGGAACGGCGCGGGATCGATCGTGAACAGGCTCTGGCCGGTCCGTACGTTGCTCCCCTCGGTGTAGTTCCAGCGCTGGAGGATGCCGCTCACGCGTGGGCGGACCTCCGCTTCGCGCATGCCCTCGGTCTGTCCTACGTACTCCAGATGAATAGGAATGTCGCGCGGCTGGACCGTCACCGCGTTGACCTCGGGCGGAGGCATCTGCGCGGGGCCCGGTGGCGCGGACTGGCCGCATGCGGACAGCAGTGCCGTGGCGGAAAGAATGGCGGCAGCAAACCGCGGGCGCAGGTGCAGCCCGGGGATGCGAGCCCGGATTATTGTTGTCACTTGGGTCTCCGTGCGGTGAGCTCGGTGCGAGGACGTTTGCGGCGACGGGGCAATCCTGTCGCCTCGCCCAACACACAGCGTTGGAAGTCTACCGGAACCCTGCCGATGCAGTCCGTCTCGGAACGGATAGAGGCCGCCGGTCATGCACCAAAAGCAGGCGGCCTTCGGGATCGGCGCACCATTGGATGGCGCGATCTCCCCCCCTCCCACCCGCAAGCCCCGGTGTTTGCGGGAGTTTACGTTTGGCATGCCGGTTGCAAACAGGTGCTGCGCGAGGGGGGAGCACGCTCGCGATCTGCCTTCTATCGCGCGCGGATCGGAGCCATTCCAACCCGGGGGACCAATGAACTTCGCCCATTACATCAAACAGGTCGTGCACGCGGGGACCACTCAGGACCTGTCCGAGGAAGATGCGCACGACCTGTTCTGCGCGATGCTCGACGGCGGTGTGCCGGATCTGGAACTTGCCACGCTGCTGGTCGGGCTGCACCTCAAAGGCGAGTCGGTCCCCGAGCTGCTCGGTTTTCATCGCGCGGCCGGGGAGCGGTTCTATCGTTTGCGCGCACCCGACATGCAGTTGCGTCCGCTGGTGGTTCCCGCCTATGGGGGCGCCCGCTCCGAGCACAACCTCTTGCCTCTGCTGGGTCTGCTGCTGCGGCGCCTGGGCGTACCCGTGCTGTTCCACGGCACCCTCGAGGGCAGCGGGCGCGTGGCCAGCGTCTACATCCTGCGCGAGCTGGGTGTCATGCCCACCGCGACTCTGGTGCAGGCGCAGGCCGCGCTGGAGGAGGACAACATCGCGTTCCTGCCCATGGCCGCGCTGTGCCCCGGGCTTGCCAACCTGCTCGCCCTGCGCAACCGTCTGGGCGTGCGCAACAGCGCGCACCTGGTCGCGAAGCTGATGGATCCGTTTGCCGGCGAAGGCGTGATACTGGCCAGCGCCAGCAGCGCGTCCACGCTGGGCAAGTTCGCCGCCTTCTTTGCCGCCACCGGCACGCCTGCGCTGCTGCTCGCCAGCACCGAGGGCGAGCCCTTCGCCAACCCGCGCCGCCGGCCGCGCATGGAGCTCGTCGACCAGGGCAGCCATCGGGTCCTGTTCGACGAAGAGGTCCACGCGGTCAAGCCCGTCGCAGGGCTCCAGCCCAGCATCGAGGCGCAACCCACTGCCGAGTGGATCCAGCAGGCGTTGTCCGGCGAGGTTCCCATTCCCCATCCACTGGTCAATCAGCTCGCCTGCTGTCTGTATGCGTCCGGCTACACGGATGACATGAACCAGGCCAAGGCGATCGCCGCGGTCGAGGCGGGCAGCCTGGCACCAGTGGGCAAGCGCCGCAGCGCCGGGGGGAAGTCCGCGCGCGCGATCCCGCGGCATTGACCTCCGGGCTGACTAAAGCCGGAAGGCGTCAGGCAGGAGAAAACGTCCCCAGACCGCCTGCGCTATAGTGCGGGCCGGAAATCGGCAGGGGGCAGGCATGCGACAGAAGAAGCTCATCGCCGCCGCTTTGGCGTGCGCGGTTGCGTGGCCGGCGTGGGCGCAAGGGCTGGACAGTCCGCTGGTGGCGCTGAGCCCGGCAGAAGCGCTGCGCGAGGGCAAACCGATCCTGGCGCTGCGGCCGCGCTACACGTGGGCCGACCAAAGTGGCCAGCCGGAGAAAACCTACTGGGGCAGCCTGCGCACGCAGCTCGGCTGGGAGACGCTCGAGTACCGCGGCTTCAAGCTGACCGCCGAGATGATCGACACGCGCCGCTTCGGCTCGCAGAACACGATCGACTACCGCAACTCACCTGCCTGGTCCAACGGAACCAGCAGCGTTAACCTGTACGGCAACTACGGTCCCGGCTACTACCCGCTGGTGGCCGATCCGCAGGAGACCGACATCAACCGGCTGCATCTGGACTACGTCGGCCTGCCGGCCACAACAGTCCGCGCGGGCCGCCAGGTCGTGCGCATCGACAATCAGCGGTTTTTGGGCGATTACGATTTCGCGCAAATGCCCCAGCTGCTCGACGGAGTGAGCGTGACCAGTCACGCGTTGCCGCGCACGCAGGTCAGCTACGGGTACTTCTGGCAGGTGCGCAATGCGTATGCGGTACAGCGAAAGACCAGCACCAATGCCGCGACTGCGCAGTTCGACCTCGTGCCCGGCAAGCTCAAGGTGGGAGGCTACGGCTTCTTTCAGAACCAGCCGCGCACCGGCTCGGTCACCGGGTTCGAGGACAACTCCAACCGCATTCTCGGCGCGCGGGCCTGGGGCATGCTCGGCCTTTCCGCAGCTGTCGATCTGCTGTATGTGGCCGAGGCCGCACAGCAGCGCGACTTCGCCGGCGGTGATCCGCGCATCCGAGCGAACTACTACCGGCTGGGCGGCGGGTTCGCTATCAAGCAGGGCTTCGTGCGTGTCGATTGGGAGAAGCTGGGCAGCAACAGCGGGCAGTACGGCTTCCAGACGCCGCTCGGCAGCACGCAAATGTTCACCGGCCGGGTGGACATCTTCGCCACGACGCCGCCGCAGGGCCTGGAGGATCTGCGCGGCAGCATCGGCGCCCAGATCTGGAGGGTGGCGATGCGGCTGGATTATCACCGGTTCCACTCCGATCACAACGACTGGGACCTCGGGCACGAGTGGGACCTCGCGCTCGACTACGCCATCACCTCGCAGCTCTCCGCCGGTGTGGTGTACGGCGACTATCGCGCCGGCGGGCCGCAGTATGGCTTTCCCGACACGCGCAAGTTCTGGTTGACGGTGGCGTTTGCGTACTGACTTCGCACGTGGGCGTTGACCAGTAGTTTCCTTTCGCAGAGCCAGCGGACCGTGACCAGGCTCGGCCGCGCACTAGCTGCCCGTTGCGTGCTGTTGGGCTGGCTGGGCGTGGCCGCGACGCTGCTCGCGTTCGGCGGGCGGCTATGGTGGGTGCTGGAGCTGTTCGTGCACTTCCGGCCCTGGTACGTCGTGCTGATGCTGCCCAGCGCAGCTTGCGCGCTATGGCTCGGCCGGCGGGTCTCGGCAGGTGCGATGCTGGCTTGCGCACTGCTGAACCTGATGATGGTCGCGCCGGCGTGGCGAGGTTTGCTGGAGCGCGACACGGCGGCGGCGCAGTTGCGCGTGGTGGTGTTCAACCTGAGCATGCGCAACGACCGCACCGACGAGATGGCGCGCTTCCTCGCGCAGCTGCGCGCCGACGCAGCGGTTCTTCTGGAGGTCGGTCCGCAGTGGCGCGAGCCGCTGGCATCGCTGCGGTCGGTCTATCCCCATCAGCTGGTCCATACGCGCGACGATCCCTTCGGCATTGCGCTGTTGAGCGCCCATCCCTGCGCGCCCTGTGATGAGATCGAGGAACCGGGGCTCCCGCCAGCGTTGCTCGGCCGCCTCGCGCTGGGCCGCGATCATCTCTGGATCGCCGGGGTCCACGCGGTACCGCCTTTCAACGGTGAGTGGACGCGTGAGCGGGATAGATACCTGGGGGGAATAAGCCGGCGGCTGGCCGTGCTCGCAGGCCCGCGCGTGCTCGCGGGCGACTTCAACACCACACCCTGGGCGCCGGGCTACCGTGAGCTGTTGGCAACCGGCCTGCACGACGGCGACCGGGCGCTGGCGAGCTGGCCAGCGTTCCTGTCGTTTCCGGTGGTCCCGATCGACCACGTGCTGGTGTCGAAGGAGCTGCGCGTGGTGTCGAAGCGGCGCGGGCTGCCGCTTGGATCGGATCACTATCCGATCGTGGTCGAGTTGGGGATGAACCGGAACTGAGTGGCAGGGCGGCTCAGATCTGCGTCTGCCGTTCGCCGGCGAGCGCCGCCGCGAGCGTCACCCAAGGCAGCAGCGCGCACCGGCGGCGCGACGGATACGCACGCACAGCCTCGACGATGGCGCGGGCCTCCTGCCATTCGGCGAGCCGGTGGTCACCGCCGTCCAGCGCGGCGACGACAGCCTGATGCAGCGCCTGCACCTCCGTGAGCGGACGTCCGCTCACCGCTTCGGTCATGATCGACGCCGAGGCCATGGAGATGCCGCAGCATTCGCACTGGAAACCCGTGGCGCCGATCGCCTCGCCG
>Ga0105100_10001485_pt1 | contig 13778 bp, 7 predicted proteins | sample PPLLak12cMay2015_2_FD_87033 | JGI IMG/M metagenome (GOLD analysis project Ga0105100, IMG submission 87033) | Freshwater sediment microbial communities from Prairie Pothole Lake near Jamestown, North Dakota, USA - PPLs Lake P8 Core (1) Depth... | ecosystem: Environmental > Aquatic > Freshwater >...
GGGAGTTCCCCTGGGGATTGCTGTCGGTACGGCATTGGCCCGGTGGATTGGGGTTGAATTCAACGCCCGTGCCCTTCTCGGGGTCGCCTGTTTTATTCTCGCCTATAACATCGTTTTCTATCTCATCAGTCGCCGGATTGAGACAGAGGCTTATCGGAAGGAAGACATTGAGCACTTTACTTATTGGCAGATGGGCTTTGACTACGGCGCGATGTTTCTTCTCATCCATTTCACCGGGGGCATTGCCAGTCCTTTCATCTTCTTTTTCATCTTCCATATTATGTTCTCAGCCATTTTTCTGCCCCGCCGGTCCACTTACAGTTTTGCTGCCATCGCGGTCGCAGGGATGGGCCTGATTGCAGCGGCGGAGTATCTGGGTTGGATTCCCCATCACGATTTGCTCTTTCAGGGGAAAGCCATCGAACTGGGGCGACAGCCTTTCCACCGCATCGTGATTTTTGGTTTTTTTTCCGGTTTTGTATTCATTACCGCCATCACCGTCACGGCCGTGATGCGAATGCTCGAGAAACGAATTCTCGACCTGGCCGAGCTCACCGAGGCGGTGACGGAACTGAACAACAAACTCAATACCCTCTACACCACGACCCAAGCCATCGGGTCCAAACAGCACCTCGAAGAAGTCTTCCGCGTCGTATGTTCGGAACTCGCCCGGGCCATGGAGGTTCAAGCGATCTCAGTCAAACTTCTGAGCGAGAACGGAAAATTCCTGCAGTTTGCCGCATCCCACGGATTGTCGGCGCATATTCTCAACCACAAGTTGGTGGAAGTGGCCAAAAGCCCTCTCAACCGGAGGGTCATCGAAGGCGAACCCTTTGTGACCGGCCATGTGACCCATCGGGAGAGCTTCCAGTTTGGTGAAGACCTGGAAGCAGCCCATTTACAGTCGGTCCAGTTTGTCCCTTTGATCGTAGAAGACCGGGTCATCGGCATCCTGGGAGCCTATTCGACGCGGGCAGAGCAGTTTGGCCCGGAAGATTTGAATTTTTTCCGCCAGGCAGCCGGGCTGGTGGCCATCGCGATCGAAAACGCGCGATCCTATGAGGCCATCGAAAAACTGAATCAGGAACGGACCCGATTCATGAATCAAGTCGCTCATAATCTTCGGGCTCCTCTGGCTGCCATGACCAGCATGATTGAAGTCATCCGGGACGGCGATATGGAGGGTATGAATGAAACGTCCCGAGATTACCTGAACCGCCTCGATCGTCGGGTTCGAGGGATGCTTTTGATGATTCATGAGCTGATGACCTTGGCGAAGAGTCAAAGCAGTCAGCCAAAAACGGAATACAAATCGGTGAATCTCAAACTCATGGCCAGTCGCATCCAGCAGAACTTTCAGGAAGAAGTGGATAAAAAGAAACTGGTCTTTGAGGTGACCCTCCCGCAGGATTTACCCGAGATCAAGGGGGACCCGGAATTGGTCGAACAGCTGTTTGAGAATCTGATTTCCAATGCGATCAAGTACACTCCCGAAGGCGGACGCATCGGGATGAAGTTTTGGTCCGAGGCTGATGAGACGATTCGTATGGTGGTCAGCGACAACGGGATCGGAATACCGCAGAGCGAAATGCCCCGGTTATTTACACATTTTTTTCGCGCCTCCAATGTACAGGAGGTCCTCGGCACGGGTTTAGGCCTGGCTATTGTCAAAGAGATTGTGGCGAAGCACGACGGTCAGATCCAGGTGGAAAGTGAAGAAGGAGTCGGGACCACTTTCGTCATTAGCCTTCCTGTTGCGTATCGGGATGGAGCCCAGAAAATGAATGAAACGGCGAATAAAAACAGGAGTCAAAATTTCATAGATGAAAACGCGATCCGGGGAAACCTGGAGGCCACTGCCCGAGTTGAAAAGAGTCGGGCTCGGGAGATTATCGCGAAGGCACGGGAGCTCAAAGGTCTGGAAAGCACAGAGGTCGCCACGCTCCTTCAATGCAACGATCCAACGGTGCTGGAGGAGATGTTTCATGCCGCGAGGGAGGTTAAAGAATCGATTTACGGCAACCGTCTCGTCCTTTTCTCACCCCTGTATATCTCGAATCTCTGCCAGAATGACTGCCAATACTGCGCCTTTCGCGTGCCGAACAAGAGCATTCAGCGAAGAGCGCTCAGCCAGGAAGAGATCGCAGAAGAGATCCGCTATCTCGTCCGAAACGGACACAAACGGATCCTGCTCGTGGCAGGAGAAGCCTATCCCAAAGATGGCTTGGATTATGTCTTGAATTCCATCGAGACGATTTATGGCATCCGTGAAGGAAACGGAGAGATCCGACGTGTCAACGCCGAAATTGCACCTTTGACCGTTGAGGAGTTCCGCAGGCTCAAGAAATCCAAGATTGGTACGTATGTTCTCTTCCAGGAGACGTATCATCTCGCCACCTATAAGAAAATGCATCTGAGCGGTCCAAAAGCCGATTATCAATGGAGGCTCAATGCCATGGGGAGAGCCCTGGAAGGGGGCATCGATGATGTGGGGATTGGCGCCCTGTTCGGCCTCTACGATTTCAGGTTTGAGGTCCTGGCCCTTTTGCAACATGTCCGCCACCTCGAAAAGACCTATGGGATCGGACCCCATACGATCAGTGTTCCACGCCTTGAGCCGGCAGAAGGATCGGTCGTTGCTTCGAATCCTCCCCATCCTGTTTCCGATGCAGACTTCAAGAAGCTCGTCGCCATCTTAAGGCTTGCCGTTCCCTATACCGGCATCATCATGAGCACGCGGGAGTCGGCGGAGATAAGAGCGGAGACCTTTGCTCTGGGCGTTTCTCAGATCAGCGCCGGCAGCCGAACCAATCCCGGCGGTTATACAGAAGGACAGCCGGCGGGTGCCCAATTTCAGCTGGGAGACCATCGAACCCTCGATGAAGTGATTCTCGACGTCGTCAAGATGGGCTACGTGCCCTCCTTTTGTACGGGCTGTTACCGTTTAGGCCGCACGGGAGAAGACTTTATGGACCTGGCCAAACCGGGACTCATCAAACAATTCTGTCTGCCCAATGCCATCCTGACCTTTAAGGAGTACTTGGAGGACTACGCGACCCCGGAGGTACGCCTCGCGGGCTTAGCATTGATTGAGAAAAATTTGGAAGACATGCCCCAGGGCAAACGGCGAGACGAAACAAGGGATCGTTTGGTACAGATTGAGCAAGGGAAGCGTGACCTCTATTTTTAGCAGGAGGCAAGACGCTGGTTGCTTTCTAACGGCAGCCTGCCGGTTGGGTAGAAATGAATGAACGACGGAAGCTCCATGGATGCTTTAGACCCGAAACCCCTCGTGACGACGATTCAGGAACGATGCCGGGTGTGTTATACCTGCGTTCGCGAGTGCCCGGCAAAGGCCATTCGCATCTCGGCCGGTCAGGCGGAGGTCATTGCTGAACGATGTATCGGCTGTGGGAATTGTGTCCGTGTTTGTAGCCAGAATGCAAAACATGTGTTCAGTTCCGTCGATGACGTGAAACATCTCCTGGAGGGAGGAAATCCCGTCGCAGCCTGTATCGCACCGAGTTTTCCCGCCGAGTTCATCGATATCGAACCTCAACAGCTGATCGGCATGGTGCGAGCTTTGGGGTTTCGTTTCGTGAATCAAGTGGCCTTCGGAGCCGATCTGGTCGCCCAACGGTACCGGTCCCTCCTCGAGAAAAACAAACGCCTCCACTGCATTGCCACCACCTGTCCCGCCATCGTCGAGTTTGTTGAGCGATTTCATCCCGAGTTGGTGAAATCCCTTGCTCCCATCGTCTCCCCCATGGTGGCCACGGCGCGTGTTCTTCGAAGACTCCACGGAGAGGACCTGAACATCGTTTTTATCGGCCCTTGTATCGCCAAGAAGGTGGAGATCAAGGAGGGTAACCATTCTGGGGAAATTGATGCCGTTTTGACTTATCTCGAATTGCGCCAACTATTTCAAGAGAGAGGAATCAGTCCTTCCTCAGCGGAGCGTGGAAGTTTTGACGCGCCCCACGGCGGGTTAGGGTCGCTCTTCTCCATCAGTCGTGGGATGCTTCAAGCGGCGAGCATGAGCGAAGATCTGATCCTCAGCGACGTGGTGACGGCAGATGGGAAAAGCAACTTCGTCGAGGCGATTAAGGAATTTGAGTCGGGGGATATGGAAGCAAAGCTACTCGAAGTGCTTTGCTGCAATGGATGCATCATGGGACCAGCGGTCACCAGCCAACTCCCCCTGTTTCGGAGGCGGTCCCGGGTCAGCCAGTTTGCTCGTCAGCAGATGGCTCGACTCGACCGGCCGCAATGGGACAAAGACATGGCCCTCTTTGAGGATCTGAATCTGGAAAGGAGTTTTTCTGCGAAGGACAGAAGAATTTTAGTTCCCTCCGAAGAAGTCCAAGAGGGTTTAACGAACATCATGCAGAAAATGGGGAAGCTGAAACCCCAGGATGAGTTGAACTGTGGTGCGTGTGGATATGATACCTGCCGCCAACATGCCATGGCGATCTACAGGGGGCTCGCCGAAAGCGAGATGTGCCTTCCGTACACCATCGATCAACTCCGCAAAACTGTAAAGGAGTTGGCGATCTCCAATGATCAACTGGCCAGTGTTCAGGAGGCTTTGGTCCAATCTGAGAAACTGGCGAGCATGGGACAGCTGGCCGCAGGGATCGCCCACGAAGTGAACAACCCTCTGGGCGTTGTCCTGATGTATGCCCATTTGCTTCGGGATGAGTCCGGCCAAGACACAAGACTTCGAGAAGATCTGAACATGATTGTTGAGCAGACAGATCGTTGTAAGAAGATTGTCACCGGCTTGCTCGATTTTGCCCGGCAGAATAAAGTGATTCGACAACCGGTGGATGTGAAAAGGCTGGTCGATCAAAGCCTTAAAATCGTCCCTTGTCCGGAGAACGTCGTCGTCCAGGTCAACCATGAGGTTGAGGATCCGATGGTCGAAGTGGATGGCGACCAGATTGCACAGGTTCTTACAAATCTTTTTACCAACGCCTATGCAGCGATGCCTCAAGGGGGAATATTATCTATTGTTGTCTGGAGCGATGAGACGGCTGTTCGTTTTACGGTCTCGGACACAGGGATCGGCATCCCCCGGGAAAATTTGACAAAAGTATTTGAGCCCTTTTTTACGACAAAGCAGCTCGGGAAGGGAACGGGCCTGGGCCTGGCGGTGACCTATGGGATTGTGAAGATGCACCGAGGGGAGATTCAGGTAAAATCGAATGCCGATCCGGCGGCGGGCCCCACCGGAACAACCTTTACGATCACCTTGCCCAAAAAGGTCCAGCTGGATTGAAAAGATGGGAAGAGAAGAGATCGAGAGACTGCGTATTTTGGTGGTCGACGATGAGCTCGGAATGAGACTGGCCGTCTGTCGGGCCCTTGAGAAATTCTCTGTTCGTCTATCGGACATCGATGGAGAAGTGGGGTTCGAGATCGACCAAGCGGTTTCGGGTGAAGAGGCATTGGAGAAGATGAAGACAGCGTTCCCGGATATCCTCCTCCTGGATCATAAACTTCCGGGCCTCTCAGGGTTGGACGTGCTTCGAACCCTCGCTTCGGCAGAGCACGATCTGCTCACCATTATGATCACCGCTTATGCATCCCTTGAGACAGCCATCCTTGCCACCAAGCGGGGCGCCTACGACTTTTTAGCCAAACCCTTCACCCCCGATGAGCTGAAAGCGGCTGTTTACAAAGCGGCCAAACACCTGGTCCTTCAGCGGCAGGCAAAGAAATTGGCCCAGGAAAAACGTCAGTTTCGTTTTCAAACGATCTCCATCGTCGCTCATGAGCTGAAGGCGCCGATTGCTGCCATCGATGGATATCTTTCGATTATCAAGGAGCGCTCCGCGGGGGAAGATCAAGAGGTCTATGACCATATGGTGGATCGCTGCCTGGTCCGGCTCCAGGGGATGCGAAAGCTGATCAAAGATCTCCTTGATTTAACACGAATCGAGTCCGGTCAGATCAAACGACAATTGACTGATTTGGATGTAAGAGAGGTGGCAAAGTCTTTGATGGAATCCCTGCTTCCCATCGCGGCGGAGCGACACATCACCCTCAAGCTTCAGGCAGCTCGCCCTGTGTCGCTCAGAGCCGACCAGGAGGAGATCGAAATCATTCTGAACAACCTTCTCTCGAATGCGATTAAGTACAACCGGGAAAACGGGTCTGTGGAGGTAGGGATAGAGGAGAGGGACGGGAAAGTGATCCTCACGGTGGTGGATACGGGAATCGGGATGACGGAGGTGGAAGCCTCTCGTTTGTTCAATGAATTTGTGCGTATTAAGAACAAGAACACTCAGAACATTCTCGGCAGCGGTCTGGGGCTCTCCATCGTCAAAAAGATCGTCCATCTTTATGGTGGGGAAGTTTCCGTAAAGAGTCAGCTCAATGCAGGAAGTACGTTCACCGTCGTGTTAAAGAACGACCCTCCCGGAAAGGATTCGGGCGAAAAGGATTCTCCGGAAGCGAAGAGGTCCCCGGTGGGTGAAAGAGTCCTTGCGCGGTAAAGAGAACGATGGCGAGTTATCGCAAAGAAGAAGATCTCTTGGGAGCCCGTGACCTACCGATCGATGTGCTCCATGGCATCCACACGGTTCGGGCTCTGGAAAATTTTCCGCTGGCGGGCCGACCGGTCGATCCCGCACTGGTGAGTGCCTACGGTGATGTCAAACTTGCCTGCGTCCTGACCAACCGGGAGCTCGGAATCTGGAAGGACAACGAAAAAGCCAATGCCATTGAACAGGCCTGTCGGGAGATGGCGGAAGGTCGATTAAATGAGTTCGTCATCGTAGATCGTCTCCAGGGTGGGGCTGGGACCTCGACCAATATGAATGTGAATGAGGTATTGGCAAACCGAGCCCTGGAACGGATGGGTCAGTCCAAAGGTCGTTACGACATCATCTCTCCTCTGGAAGACATCAACCTCCATCAATCGACCAACGACACCTATCCCACTGCTTTGAGGATCGCTGCCATCCGGTTGCTCCGTGAACTGGAGGAACGGGTGGTTGCCCTGCAAGAAGCCTTTCAAACAAAAGAGAAAGAATTTGCTCATGTCGTCAAGGTGGGCCGCACTCAGTTGCAAGATGCTGTCCTGACCACATTGGGCCGGGAGATGGCTGCGTATGCTGAAGCACTTAACCGGGACCGGTGGAGAATCTACAAATGTGAAGAGCGACTCCGGGTCGTCAACCTGGGGGGCACAGCAATCGGGACGGGGTTGGCCGCACCTCGAGAATTCATCTTCCAGGTGGTGGAAACTCTGCGAGAGTTGACCGGTATGGGTTTGGCGCGGGCGGAAAACCTGATCGAAGCGACTCAGAATACAGATGTGTTTGTAGAGGTCTCAGGGAATTTGAAGGCCTGTGCGGTAACCCTTTTCAAGATCTGCGCCGATTTGAGGCTGATGGCCTCGGGTCCAGAGGCGGGCTTTGGAGAAATTCGTCTACCGCCGCGGCAGGCCGGTTCTTCGATCATGCCCGGCAAAGTCAACCCGGTGATTCCCGAGGCAGTGACTCAGGTGGCGATGCTGGTCATGGGATATGATCAGACAATCGCTTTGGCAGCCGCTTCTGGCAATTTGGAACTCAATCCATTCCTTCCGCTGATTGCTCACTGCCTTCTGGAGAGTTGCCGCTTGCTTGCCCATGGCTGCGACATCCTGAGACGCTATTGCGTTGAAGGGATGGTCGCCGATGAAGAGCGGTGCCGTGAGCACGTCGAGACCTCCACGGCCACCATTACGGCCCTGGTTCCAGCCATCGGCTACGAGAAGGCAACCCGTTTAGCGAAGCTGGCTGCGGAAAGGCGGGAGAGCCTCAAAGAAACTGCCATCATGGAGGGGATGCTGACCGCTCAGCAGTTTGAAGAATGGGTGAGCCCGGAAGCGGTCTGCCGATTGGGTTCACCTTTGGGTCGGAGAGAAGAGAGATCATGACGGAACGAACTCCAAAGGGTCTGAGGCTCCATATCGGATTCTTCGGCCGGCGGAATGTTGGCAAGTCGAGCCTGCTCAATGCCATCACCCGCCAGAATGTTTCCATTGTATCGGAGGTGGCAGGCACGACCACGGATCCGGTGGAGAAACCCATGGAGTTCCTGCCCCTCGGGCCGGTGTTGTTCATCGATACGGCAGGGATTGATGATACCGGTGCCCTCGGCGAGCTTCGCATTCAAAAGACCCGGCAGATTTTCGATCGAACGGATTTGGGAGTGGTTATCTCGGAGGCAGGGAGCTGGGGAGATTTTGAAGAACAGCTTGTTGCCGAACTCCGGTCGCGGAAAGTCCCGGTAGTCGTTGTCTTTAACAAGTCCGACCTGGCAGAGCCGGAGGGAAAAATCCTGGACCGACTCGATCATGAAAAGATCCCTGTGGTCAGGACAGCGGCCATTTCAGAAAAAGGAATATTGGACCTGCGGCAAACCCTTCTCGATGCGGCGCCGTTGGAGTTCATCAACCACCCGGCCATTTTGGGTGATCTGGTCGGTGCCGGCGAGATGGCTGTGCTCGTGACCCCCATCGACAAGGAGGCTCCCAAAGGCCGGCTGATCCTGCCGCAAGTCCAGGCGATCAGAGACCTGCTCGACAGCGATGCTTATTGCATGGTTGTCAAAGAGCGGGAACTTCGTCATGCCCTCGAACGCCTGAAGCGGCCTCCGAAATTAGTGGTGACCGACTCCCAGGCCTTCCTCAAAGTGGCAGCCGATACCCCTCGAGACATTCCGCTGACTTCCTTCTCGATTCTTTTTGCCCGTTTTAAAGGCGATCTGACTGAACTCGTCCGGGGAACGTTGGCCATTGAACAGTTGAAAGCAGGGGATCGAATACTCATTGCGGAAGCGTGCTCCCATCACCCGATTGCCGAAGATATCGGTCGCGTCAAGATTCCGCGGTGGCTGACACAATACGTGGGCGGGAAGCTGGAGTTCAAGACGGTGCAGGGCCACGATTTTCCGGAGGATCTTCCCTCCTACCGCCTCATTGTTCATTGTGGCGCCTGTATGATGAATCGCCGGGAAATGCTCACCCGAATTCTACGCTGCCGTCAGGCAGGCGTCCCTATGACAAACTACGGACTGACCATTGCCTACTCCCTCGGGATCTTTGAAAGGGCGCTGGAACCCTTTCCGATGGCGTTGGAGATTTATAGGAGAGCAAGGCCGGGGTTCACTCCTCGGGAAGCTTCAAACGAGGCACAAAGGAAGGACGGGGCGGCTTAGGCATTTCTCAACCGAAGACTGATGATAGGGTTGGACTGAAATCGTAATGAAGCGAGACGAAATTCTCCGTTGGCTGCGTGAAGAGGACGAAACACGACTAGAAGAACTGTGGCAGCGGGCTGACAGGATACGAAGAGAGACCGTCGGTGATGAAGTTCATCTGCGCGGGCTGGTCGAAATATCGAACTATTGTGTCCGACAATGCGGCTACTGTGGTTTGAGATTTGGCAACAAAGAACTTGAGCGGTATCGAATGAGCGAAGAAGAGATCCTGTCCTGTGTGAGTGAAGTTGATGGTTACGGTTATGGAACGGTGGTTCTGCAATCGGGCGAAGACTATGGGATTGAGACCGAATGGCTTTCAAGAATCATCCGTCGAGTCAAGAAAGAGAGTCGACTCGCTGTCACGTTAAGCCTGGGAGAGCGACCGGACGAAGACTTGGAGGCTTGGCGTAAAGCGGGCGCTGACCGTTACCTCCTCCGCTTTGAGACTTCGGATCAGCATCTCTATCAATCCATTCATCCCTCCCTTCCCGGAAGAGTGTCCAATCGTCAGGCGATGCTGCAGACGCTAAAAAAACTGGGCTACGAAGCGGGAAGCGGCGTGATGATCGGCATCCCGGGTCAAACCTACGCCAGTCTCTCTCATGACATCGATCTTTTTCGCGAACTCAACCTCGACATGATCGGTATAGGACCCTATCTTCCTCATCCACGGACGCCTCTGGGGCAAGGGGATGGGAGGCGCATGATCCCGAAGGAAGAGCAAGTTCCCAACACGGAGCAGATGACCTATAAGGTGATTGCCTTGACGCGCATTGTTTGCCCGGAAGCGAACATTCCCAGCACCACCGCTCTGGCGACCATCAACCGCGAGCGTGGAAGGGAGTTGGGTTTGATGCGAGGGGCGAATGTCGTGATGCCCAACCTGACACCCTCGCCCTATCGCGCAAAGTATGAGATTTATCCCTCAAAGGCTTGTATCAGCGAAGTTCCGTCGGAATACCACTCCAGCTTGCACGATCGGATTGGGTCGATTGGCAGAAAGGTTGGGACGGGCCAGGGTGACCGCATTCATCGCTTTGGGTGAGGTGTGTAGGAATCTAGACGCCCGGGGGAGACGATCCAATCACTTTCTTGGTTCTCTTGGAAGTTTCGGTCCAATTTCCTTTAGTAATCTTTGAGCGTCCTTATGATCGGGTTTTAATTTTAAGACGTGATCCAACAGGTTTTTTACATGATCATAATCTCTTGGGTCTCTTAGGAGTAATGATTTTGCAAACATGAAAAGAGCGTCGGAATTTTCCGGAGAAAGCATATAAGCATTGGCAAACTCAACTTGAGCCTGCAGAACATCCCCCTCTTTATAAAACTTTAAACCATTCTCATAATGAATCCAGGACCGGGACGAATCTTCAGGTGCAAGGAATTCGATCGATGAGAGTATCGTCAGGATGTCGCTTTGATCCAGGTATCCTCGAACAGACATAATTGTCCCGCCAATACGTTGAGGTCCCTCCTTGGGGTACATAGAAAACTCTCTAAAAAAAGCATCTCCCGTCTGCCACTCTTTCAAAAAGCCCCTGAGACCGTTCCTGTGGATTTCTTTGGTTTCAACTGGTGCCCCTTTCGGGTTGATCAGAGGCCTTATGACAGCGAGGCCGGGATTCCAGTTGTTTGTTAAGATATATTTCTCAAGATCAAATTTAGATCTCAACCGCAGCATTTTTCCAATGGTTTGATCGAGCAATTCATCATAGGGAAATGCATTTTTCAGGAGCATGAACCCCTTCGTGTTCACCCCCTGGCTTTGTAAGCCGACCGCCCATGTTTGATTTTTTCTTTCTATCCTATTTACCCTCACGATAGAAAATTCTCTTGGCATCAAAAGTGAGACATTGAGCAATTCAATCTTGCGGTATTTTTCCGAAACCTCAGGCCGTTCGGTTTTTTCTAATGTCACGACTTCAGGTTTATCTATAAAAAAGGGATATCCGAATTTCCATGCGGCGTGCACCTTCCAATATAAAGAAAACATGATCCAGGAAAAGGAAATGAGTACGATCAACACGGCTAAAAGTCCATGCCAGCTGATGAATCTAAATCTGCGTGTTTCATCAAAGAGCGCTTTGACAGGCCTTCTGAACAAGTATACCAATGTGAGAATGACAAACAAAAACTGAACGACGAGCAGGATATCCTTTAAGCTGTGGGCTCCCCACCAAAGGAACTGAGTCAGAATATGGACGGGAAATGTCAGCATGACTGCGATCGCACCAACTCTGGCCCAGAATCTTCTTCGGAGCAGGCCGTATCCGACGATGATATTGATCGGGGTGGTATAAAGGGCTATCCCTGTAACGTCAAAGAAATATTGGATGAGATCGATATTCCATTTTATTGTGACAATTTGGAATTTGGGCAGGATGGCAGTCACGATGTCGAACAGGGCATAAATGAGTATCAGGATAGAGTAAACCCGTAATACGAAAATTGCCTTTTTGTTGCTTGTGGTTTGCATCTGGATTGTTCAGAAGTCTTTCCCGAATGTGGTGAACTATATCAAAATTGCGGCAGGTTAGCAATTCAAATGCTTTTAAGTTGGCTGGGGTTTGTGGTTTCTTAGCAGGTTGTTCAGAAGTGGTAATTTCTCAGGCTGCTCAAAAATGCCCAGATGCAAGGCTCCCGAAATTCTGAGGAAAGAGGCGTACTTGGACGTACGCCGCAATGACGAAGGATGAGGGGAACGCCGCAGATGGGCATTTTTCAGAAGCCTGCTAGTTTTTCCGCATCACGTGACCCACTGCCTTTTCCAGGCCATCCAGGGTCAGCTCAAACATGGGAAAAATCTCTCGAATCTGACTGATGCTTCGGGTATAGGGCCAGTCCTGTGCGAGAACCGGATTGATCCAAACAGAATGGGGGAAGGTTTTAGCGATAAACTGCAGCCGCTGATAGCTGGGTTTCCCGGATCTTTCTTCAATGTAGATGGAGCCATCCGTCGCCATCAGTTCGTAAGGGGCCATACTCGCATCCCCAACGATGATGATCCTGGTTTCCGGATCAAAACGGACAAACTCATCGACCGAATGAGGCTTGGACCGTCTCGGCGGATCCTCCCACACATAGTCGTAGATGGTGTTATGAAAGAAAAAGGTCTTGAGATCCTTGAACTGGGCGCGGGCATAATTAAAAAGGGTTTGTACCAGCTCGATATAAGGATCCATGGACCATCCGCCGTTGTCAATCGCAAGGATGACCTTTAACCGGTCCTTCAGGCTCCGGTCGAATACAATCTCAATCTCTCCCGCGTTCCTCATGGTCTCGTAAATGGTCTTGTCGATATTCACCCTGTCCTTCGGCCCGAAAGGGACCATGTTTCTCAACCGTTTCAGGGCCTCCCCCATTTGAGAGGCCGTCATCGGTCCCTCCTGGGAGTAGTCACGATACCTTCGATCCATGGCCACCTTGACGGCTGACTTATTTCGGGAGACGCCCCCCACTCTCATCCCGCCCGGATGATATCCTGAATGTCCGACAGGAGAAGTTCCTCCTGTCCCGATCCACTTGGCCCCTCCGTGGTGTGCCTCGGTCTGTTCTTTTAATCGGTCAAGAAAATACTTGATCAATTCCTCCGGGCTCAGCTTGAGCAGATCTTTTTCATCCACCCCGAGGGCCTCTGCCAACCCCTTCGGATCTTTCAACCATTCATCCAGCAGGGCACGGGCGACCTCGGACAATTCAATCTCTTCCGGTTCCTTAAGCTCGGCGCCCTTAAACTGATGGGCAAAAACCTGGTCGTAAACATCGAAATACTTCTCGCTTTTCACGAGGATCGTGCGGGCCCCTGTATAAAAATCGTCCAGAGAATTAATCATTCCCATGCTCAAGGCTTTCTGAAGCCTCAAGAACGAAGTGGGCGATACCGGAATCCCTGCCTTTTTTAGTGTATAAAAGAAATTGACAAACATAAAATAGTCCTGTGGTCGCTAGTCTCGTAGTCCTATAGTCAATTACATGGCTATCTGACCACAACACTACTCGACTATTTGACTTTAGAAAATACTGTAGTCGTTAGTCTCGTAGCTCTATAGGCAATCATATGACTATGTGACTACAAGACTACCCGACTCTAAAAAGTCCCGTAGTCGTTAGTCTGATATTTTTTCACCAACTACATGACTATATGACTACAGGACTACTCGACTACTCGGCTACAAGACTACCTAACTAAACCCTGAACCTGGACACCGCATTCTGGGCAACGACATAATCCGGGCTCTTTTTAAAGAGAACGCCCAGGTAAGGGACTTCTCCTTTGATCAGATCCTTCACCCGGAAGTCGGGATCTGCCTTTAAGGCTCTGATCCAATTGATCAGCTCCCGGGTGGCAGGCTTTTTCTCGATCCCCCTGATCTCTCTGAGGCGGTAAAATGTCTTGATCGCGCTATCGAGTAATTCCTTGTCGATATCGGTAAAATGGACGTGGACGATCTTTCGCATCATGTCAGGTTCGGGAAAGGCAATGTGGTGAAAATTACATCGCCCCAAGAATGGATCGGAGA
>Ga0105100_10001490_pt1 | contig 13750 bp, 12 predicted proteins | sample PPLLak12cMay2015_2_FD_87033 | JGI IMG/M metagenome (GOLD analysis project Ga0105100, IMG submission 87033) | Freshwater sediment microbial communities from Prairie Pothole Lake near Jamestown, North Dakota, USA - PPLs Lake P8 Core (1) Depth... | ecosystem: Environmental > Aquatic > Freshwater >...
GGTCATTTTGCTCATCCTCTTTGCTATCTTTGTGCTCAGCAGAATAACCGGCGGATAAGATCGCTTTTCATTCACTGCAAGACACGGGAAGAGGCCAGATGCAGGCAATCTGGCCTCTTTTGTCATTTATAATTCAATTTACCATGCACGACAGGTTATCTTTTTACTACTTCCGAGACAGCCTACTTCACCGTCTAAACCCACTGACCAAACTTGCTCTGGTGTTTGGACTGATTCTCGTTTCCTTTATCTCCCCGTTCTACTGGACACCCCACCTGTTAATTCTTGCAGGGATCATCCCGCTGGCTTTCGTCGGAAAAGTAACGCGGGAATATCTCAATGCAACATTTCGCATCATTCTACCCGCCACCGGCTTCCTTTTCATCATGCAGTCCCTTTTTCAACCTTTTGAAGGCAGGGAACTTTTCCGAGTGTGGTTCCTGCACCCCACGGTGGAAAGCACCTTATTTGCATTCAGAAATGCTGCACGGGTATTCGCCATGGCATCCTCCTTCACAATCTTCCTCCTGACAACACATCCAAGAGAGTTAATGACCGACCTGACGCGCCGGGGGCTGCCCCCCCAGATCGCCTACGTGATTATCTCGACGTTACAGATCCTGCCTCAAATGCAGGCAAAAGCACAGACCATCATGGCTGCACAACGTTCACGGGGGCTGGATACTCAAAGCAGTTTCCTCAGGCGGGCAGGCTCACTGGTCCCGCTGGTGAGGCCACTGGTGTTTGGCTCGCTGGTGGAAGTGGAGGAACGCGCCATTGCCATCGAAGCGCGCGGATTCACATCCACGCACACAAAGACATTTTTACATGAAATTCCAGATACAAGCGTGGATAAAACCATTCGCTGGTTTCTGGCAGCGCTTGTCATCATTGCCCTTGCATTGAGAATATGGCTATCGTAAATCTGCAAAACGTCACATACCAATATCCGCTTACGGATTCGCCCGCGCTGCAAAACATCAGCTTGCAGGTGAATGAAGGCGAGTTCGTCGCGGTCGTCGGGCCGAACGGCGCGGGCAAGTCAACGTTGTGTTATACGCTGGCGGGATTCGTCCCACACTTTTTCAAGGGCCAATTAACCGGCACTATTGAAGTCGCAGGGATTCAGTCTCACCAGACTTCCCTGCCTGAATGGGTCCTGAATGTGGGGCTTGCATTTCAGAATCCCTTCAACCAGATCAGCGGCGCGAAATTCACGGTCTTCGAAGAACTGGCGTTCGGACTGGAAAACATCGGTGTGCCGCGGGATGAAATGAAAGCGCGCGTGGAAGAGGCGATGAAATTGACGGGCATCAGCGACCTGGCGGACCGTTCCCCTTATTCGTTATCCGGCGGACAGCAGCAACGCGTCGCTCTCACCTCCATTCTGGTCATGCAGCCGAAGGTTCTCGTGCTCGATGAGCCAACCTCACAGATGGATCCGATCGGAACGCGCGAGGTCTTCGGCGTGATCCGGGAGATGGCAGAACGCGGGATGACGGTGATCCTGGTTGAGCACAAAGTGGAATGGATCGCGCAATTCGCGGATCGAGTCATTGCCCTGCATGATGGGCAGGTTTTGCTCGAAGGAAAACCAGGTGAAGTGTTGACCTCTGACCTGCTGGCAGAAAAGGGATTTGGTCTTTCGCGATACACGTCTGTGGCGCGCAGGGCGCAGGAGCTGGGACTCTGGACAAAGGATACATTGCCGGTAACGCTCGACGAGGCGGTGGATGGATTCTCCCTCACCCCCGACCCCTCCTTGCGGAGCGCTTCGCAGTCTCCCACTGGGAGAGGAGAGTCATGATGAAAATCGAGATCAAAGACCTTCACTTTACCTATCCCACCGGCGTTGAGGCCTTGCGCGGAATCTCGCTCACCATCGAATCTGGCGAGCAGGTTGCCATCGTCGGCCAAAATGGCGCGGGGAAGACCACCCTCGTCAAACACTTGAATGGATTATTGCTGCCCACGCGCGGCCAGGTTCTGGTCGGCGACTGGGATACTTCGAAATATCCCGTGGCGAAACTTGCCAGCCGGGTCGGCTATGTATTTCAAAACCCCGACGAGCAATTATTCTCGAAGAACGTCGGTGCGGAGGTGGCGTTCGGGCCGCGCAATCTCCGGTTTCGCGGTGAGCAGGTTGAGGCTTTGGTAAAAGACGCGCTGGCGTTGACGGAGTTATCCGATAAAACGGAAACCAATCCGTACGATTTGTCCGCCCCCTGGCGCAAGATGGTCGCGCTGGCCTCGATCATTTCGATGGATACGCAGATCGTCATATTTGATGAGCCAACGACTGGTCAGGATGCAGTCAATATAGCCCGCATCGCAAATGTGATCAAAACTCTACGTGAACGTGGCAAGACTGTCATCACAATCACACACGATATCGATTTCTGCGCAGAGAATTTCGAGCGCGTGATCGCCATGTCACAGGGAAAAATCCTGCTGGAGGGAAAAGCGAACGAAGTCCTGGAGCAGGATGAAATCCTTGCAACCACGTACGTAGACCCCCCGCAGTTGACACGTCTGGGTAAGCGATTAGGTTTTGAAAAAACCGTAAAAAATCAGGAGGAATTTTTAGCTGCGTTGAAGAAATAAACTTGCAGAAGCACAGCGGCGCTTCAACTCAGCGCGATGACAATATCTCTACTTCGTGTAAATAACCAGCTCCTCGTATCCGGAATCATCAGCGAGTTCGCGCTTGAAAATGACATCTGTAAAAACTGCAATGACGATCTCTGCTGTGGTGTAAATCTTGCAGCCCGATGCGAGATGACCCCCTATCGTCTTGCCATCTCCATCGGAGACCGATATGTGCAAATGTGAGCCGTGGACCGAAACCACTCCAGTGATGGACACGATCTCAAAATGACCCTCGTATTCGCTATGAAATTCACGGTTCGCCAGCCGCAACGTAACATGTGTTAGACTTCCAACACCGCTCAAGACACAGCCTGCTTCGATGTTTTTCTGCTTCACAAAGGACTCGATCGAGTCAAATAAGTCCTGTTCAGGTTTTAAACGGAAGGTATAATTTTCCATAGTCGGTCTCCAGGACCATTATACAAGCTGATTACAGGGCGCCGCACATCTTCCGAAGCCGGAGTTTCGATTTTTACCTGTAATCTCATTCAAAAGTCTGGTAAGTGTGCAACGGTCTGAAAAGACTTTGCATTTTTGCAAGGCATAATAAGGCAATGTTTGTTTTCAAACAGTCATGTAAAATGGAAATTCATGGGAGCTGGTATGGCTAAAATAAATGTGCAAAGATTCGAGAGCATCAACGAAATTGATCCCAAAATCTGGGAGCAGATCGTCGCGGGTCGCGGCTTTCAGAGCCATCGCTGGTACCAGTTTGGGGAACGCGCCATGGCAGACTGCCCCCCAACGTATTTGATCGCATGGAATGGCGACACGCCAGTCGGCAGTGCCGCTCTCTTCAAGGTGCGCAACGAGCCCCTCCCCCTGCCAAAAGCGGCGCGGCGTTTTATGGCTTCCGTGATCAAGCGCAGGCCTCTGCTCGTCTGCCGGTCCCCTCTCGCCGATACCTCCTCCCTGTTGTTGCCAGGTGAGCCGCTTCGTGATGAAGCACTGGCCGTGCTGGCTCAAAGCGCGCGCGAGGAATTCAAACGACAGCGTTGTTCATTTCTTCTTTTTGATTATCTGCTCACCGAACAATTACGCTATCCCTGGCCCGGTGGCTTTGAACCGCTCACCATCTCAGAACCTGGCACCTATATGCCCATCGAATGGGAGAGCTTCGAAGCTTATCTCGAAGCGGGCAATAAGAAAGATCGCCAGCATTACAAACGCAGTTTACGTGAGGCAGAGGAAAGCGGGATTGTCCTTACCAAGCATAAATCCATCGAAAACGTTGATGCAGCTCTGGCCCTCATTCAGAATGTCTCGATCTGGCACGGGTCCGCACCAAACCCGTGGACGCGCGGACTGCTGGAAAACTTCTCCATGATCGATGGCACGTGGATTGAATTGCATAAGGATGGAGCGCTGGTTGGGTGTGGTGCAGTTGTTCGCGATAATAAGTTCCAGCTTGCCCTTGCGCTGGGCCTGGAGGATGATGTCCCCGGCGGCTACTTCCTCCTGGTATACACTGCCCTGCAGGAGGCTTTTGAACACGATGTCCGGCTTGTGCGCTTCGGAAGCGGGGCGTATGATGTGAAGCGCAGGCTGGGATTCCATTTGGAAGACACCAATCACATCATGGTATCGATGGTAGGCTTTGCCTCTCAGGCAGCCAAGCGTCTGGCATCTGCCACCTGATCAGCGTGTATTTATAAAACAGGATATCAATCGCTATAAAATCGCCACGGTCGTTTTCCATAAAATGAATCTCGCACTGGTCTGCCTCCATTCTGTGGAATATGCGCGTCGGACTCCCCGATTCCTGCCGCGCGTCTCGAGGAGCCGATGATTTCGTTCGAGCGATTCCTGCAACTCCCCACCCAGGAGGTTGCCGCGCTGGTACGGGCGACCGGCCCGAAAGTCTGTGTATTCCCTGTGAATGGCACCCGCCGCTGGTTCATGCTCGAGCACGGAGATGAAATTGGGGATGATTTCTTCGAAGCCTACATGAACGTTTCGATCAGGAACCACGTGGAGCTATGCTCCATGTTCTTCGATCATGGCATCGATACCATTCTCGCGCCCGTCTTTGGAAGGGAACTCATGCGCCGCGGGGATGAATATACCCAGCGCGTGGGAATTGATGGGTTGGTGCGAACAGCCACCGACCCAGCCTATCGTGATTTCTATGCGCACTACAATGTCAGGATCCGTTTTTACGGCGATTATCGGGATGTGTTAACAGGCACGCCCTATGAAGGCGCCTTGAAATCGATTTATGAGATCACAGAAGCCACGAAATACAATACAGGCTTCCGCCTGTTCTTCGGCGTGTTTGCAGATGAGGTCACGGAAACGGTTTCACGGCTCTCCGTGGAACATTATCTCGCCCAGGGCTCGGTACCAGATAAACAAACGCTCATTCGTAAATATTATGGGGAAGATCTCCCACCTGTGAGCATCTTCATCGGCTTCGACAAATTCAGCGTATTCGATATGCCGCTCGTGGCAACAGGCGAAGAGGATCTGTATTTCTCCGTCAGTCCGTCTCCTTATATGACAGAACACCAATTGCGAGCCATACTGTACGACCACATTTACGTCCGCCGCATGCCGGAGCCCGATTACACCAGATTAGCATCAGACGAACTTAATTGGCTGAGAGACTATTACCGCGGCAACAAAGACCGGGCGTTTGGCGTCGGAACGCTAAAATTCGATCTCTGGGTGCCCGGAAACGAGCTGTGAATCATGACGGACCTCATCACAAAACTCATTGACGAAATTGGGCCCGGCCATATGGGTAGCACGGCCTACGATACTGCCTGGACAGCCCGTCTCGGTGAAATTGACTGGAACCTGAGCAGTCGTGCCCTGGCCTGGCTCGCAGAGAACCAGTTACCCAACGGCTCGTGGGGAGCGCCCGCGCCCATGTATTATCACGACCGCGTGCTGTGCACATTGGCAGCCATGATCGCCCTTTCTTATCGCGGCCGCCGCGGGCATGACAAATTGCAGATTGAGAAGGGCAAACTCGCCCTCGAGCGCATCGTCAGCGGCGCGACGCAGGGCCTCCAGTCCGATCCCAACGGAGCAACTGTCGGCTTTGAAATGATCGCGCCCACACTGACCGCGGAGGCTGAAAAACTGGGCCTCATCAAACGACAGGGAGATCGCATATTGGGGCGTCTATCCAAACAACGCGCCAAGAAGCTCTCCTATCTGAGGGACAATATGATCAGCCGGCACGTGACCATTGCATTTTCCGCCGAGATGGCCGGAACCGATGGAAAGCACATGCTGGATATACAAAACCTGCAGGAGAGCAATGGCTCGGTTGGATTAAGCCCTTCGGCGACAGCTTACTTTGCCACATATATCAGCAGAGGCGATGAAGCCTCACTAAAATATCTGCGAAGCACTGCCAAACCGGATGGCGGACTGCCGAACGTCGCACCGTTTGATGTTTTCGAAATCGCATGGTCGCTCTGGAATCTCGGCATGATCCCCGGCCTGGAAGTGACAGCAAAACTCAAACCCCATATTGACTTTCTCTCGAAAGCCTGGGAACCCCGGCGCGGTGTGAGCTTTGCCACGAACTATTCCGTAAAAGATAGTGATGATTCAGTGATCACGTACAGCACGTTGCTGCGATTCGGCATCGAAAAAGACCTGGCAAGCATATTGGCCTACGAAGAAAAAGATCACTTCCGTTGTTTCGATCTGGAGGTGAATCCATCCATCAGTGCCAACATTCACATCCTGCATGCGCTTAGACAGGCTGGCTTGAATCAAAAAAACTCCTCGGTACTGAAGATCATGCACTTTCTCAGGAAAGCGAAAGGTGATCGCCATTTTTGGGTAGATAAATGGCATTCCTCCGCTTACTATCCTACGGCACACGCTATTATTGCCTGCGCAGGGTTTGAAAACGATCTCGTAGGAGAATCGGTGAAGTGGATTCTCAAATCACAGAATGCCAACGGCTCGTGGGGTACCTACATCCCTACAGCAGAAGAAACCGCCTATGCCTTGCAGGCTCTATGGACATGGAACGCGAGCGTTGCCAGGGTGCCAAAAGCCGCGTTTAGAAACGGGATGCGCTGGCTGGAAGAACATCTTGACCCGCCTTATCCACCGCTTTGGATTGGCAAGTGCCTGTACAACCCTCGCCTGGTCATTCGCTCTGCGGTGATCAGTGCATTGACTATGGCCCGGCAACTTCTATGAGAGTCTACATTAATCAACTCCTGGATGTGCCAACATCCGACCCAGATGATGCTCGTCGCAGAAGGTTGCTGAACATCATGCTGCTCGGCATACTCATAGCCGCGATGCTGGGACTGGTTGGCCTGATCATCAGTAGTGCAATACAACAGGGCGCTTATCAGGCAGAAACACAATACACCCTGTTTGGCATCATCCTGGCCACCTTTGGAATCTTTGGAATTTACCAGATCAATCGGCGATACTCGGGGCGCCTGGCAGCTTTGCTCTTTTTGCTTCTTCTAACGGGTGTCTTTATACTCACCGATGTCCCTGAAGAACTAACCGAGGGACGTTCTGTATTTCTTTTTACGATCCCTATTGCGATGTCCAGCCTGATTCTGGCTCCGCGAGCCAGTTTTCTAATGGCGGCGATTAGCAGCGCCATTGTTTCCGGGCTCGCTACATCCATCGGGCTTACCGTCAATGTGTTTGTCGTCTCAGGGTTCTTTGTTCTTGCTTTAGTTTCATGGCTTTCAGCCCGCAGCCTGGAAGCTGCCCTTGAAGACCTGCGCGTCATCAATGCAAATCTGGATCGAGTTGTGGCCGAACGCACCCAGGCGCTGGCCGAATCGCTGGACCGGGAGCGAATCGAAGCAGGGCGAAATCAGGCCATCCTGAATTCCATTGCCGACGGGGTGATCGTCTTTGACCGGAACTGGACTGCCATTCTGGCAAACCCGGCAGTCAAGGGAATGCTGGAGATTCCGCTCGAATTGATCGTGAGCAAGAATTTCCGTGACCTCATCGAGCATCCCCGGCTCACGCCCGGGAGCCGCAGCCTGTTATATGCAATGATCGAGCACGACACCCAACCAATCGGTTTTCGCATCGAATGGGGCGGCAAAACTCTTTCGGTGAGCGCGGCACAGGTGTACAACGACAAAGGCGAGTACATCGGCACCGTGACAGTCTTCCGCGATTTTACACGCGAAGCAGAAGTGGAAAAACTAAAAAGCAAATTCGTCGCGATCGTATCGCACGAATTGCGTACGCCGCTGAACGCAGTCCTCGGATATTCTGAAATGTTCAAGGAAGCCGTCTACGGACCCATTAATGAAAAGCAGTTCAACATGGCAGACCGTATCATGAAGAACACGCAGCGCCTGCTTAGTTTGATCAATGATCTGCTCGATCAGGCTCAGATGGAAGCGGGCAAATTGACCATCCAGATGAATCCGGTGAAACCGGCTGAACTTCTTGATAACCTTCACAGCGTAATGGATAAAATCGTTCAGGACAAGGGCGTGCGGCTGGCCAGCGAAATCGATGATAATGTTCCCGAAATTCTGAACGGGGATGCGGCACGCCTGCAGCAAATCCTGGTCAACCTTGTAAACAACGCGGTGAAGTTTACAGACCAGGGATTGGTGCGGGTGAGGCTATTTTGCGCCTCTGAAAACACCTGGGGCATCGAAGTATCAGATACAGGGCGCGGAATACCCGAAGCTGAGCTGCCCTTCATATTCGAAACATTCCATCAGGTGGACAGCGCCGCGACGCGCGTGCATGGCGGCTTTGGCCTGGGCTTATCCATTGTCAAACAACTGGTCAATCTAATGAACGGAACAATCAAAGTACAAAGCAAAATGGATGAGGGCAGTACGTTTATCATCAGTCTGCCCCTGGTTGTTCCGCAGGAAATAGTCGAGAATTGGAGGAACTCATGAGTGAAACGGCCCTGATCATCGAAGACGACGAAGACCTTGCCAATATCTTTGCGGAAGCCTTGCGGGGTGTGGGTTTTGAAGTGGAGCATGTGGCCGATGGAAAGAAAGCAGAGGAGAGACTCAGGAGTGGAGCGGTCCCGTACCTGGTCCTGCTGGATATGCATCTCCCCCACATCTCGGGCGCAGATATATTGACCGGCATTATCAAGAAGGATGAGCGGTTTGCGAAAACGACGGTGATCATCACCACCGCCGATGCACGCATGGGTGAAGCGTATGTCGACCAGGTTGACTTTGTATTGATCAAACCCATTTCGTTCGTGCAGCTACGGGACCTGACAGCCAGATTAAAGCCGAAGGATCAATCGTAAAGTGAATTACATAAGGGAAAGCTGGTCTGCGTCGAAAACATATCGTGTTCTGCTGACCCTGGCGATCGTCTACGCAGTCCTGCGGCTTGCAATCCAAATCTTCCTCTTTTCCGATGCAATGCGGCCCGAGGCCGTAGCAGAGGGGGTCCAGGTCTCTGCAGATTTGCAGCAATCCTATATTGCATCGGCTCAACACTTCCAGGCCCGTGAAGATTTATATCTGAAAGGCTCACTGGAGCATGTAGAGGCGCACTATCTTTATTCGCCTGCCTTTGCATTCTTTTTTTCACCTGTTCTGCTGTTACCCTTGTATATCCTTTTGCCGCTGATGCTCGTTCTCCACATCGCGGCATATGCGTTGTTATATGTGTGGTGGGGACGGATATTCGAACAACATGGCCTGACAAGTATTTCCCGGCAGTGGGCGCGGCTGTTACCGCTGTATCTTGTGTTCTCTCCTTTTTGGGATGACCTCTCATACATGAACACATATATCATCATTGCATTGTTCGCGACCTTCCTGATCGACGCCATTTTGCGGGAAAAATTGGGTTGGGCTGTCTTCTGGCTCGGGGCCATGATCCTGCCGATCAAACCACACTGGGCTTTCGCGCTGGCGTTGCCTTTATTACTTGGACGATTTCGATTCTTTATCAAATTGCTTGTTGGCGCTTTCATTGCATATCTGGCTGTGGCTGGCGTTACGATCCTGGCGGGAGGGGTGGAATATGGACTTCAGCAATATCGTGACTACTTCGGATTCCTCGCCCGCATCACGCGTGACTATCCCTGGTGGGGGCCCGACAAGCCGTTTCTTGGCTACAACCACTCGATCCTGCAAATCATCCTGTACTATCTTGGTGTATCCGCCGCGAACATGCGCCTGGCGACCATTATCAAACTGGTATTGCTGATTCCCCTCGGGTGGATTGCCCTGAAATTCCTCCGGCAGCCGATTGGGGAAGCCGGGAGTGAAATCCCGCAGACGGCCCTGGCGCTAACCTTGGCGCTGTATCTTGGAGCGTTTCTCTGGCTGGACATGGTCTGGGAGTTATCCCTGGGAATCGTCATATTTGCGTATTTGCTTGCGGGAACCGAACAAAGATCGACCCGAATCCTGTTATGGGTTTTATTCGGCCCCTATGCACTTTTAGATATCTGGCGTCTGGTCAGTTACATGGCACTGGGCGAAAGCGTTCTCTATGAGGGCGCTTATGTGCTCACCGATCCACTTATTTACGTTCCATGGATTATGATGGTGCTCCTGGCGTTTTATGCTTTGCTTTTACAAAAGCTTGCAAAGTTCTCAGTGCAGCCTGTTTGAATAATCGAAAGATAAAACGGCCCAACTTTTCCTGGTTGGGCTGTTTTGTCTTATCAATCAGAATAATACTGCCAGCAGGAGAACTCTTCTCCACCCGGCGTTTTTACCTTCATGTCGGTTTCGACCATCTCATAGGAATCCAGATCTTTCTTCACACTTGCAAGGGCGCGGCCGGCATAAAAGCGTGAGAAGTGGAAGGACTGCCAGGGAAGATGGCTCTCCCCAAGCCGGGTGTAACGGATACAAATCAGGGCCGCGCCGATCTTCTCTTTGACCGGACCGGGCAGGGATTTGGAATTGAGCGCATCCACGAGCGCAGGCACCGCATCATCCGATAAGCCAAGAAAATAATTCACATCCAGGTCCACACGCCCCGTTGTAGGCGTTTCAGCTTGTCCGCGAATCTCACGCTGGACATTTTGTTTCACGATGAACGCATCCACGTTCAGCGCGCTGAGTGAGATGACAAATCCAAGCGCAGTCAGTACCATAGCAAGACCAATCCCACGTTCGCGGCGAAGCATTTCTAGCACCACGACTACAATCAACAGAAGACCCAGCCAGATCATGAAGACATGTGTATAGGCGCGCAGACGCGAGAAACCATACGCTGCTTCATAAAGTACAAGGCGTTGAAACGCTGAAACCAACATCACGATCACTAATCCCACCAGCCCGACGCCCAGGATGGAAAAGACGCGCCGCTGATTTTCTGTCTCGCGTCGAGTAATCGCACCCAACCCGAGCAATAAAAGCAAACAGAAGAATGCGACCATTACCAGTTCGCCAAAGCCTTTACGCGCATATTCAGAAAATGTATAGCCCTCGATGCTGATATTAGATTGCCCACCAAAGAAGTATTGAAACTGAACCATCACAAATGCGATGAACAAAATCGCAACACTGCCCAGCACGATCATGGATTCGGTGTAGCCCAGGAACGGTGAAACAAAAGGCTTTTCGTCAGAGATTTTTTCATCCGTGCTTTGTGCCGCGTGCAGGAACGCCCCGGCCAGTGCGTATGCCAGGACCAGGATGTAAACCAAGCGAAAAATATACTCGGGCAGATTATCGATGTTGAATAGATCAACAAAGTCTTCCAGGCGTTTTGCAAAGATTAGATCAGCAGAGGAAAGCAGGGAGGCGAATATGGCGATGATAGGCAAAGCAATGACGATACCCCGCACGACGGGCCAGATGTTGAAGCGTCGCGTCTCACCCAGGGATGGCTGTTCTGCAGGGAGACGGCGAACCTCCGCGGCGAATCCAAGCGGACGCGCGATCATGCTCCCGAACAGACGCAAGTATCCGAATGCGTAATCGAACATGGCGTACCGGGCCCATTGACCACCGAGATAGGCTAGCGCGAGGACTCCCATGAGGAAGAGAGTCATTGCAACAGAAAGGAACACGGTCATCGGCTCGAGGCGGATAAAGGTCATCGCAGCAAGAAACGCGATGGGGAACAGGAGCGGGCCCGAGCGGCGCGAGAGGCGAAGCCCATCGGCACGAAGGAGCAGCATCCCGGTCAGGAGACAGAGCGTGGCGTAAATGGCAAAATTGATCCCGATGGGCTTCTTCCAAAAGAGGAAATCGAACGCCCAGCCAAGCAGGATAACGACGGTCCAAAAGCGATTGGGATTGGTTTTCACGCGAACCTCGACGAGAATGAATTGGATTAACCTTGCGAAGATCCGACCGGTACACTTGAGCTAGGCTTAGCCAGTTTCACGGGCCTCCACGTAGATTTCAGACAGCATAGCCCCGCCGGGCTTTCTGAGGCTCTCAAAAGGTATCAGGATTTCCCAGTCTTTGGGGAGGTTCCGGGTCCGGATTACAGTTTTATAAGAGTCGAAATCCGCCTATTGACATCCGAAATGAAATATGACATACTTCTGGCACTGCTCGGGGGCAAACAAATTAAACCGCAATCCTATAGAAAGGAGGAGGTGATGTCTCAAATGGATAGTAGTAACAAACCCAGCGCTGTGGCATCCCTCCTCAAGTAAGAAGGCAGGAACTTCACCTGCACCTTACGGGAAGCCACAGCGCGCCACGGATGCCACCCAGACGGGTGGCATCCTGGTTTACCCCACCCGCTGATCTCAGCTTCGTAGTGACGACTTCAGTCGCTTCTTGCCTGAAACAGACGACTGAAGTCGTTACTACTGTAAACCAAAAGTAGAGGGGAATCCTACGCATCTCCAAATGAAATTCCCATGCCGCGCGCGGTGATGATCGCATCATCGTTGACATCGACGCGCTTGACAGTTTTCGTTACCTCCTCCAGCGAAATATCGATAATCTTTCCGGCGCGTAACGCGACCATCCTGTCGAATTTTCCCTGTGCGGCCAAACGGACAGCCGCCGCGCCGTAACGGGTTGCCAGCCAGCGGTCAAAGGGGGTGGGCGTACCACCGCGCTGGAGATGACCCAGCACAGTGACACGAGTTTCATAGCCTTGTTCTTCGATATGCCTTCCCACCTTCTCCCCCACTCCTCCCAGGCGCGGAACGTAAATTTCGTCCCCGCTGCGTGAGAAGACCTGGGCCCCTCCCTGTACTTTCGCTCCTTCTGAAACCACAACGATGCTGAAAAGATAGCCGCGCTCCACACGCTGGCGTACCTTCGCAACCACCGCCTCCAATGTGAATGGGATTTCCGGGATCAGGATCACATCCGCCCCGCCTGCGACCCCGGCGTGCAAAGCGATAAAACCCGCGTCGCGTCCCATCACTTCGAGCACCATGACGCGGTGGTGCGCTTCTGCGGTCGTGTGCAGTTTATCGATTGCCTCCGTCGCGGTATTCACCGCCGTGTCAAAGCCAAAGGTCGTTTCCGTACCGCCGATATCGTTATCGATTGTCTTGGGAACGCCAATGACCGGAGCGCCCTTCGAAAATAACCCATGCGCAATATGCAACGTCCCCTCACCACCCAGCACAAGCAATGCATCCATTTCGAGCCGCTTGATCCCTTTGACGATCTCGTCTGAGACATCGATGGTTACTTCTTTGCCATCACGCATCACTTTCCGGGCATAGGGATTCCCGCGATTCGCCGCGCCAAGGATCGTGCCGCCGCGCGGCAAAATCCCGCGCACGTCTTGGATGCCGAGCCGAACGATCCCTTTCTCGTCGACAAACCCATCATAACCATCGCGGATCCCGATGACTTCACATCCATATACATATATTGCTGTTTTCACCGCAGCGCGGATCACAGCGTTCAATCCGGGCGCATCGCCCCCACCTGTCAGGATTCCGATTCGCTTCATGTATGCCATCTCCTTGTGCAGCAATCATACCGCACTCTTTCTTGTCCCCGTAGAAAACAAAAGGGCTGTTCTTTTCGAACAGCCCAACTTCTATCATTTGGCCTTCAGCTCATCTTCCCGTTCAGGGATTGTGAACCTGTTGATGGTTGTGTAATCGACAAGCCCGTTGAAGTTTCTGTTGAGCCACACGGAAAACGACCACAGCCACGGAATGATCCGCATGGCGCGCGGGCTGCGCACCAACTGCACCACC